>OGCL01000133.1_pt1 | contig 83571 bp, 70 predicted proteins | sample 1570041 | NCBI WGS metagenome assembly OGCL01 (sample SAMN06266162, study PRJEB24511) | hot springs metagenome | isolation source: Hot spring water | place: South Africa: Limpopo | collected 2015-06-22
TCGGCCAACCACCTCATCAGCCACAACAGCCGCCGCCTGGGCAAGAACCTGCGCACCACGCAGGGCGCGGGCGAGCCCGTGCGTGTGTACGAGGCCAGCTCCGACCTGGCCGAGGCGCAGTGGATGGTGGACGAGATCAAGCAGCTGGTGCGCAGCGACGGTTTTGAGCGCAAGGAAATCGCCGTGCTCTACCGCAGCAATGCGCAAAGCCGGGTGATCGAATCGGCGCTGTTCAACGCCAGCGTGCCCTACCGCGTGTACGGCGGCCTGCGGTTTTTCGAGCGCGCTGAAATCAAGCACGCACTGGCCTACCTGCGCCTCTTGGAGAACCCGCACGACGACACCAGCTTCACCCGCGTCGTCAACTTTCCGCCGCGCGGCATCGGCGCGCGCAGCATCGAGGTGCTGCAGGACGCTGCCCGCGCCGCAGGTTGCTCGCTGCACGACGCGGTGAGCGCCGTGCCCGGCAAGGCGGGCGCCAACCTGGGCGCGTTTGTGGCCATGGTGGATGTGCTGCGTGAGCAGACCCAAGGGCTGAACCTGCGCGGCATCATCGAGCAGATGCTCGAATCCACGGGCCTGGTGGAGCACTTTCGCACTGAAAAGGAAGGTGCCGACCGCATCGAGAACTTGCAGGAACTGGTCAACGCCGCCGAGAGTTTTGTTACGCAAGAGGGCTTTGGCCGCGACGCCGTGGCCCTGCCGCTCGATGAGCACGGCACGCCGCTGACCCAGAGCGTGGTCAGTCAAGGGCTGGACCCCAATGCGCCGGTGCTGGACGAGCCCCTGAAACCCGCCGTGCCCGGCATCGTGGACGCCGACACCGGCGAAACCCTCTCGCCGCTGGCAGCCTTCCTGACCCACGCCGCGCTGGAGGCGGGCGACAACCAGGCCCAGGCCGGGCAGGATGCCGTGCAGCTCATGACCGTGCACGCCAGCAAGGGCCTGGAGTTTGACTGCGTGTTCATCGGCGGTATGGAAGAGGGCCTGTTCCCGCACGAGAACTCCGCCAGCGACCGCGACGGCCTGGAGGAAGAGCGCCGCCTGATGTACGTGGCCATCACCCGCGCGCGCAAGCGCCTGTACCTGAGCCACTCACAAACGCGCATGCTGCACGGCCAGACCCGCTACAACATCAAGAGCCGGTTTTTTGACGAGCTGCCCGAGGCCGCGCTCAAGTGGATCACGCCCAAGCAGCAGGGGTTTGGCTCGTATGCTCCTAATATGGGAGCTGCAAACCCATATGCAGCAGGCGGAAGAGGCAATTTTGGCTTGAAGTCCGAGACCTTTGCCAGCCCCCCGGTGCCCGTGCAGAAGGCCGCGCCCTCGCACGGCCTGCGCGTGGGCATCTCCGTGTTCCACACCAAGTTTGGCGAAGGCAAGGTGCTGGCCATCGAAGGCGCGGGCGACGATGCGCGTGCCCAGGTCAGTTTTCCGCGCCACGGCACGAAGTGGCTGGCGCTGTCAGTGGCCAAGCTCACGGTGGTGGACTGAATGGGCGGGCCCGGCGCCGCAGCCTTGGTGGTGCTGGGTGGACTGCCCGGCGTGGGCAAGAGCACCGTGGCCCGCGCACTGCTGGCGCAGTGGCAGGCGGTGTACCTGCGCATCGACACCATCGAACAGGCGCTGCGCGATGCCGGGGCCGAGGTCGGCACCGCAGGCTATCGGGTCGCCTACGCGCTGGCGCGCACCCAGCTGGCGCAGGGCCTGCCGGTGCTGGTGGACTGTGTGAACCCCTTGCCGGTGACGCGTGATGCCTGGCACGGCGTGGCCCGTGGCGTGCCGGTGCCGTGGCTGGATGTGGAGGTGGTCTGCTCGGACGCGGCAGAACACCGGCGCCGCGTCGAGAGCCGCAGCAGCGACGTCCCCGGGCTCACGCCGCCCAGCTGGCACGCCGTGCAGCAGCATGACTACCAGCCCTGGCCTGCATCGCAGACCGCGCGGAGGGTGGTGGACACCGCGCGCATGGCGCCGGAGCAGATTGCCACCGACGTGTTGGCCGCGTTGCGGCAGCGCCTTTTTGAACAGTCCGGCGGATGAGCCTGCGTAGGTCGGGTTGCATTGCGCCAACCCGACCTGCGGGGCGTTTCTCTGGATGGAGTTTTGCTTCTCTTTTGATATCTAAAGGCGCTTGTACATAGCGCGGAGAAGCCTGTTTTTGATTGAAATTTCAGCTCTGGAGCGCAACCCAGTGGTTGTCCAGCCGCGCGCCTTGCAACCCCGCTCCATGTGGATGCGCCAGCGACTCCGCAGCCTGCGCGTTCTGCAGGCTGCTGGCCAGGCCGCCCGCCCACAGCGCGCCGCCGCGCACGGCCAGCGGGCACACCTCGGGCAGCGGCACCAAGCCGTGCCAGTCGCCCTGCAAGGAGAACGTGGCGATGCCATGGGCGCGCGGGCAGCTCACGGCCCAGCCGGTGGGGGTGGCGGCCATGCTGCCGCCGTAGCCGCGCAGGCGCTGGGCAATTGGTTCTGGCGCCGCCACCCCGCGCAGCGCGCTGCCGTCAAACAGGGCCAGCACGGGCGCGGCATTCTTGATGGCGGCATCGTCGTGTTCGGCCTGCAGCGCGATGCCCAGCAGGGCGCCGTCGGGGCTCCAGGCCAGGTGGCGCAGGCTCAGGCGCGGGTCCAGCAGGCGCCATTGGCCGAGCAGGCGGCCCGCGTGGGCGTCAAGCCGCACGAGCGATGAGTCCATGGCGCCCAGGTCGCGCTTGACGCGGCCGGTTTCGGGCGCGGTGGGCACGCCGCCGTTGGCAACGATGAGGGTGGGGGCGCCGCCATTGCGTCCCCGGGTGTCCCAGACCAGCTCGTGTGCGTCGATGCCGTGGGTGGGCCATGCGGCGGTGGTAGCGAGCGTGCGGGCATCACGCACCACAACCCAGCTCGCGCCCGTCTCGGCATCGGTTTCGGTGGTGTACAGCCGCTGGCCATCGGTGCTGGCCAGCACATGGCCGTTGAAGGATCGCTCGCCGTCTTGCCACAGCCACTGGGGCTCGCCGCCTGCGCCGGGCCGCCAGCGCACCAGCCAGTCGCCGGGGCGGCGGGCCGTGGCGATGACCGACCCGTCGGGCAACACACACAGGCCGTGCGCGCGGGTCGGCACCTCCAGCGTGGCGTGAACCTGCAGCGCCTGCCCGGCGCCTTCGTGCGTGGACAGCACGCCGATATGGAAACTGCCCCGGTGTTCCCACGCGGCGGCCAGGTACACGCGGTCACCGGCGGTGGCGAAGGCCGCGCCGGGGGCGAGCACGCAGGCGCCCAGACCCGCGAGAGCGGCCAGGGCATGGCGGCGGTGCAGGTCAGTCGCCATCGGCGTCCGAGAAACCAATGCTCACCTGCAGCGCGGGCGCCACTTCGGATTCGGCCAGGAACTTCAGTGCGGCCAGATCACGCGCGGTCTGCTGAATGGCCGCCGTGTTCTGCAAGCCGGACTTCTGCACCTGCGCCATCGATGCGTCCACCTTGTCAGTGGCCTGGCGCAGTTTGTCGGCCAGCGGGTTCAGTCCCTTGCCGCGCAGGTACATCTCCAGCGGCACCAGCGCCTCGCCAGCGGCGGGGATGTGGGCGTGGGCGGGCAGGGTGGTCAGGCTGCGCAGCCCGCCCCAGGTGGCGGCCCAGGCGGGCAGCGTGCTGCCGCTGGCGGTGCGGGGGTAATCCGGCGTGCGCGCGCCAGATCCCGATCCGGCGGCGCGCAGCGGCTTGTCCATCTGCGCCCAGCGCAGGCGTTCGATGCCGCCCACCCACTGGTTCACAAACTCGCTGATGGCCTGGGTGGACTGCTCCTGCTCGTCCTCGGCGCCCCAGTCGGTGCCCGAGGCGTCGGCAAAGGCTTTTCCGAGCGCGGCGGACTCGCGGGCCACGTCCTGCGCCACCTCGTGGGCGTAGCTGCAGGCGGGGCTGCCGGGCTGGGCGGGGCGTGTCCACAGCAGCCATTCCAGCGCGGGCAGGCCCTTGGCGGGGGTGCCGATGCGCTCGAACGCCTTGGCGCCCTGGGGCTGGGCGGCGATGGCTTTCTCGATCAGGGCAGGGCGCGTGGGCGTGAAGTCGATGGCGCGCTGGCTGCGGCGGGCGATGACGGGGCCTACGGACACGGCGGACAGCTGCTCCCACGCGCGGGCCGTGGCCAGCCAGGCGGTGCGTGTGTATTCGAGCGCCGCCTTGGCGCCGGCCGCAGGCGCTTCGCACAGCGCCGCCACGGCGGGCACCAGGGCGCGTGCGCTGCGGTCGAAGTCCTGTGCGCGCGGCAGGGCCCAATGGCCGTAGATGCCTTGCAGCGCGTGCACCGTGTCGTAAAAGGGCACAGCATTGCGCTGCCAGGCGGGGGGGGCTGTTTGCGCCGGGGCTGCCAGGGGCAGGACCAGCAGCAGCGCGGCAAGGGTTCTCATGGTCATAGTGACTCCACGAATTTCACCAGCGCATCCCGGTCGGCCTTCTTCATTTTCAGCACCTGCTCCTTGGCTGCCTCGGCCTCGCCGCCGTGCCACAGCACGGCTTCCAGCACGCCGCGTGCACGCCCGTCGTGCAGCAGGCGGGTGTGGCCGTTCACGTCCTTGATCAGGCCCGTGCCCCACAGCGGCGGGGTCTTCCACTGGCGGCCGTTGGCGCCAAAGTCGGGGCGGTTGTCGGCCAGGCGCTCGCCCATGTCGTGCAGCAGCAGGTCGGTGTAGGGCCAGATGCGCTGGCCGCTCAGCGCCTTGCTGGTGAGTTGCGGGAAGGGGCCGCCCTGGGTGACGTAGCTCGGCCGGTGGCAGGTGGCGCACTGGGCTTGCGCAAACAGGGCCTGGCCGAGCAGCACCTGCGCATCGTTGATGCTGCGGCGCGCGGGCGGTGCCAGCGTGGCCTGGTAGAAGACCACGTCGGCCAGGGTCTTGTCGTCGATTTCTACGCTGGGCTGGCCCTGGTCGCCGCCACTTTGGCCGCTGGGTGCGGCCAGGCAGTCCTTCTGCGCGGGCGTGCAGGCCTCCTGTGCAAAGTGGCGTGAGGTGATGCCCATGTCGCCCAGGAAGGCGCCGCCCGTCTGGTGCGCAATCGTGGCCACATTGGCCTTCCAGCCAAAGCGCCCGAGCATCATGCGGCCCGATGGCGCATCCCACACCTGATTGGGCACGCCCTTGATGGGGCCGGGGGCGGCGGCCTGGTCGGCGGCGTTGGCCAGGATGTCGGCCTCGGCAATGGCTTCAAGCAGGCCCACGCCGATGATCTGCGGTGCGATGCGCGGGCTGGTCATCACGTCCTTGTGCAGGGGGCCGTAGCCCAGGTCGGCAAAGCCGTACACGGGCTTTTGCAGGCTGTAGGGCGTGCCGTCGGCAAACTTGCCGTTGATTGTGTCGTAGCGCAGCGTGACGCGCCCCTCGGGTCGGACGCCTTGGATGGCCGCATTGTTGAACTGATCGCCGTACACCGGGTCGGGCCGGGGCCCGCCGTGCGCGTCGGTGCCGGGGATGGACAGGCGGATCAGCAAGGCCACGGTCGGGTCTTTGGTCTCGCCCAGGCGGTTGAAGATGGCTGGCGGCTCGCCGCGCCCGTCCTGCACATGGCAGCCACCGCAGGACCGCGCAATGAAATGCGGGCCCAGGCCGTCGCGCGCCTTGGTGGAGGCGGGGGCCTCGACCCAGTTGCGGCGGAAGAACGAGTTGCCGATGACAAAACGCGTGCGCTCTTCATCGCTCAGGTTGGCGGCCGGGAACGAAAAGGCATTGCGCCCGGTGGCGAACACCGTGGTGTCGCCGCCGGTCTTCTCGCCCAGCGGGTCGGGCGCGGGGGCGGCCGTCAGGGCGCTGAACCCGATACCTCCCAGGGCGATCACGCCGATGCTGGCTGCCGCCAGGCGCAGGGCGCGTTGGCGGCGTGTGGCTTGCGGAATCTGCATGTTCAGGGCTGCACCAGCGTGAGTTTGGTGATGCCGATGGCGTTGGCTGCGGCCACCAGGTCCTTGCTTTGCTGCGTGAGGCTGTCGATGGTTTTCTGGATGCGCTGGCGGCCTGGGGCATCCTTGCCGCCGATGATCTCGCGGTCGAACGGTGCCTGGATGCCTTCGGCGGCTGCCACCGAGGCAGCGATCTGCTGCGTGGTCTTGTCGGCCAGCGCCGCGTCCTTGGTGGCCACCAGGTCACGCAGCGATGGGCCCTTCACCATGCTGCCGTCCGCGCGCTGGTACTGGCCCAGCCACACGTTCTGGATGCCCTTCGCGTTGGTCACCGCGTCGCGGTGCGTGTTGTCGGAGAAGCACGAATGTTCGTCTTCCTGGTCCTGGCTGTTCAGGGCCACTTCCAGTCGCTCGCCCGCCAGCTCGCCACGCGAGAGTGAGCCCAGGCCCACGAGCATCTTGCGGATCGACTCGTTGCCGCCGCGCACGAACTTGGCGCGGTAGTTGTTCTTCGCATCGGGCGCCCAGGCCTTCACCAGCGCGGTAAGGTCGTCAATCAGCAGGTCGGTCACCACGTTCAGGTACTGGCGGCGGCGGTCGGCGTTGGGGGCCTTGCCGTCCACGAAGTCTTCAAAGTTGCGGTTGCCTGGGCCCGTCTCGGACAGATCCTGCCCCCACAGGAAGAACTCGATGGCGTGCCAGCCGGTGGCAATGTTCTCTTCGCCGCCGCGCTCGTTCTGGGCCGTGAGGTTCTTCTTGGTGATGGCGAACTTGCGGTTGTTGACCAGGCCAGCGCTGGGTTTGCCCTGCACGCTGTCCACAAAGGATTCGTCCATGGGCCAGGCGTTGATGCGGCCTTCGGGGCCGTTGTCGTTGTCAATGGGGCCACCGTAAAAGCGGAAGGCCTCGGTCTGGCCATAGAACTCGCGCGCAGCCAGCCATTTCTTGCGGGCTTCGGCCAGGGTCTCGGCCGAAGGCTTGGCAGTGAAGGCCAACACCGCCTCGCGCAGCGCCTGGGCACTGGCCAGGGTGTCGGCGTAGTTTGCATGCACCAGGGTGGCGTAGTGCGCTGCCACGGCCTGCGAGGTCACCGCTTGTGCGGCCTGGGCCTGGGGGGCGGCTGCTGTCGGGGTCTGTGCTGCGGCGCCGGTGCTGCAGGCGAGGGTGGTGGCGCACAGGGCCGCTGCCAGCAGCGATGTCTTCAGGAAGGGCGAGGTCATGCAGGGGTCTCCAAAGGGGCACGCAGGCTGCCGCACCGACAGCCGGGGGCTGGGCGGGGCGCCGCGATGACGGGGTGGGAACGGAGGGGCCGCACTGGCTGGTGGGGGCCGCGCACAGGCCTTGGGAAGGCGGGGGCGCGCGGAGATTGGCTGGGCGGTCTGGGGTGGTGAGGATTATACAAATGATAGTTATTCGTATTTGTTCAATCCCTCGGGCGCAGCCTGGAATCGCATGTCACGAAACCGACGCAAAAGCTTCACGGCGGTGTCACCCGGTCTTTCTACGCTCCACAGGCTTTGTAACCAACAACCCCCGAGGAACCCCATGACCCACCGTGTGGATGCGCCCGAGCAGGCCATCGATTTCAACAACGAAAACGCCAACACCTCCGCCAACCCCACGTTCGACGCCGTGCTGGGTGCACGCCTGTCGCGCCGCGGCCTGCTGCGTGGCAGCGTGGGCACCGTGGGCACGGCCATGCTGGCCGGGTTTGGTGTGAGCGCCTGTGGTGGTGGCAGTGACGATGCCGTGCCTGCGGGCCCCAAGCTGCTGGGTTTTGGCGCTGTGCCCAAGAGCCTGGCCGACGTGGTGACCGTGCCTGCGGGCTACACCGCCAGCGTGCTGTTCGCGCTGGGTGACCCCATCGCCGCTGGTGTGCCTGCCTACAAGAACGACGGCACCGATGGCGACTTCGACAAGCGTGCGGGTGACCACCACGACGGCATGGAGTGGTTTGGCCTGGGCGCCGATGGCAAGCGCAACGACAACGCCACCGAGCGCGGCCTGCTGGCCATCAACCACGAAGCCACCACCGACGAAAAGCTGTCGTCGCACTTTCTGCACGCCAATGGCGGCACCACCACCTTGCCCCGCCCTGCGTCGGAAATCGACAAGGAAACCGCTGCCCACGGCATCGCCGTGATCGAGGTGGCCAAGACGGCGGGCAAGTGGGCCTACACGCCCAACTCGGCGCTGAACTTCCGCCTGACGGCGCTCAGCCCCATCGAAATCTCGGGCCCCGCACGTGGCAATGCGCAGCTGGTCACCAAGTATTCGCCCACCGGCACCACCACGCGCGGTACGCTGAACAACTGCGGCACGGGCAAGACGCCCTGGGGCACATTCCTGACCGGTGAGGAAAACTGGTTTGGCTACTTCACCCGCAGCGCTGCCGACGATGCCGCACGCGGCAACGACAAGAGCGTGACGGCCCTCAAGCGCTATGGCCGCAACCAGGGCGCCGCATCGCGCCACGGCTGGGAAAGCGGCGGCACTGCCGACCAGTACCAGCGCTGGAACAACAGCAAGACCGGCACCTCGGCCGACGGCAGCGACGACTACCGCAATGAGATGAACGGCATGGGCTACATCGTCGAGATCGACGCCTACGACAAGACCCGCATGGCCAAGAAGCGCACGGGCCTGGGCCGCTTCGCGCACGAAAGCGCAGCGTTTGGCAAGGTGGAAGCGGGCAAGCCCCTGAGCGTGTACATGGGCGACGACTCGCGCGGCGAATACATCTACAAGTTTGTCTCCACCGCGCTGTGGAACGCGGCCGACGCCAACGCCGCCGACCGCATGGCCGTGGGCGACAAGTACCTGGACAGCGGCAAGCTCTATGTGGCCAAGTTCAACGCCGACGGCACGGGCAGCTGGATCGAGCTGTCGCTGGCCAACACCGCTATCAGCGGCTATGCCGCCTACAAGTTTGCCGACGCGGCCGACATCGCCATCAACACCCGCATCGCAGCCGACGCCGTGGGTGCCACCAAGATGGACCGCCCCGAGTGGAATGCGGTGAACCCCGCCAATGGCGAGGTGTACTTCACGTTGACCAACAACAGCAACCGCAGTGTGAACCCCACTGGCAGCCAGTACCTGCCCGACGCGGCCAACCCCCGCGCCTATACCGACATGAAGGGCAGCAGCGCCCAGAACGGCAACCCCAACGGCCACCTGGTGCGCCTGAAGGAAGGTGCATCCGTGTCGGCCTTCACCTGGGACGTGTACCTGTTCGGTGCCGAAGCCGGTGCTGACAAGACGATGGTCAACATCTCGTCGCTGACGGCCGACCAGGACTTCTCCAGCCCCGACGGCCTGGCCTTCAGCAAGGCCACCGGCATCTGCTGGATCCAGACCGACGACGGCGCCTACACCGACGTGACCAACTGCATGATGCTCGCCGCCGTGCCCGGCCAGGTGGGTGACGGCGGCAAGAAGACGCTGAGCTACACCAAGGCCGATGGCTCCAAGATGGACATCGTGACCCCCGTGGGCAAGGCCGCGACCGAGAGCACGCTCAAGCGGTTCCTGGTGGGCCCTAGCGGCAGCGAGATCACCGGTGTGGCCGAAACGCCCGACGGCAAGGCCATCTTCGTGAACATCCAGCACCCGGGTGAGACCACCGCGCTGGCCAATCTGGGCGACCCTGCCAAGTACACCAGCCAGTGGCCCTCCAATGCGGGCTACGGCGCGGGCAAGCGCCCCCGCTCGGCCACGATCGTGATCACCAAGAACGATGGCGGCACCATCGGGACCTGATGCGGCGGTGGGAGGGTTGCCTCCCACGGTTCATGGGCCGGCTCTTGAGCCGGCCTTTTTGTTTTTGGGGCGGTTAACGTGCGCGGCTTGGCAAGGCTGGCGCAGAGGGCAGCAGCGGCAGCTTGCCGCCGCGCTCAGTAGTCCGGGCCGTAAGGTGATGCGGGCCGGGGGCGGGACGCGGGGGCCGGTGAGGGGGCCGCAGGAGCCGGAGCTGGTGGGGGCGGGGGTTCTGCGCCGCTGCCAGAACCGCCACCACTGCCAGTGTTGCCAGCGCTGCCCGGTGGGGCTGAATAGTCCATCTGCCCGCGCCCGTCCTTCACCCCCTTGCGCCCGGCCACCTGCCAGGCCGTGCGCTGGTTCACCAGGCCCGCCAGAAACTCCAGCTCTTCGTCGGTGTGGTTGATGGCGCCTGCAGGCGTCAGCAGCCGGCCATTGCGGGGGGCAGGCTCGGCCCAGAAGGCCTGGTGGTAGGACGACTGGCTCACCAGGCTCTCGCTGCCTGCCGCCAGGTCCACGGTGCCGTAGCAGTTGCAGAAATAGCCGCGCAGGGCCTGGTCCGGGAACACTTCGGCATAGACTCCGGTGCCCCGGATCCCGGCCGTGGCGGTGGGCAGCACGATCTGGCGGTCGGCGCCCTTGCCCCACACGCTGGCCACGGCGCCGCTCAGCACGCGCAGCACCTTGACGGCGGTGGGGGTGTCGCTCTCCAGCGCCACACGTGAGTTCTGGCGCACCATGAAGGCGCTGTCGCCCACGGTGAACACGGCGGTCGAGCCCGGGCCGGTCTCGATGCGGTCGTTGGCGGTGATGGTGTGCTGGGCGGTCAGCGGCTCGCCATTGCGCAGCACGTCACCGCGCAGCTCCACGATGTTGCTGCGGCCCTGCGCATGGGCTGCCGCCCAGCCGCCGGATGTGATCCACAGGGCGGCAGCCTGCAGCAGGCTGCGCCGCTGGAACCAGGCCAGCTCTTGTTCAGAGCGGCCCAGGAGTTGATGGGGGTGGTTGCGGTGGCTCGTCATGGGGCGCCTCGTGCACGGTGGCCGTGGATGGGGGGTCGAAGCAGTCACGGAAGGTGAACACCACCGACGTGAAGAACATGGCCGCCATCATCATGGCCGCCCCCACCATGATGCCACCGGCCGCCGCACCGGCAAGCCCCGCTACCGCGAGCAGCGCTGAAACAATGCTGACCACCAGGCCCCCCAGCAGGAACACCCCCAGCCAGCTCAGCCCGTAGACCAGAAACGCGCCAAAGTTGCGCACGCAGGCCACGATGCTGAAGAACAGCGCCTTGACCGGCGGCACGCCATGCCAGTGCACCAGCCCCGGCGCATGCCAGAACAGCAGCGACAGCGGCAAATACAGCACCATGGACAGCCACATGGCGCTCTGGAAGGCCGGGTCCTGCGCCACCTCCTGGGTCAGCTTGGCGCCCCCCAGGTACACCTGGGCAAACTGCCCGCCGTCGATCAGGGCCGACAGGCCCATCACCCCCAGGAAACCCACCGCATACAGCGCGCCCAGCACCAGCATGTCGCGCAGCCGCTGGCGGCCGGTGCGAAACGCCACCAGCAGCACCGTGGGCATCGGAAACCGCCCCTGTGTGGCCTCGGCCGCAGCCACCATCATGGCCAGCGTAGCCGACGGCAGCAGCATTTGTGCCACGGCAAAACCGACCAGCGGAATCAAGGTGGCTAGCGATACGGAGGCCATGGTCATGAAGAACAGCGCTGCCAGCGCCATGGGCTGCCGCCAGAACGCCCGGATGCCAAGCTTGACCCAGGCCATGCCGGTGCGGGCGGGGACGATGTGGAGTTTCATTGAATGGGTGCAGGAGAGGGTGGGCCGGTTCACGCCGCCTTCGCTGCGCCGCGCCGGGGCGCTGGCTTGGCGCGGGGCGCTGCGGGCAACAGGCAAGAAGCAATGGGCAGGAATTTACCCCAGGAGCCCATTCCAGCCACGGCGCAGGGGCAGCGTCATCGCCATGCCCCGTGGTCTGGTGGGGATGGGGTCAGGCGTGCACCGGATGCGCCACACGGTGGCGCAGCACGCGCTCGAAGTGCGTGGGGTCGTGTGGCTTGAGCATGGAGGCCTCGCGCGGCAGGTAAAAGTCCCACAGCCGCGAGATCCAGAACCGCAGCGCGCCTGCGCGCAGCATGGCGGGCAGCAGCTCGCGCTCTGCGGCAGTCAGGGGGCGTACGGCTTGGTAGGCATCCAGCATGCGCGTGGCGCGTTCGGCATCGTGTGCGCCGGTGGGCAGGTCGATGCACCAGTCGTTCAGACACACGGCCAGGTCGAACAGCCAGGTGTCCACGCCCGCAAAATAGAAGTCGAAGAAGCCGGTCAGCTCCTCGCCCTCGAACATCACGTTGTCGCGGAACAGGTCGGCATGCACGGGGCCGCAGGGCAGGGCCGCGTAGGCCGAGCTGGCCGCCACATGGTTCTGGTAAGCCAGCTCGGCGCGCAGCAGGGCCGATTGCGCCTCGCCAATGTGCGGCAGCACCACGGGCACGGTCTCGTTCCACCAGGGCAGGCCGCGCAGGTTGGGCTGGCGGCGATCAAAGTCACGCCCGGCCAGGTGCATGCGCGCCAGCATGGTGCCCACGGCCGCGCAATGCGCGCCCTGTGGCGCCAGCTGGCTCTTGCCGCGCAGCTTGTTCACCACCGCAGCGGGCTTGCCACACACGGTGTGCAGGATGTCGCCGTTCTTGTCGGCACGCGGGTCGGGCACGGGCACACCGCCGTGCGCCAGGTGCTTCATCAGGTACAGGTAGAACGGCAGCTGCTCGGCCGTGAGGCGCTCGAACAGCGTGAGCACAAACTCGCCCTGGTCGCTGGTGAGGAAGTAGTTGGTGTTCTCGATGCCCCCCTCAATGCCGCGCAGCTCTACCAGCTCACCCAGTTGCAAACGGCGCAGCAGCTCGCGCGCCTCGGTGTTGGAGACTTCGGTAAAAACGGCCATCGCTCGGAAGGTATCGAAAAAAGAAGGGGGGAGTGGCGGGGAGGCAGGTGGCAGGGCGGAGCGCTGCCGTTGGAGGCAGGCGGCGAGGCCGCCGCAGGCTCAGAACTTCAGCACGTTCCAGACACGCGGAGCAGTGGTGGTTTCGGCGCCGCTGTTGCTGCCCGCACGGCTGCGGGCGCCATCGGGCGATTGCACTTCGTAGCCGGGCATGTTGCCGGTCTTGGGCTGTACCGAAATGGTCTGTGTCTGGCCACCCACACGCAGCTCATCGACGCGGCTGCCCGCGTCTTCGACCTGGATGCGCTCGGTGCGCTGGTTGGTGCGGCCCGCTGGTTGCTCTTGATTTGATAGCGATTCACGCTTATCAGTTGCGCCCGAAGGGGCGTTTGGGCTTGTATTCTGGGCCAGGGCGGTGCCGCAGGCCATGCCCAGCAGCAAGAGAAGGTGAAGAGCGCGCATCGGGCGATTGTAGAGCGCTGCCTGGCAGGCGCCGTGGCGCGGCCCGGCCGTGCACAATTGCCGCATGACTGACAAAAAGACCCTGGTGCTGGTGGACGGCTCCAGCTACCTCTACCGCGCCTTCCATGCCATGCCCGACCTGCGGGCCGTACCGGGCGACCCTGGCAGCCCTGCCACCGGTGCCATTCGCGGCATGATCAACATGATGCAGGCGCTGCGCAAAGAGGTGACTGCCGACTACGCCGTCTGTGTATTCGACGCCTCGGGCCCCACCTTCCGCGATGCCCTGTACACCGAATACAAGGCCACGCGCTCGCCCATGCCCGACGATCTGCGCAGCCAGATCGAGCCCATCCACCAGGTGGTGGACCTGCTGGGCTGGAAGGTGGTGGCCGTGCCCGGCGTGGAGGCCGATGACGTGATCGCCACCCTGGCCCACACGGCCGCGGCGCAGGGCATCGAGGTCATTGTGTCCAGCGGCGACAAAGACCTGAGCCAGCTGGTCAACGAGCACATCACCATCATCGACACCATGAGCGGCAAGCGCCGCGACGTGGCGGGCGTGACGGCAGAGTTTGGCGTGCCACCCACGCTGATGGTGGACTACCAGGCCCTGGTGGGCGACACCGTGGACAACGTGCCCGGCGTGACCAAGGTGGGCCCCAAGACGGCTGCCAAGTGGCTGGAAGAATATGGCTCGCTCGACAACCTGATTGCCAATGCCGACGCCATCAAGGGTGTGGCGGGCAACAACCTGCGTGAGGCCATTGCCAGCGGTCAGCTGGCCTTGAGCCGCCAGCTGGTCACCATGAAGACCGATTGCGCGCTGGCCGACTACATCCCCGGTTTGCCCGCGTTTGACGACATCACGCTGGACGCGCCCGACAACGCTGGCCTGCTGCCGTTTTACGAACAATACGGCTTCAAGGGCCTGGCCGCTGCCATCAAGGGGGCCGCAGCCCCCGCCGCTACAGCCCCCACCGTCGCCATGCCCGGCCAAAGCGGTGACCTGTTTGCCGACCACTCCGCCAGCACCGTGGCCGAGGAAGCCCAGCACCGCACGGTGGTGTACGACACCATCCTCAACTGGGCCGACTTTGACCAGTGGCTGGAGCGCCTGCACAAAGCCCCACTCGCGGCCATCGACACCGAAACCGACTCTCTCGACGAAATGCGCGCGCAAATCGTCGGCATCAGCTTCAGCGTGCAGCCCGGCGAAGCCGCCTACATCCCCCTGCGGCACGAAGGGCCCGACGCCCCCGCGCAACTGCCGCTGGATGAAGTGCTCGCCCGCCTCAAGCCCTGGCTGGAAGACCCCAAGCAGCACAAGCTGGGCCAGCACATCAAATACGACCGCCATGTGTTCGCCAACCACGGCATCGAGGTGCAGGGCTACGCGCACGACACCATGCTGCAAAGCTACGTGCTAGAAGTGCACAAGCCCCACAACCTGACCAGCCTGGCCGAGCGCCACACCGGCCGCAAAGGCATCACTTACGAAGACCTGTGCGGCAAAGGCGCGCACCAGATCCCGTTTGCCCAGGTGCCGGTAGACAAAGCCGCCGCCTACTCGTGCGAAGACTCCGACCAGACGCTGGACGTGCACAACGCCCTGTGGCCCTTGCTGCAGGCCGACGACAAACTGCGCTTCATCTACGAGCTGGAGATGCAGAGCAGCGAAGCCCTGTACCGCATCGAACGCAACGGCGTGCTGATTGACGCGCCCACGCTCGCCGCACAAAGTCACGAACTGGGCCAGCGCATATTGCAGCTTGAAACCGAGGCGTACGAGATTGCAGGCCAGCCCTTCAACCTGAGCAGCCCCAAGCAACTGGGCGAGATTTTCTTCGACAAGCTGGGCATGCCCGTGGTCAAAAAGACCGCCACCGGCGCCCGCAGCACCGACGAAGAAGTGCTGGAAAAGCTGGCCGAGGACTACCCCCTGCCCGCCAAGCTGCTGGAGCACCGGGGCCTGGTCAAGCTCAAAGGCACCTACACCGACAAGCTCGCGCAATTGGCCTTGCCACGCACCGGCCGCGTGCACACCCACTACGCCCAGGCCGTGGCCGTCACAGGCCGCTTGTCCAGCAACGACCCCAACCTGCAGAACATCCCCATCCGCACCCCCGAAGGCCGCCGCGTGCGCGAGGCCTTTGTGGCCCCCGCAGGCCGCGTGATCGCCAGCGCCGACTATTCCCAGATCGAGCTGCGCATCATGGCCCACCTGAGCGGCGACCATTCGCTGCTGCACGCATTCCACGCCGGGCTGGACGTGCACCGTGCCACTGCTGCCGAAGTGTTTGGGGTGGAGGTGGACCAAGTCACCAGCGAGCAACGCCGCTACGCCAAGGTCATCAACTTTGGCCTCATCTACGGCATGAGCAGCTTTGGCCTGGCCAAGAACCTCGGCATCGAGACCAAGGCCGCTGCTGCCTACATCGACAAATACTTCCAGCGCTACCCCGGCGTGAAGCAGTACATGGACGACACCAAGGCCGCCGCCAAATCCATGGGCTATGTCGAAACCGTGTTTGGCCGCCGCCTGTACCTGCCCGAAATCAACTCCCCCAACGGCCCCCGCCGTGCCGGGGCCGAGCGCGCTGCCATCAACGCGCCCATGCAGGGCACCGCAGCCGACCTCATCAAGCTGGCCATGGTGGCGGTGCAAAAAGAGCTGGATGCCCACAAGCCCAGCATCCAGATGATCATGCAGGTGCACGATGAACTGGTGTTCGAGCTGCCCGAGGGCGAGGTGGACTGGCTCAAGACCCACATCCCGCGCCTGATGGCGGAGGTGGCGGCGCTGAAGGTGCCGTTATTGGCGGAGGTGGGGGTGGGGGCGAACTGGGACAAGGCGCACTGAGCCGCGTGGATCAGGCCCCCTGCGTACCGGTGTTGGAGGCCCGCAGATCCTCGACCCCTGCAGCAGAAAGCCAGACCTGGGTGCTCAGGGAGCTTTCGATCTTTGCCACGATCTCTTCACGGGGCCCGCTGCGCCACACCTCGGACGCGTAGAACTGGTCCTGGCTTTGCTGCAGGTCGGCCCGGTCCTGGTAGGCGCGGATGAGAAAGTAGCCATTCTCTTAGTGTGTAGAAATACCGTACGCGACCACGTCGGTCCCCCACTGCCTCAGCAAGGGGACGGACCGCTCGCTCACAAGCTGGTGGAAGGCCTCTGCAGTGTGGGCCTTGAGTTGGTAGGAGCGGATTTCGACGAGTCGCATGGGTGTGTTGGAGGCGGGTGAAAAAAGGGCCGGTGCAGCTTGTGTACAGCCCGGCGCTGGTGCATTGCCACAGCGCATGGAGGTGCACGCTATTGCGCAAAGAGAGCGTTGACGTTTGCGAAGGGGAGCGCACGGCTGAAAATTCTCTCACCTTCGCCCGCCATGAGCGCGGTGGTGTCCGCCTCCAGTTGTGCGTAGGCAGACAGGAACACGGCCGGGCCTGCACTGAGGCGACGCATGCCTGCCCGCCCCAGCTTTTCTGCATCCGGCAGCCCCGGCAGCAGCATCAGGTTGAGCGGCAGCCGCGTTGCTGAGGCGATCTGTTTAGCGTCTGCTGTTTGCACCAAGCCCGGAACAAAAAGCCCATCTGCGCCAGCGCTCGCATAGTCTTTGGCCCGCGCCTTGACCATGGCCATGGCCTCGGGTCCCTCTGGGGCGAGGGAGCGCAGGTAAACATCGGTGCGGGCGTTGATGAACAATTCCGCAGCGCCGGTCCGCGACCGGATGGCCTGAATTTTTTCGGCAAGGATTTCGCTGGGTGCGGTGCCATCTTCAATGTTGATGCCGACAGCCCCGCATCGGAGGACTTCGGCCGCCAGTTCTGCCACCTCCTCGGGGCTGTTGCTGTACCCGTCCTCGATGTCCACGGTCAGCGGCACGGCCAGCGTCCGCACGATGCGGCGTATGGCGGACAGGAGTTCGCCCACAGGCAGCGCGCCGCCATCCTGGTAGCCCAAGGCCCAGCAAAGGGCCGCGCTGGACGTGGCGACTGCCTTGGCTCCCGCCCTCGCCTGAATGTGGGCGCTTGCTGCATCCCAGGCGTTGGGCAATACAAGGACTTCATGCCGGTGGTGAAGGTCTCGAAAGTGGGCGGCCAGGGGGCTGGGCATTGTGGGTTCCTGAAAGTTGGGGATTGCCTAGGCTAGGGTGTGCGGGCGGGGATGTCTGGCCAGATCCGGACCTGTCCCTCAGGGGGCGGCACCCGGTGCAAGTGCATTCGCGGGCCATGCCCCATCAATGGTTGATACGCCCCACGACTGCAGCTCGAAGTTGCAAGCTGTTTCCAGTCAATTGCATGTTCACCGTACCATGCCGGGCCCAGCGTACTCGGCCGGCTTGCGGTCTAGGGCCCGTTGGGCAAGCCGTCAAAGTTTGACGATTAACTATCAATGCAACCCATGCAAAAAATCGCTCTCGTCGTAACAATTGAATTCAAACCTGAGTCAAAAGCGCCATTTCTGCAATCTTTGCTGGATCACAAGCAGCGCTGCCTGGCAGGCGAACCGGGCACTCTGCAGTTTGAAGTGCTGGCGCCCACCGAAAACGCCCATTCGGTCGTGCTGTTCGAGTTGTATGCAAGCGCTGAGGCGCTGGTGGCGCACGATGCGGGTGGCAGCTTGGCACTGTTCAAAGAGCAGGCAGGCCCGTTGATCACCAAGGTCTCACGCCAACACTGTTCTGTCCTGAACCCTTGAATTCAGCACCTCCGAGCGCTCTATTCAACAACCTTCTCCAGGGTGCCGCGCTGGGCGGGTTGATGCGGGTTCGAGACCACTCGGGGTAGCTCGCTTTTTGTGGAGGGGTAGTCGCATCGCCAGAGCACTGGCAGTGCAATGTGGCAAAGCGCTTCGGTGGTATTCGCCCCAGCCCAGCGACGGACAAATTGCGTCGCTAAACTCCCCAGGCAACTGCTGGCGACTTCGCCACTTTCCACCCCATTTGCCTGGAGCTGTGCATGCCCGATTCCACTCCCTACACCCCCCCCGCCATCTGGCAATGGAACAAAGAAAATGGCGGTCAGTTCGCCAGCATCAACCGGCCCGTTGCCGGGGCTACGCACGATAAAGAGCTGCCCGTGGGCAAGCACCCGCTACAGCTCTATTCGCTGGGCACGCCCAATGGCGTGAAGGTGACGGTGATGCTGGAAGAGCTGCTGGCGCTGGGCCACAGCGGTGCGGAGTACGACGCGTGGCTGATTCGTATCAACGAGGGCGAGCAGTTTGGCAGCGGCTTCGTGTCTGTGAACCCTAATTCCAAGATCCCCGCGCTGCTGGACCGCACCGACCCCGCCAACCCTGTGCGGGTGTTCGAGTCCGGCGCGATCCTGATGTACCTGGCCGAGAAGTTCGGTAGCGCCTTCTTGCCCAAAGACGGCGCTGCGCGCGCCGAGTGCCTGTCGTGGCTGTTCTGGCAGATGGGTAGTGCGCCGTTTGTGGGCGGGGGCTTCGGGCATTTTTATGCCTATGCGCCGGTCAAGATCGAGTACGCGATCGACCGCTATGCCATGGAGGCGAAGCGCCAGCTGGATGTGCTGAACCAGCGCCTGGCCGTGACCGAGTACGTGGCGGGCGATGAGTACACGGTGGCCGATATGGCGATCTGGCCCTGGTACGGCCTGATGGTGAAGGGGCAGGCCTACAACGCAGGCGAGTTTTTGCAGGTGCATGAATACACGCATGTGGTGCGCTGGGCCGAGCAAATCGCCAAGCGTCCGGCGGTGCAGCGCGGGCGCAAGGTCAACCGCGTCAATGGCGACCCGGCCAGCCAACTGCGCGAGCGGCATGACGCCAGCGACTTTGACACCAAGACGCAGGACAAGGTCGAGGCGGCAGCAGCTTCTTCGCCTGCACGTTGAGTGTTCTGCAAGGCATCACCATGATCACTTTGTACGACTGCGCCACGGCGCCCAGCCCGCGCCGGGCGCGCATCCTGCTGGCAGAAAAGGGTGTGGCCCACGACACCGTGCAGGTGGACCTGCGCAATGGCGAGCAACTGGGCGAGGCGTATCGCCAGATCAACCCGCAGTGCACCGTGCCCGCGCTGCGCACGGAAGACGGTTTGCTGCTGGCCGACAACGCGGCGATCACGGCGTATCTCGAAGCGCGCTACCCGCAGCCCGCACTGCTGGGCGAAACGCCTGCAGAAAAGGCGGAGATTGCGAGCTGGAACTGGCGCATGGAGTTCGAGGGCCTGTTGGCCATTGCCGAGGCGCTGCGCAACAGCGCGCCCGCCATGGCCAACCGGGCGCTGCCCGGCGCAGTGGATTACCCACAGATCCCGGCGCTGGCGGAGCGCGGGCTGGTGCGTGTGGGGCAGTTTTTCAATTTGTTGAATGATCGATTGGCAGGCCGCGACTTCATTGCCACCGACCGCTTCAGCGTGGCCGACATCACGGCCGTGGTGGCCGTGGACTTTGCGCGGGTGGTCAAGCACAAGCCCGGCGAGCAGCACCCGCACTTGCTGCGCTGGCGTGCGGCCATGGCGCAGCGGCCGTCGATGTCGCGCTAATCCCCGTTTTAGTCGCAATGGGTGGATGCAAGGATTGCGCATCGGGCCTGTTCCTTGCATTGTTACTTGATGCGCCTTCGCCACATAGAAGTTTTCAACGCCGTCATGCTCACCGGCAGCGTGAGCGCTGCGGCCCGCCTCATCAATGTCACGCAGCCAGCGGTCAGCCGCATCCTGGCGCATGCTGAACTGCAGCTGGGCTTTCCGTTGTTCCACCGGCTAAAGGGCAAGCTGGTGCCCACCACCGAGGCACAGACCCTGTACCCGCACATCGAGCGCCTGTTCACCCAGCTGGACGATGTGCAGCGCCTGGCCAACAGTCTCAAAAATGACCAACGTGAGGGCGAACTGCACATCCTGAGCGTGCTGGCACTGAGCTACGAGGTGCTGCCGCGCGCGCTGCGGTTCTTTCGGCAGAAGCACCCGGATGTGAAGGTCACCATCGATGCATTGCACTCGCCCCAGATCGTCTCGGCCCTGGTGCTGCAGGAGGCGGATGTGGGTTTTGTGTTCAGCGCCATTGCCCACCCCGCGCTCACGCAGGAGCACCTGGCCGATGGGCGCATGGTGTGTGTGGCGCCCAAGGGCATGCTGGGTGCTGCGCTGGTGGCGGCGGGCGTGGTGCACCTGTCTGACCTGGCGGAGACGCCCGTGGTGCGGCTCGATGTGCGCGACCCCATCGGCACGGTGGTCAACCATGCCTGCCGTGAAGCGGGTGTGGGGCTGCAGACGGCGATCACGGTGCAGACCTACCACGCTGCGCTGGCTTTGGCACACCATGGCCACGCGGTGGCGGTGGTGGACAGCTGCACGGCCGCATCGGCCGACCGCAGCAAGGTGGACGTGATGGCGCTGGCGCCCCACATTGCCGTGCCTATCAAGTCATTGCGCACCGTGAACCGGCCCAGCTCGCTGCTGGCCAGTGCCATGACGCAGTGCATGCGCCAGGCCGTGGGCGAGACCATGGCCTCTGTGGATTTGCCCGACGTGGAGTAGCGCGCAGGGTCGAGGCTGCGCGGTGGTTCAGGCGGGAGCCAGCAGCTCCGCGACCTGCGCGGCCGTGCCAAACGCCAGCGTGAAGCCCAGCGAGCCATGGCCCGTATTGAGCAGAAGGTTGGCGGGGCCGCTGGCGTGTGGGCCCACCACAGGCAGGCCAGTGGGCGTGGCGGGGCGCATGCCGGTCCAGGGGCGCAGTTCTTCAAACTGGCTGCAGCCCGGGAACAAAGCGCGCGTGGCCTGGCACAGGCTTTCAATGCGTGCGGGGGGGATGCGGGCATCGTGCCCCACCAGCTCGGCCATGCCAGCCACACGCAGCCGGTGGCCGATGCGTGCAAAGACCACCTTGCGGGCGGCGTCGGTCACGTTGACGCGGGGCACGGTTGCGGACGCCTCGGTGGTGTCGAGCGTGATGCTGTAGCCCTTGAGTGGATAGACCGGCAGGCGAAGCCCCAGCGTGCGGGCCACCGGGTGGCTGTGGCTGCCCAGGGCCAGCACAAACTGCTGTGCCTCTACCGCGCCGGCGCTGGTCCGCACGGCGGCGATGCGCCGGCCCTGGCGCACAAAGCCCTGTACCCGGGCGCCCAGCAGAAAGCGCACGCCGCGTGCGGCGAGCACGGCCTGCAGGCCCTGGCACAGCTTGAAGCAATCGGCTGCGCATTCGCTGGGGGTGTAGATGGCGCCCGCGATCCGGTGCTGGTAGTGCTGCAGGGCGGGTTCGATCTCGGCACAGCGCGCCGCCGACACGGCCTGCTGCTGGCTGCCCCAGGCCCGCTGCAGCTCCATCTGCCGCTGGGCGGATGCCAGGCCTGCGGGCGTGTCGTACAGCACCAGCTTCCCGGTGCGGGAGAAGTCGCAGTCGATGGATTCGGACTGCAGCATGGCTTCAAGCCGGTGGCGGCTCAGTGCGGCCAGGGCCAGCAGGCGCTCGGTGCTGCGCTCGGACGTGTGTCGGTTGCAGGCGCGCAGAAACGCAAGGCCCCAGTGCCATTGGTGGGTGTCCCATTGAGGACGCAGCTTGAGCGGGGAGCTGGGCGACAGCAACAGGCGGGGCAGCTGGCGCCAGATGCTGGCGTCGGCCAGGGGCTGCACATAGCTGTAGCTGAGCTGGGCACCGTTGCCACCGCTGGCACCGGTGCCCGGCTGGGCCTGGTCGATGACGGTGACTTGCAGGCCGCGCTGCTGGAGTTCATACGCCGTGGCCAGGCCGACGATGCCTGCGCCCAATACACATACCTGCATCTTGTGGGGGAATGGATGGTTGACTGATTGCAGGCCAATGTAGGGCGAGGGCTGCGCTTTGAACAATGCCAATGCCGTGCCTGCCTATGCCGGTAAGTTATGTGCTTCAGCCCCAGTCACCCCGGGCCTGCCCCTTGCATGCAGGCATGGCGCAAATGGTGCGTGCTGAAGCAATTTGGTGCAGTGTTGTGCACCGCAAAAGAGCCATAACTTTTCATCATGACGCACCCCCGCGAATGAATTGTTCAACGGCGCCGCGAGTTTTTACAGTGCCCCTGCGTTCTGCTTTTTCATTCACCCGTTTACCTGCTTTTTTGCAAAGGGATCCCCATGAAGCTCTCCGCCGTCACTTCTGCTGCCCTGGTGGCGGTCGGCCTGCTGGCCTGCACCGTGGCCAGTGCCGACACCCTCAAGAAGATTGCCGATACGGGCAAGATCACGCTGGCCTACCGCGAGTCGTCGGTGCCCTTCAGCTACCTGGCGGGCCCGGGCGTGCCCGTGGGGTTCTCGGTGGATATTTCCAACGCGGTGGTGGATGCGGTGAAGAAGCGCTTGAACAACCCGGCCATCAAGGTGGAGCTGCAGGCGGTGACCTCGCAGAACCGCATTCCGCTGCTGACCAACGGCACCATCGATCTGGAGTGTGGCTCCACCACCAACAACACGGCACGGGCCAAGGACGTGCAGTTCGCCATCAACCACTTCTACACCGGCACCCGGCTGCTGACCAAGAAGACCTCGGGTGTCAAAAACTACGCCGACCTGGCCAGGAAGAAGGTGGCCAGCACATCGGGCACCACCAATGCCCAGGTGATCCGCAAGTACAGCCGCGACAACAACCTGGACCTGGACATCGTGCTGGGCAAGGACCATGACGATGCCGTCCTGCTGGTGGACAGTGGCCGGGCCGAGGCGTTTGCGATGGACGACATCCTGCTGTTTGGTCTGATGGGCAACCAGCGCAACCCGGCCGATTGGACGGTGGTGGGTGATTCGTTGCAGGTGGAGCCTTACGCCTGCATGCTGCGCAAGGACGACCCGCAGTTCCAGGCGCTGGTCAACGGCGTGATCGGCGGGATGATGAAGTCCGGCGAATTCGACAAGCTCTATACCAAGTGGTTCATGTCGCCCGTGCCACCGCGCAACCAGAACCTGAACCTGGCCATGAGCAAGGAACTGCGCGAGAACCTGGTGGCGCAGAGCGACAAGCCCGCCCAGTAAGCCGGAGCGCGCATGTCTTTGGTGTCTGCAAGCCCCCCACACACACCGCAGGTGGTGGGCATTCTGGGCGGGATGGGCCCGGCTGCCGGGGCGGATTTTGTGCGCCTGTTCGTGCAGGCCTGCACAACACGCATGGAGGTGCTGGGCATTCCGGTGCGTGATCAGGCCTACCCCGAGCACTGGCTGGCGCAGGTGCCCATCCCGGACCGCACGGCCGCGCTGAACGACACGCGCCCCGGCGCGCACCAGCCCGCAGACCCGATGCTGCAGGCCACCGGGCGGCTGGCTGCGCTGGGGGCGCGGGTGGTGGCGATTGCCTGCAACACAGCCCACGCGTGGCACGGCATCCTGCAGCAGCGGTTTCCGCAGATGGTGGTCTTGCACGGCGTGCAGGAGGTGGTGGCCGAGCTGTCGGCGCGCAAGGTGCAGGGCGTGGGGCTGCTGGCCACGCGCGGCGCCTACGACGCAGGCCTTTACCAGCGTGAGCTGGAGCGGGCGCACATTGCCTGCTCTGTGCCCGACGACCATGAACGCGAGCAGCTGATGCAGGGCATCTACGAGGGTGTGAAAGCGGGCAACTATCCGCTGGCGCGCCAGCGCTTTGAAGCCGTATCGATTGCTCTGCAGGAGCGCTACAGCGTGTCCACGCTGATCATGGGCTGCACCGAGATTCCGCTGGCGCTCTCGGAGCACCCCCGGCTGGAAGGGATCTCGCTGGTGAACCCCTCGGTGGTGCTGGCCTCGGCACTGGCCCGGCATGCCTACTGCGATATGCCCACCGAGGGCATGGCCCAGGCCTGAAAAGTTCCAGGCTGGGAGCCTTGAGAGTCACTGCAGGCGGCGTGTCTCGCGCACTGGGCCCCCAGTGTCAGCCCGCCTCGTCGAACACCTCCAGCCGGTTGCGGCCGCCATGTTTGGCGCGGTACAGGGCTGCGTCGGCGGCCTGCACCAGGCTGTCTGGCTGGGCTCCGGGGCGCGGCACCATGCTGGCCACGCCCGCGCTGAGCGTGACGATGGGCGCCGTGGGCGAGCGGGGATGCTGCAGGGCGGCTTCGCGCAGGCAGTCCATGCAGCGCTGGGCAGCCGTCACCGCGTCGGCCACGGTGGCGTCGGGTAGCAGCAGCACAAATTCTTCGCCGCCATAGCGGGCGGCAATTTCGTCTGCGCGGCGGATGTTGCCCTGCAGCAGCTGGGCCACGCGGCGCAGGCATTCATCGCCCGCCAGGTGGCCATAGTGGTCGTTGTAGAGCTTGAAATGGTCGATGTCGATCAGCACCACGGCCAGCGGCAGGTGGTGGCGGCCGCAGCGCATCCACTCGGCGGCCAGCCGTTCGTCAAAGCGGCGCCGGTTGCTGAGGCCGGTCACGCCGTCGGTGGTGGACAGCAGGGCCAGCTTGGCGTTGGCAGCGGCCAGTTCCTGCTCCTTGCGCACCAGCTGGGTCACGTCGGTGCGCACACCGGCAATGCCGCCCTGGGGCGTGCGCCGTTCATCGGCCTGCAGCCAGCGGCCCTCGGGCAGGCGCTGCAGCACGGCCTGGTTGGCCGCGCGGTGGTCGGCCACGCGCTGGGCGACCCATTTCTCTTCGTTGCCCACGGCGTCCAGGTACTGGCCCCGCTCGGCGCCATAACGAGCAATCTGCTCGAACGTGCTGCCCGGCACGATCACCGGCGCCGAGATGGGGTAGAGCCTGCGGTACTGTGTGTTGCACACCACCAGTCTGTCGTCGGCATCGAACAGCGCGAACCCTTCGGGCAGGGATTCCACCGCGTCCTGCAGCAGCTGGCGCGCCTGCTGGGCGGCCTCCTGGGCGCTCTCCAGGGCCTGGCGCTGCTCAATGAGGTCGGTGATGTCCAGGCGCACCGCCACCACGTAGTTCTCGGGGGTGCGGGTTTCGTAGATGTTGATCCAGCGCCCGTCGGCCAGGCGCTGCACCAGGGTGGACGTGCGGCTGCCGTGCTCGGACAGGCGCTCGGCGATCCAGGCTTCCTCGCGGCCCTGGGCCGAGGGGATCAGGCCCCGCTCCACCGAGTAGCGCAGGATGTCGGCAAAGCTCTTGCCAAGATGCTCTGCGTAGTTCATGTGCGGGTACATGCGTGAGAGCTGCTGGTTGAAAAGCACCAGGCGGTCCTGCTCGTCAAAGATCTCGATGCTCACGGGCAGTGCCTCGACCGCACGCTCCAGCAGCTGCCGTATGCGCTGGTTCTCTTGCCGGGCGGCATCGACCTTGTGGCGCTGCTCGATCAGGTCGCTGATGTCCAGGCGCACCACCACCGTCATGCCCGAGGGCGTGCGGCTTTCGTGCATGTGCATCCAGGCGCCGTTCGGGTAGTGGCGCACCTCCGGGCCCGGCCGGTGGCCACGAAGCGCCATCTCGTGTGCCAGCCATAGCTCTTCCTGGCCACTGGCCTCCTGGGGGATGCCGTGGCGCAGGCCCGCGCGCAGCAGCTCCTCATAGGTCTTCCCTAGCGAGTCCGCCACCGGCAGGTGCGGGCGCAGGCGTGCCATCTGGTCGTTGCACAGCACCAGGCGGTCGTTCTCGTCATAGATTTCCAGGCCAGCGGGCATGGCATTGACGGCCTCGCGCAGGCTGCGTTCCGCGCGCTCGGCATCGTGCAGCGCCTGCTTGAGGGCGCGTTCCTTGTGCACAACATCGGTGATGTCGGCGCGCAGCACCACCACGCCGCCCCCTTCGGTGAGGCGTTCGGTGATCCGCATCCAGCGGTCGCCCTCGACCTCCTGCACTTCGGGCAGCCCCGGAGCGCGGTGGCGGGCCATGCGGTGGGCGAGCCAGGTGTCCACGTCGGGCCGCGCATCCACAATGTGGCCCGAGCGTGCGGCGCGGCGCAGCACATCCTCGAACAGCGTGCCATATTCGACGGCCATCGAGGTGCCCGTGTTCACCTCGCGGTACTGGGCGTTGCACAGCACCAGGCGGTCGTCGGCGTCGTAGATGGCCAGCCCGTCCGGCAGGATGTCGAGCGTGGCCGACAGCTGGGTGCTGGCACGCTGGGCGGCTGCCTGGGCCTCGCTGGCCATTGTGCGCAGCGCCATCACCTGCCGCACCAGCCACCACGACAGCAATGCGCTGGCCACTAGCCACGCCCCGGCGGCCGTGGATGCAATGCGGGTCGCGAGGTCCATGGACCGGCTGGCCAGTGCCCAGGTCAGCAGGGCCAGACCGCCAGCACCACACACCCCCGCCACCAGCAACGCCAGCAGGTGTCCGCGCGGCAGGGTGGGGGGCGTGGTGCGGTGCATGCGGTGGGGCAGTCGCGGCGAGGGGCTGAGGGGCTGGGCTACCTGGCAGGTACGGGGTGGGTTGGTGGGGGCGCACACGGCAGGCGCCGGGCGGTTCGCAGAAAGTCTAGCAGTGCTGCCCCAATTTCGATACCCGAAAATGCCGCCCTGCGGTAAACCCCAGCGGGCGCTTGCTGCGGCCTGCAGGCACGCTCTGGGGGCTGCGGCAAGGTGGGCTGCAAAAGCCCGCAACAAGCCCTAGACTGCGGGGCTCGTCCCTTTCTTGGCCCCCTTTTTCGGAGAACCCCATGCTCAATGACGACCTCCACACCGACGCCCATGCCCTGCTGCCGGGCCGCACCACCGATGCGGGCGCCACCCGCCGCACCGCGCTGCAGGCGGCGCTGGGTTTGGGCTACGCGGCTGCCGCCGCACCCATCATGGCCCAGACGGCCATTGCCACACCGGCCGATGGGCTGACGGCGGGCGAGGTGAGCTTCACGGTCAATGGCTTCAAGGTGCCCGCCTACCGCGCGGCACCAGCGGGCAAGACAGGCCTGCCGGTGGTGCTGGTGATCCAGGAAATTTTTGGTGTGCATGAATACATCGCCGACACCTGCCGCCGGTTCGCCAAGGCGGGCTACCTGGCCATTGCGCCCCAGCTGTACGCGCGCCAGGGCGACCCCTCGCAGTACACCGAGATCGCCAAGCTCATGGCCGAGGTGGTTTCCAAAGTGCCCGATGCCCAGGTGATGGCCGACCTGGACGGCGCCGTGCAGTGGGCCGCCGCCAACGGTGGCGATGCTGCGCGGGTGGGCATCACCGGCTTTTGCTGGGGCGGCCGCATCACCTGGCTGTATGCCGCACATGGCCCCGTCAGGGCTGGTGTGGCCTGGTACGGGCGCCTGGTGGGCCAGGCGAGCGAGCTCACGCCCAAGCACCCTGTGGACATCGCCCCCATCCTCAAGGCGCCCGTGCTGGGCCTGTATGGTGAAAAAGACACCGGCATCCCCCTTGACACGGTTGATAAGATGAAAGCTGCCCTGGCCGGTGGTTCGCCGCAGGCCAAGGCATCGGAATTTGTGGTGTACCCCGACGCGCCCCATGCCTTCCATGCCGACTACCGCGCGAGCTATCGCAAGGAAGCGGCCGAGGATGGCTGGAAGCGCGCGCTGGCCTGGTTCAAGGCGCAGGGCGTGGTCTAACCCTCCTGTGCGAACGGATCCGGCCCTGTGCCGGTGGGCCGACTGCAGCCGCCCCCCAACGGGGGCGGCTTTTTTATCGCGATTTCGGGTGTGGTTTTTTGAAAGAAAATAGGCCCTGGCGCCTGTCTATAAAGCGCAATAAGCTATGACTTTGATAGCAATCATTCTGGCCACGCTGGCCGCAGGCATTGGCAGCGTGTGGCTGGCCGCACTGCTCATGCGGCTGGGCCTGGGCGGTCGGGCCGATGGTGTGGGCCCGCAACACCTGCTCAGCCTGGCGGCGGGGGCCCTGCTGGCCACGGCCTTCATGCACCTGCTGCCCGAGGCGTTCGAGAGTCAGGCGGGCGCGCACGACCTGTTTGCCACCTTGCTGGTGGGCGTGGTGTTCTTCTTTCTGCTCGACAAGGCCGAGCTGTGGCACCACGGGCATGAGCACAGCCACTCTGCGCCTGCCGCGCAGGACCATGCCCACGGCCATGGGCATTCCGACGATGCCCACCACGGCCATGACCATGGCCATAGCCATGCGCACCACCACCATGGCCCGCGCTCGGGCGGCTGGGCCGTGTTGACCGGCGACAGCGTGCATTGTTTTGGCGACGGCATCCTCATCGCCTCGGCGTTCCTGGCCGACATCCGCCTGGGGGTGATCGCTGCTGTGTCGGTGCTGGCGCACGAGGTGCCGCACCACATGGGCGACCTGGTGGTGCTGCGCCAGACCAGCCCCAACCGCCGCATGGCCTTGGTCAAGGTGTCGCTGGCGGGCGCGGTGACGGCGCTGGGCGGGGTGGTGGGCTACTTCCTGGTGGGGCAGCTGCAGGACTTCTTGCCGTATTTCCTGGCTGTGGCGTCGAGCAGTTTTGTGTATGTTGCGCTGGCCGACCTGATTCCCCAGCTGCAAAAGCGCCTCACGGCACGCGAGACCATCGCGCAGATCGCCTGGCTGATCGCAGGCATGGTGATCGTCACGCTGGTGAGCGGGGCGGCGCATGCGCATTGACGGTGAATCGCCACTGCGCAATGCGCAGCCCCCGTTAGCGTGGGGCGGGGCGCCTGGGTTTGAGGTAGAAGGCGCTGCCCTGACGCGCCGATCTGTACGGCACCACATCCAGCACGGCCGCGTGGCGCTGCAAGGCCAGAACGCCGGTGTGGTGCAGAAAATGGCCATTGCTGCGGCGGTGTGATTCGTACCGTGCCCCTTTCCCCTCGTTGATGAACACGAGGAGAAACTCGCCTTCCGCTACGCTGGCGGGGGATTCTTGCAGGCAGTCAGGTGCCAATTCACCCAGGTCTTTGCAGACAGCGTGCCAGGCACTGTAGGGGGTGTAGATACGCACCTGCGTCCACGCAAATTCGGCCGCCCGGGCCATGTCCACCATGCCGCTGTTGCGGGCCTGCTCGCCAATGCGGTCAGACACGGTGGGCTGGCCACAGGCCGCCAGACCCACCAGGGCTGCGCAAGCCCATGACCAGGCGCTATGGCGCTGCAACGGAGCTGCGGACCGGCGGTTCGCGGCGGCCTGCCCGGGGTTGGTGGATGGGAGATGCTGCATTTCAAATAGGTTCGCAGTGGCTGGCACGCTCTTGTGCTTGGGGCCAGGGGGAGTGATGCAGGTCAGTCAGCGTAGGTCCCTGCCTGCCGGATCAATGCGCCCCAGCGGTCCACCTCGGAAGACAGCTGAGTGCGCAGGCCCTCTGGCGTTTGCAGTTCTGGTTTGACGACCACCACCCCCACGTCATCCAGCCGCTTGATGAGCGCAGGGTCTTTCAACGCGGCTTTCAGCGCCCTGTTGAGGGTTGCCAGCACCGGGGCGGGTGTGGCCTTGGGGGCATAGAGGCCGTGCCAGACCACCACCTCGAAGTCTTTCAGTCCAGCCTCGCGCAGCGTCGGCGCATCCGGCAGGGGCTTGAGCCGTTCGCGGGTGGTGACGCCGTAGAGCTTGACCTTGCCCGACTTGATGTACTGAACCGTCTGCATCGACTGGTCGCACATAAGGTCCACCTGTCCGCCGATCAGGGCGGTCAACGCAGGCGCGGTCCCCTGGAAAGGCACAGTCGTGCTCTCGACGCCCACCGCCTGCTGCAACAGCATGCCGCACAACTGCGACGCAGCACCCAGCCCTGCATGTGAAAGGTTGACGGCCTTTCCTTCCCGTTTGAGGTAGCTGATCAACTCCTGCGGGGTTTTGGCGGGCAGGTCGGGGCGTCCGATGACCGTCATGGGCACATCGGCCACCTGGCCAAGGTATTCGAAATCCTTCAGCGGGTCGAAAGACAGTTTGCGGTAGAGGCTGGGCGCAGTGGACATGCCGATGTGGTGCAACAGCAGCGTGTAGCCGTCCTTGGCAGCGCGCGCCACCGAGGCAGATGCCACCGTTCCGCCTGCGCCTGCGCGGTTTTCCACGATCACCGTCTGACCCAGGCTTGCGCCCATGGACTGTGCCAATGCGCGCCCCAACAGGTCCGTCGGGCCACCGGCCGCAAACGGGATCACCAAGGTGACGGGCTTGGTAGGAAAAGCTTGTGCATGTGCGCCGAAGGAACCCACGGCCGCGACGGCTGCCACCAGCGCCAAGACGCAGTGCCGCAAGGAGGCCGCTCGTTGCGGCACGGCGGCAGTTGTGGTGGCGCCTGCGGCGCGGGCAATGGGCCGGGGGAGGGGGTTGCGCATGGTGCTCCTTGGAACGGTGAAGAGGTTCGCCGGAGTATCTGGTGCAGGTATTGTGGAAACAATCTGCTGACTGTGAAGTCGTTATTCACACTTTGTGTTGAATTGGTGCCCCAATCAGCGCCTGCAGCGTGCTGGTGGTGCTCCATTTGCGCAAGGGCTTCTGGGCGAGGCGCGCAGGCCATGGGTGGTGCAGAGGGCGCGCTCCGTGAGCGCTGCCCATGCCGCAGCAGAAAAGTGCGGTGTAGGCCCAGCAGCGCTGGTTCAGCGCGCCAGCTCTTCCCGCACCGCCGCCACCTGCCTGCGCGACACCGCCAGCAGTTCGGTGGAGCCTTGCAGGCGCACGGCCCAGCCCTCGCCCTCCTCGGGGTCGTAGTGTTTCTCCAGCGCCCGCACGGCGCGGCGGGCCACCAGGGCGTTGCGGTGGATGCGCATGAAACGGGGGGCGAACTTGGCTTCGATCTCGCTGAGCGAGCCGTCCATGATGTAGCTGCGGGTGGGGGTGCGCACCGTCACGTACTTTTGTTCGGCCTTGAAGTACAGCACCTCGGCCAGGGGCAGGCGCTCGGTGCGGCCCCGGTCCTGGATCAGCAGGGTTTCGCCTTCGGGCACGCTGGGCGCAGCCACTGGTGCCGGGGCGCGGGCATTGCGCTGCACCTTGGCCAGCGCCTGCTGCAGGCGCTCACGGCGCACGGGCTTGGTGAGGTAGTCCACGGCGTCCAGTTCGAACGCGCTCACCGCGTGGTCGGCATGGGCCGTCACAAACACCACCGCCGGGGGCTGGGGCAAGGCCTGCAGCGCATGCGCCAGCGACAGTCCGTCCTGCCCCGGCATGTGGATGTCCAGCAGCACCAAGTCAAACGCCCGCCCGCCCGTGGGGCCAAGCTGCGCCAGTGCCTCGCCCGCATTGGCAGCTTCGGCCACCGTGATGCGCTGGGTGTCCGTGCAGTCAGACAGCAGGGTGCGCAGGCGGCTGCGAGCCAGGGCTTCGTCGTCAACGATGAGGATGTTCATGGGCGGTCAAAGGGTGGGTGGTCGTCCAGGGGCGCATGCTCGTCAGGTGCGGGCACCGCGCCCCGGCGCAGCGGTGGCGCCCCCCGGCGCACGGGGTGCCGTGCGCGGGAGGGTGGGCCGGGGTTCTTTTTGGGCTCGGGCGCGGGCAGCGAGATGCGCACCTGGTACAGGCCGTCCTGCACGCCCGCCGTGAATTCGCCCTGCACGTCGTGCAGCAGTGCCAGCCGCGCGCGCACATTGGCCAGCGCAATGCCATGCCCCTTGCTGCTGCCCGCACCTCCGTCGTCCGGCGCGCCATGGCGGCCATCCTTGGGGGGCAGGGTGTTGGTGATGCGCACCACCACGCGGCTGCCGCGCAGTTCGGTCAGCACCCGCAGCTTGCCGCCGCGCGCACTGGGCTCCACGCCGTGTTTGACGGCGTTCTCGACCAGCGGCTGCAGCAGCAGCGGGGGCAGGCGGGCGGCGTCGGTGCGTGGGTCCAGGTTCCACTGCACCTGCAGGCGCTTGCCAAACCGTACCTCTTCAATGGCCAGGTAGCGGCGCGCGAGCGTGATCTCTTCGGCCAGCGTGACCGATTCGCCTTGCTCCACCAGGGCCACGCGGAACAGGTCGGAGAGGTCTTCCAGCAGCGACTCGGCCTTGGCCGGTTCTTCGCGCACCAGGGCGATGGCGCTGTTGAGGGTGTTGAACAGGAAGTGTGGACGGATGCGCGACTGCAGCTCGGTCAGGCGCGCCGTGGTGGCTGCCGGGGTGCGTCCCCGTGCGCGCAGCACCAGCGCGGCCACCAGCATGGCGGCCAGCAGGGCGCCCGTGGCGGCACTGGCCAGCCAGGGGGGCGACGCAGCCATGCCCACCAGCGCCAGCATGCCGCACCCGTAAGCGCCGGCCAGCGCCCCCAGCAGCACACCTGCCGCATATTGCTGCGCGGTGGACAGGCGCTGCAGCACGGTCTTGAGGCTGCAGGCCGTGATCAGCCACACCAGCGTGGCGGGCAGTGCGCCGCCCGTGAGCAGCGCCAGACTGGCCAGCCACTGCAGCGGGCTGCTGGCGCCATACATGGCCCCTACGCCCACCACCGCTTCCACAAACAGCACAGCCCGCAGCACCACGCCCACCTGGCAGGCATCAAACACCAGGGCCCGACCGCGCGGCGGCTGCCCGCCTGGCCCGGCGCCCGCAGCGGCCCGCACGCTGCGCGCGGACCGTTCCGGAGGGGCAGAATCCGGCAGCGGGGGCTGGGTCGATAAAATTTGCGTGTTTTGCATTGCGGCGCCCGGGTAGTCCGGGTGTCTGAACTTCCGGATTATTGCCCTCCTTATGTCCAAAGCCCAAGCCACCAGCGCTGACTCTGCGCCGTCCCACAACCAGCTCGACACCAAGGCCCAGGCCTGGTCGGCGCTGTTTTCCGAGCCTATGAGCGACCTGGTCAAGCGCTACACCTCCAGCGTGTTCTTCGACAAGCGCCTGTGGCAGGCCGATATTGCGGGCAGTCTGGCGCATGCCGAGATGCTGGCGGCCCAGGGGGTGATCAGTGCCGAAGACCACGTGTCCATCCAGCGCGGCATGGCCCAGATCACGCAGGAGATCGAATCCGGCGCGTTCGAGTGGAAGCTGGATCTGGAAGACGTGCATCTGAACATCGAGGCGCGCCTGACCCAGCTGGTGGGCGACGCTGGCAAGCGCCTGCACACCGGCCGCAGCCGCAACGACCAGGTGGCCACCGACGTGCGCCTGTGGCTGCGCGGCGAGATTGATCTGATTGGCGACCTGCTGAAAGAGCTGCAGGTCTCGCTGGTGGATGTGGCCGAACAGAACGTGGACGTGATCCTGCCCGGCTTCACCCACCTGCAGGTGGCCCAGCCGGTGAGCTTTGGTCACCACATGCTGGCCTATGTAGAGATGTTCAAGCGCGACGCCGAGCGCATGGCCGACGTGCGCCGCCGCACCAATGTGCTGCCGCTGGGCAGCGCGGCCTTGGCCGGCACCACCTACCCGCTGGACCGCGAGCGTGTCGCAAAAACCCTGGGCATGGAGGGCGTGTGCCAGAACAGCCTGGACGCCGTGAGCGACCGCGACTTCGCGATCGAGTTCACCGCTGCCGCCAGCCTGTGCATGGTGCATGTGAGCCGTCTGTCCGAAGAGCTCATCATCTGGATGAGCCAGAACTTCGGCTTCATCAAGATTGCCGATCGCTTCACCACGGGCTCGTCGATCATGCCGCAGAAGAAGAACCCCGACGTGCCCGAACTGGCGCGCGGCAAGACCGGCCGCGTGGTCGGCCACCTGATGGGCTTGATCACGCTGATGAAGGGCCAGCCCCTGGCCTACAACAAGGACAACCAGGAAGACAAGGAGCCGCTGTTTGACACGGTGGATACGCTCAAGGACACACTGCGCATCTTCGCCGAGATGGTGGGCGGTCAGTTGAACCCCGCCACGGGCAAGAAGGAAGGCGGCATTACTGTCAACGCGCCCGCCATGGAGCAGGCCGCGCTCAAGGGCTATGCCACGGCGACCGACCTGGCCGACTACCTGGTCAAGAAGGGGCTGCCCTTCCGTGACGCGCACGAGACGGTGGCCCATGCAGTGAAGGCGGCCACCACGCACGCCTGCGACCTGTCGGAGCTGCCCCTGGCCGTGCTTCAGGGCTTCCACCCGGCCATCGAGAAAGACGTGTACGAGTGCCTGAGCCTGCGTGGTTCGCTCAACGCGCGCAACACGCTGGGCGGCACCGCGCCTGCGCAGGTGCGCGCCCAGCTGGCCCGCCACCGCGCACGCCTGGGCTGAAGTCTGTGCTGCTGCACTGCTGTGGCTTTGCTTGTGGCCGCAGTGGGTGCCGCCGTATGGATGCCCGCGTTCGGCGGGCCTGAATCTTGCACCGTGCATTGACGGAACACCACCCCTTTTTCCGGAGTTTTTCCCATGACAACGACCCGCCGTCATCTGCTGTCCCGCCTGGTGCGCACTGGAGCCTTTGTGGGCGCTGCGCTGGCCGTGGGCCTGGCATCGGCCCAGTCGGCCAAGCCCATCCGCCTGCTGGTGGGTTTCCCGCCCGGTGGCGGCACCGACGCCATTGCGCGCACGCTGGCCGAAAAACTCAAGGACGAGCTGGGCCAGCCAGTGGTGGTCGAGAACCGACCCGGCGCGGGCGGCCAGATCGCCGCGCAGGCGCTCAAGGCCTCGGCACCCGATGGCACCACGCTGTTCCTCACGCACGACCACACCATCTCCATCCTGCCCCAGGTGGTGAAAAACCCCGGCTTCGACCCCGCGCGCGACTTCGTGGCCGTGGGCGGTTTTGCCACCTTTGTGAATGCGTTTGCCGTCTCGGGCGGTACCCCCGCCAAGTCGTTCACCGAATACGTGGGCTGGCTTAAGGCGTCGGGTGGTGGCAAGGGCGCGGTGGGCATTCCCGCCCCGGCGTCCACACCCGAGTTCCTGGTCAAGCTGATCGGGCAGAAGTACCAGCTGGACCTGGTCTCGGCGCCTTACCGGGGCAGTGCACCCATGATGGCTGACATGCTGGGCAACCAGATTGGTGCGGGCGTGGCCTCGGTGCAGGACTTCATGGAGAACCACAAGGCCGGCAAGGTGCGTGTGGTGGGCGTGCTGGGCACCAAGCGCCAGGCTGCCATGCCCGACGTGCCTACGTTCGACGAGATGGGTCTCAAGGGCTTTGAAGACCTGCCGTACTACGGCATCTATGCGCCCACCGGCACGCCGCAGAAGTTCATTACCGACTTCTCCAGCGCACTGGCCAAGGTGGTGGCCCAGCCCGATGTGCGCGACCACCTTACGGCCATGGGCCTCACGGTGGGCCATATGTCGCCCCAGCAACTGGCTGCGCGCGAGAAGGCCTACACCGAGGCCTGGGCGCGCATCATCAAGACCAGCGGCTTCGTGGCGCAGTAAACAGGCTCTCAAGGGCGGCAAGCCCCGCGCAAGCCGTGTTCGCTTATGCTGTGCCCGGCTTCCGCGCTCCGGGCGCAGTCTCGGTGCGCAAGGGGCCGTTTTTTTGCACTCCTTCTTCCCCCATGCCCACCAGCCGCCTTCCTTCCAACTGGATCCAGCATCGGTACCTGCCCCTGGTGGTGGGGGCATGCAGCGGCGCGCTGGCTGCGCTGCTGGCCTGGGTGGTCATCGACATCTCGCACACCAAGGCGCGGGCCGAGATCGCGGCCCAGGCGCAAAGCCATTTGCTGCAGATCCGTGACCGGCTGGACCGGCAACTGCAAAGCACCTTGTCGGTGCCCGAAACGGTGGCGGCCTTCATCGCCGCGCAGGGCAGCATGGCGCCCGAGATTTTTGCCACCGTGGTCGGTCGCCTGCTGGAGCACCAGCGCAACATCCGCAACCTGGCGCTGGCGCCCGACAACGTGATCGCCGATGTGTATCCGCGCGTGGGCAACGAGCGAGCCATTGGTCTGCGTTACCTCGACAACCCCCAGCAGCGCGGGGCGGTGGAGCGGGCCATCCAGTCCCGCCGCACGGTGGTGGCGGGCCCCATCCCCCTGGTGCAGGGCGGGCTGGGCATCATCAGCCGCACGCCGGTGTTTCTGGCCCACCCGCCCGAGCGGCCGCCCGTGGGTGGGCCGCAGTACTGGGGCATTGTGTCGCTCACGGTCAATGCCGATACCTTGTTTGCCGATGTGGGGCTCAACACGGAGCAGATGGGTTTCCAGGTGGCGGCGCGGGGCCTGGACGCCATGGGGGCGCAGGGCGCGGTGTTCATTGGCCGCCCCCAGTTGTTTGACGAGGCGCCTGCCACGCTCGATGTGCCGCTGCCCGGGGGCGGCAGCTGGATCCTGGGGGCGGTGCCCAGCGGCGGCTGGGCGGCAGCGGGCCGTGCGCCCACGCTGGTGGTGATGCTGGCCTATGCATTTGCGCTGGTGCTGGGCCTGCTCAGTGCGCGGCTGGTGCGGGCCCACCAGCAGGTGCTGGCCCTGGCCAGCCACGACCGCCTCACGGGGCTGCCCAACCGGCGCCTGTTTGAAGACCGCCTCTCGCAGGCGGCGTTGGCGGCCTACCGCGACCACCGTGCCGGTGCGCTGTTGCTGGTGGATCTGGACGGCTTCAAGGCCGTGAACGACAGCCAGGGCCATGGCAGTGGCGACCAGGTGCTGGTCCGTGTCGCGCAGCGCCTGTCGGGTCTGGCGCGTGCCAATGACACGGCGGCCCGGCTGGGTGGGGATGAGTTTGCCCTGGTGCTCAACGCGGTGGATTCACCCGATGCGGCCATGGAAATGGCCCACAAGGTGCTGGCAGCACTGGTGGCGCCCATTGGGCTCGACAACGGCCAGCATGTGCTGATTGGCGCCAGCATCGGGGTGGCGCTGTTCCAGGGCCCGGCGGTGGAGGCGCTGCCTGCGCTGATGGACCGCGCCGATCGCGCGCTCTACGCCAGCAAACACGGCGGCAAGGGGCTGGCCACGCTGGCTGATTCCCCGGGGGGCGCCGCAGCGCAGCCGGGCTGACCCACGCGGGGCAGGGGGCCTGCAGGTCTTTTCCCCCTTGGTTTGTTTTCAGTGCAGGGCCGCTTGCGGCTCTGCCCGGGACGTGCCACCCAGGCCATGCCCCATTTTTTTGCCCGCCTCGGGCGGTGGCAGCACGGCGGGCAGGCCCAGTGCCTGGATGGCAAGTTCGCGGTGCCAGCCCTGGATGTGGTGCAGGTGGTGTTCTTCGTTTTTCTCCACGGCCTTGTGGGCAGCCTTCAGCGTCTGGCCCACGTCGCCCACCGCCACCCGGGCCACCCGGCCCAACAACTCCCATTGGGCATGGTTGCTGGTTTCGGTGTGCAGCACACATTCGCAGGCCACCAGCTGGGCGGTGTTCGGGTCGCAAGTGCGCTGGGCCGTCCCGATGGCCTGCACCCATGTGTCGCCCAGCTGCCGCGTCACGGCCCGCGCGGCGGTGGGGGCGTCCGGGTCCAGGCCCAGCGCGTCGCACATGCGGCGCACCACGCCCTGGTGCGCCTGGCTGTCCCGCAGGTAGCCTTGCCATTCCTTCTTCAGGGCCGGGAGGTGGGCGCAGGCGAGGGCGGCACGGTACACCCGCTCGCCCACCTGTTCGGTCTCCATCATCTGCAGCACCAGCTCGTCCAGTTGGTGGCTGTCGTAATGCACGCGGTTCATGGCATCTCCTTACAGTGGATTGGCGTGGGCCGCGCTGGGCTGGGCGAGGGCCGCGCAACGCAGCAGCTTGGAACAGGTTTTTTGCCAGTGTGCGCACTTTGGGCGGGCCTGTCCATGGGGGAAAAAGCCCGATGGCAGCCTGGCCGTCGGCATACGTAAGCGCTTGCAACGCTGCGCTGGCGGCGGTGCCGTTTTGTTACGCTCGCAGGTCGTGCAATTCCCCTTCCCCGCGCGGGGCCACTGGGGACGTCCGCCCTGGTTCCTTCGGAGGGGAAAAATGAACAAAAAACAATGGATGCTGGCGGCCAGCCTGTCGCTGGTGGCCTGGGGGGCGCAGGCCCTGCAGATCAGCAGCTTTTCGCCGCAGGGCGAAGTGGCGCAGGTGCGCCAGGTGGTGGCCAAGTTTGATGCCGCTGCCGTCAACTTTGGCGATCCCAAGGCTCCGGCGCCACTGACCCTGAGCTGCAGCGACGCCAGCGCGGCCAAAGGCACGGGCCGCTGGACGGGTGAGCGCGAATGGGTGTTCGACTTCGAGCGCGACCTGCCGCCCGGCGTGCGCTGCACCGCCACCGTCAAACCAGGGTTCAAATCGGCCCTTGGCGCGGATCTGGCGGGCGTAAAAAGCTATCAATTCAATAGCGGTGGACCGTTTGTGCAGGTCATCCGCCCCAACACCTACGAACAGATCGACGAAGAGCAGTTTTTTGTGCTGCAGCTCAATGGGCCTGCCACCACGTCCAGCGTCCAGTCCAATGTCTGGTGCACGATGGAAGGCGTGGGCGAGCGCGTGCCGGTGCGTTTGATCGAAGGCGCGCAGCGTGCCGAGATACTAAAAACGCTGGGGCTGGAAAAAAGCGCGGCCAAGGAGCCACTGCAGTACGCCACGCTGGCCTGCAACCGGCGCTTCACCTCGGGCTCGCGCATGCAGATCGTGTTTGGCAAGGGCGTGGCCACGCCCAGCGGTGTGGCCAACACGGTGGAAAAGCGCTTCGAATTCAAGGTGCGCGAGCCGTTTTCTGCCGAGTTCAGCTGCGAACGCGAAAACGCCCAGGCCGCCTGCCTGCCCATCCGCCCGTTGCAGCTGTCCTTCAACACGCCAGTGCCGCGCAGCCTGGCCACGGCCATCCGCCTCAAGTCGGCCAAGGAAACCCTCAAGCCCCAGACCGATGGCGGCATCGAAAGCCAGAAGGGCGATGCGCTGGTCAACAGCGTGCAGTTTGCCGCGCCCCTGGCCGAAAACACGGCCTTCACGCTGGAGCTGCCCAAGGACTTCAAGGACGCCTCGGGCCGCCCGTTGCGCAATGCCGAGAGTTTCCCGCTCAAGGTGTCCACCGGCGGCATGCCGCCCCTGGCCAAGTTTGCGGCGGCGCCGTTTGGCATCGTCGAGCGTTTTGCCGAAGGCCCCGCGTCAGACAAGCCCCCCGCATTGCTGCCGGTGACCTTGCGCAATGTGGAAGCCGCCCTGCGCGTGCAGGGCCTGCAGCCGGGCACCCCTGGTGCGGCCGCCCCTGCGGGCAAAGTGAGCACGCTCCAGCCCGGCACCGACGCCGAGATCATTGCCTGGTTCCGCAAGGTCAAGCGCTATGACAACTACCTGGTGGACCGCAAGCAGGCGCGCCAGGACGTGACCGGCCCACTGCCCAAGGTGCTGGACGACGACCGCAGCCATGTGCAAAGCCGCATGGTGTCGCTGCTGGCAGGCAAGGGGGGCGTGAAGACGCTGGACCTGCCCAAACCCGCGAACAACGACCCGCGCCCGTTCGAGGTGGTGGGCATCCCGCTGCCGCCCGGTTTCCATGTGGTGGAGATCGCGTCGCAAAAGCTCGGCGCCTCGCTGCTGGACGACCGCCATGGTGAGGGCCGCACGATGTATGTGCGCACCTCGGCGCTGGTGACCAACCTGGGCGTGCACTTCAAGCTGGGCCGCGAGAACGCCATGGCCTGGGTGACCACGCTGGACAAGGGCCAGCCCGTGCAGGGCGCCCAGGTGCGCGTGTCCGACTGCCGGGGCAACGAGGTGGGCACGGCCTCCACCGACGCCCAGGGCGTTGCCCGGATCGACGGGCTGTCGTCCCAGGCGCCCACCTGCAGTGGCGACGACTGGACCCAGGCCTACTTTGTGAGCGCGCGCTCCAAGGGGGCCGACGGGGTGGAGGACATGGCCTTCACCTGGAGCGACTGGCAGCGTGGCATCGAACCCTGGCGCTTCAACGTGCCCACCCACACCGGTCCGCGCCCCACCGAGCGGGCCCACACCATCTTCGACCGCACGCTGTTCCGCGCGGGCGAAACCGTGTCGATGAAGCACCTGCTGCGCACCGAAACCCGCAAGGGGTTTGGCCTGCCCGACGCGCGGCCTGAAACCCTGGTCATCACCCACCTGGGCAGCGGCCAGCAGTTCACCCAGCCGCTGGCCTGGCGGGGCACCGCCACCGGTGGCCTCAGTGCCCAGAGCAGTTTTGCCATTCCGCCCGCCGCCAAGCTGGGTGTGTACCAGGTGGAGTTGCGCAACGATGCGGACAATGAACGCAGCTTCGGCTCGGGCGAGTTCCGGGTCGAGGAGTTCCGCCTGCCGGTGCTGGAGGGCCGCATTGCGCCCGCCGACAAGAAGGCGCTGGTACGAGTCCGCTCGGTGCCCACCGATGTGCAGATCAACTACGTGGCCGGTGGCGGCGCAGCCCACCTGCCGGTGCGTGTGTCGGCCATGGTGCGCGGCAAGACCCTGCAGTACAGCGACTACGAGGCGTTCAGCTTTTACCCGCCACGCAAGCGCGATGCGTCCAATGCCAGCAGCGACGATGAAGAAGCCACCGCCAGCCAGGATGCGCGTGTGATTGCCGACAAGCTGCCGCTCACGCTCAACAAGGACGGCGCGGGCAAGCTCACCATCGACAACGTGCCCCAGGCGCGCCAGCCGCAGGAACTGGTGATGGAAGCCACCTACGCCGATCCCAACGGTGAGGTGCAGACCCTCCGCAGCGTGCAGGTCCTGTGGCCTGCGGGCGTGGTGGCAGGCATCAAGACCGAGGGCTGGGTGTCGGCCCGCCAGAAGATCCGCTTCCAGGCGCTGGCGCTGCAGCACGTGGGCAAGCCCGCACCCGACACCGCGCTGCAGGTGCAGGCCATTGCGCGCATCACCACCACCACCCGCAAGCGCATGGTGGGGGGCTTCTACAGCTACGACAACCAGACCGAAACCAAGGACCTGGGCACGCTGTGCAGCGGCAAGGCCGACGCGCGTGGCCTGCTGCTGTGCGAATCCAAGCTCGATGAACCCGGCGAGGTGGAGCTGGTGGTGACGGCCACCGACAAGGACGGCAACACCAGCGTGGCGGCCTCGTCGGTGTGGGTCACACGCCAGGGCGAGCTGTGGTTCGGCGGCGAAGACCATGACCGCATCGACCTGCTGCCTGAGAAGAAGAGCTACCAGCCGGGCGAGACCGCCAAATTCCAGGTGCGCATGCCGTTCCGCTACGCCACGGCGCTGGTGGCGGTGGAGCGCGAAGGCATCATCGACACGCAGGTGGTGCAGCTCAATGGGCAAGACCCCACGGTGAGCCTCAAGATCCAGCCTGAATGGGGCCCCAACGTGTACGTGAGCGTGCTGGCCCTGCGCGGCCGCCTGCGCGAAGTGCCGTGGTACAGCTTCTTCACCTGGGGTTTCAAGTCGCCGCGCGAGTGGTGGACATCCTTCTGGTACGAAGGCCGTGAGTACCAGGCGCCCACCGCGCTGGTAGACCTCTCCAAGCCTGCCTACCGCCTGGGCCTGGCCGAGATCCGCGTGGGCACGCAGGCCCACCAGATCGATGTGAAGGTGCAGGCCGACAAGGAAAGCTATGCCGTGCGCGGCAAGGCGCAGGTCACCATCACTGCCACGCTGCCGGGCGGCAAGCCCGCCGCGAATGCCGAGGTGGCCGTGGCCGCCGTGGACCAGGCGCTGCTGGAGCTGATGCCCAACAACAGCTGGAACCTGCTCGAAGCCATGCTCCAGCGCCGCAGCTGGGGCGTGGAGACATCGACCGCGCAGATGGAAATCATCGGCCGCCGCCACTACGGCAAGAAGGCCGTGCCCGCAGGCGGTGGCGGCGGCAAGGCGCAGACGCGCGAGCTGCTCGACACGCTGCTGCTGTGGCAGCCCGCCATCCAGCTCGACGCCAACGGCCAGGCCAAGGTGACGGTGCCGCTCAACGATGCACTCACCACCTTCAAGATCGTGGCCGTGGCCGATGCGTCCACCGGCCTGTTCGGCACCGGCAGCACCAGCATCCGCGCCACGCAGGATTTGCAGATCATCAGCGGCCTGCCGCCCCTGGTGCGCGAGGACGACCAGTTCCGCGCCCAGCTCACGCTGCGCAACACCACCAAGGCCGCGATGAAGGTCGAGGTGGCGCCGCGCGCCACCCTGCTGGACCTGAAGCCTCAGACGGTGGACATCCCCGCCGGTGAATCGCGCGAGGTGGCGTGGACGGTGACCGCACCCGCGCAGCTCGCGCAGACCCGCGCCCAGGCCATCCTGTGGGAGATCGAAGCCAAGGACACCGTGAGCGGCGCGCGCGACGCGCTCAAGGCCAGCCAGAAGCTGATCCCGGCCGTGCCGCTCACGGTGCAGCAGGCCACGCTGGTGCAGGTCGATGGCAGCTTCAACCTGGATGTGAACCCGCCCGCCGATGCGCTGCCCGGGCGCGGCGGCCTGAAGATGTCGCTGCAGCCCAAGCTGGCCGAAGGCCTGCCCGGCGTGCGCGACTGGTGGGCGCGCTACCCGTTTGCCTGCCTGGAGCAAAAGACCAGCAAGGCCGTGGGCCTGCGCGACGGTGCGCTGTGGCAGACCGTGGTGGCGCAACTGCCCACCTACCTGGACAGCGATGGCCTGGCCAACTATTTCCCGCCGCGCGATGGCGACAGTAACCGGGGCAGCGACACGCTCACTGCCTACGTGCTGGCTGCCACGCACGAGGCCGCCGCCATCAATCCCGCGTTTGCACTGCCGGACGACGTGCGCGCACCCATGGAGCGCGGCCTGATCGCCTTCATCGAAGGCCGCATCGAGCGCAGCTTCTGGAGCCCGCGCAAGGACCTGGACATGCGCAAGCTCGCCGCCATCGAGGCGCTGTCGCGCTACGGCAAGGCCCAGGGCCGCATGGTGAGCAGCATCACCATCGCACCGAACCAGTGGCCCACGCATGCGGTGATCGACTGGGTGAATGTCCTGAAGCGCGTGGCCGATGTGCCGCAGCGCGACCAGCGCCTGGCCGAAGCCCAGCAGATCCTGCGCGCGCGCCTGTCGTTCCAGGGCACCAAGCTCATCTTCAGCACCGAGCAGGACGACTACTGGTGGTGGCTGATGCAAAACGGCGACGTGAACACCGCGCGCCTGATGCTGGCCGTGATGGAAGACCCGGCCTGGAAGGACGACATGGGCCGCCTGGCCAACGGCTTCATCAGCCGCCAGCAGGCGGGTGCCTGGCACACCACCACGGCCAACCTGTGGGGCGGGCTGGCGCTGGAAAAATTCAGCGCCAAGTTCGAGGCCGTGCCGGTGTCGGGCACCACCAAGGCCAGCATGGGGGGCAACACCGCCGCCGTGGACTGGAGCAAGGTCGAGCGCGTGAAGACCAGCGACCTGACCGGTGCGCCCCACCAGGGCACCTGGTTTGGTGCGCCCGCATCGCCGGGCAACCTGAAGAACAACGGCATGTTCCTGCCTTGGAGCAAAACAGGTGGCAAGGAGCAGCTCGCCGTCACCCACCAGGGTCCCGGCAAGCCGTGGCTCACGCTGCAGTCGGTGGCGGCCGTGCAGCTCAAGGCGCCGTTTGCGGCCGGGTACACGATCAGCAAGACCGTGACCCCGGTGGAGCAGGCCAACAAGTCGCTGCCCGCAGGCCAGTACACACGCGGCGACGTGCTGCGCGTGACGCTTACGGTGAACGCCAGCGCCGACATGACCTGGGTGGCCATCACCGACCCCATTCCGGGCGGCGCCACCATCCTGGGCAGCGGCCTGGGCCGCGACTCGGCCATTGCCACGCAGGGCGAAAAGGCGCGCACCGGCCCTGGCTGGCCCGCGTTCGAGGAGCGCAGCTTCGAGTCCTTCCGCAGCTACTACGAGTACCTGCCCAAGGGCACGGTCACGATGGAATACACCGTGCGCCTGAACAACGTGGGTGACTTTGCGCTGCCGCCAAGCCGAGTCGAGGCGATGTACGCGCCCGAGATGTTTGGCGAGTTCCCCAACGCTCGGGTGAAGGTGGAGGCGGCCCGGTAGGCCGCAGCGCCATGCCTCCTCCTGTGACGAGCCTGCCTGATTGCAGCCCGCCATGAGTCTCAGTGTTTTTGTCGAGCTGCGGTTCTGGCTGCTGGTGGTGTTTTCGCTGGTGCTGCCAGCGGGCATCTACGCGCTGCTGCTGGCCACGCGCTCTATCTCGCGCATGGCGGTGCTGGGTTTTGGCGTGGCGCTGGTGCTGATTGCGGGAGTGGATGTGTACCTGCTGCAGTCGCTCGCGTCCCTGGCCAAGACCACGCCGTCGCTGGCGGACGACGCGGTGTTCATCTCCGAGCTGTCCATTGCACTGTACGTGCTGCCCGTGGTGTTTGGTGGCATCGGCGTCAACCTGATGTCGCATGTGCTGCTGCGCCACCTGAGCGAGGCCGAAACCCGGTTTGACCGGGAGCATCCCGATGATTGAACGGCGGCCATTCCCCTTCTTGCGCCCCGCGTGGTGCGCGGTGCTGGCGGGTGCCCCGCTGGCCGCCCACGCCCACGGGCAGGAGGTGCTGGCCATGGCCTACGCCCAGGTTGCTGTAGTGGCGGTGTGCTTGCTGCTGGCGTGGTGGGTGCCCCCGCTGCGCGGGGCCCGCTGGTGTGCAGTGCTGGGCTGTGCAGCCGGGGTGATGGTGGCCTGGGGTCGGGTGCTGGATCTGCCCCGCCAGTCCCACGCGGGCGAGATCATGGCCTGGCTGGTGCTCTCGCCGCTGCTGGGCGCCGCTGGGGCTGTGGCCTGGGCGCGAATTCGCAGGGGCCGCGATGGCCGCTGAGTCGGTGCGTGCTGTGCGCTGCATGTGCTCGCGGCTGCGGCATGCCCTGGGTGTGCAACTGTTGGTAGCTATATTTTTTGTAGCTATCACGGCAAGTCCAGCGCGCGCAATCCCCACTTTTGATGAGGTGCGTGCTGATTTCAAGCCTTCCGACACCGTGCTGCTCTCGCGCGAAGGCGAGGTGCTGCAGCGCCTGCGCACCGACCCCACGGTGCGGCGTGGCCAGTGGGTGCCGCTGGCTGACATCTCGCCCGCGTTGCGCCAGGCGCTGGTGCTGAGCGAGGACAAGCGTTTTTTTGAACACAGCGGCGTGGACTGGCGCGCCGCATCGGCCGCGGCCTGGGGCAACCTGTGGAACCAGCGCACGCGCGGTGCCAGCACCATCACCATGCAGCTGGCCGGGCTCCTGGATGGTGACTGGCGCCAGGGCCCGGGCGGGCGCACCGTGGTGCAAAAGCTCGGCCAGACGGTGGCCGCCCAGGTGCTGGACCGGCGCTGGCGCAAGGACCAGATCCTGGAGGCCTACCTCAACCTTGTGCCGTTTCGCAGCGAGTTGGTGGGCATCGATGCGCTCAGCCGCACGCTGTTTGGCAAGGCTGCGCATGGCCTGGACGACCGCGAAGCGGCGGTGGCCGCGGCCCTGGTGCGCGCGCCCAATGCGCGGCCTGCGCTGGTGGCGCAGCGCGCTTGCGGCGTGCTGCGCGATATGCAGCGGGGCGCCCGCATCGACTGCGATGCGCTCGACCTGTTCACCACCGCCGCGCTGCAGCGCCGCGCGTTTGACGCGAGCGAAGGCGTGGCCCCGCACTTTGCGCGCCACCTGCTGCGCCAGCGTTTTGGCAAGGACGCTGCGGTGCCCGAGCGTGTGCTGAGCACGCTGCGCGCGCCCCTGCAGCGTTTTGCCATGCAGACCCTGCAGCAGCACCTGCGCGAGCTGCGCGGGCGCAATGTGGAAGACGGTGCGGTGCTGGTGCTCGACAACGCCACGGGTGCGGTGCTGGCCTGGGTGGGCTCATCGGGCCAGCTCAGCCAGGCGAGCGAGGTGGACGGCGTGCTGGCGCTGCGCCAGCCAGGCTCCACGCTCAAGCCCTTTCTGTACGGGCAGGCAATTGCAGAGCGGCGCCTCACGGCCGCGTCGCTGGTAGACGACTCGCCCGCGCACATCGCCACGGCGGGCGGGCTCTACATCCCGCAGAACTACGACCGGCAGTTCAAGGGCTGGGTGTCGGCGCGCACGGCGCTGGCCGCCTCGCTCAACGTGCCGGCGGTGCGCACGCTGGTCATGGTCACGCCCGACGCGTTCCACCGCCAGCTGGGCGCCATGGGTCTGCCGCTGCGCGAAAGTGGCGACTATTTTGGCTACAGCCTGGCGCTGGGCAGCCCCGAGGTGCCGCTGCTGCACCTGACCAATGCGTTCCGCACGCTGGCCAACGGCGGGCGGCTCAGTCCGGTGGCGCTGGCTGCGCCTGGGCCGGGGCGGGCTCCCGCTTTCACTGCGGCCCTGGACCCGCGAGCGGCCTTCATCGTGGGCGACATCCTCTCGGACGGCAATGCGCGTGCGCGCACCTTCGGCACCGACAGCGTGCTGGCCACGCGCTTCTGGACGGCGGTGAAAACCGGCACCAGCAAGGACATGCGCGACAACTGGGCCGTGGGCTGGTCGGAGCGCTACACCGTGGGCGTATGGGTGGGCAACGCCAGTGGTGCGGCCATGCACGACGTGAGCGGCACCAGCGGCGCGGCGCCCATCTGGGCGGCGGTGATGGGCTTCTTGCACGCCCGCGAGCCCAGCCGTGCGCCCAAGGCCCCGGCGGGCCTGCTCCAGGCCGGGGTGCGGTTTGGCCCGGGGCCCGTGGCCGGTGGCATGCCGGGCGGTGCGCCCGAGCCCCGCGCGCCGCTGGAGGCCGCGCGCAGCGAATGGTTTCTGCAAGGCACGCAGCAAGCCTTGTTTGCTATTGATTCAATAGCTGAAAAGGCATATCCATTGCGCGCAGAAGGCCAAAAAAGCCCCAAAAAATCGCCCGCCCAGGTGGTGGACGCGCTTTCCGCCCCCGCCCGCATCACGGCACCCGCGCCCGGCACCATCATTGCGCTGGACCCGGACATCCCCCCCGCGCGCCAGCGCCTGCAGTTCACGGCCACGGGCGACGGGCTGCTCTGGCGCATGGATGGCAAGCCGCTGGGCCGGGGCCCGCGTGTGGCCTGGCTGCCCTGGCCGGGGCGGCATGTGGTGCAGATCACCGATGCGCGCGGGCAGGTGCTGGACGAGATCCGCATCGAGGTGCGCGGGGCGGGCGTGGCGGCAGGTACAGGGACATCCCTACCCCGCGCGCCAACGCCTTGACGCGCCCAAAGCCGAGGAATACGGTGTGATTTACCCATTCAGCGTCCCAATACGGGTCGCCTAAAATGGTTACAAATTATTTCTATGCCTTTTTTGCGCCAGTTCTTTTCGCATCGCCTGATCTGGCTTGCTGTGTTGGTCTCCCTGGGGATCGGTGTGCTGTTTGCACGTTCGATCTGGACCATCCGCCAGGACGAGTGGAACTACGCCGCGCAGACCAATGCCAATCTGGTGCAGACCCTGGAGCAGGGCCTGGGCTGGGTGCTCGAGTCGTTTGACAAATCCCTGGAGGGCGTGGCCCGCGAGGTGGCGCGCCCCGAGGTGTGGGACCTGCCCCCCGAGCTGCGCGCACGGGTGGTGTTCGACAACTCTTTGCGCTCCCGGGGCGCTGGGGATGTGCTGGTGCTCGACGCCCAGGGCAACATCGTGCTGGATTCAGGCTCGCTCACGCCGCGCAAGGCCAATCTGGCGGACCGGGACTACTTCCTGGCGTTCCAGAAGGACGGGCATCAGGGCCTGTACATCGGCAAGCCCGTGCCTTCGCGCATCACGGGGCTCAACATCCTGCCCCTGTCGCGGGCCTACTTCCATGCCGACGGCAGCTTTGCGGGCGTGGTGGTGGGGGCCGTGCGGCTGAGCTACTTCAATGAGCTCTTCGGTGCCCTGGACATGGGCCCCAGCAGTGGCGTGAACCTGTTCCGTAGTGACGGCGTGGTGATCTCGCGCTTCCCGTACGGCGACATGGACGTGGGCAAGACGATTGCCGGGTCGCCCAACATGCTGCGCTTTCAGAAGGAGGGCAATGGCTCCTTCGTGGGCACGGCGGCGCTCGATGGTGTCGAGCGCCTGTATTCCTTCCGGCAGGTGGGCGAGTTCCCGCTGATCATCAATGTGGCCCAGGCCACCAGCACCATCCTGGGCAAGTGGTACAGCAGCTCCCTGTGGCTGGGCGGTTTCGCGCTGCTGCTGATGGCCGCCTGTCTGGGGCTGGCCCTGCTGTTTGTGCGCGAGCTGACCCTGCGCCAGCAGGTGGCCGCCCGGCTCAGCGAGGCCGAGCACGATGTGCGCACCATCCTCAACAACATGCCGTCGATGATCGGCTACTGGGACGCGCATCTGCTCAACCGTTTTGCCAACAAGGCCCACTTCGAGTGGTTCGGGATACAGCCCGAGCGGCTGCGCGGCATGCACTTCAGCGAGCTGGTGGGGCCCGAGCGTTTTGCCGTGAACAAGCCGTTTCTGGATCGCGCCCTGCAGGGCGAGCCGCAGCTGTTCGAGAGCACCCTGCTCGATGTGCATGGCGTGTCGCGCCACATCATCGTCTCGTACGTGCCTGACACCGAAGCGGGTGCCGTGCGCGGCATTTTTGTGCAGACCACCGACATCTCCGAGCGCAAGCGCATGGAGGACGAGCTGTTTGACGAGAAAGAGCGCGTGCGCCTCACGCTGCAGTCGATTGGCGATGCCGTGGTCTGCTCGGACGCCCGGGGCTCGGTGACCTACCTCAACCCGGCGGCCGAGCGTCTGACCGGCTGGCAGGCTTTTGATGCGGCGGGCCACAACGTGGACGAGGTGGTGTGCCTGCGCAGCCCCGACAACGACGCGCTGCTGCCCAGCCCCCTGCGCGCGGCCATCCAGCAAGCGGCCGTGATGGAGGCCGTGCGGGGCGTGGTGGAGCATCGGGGCAGCGGACAGCGTTTTCAGGTGGAGGAAACCGCCAGCCCCATCACCGACCGCCACGGTGCCGTGAGGGGCGCGGTGGCCGTGCTGCGCGATGTGACCGAGGCCGTGGCCATGGCCGAGCGCATGGCGCACCTGGCGCAGTACGACGCACTCACCGACCTGCCCAACCGCGTGCTCCTGCACGACCGCGCCCAGCTGGCCATTGCCCAGGCGCGGCGCGATGGCAAGTCGCTGGCCGTGATGTACCTGGACCTGGATGGTTTCAAGGAGGTCAACGACCGCCTGGGCCACGATGTGGGCGATGTGCTGCTGGTGCAGTTTGCCCAGCGCCTGAAGGCCGCCGTGCGCGCGTCCGACACCGTGTGCCGCCAGGGCGGCGACGAATTTGTGGTGCTGCTGCCCGGCCTGGAGGGCGCCGAGCCCGCGCGGGGCGTGGCGCGCAAGATCCTCGCCTCGTGCGACGCGCCCTTCGAACTGGCGGGCGAGCCTGTGCGCGTGGGGCTCAGCGGTGGCATTGCGCTGTTCCCGCAGCATGGCGACACTTTCGATGCGCTCTCGCGCCACGCCGACAGCGCCATGTACGCCGCCAAGCGCGGTGGCCGCATGCGCTTCATGCTCTACCGGGGCCCGGATGTGCAGCCCGAGGTGGTGCTGCCCGAAGTGGCGGTGGGCGCCGAGGGGTGAGGGGCGCGTAGTGGGTAGTGGTTGCGATTTGCTATCTATTTGGTAGCAACAAGCGCTTGTCCATTGGGCGGTAACGGCATTTTTTGCTTGATAAAGCGCCGCCGCTGTGCCACATCCCGGGCGCGGCGCTGGAAATTTGTTGCAGCCCCTCGAAATAATTTTGATGGCTGGCCGATGCCCCAGCGCCTACCATCTGGCGCAATTCCCACCCTGGAGAGCCTGCGTGCCTGACCTGTCCAAAATCACCTGCATCGAAGACCTGCGTGCTGTTGCCCAGCGCCGCGTGCCGCGCATGTTCTATGACTACGCCGATTCAGGCTCGTACACCGAGGGCACCTACCGCGCCAACGAAAGCGACTTCCAGCGCATCAAGCTGCGCCAGCGCGTGGCCGTGAACATGGAAGGCCGCAGCACGCGCACCACCATGGTCGGCCAGGACGTGGCCATGCCCGTGGCCATTGCGCCCACCGGACTCACCGGCATGCAGCACGCCGATGGCGAGATCCTGGGCGCCAAGGCAGCCAAGGCGTTTGGCATCCCGTTCACGCTCTCGACCATGAGCATCTGCTCCATCGAAGACATTGCCGAGCACACGGGCCGCCACCCGTTCTGGTTCCAGGTCTACGTGATGCGCGACCGCGACTTCATCGAGCGCCTGATCGACCGCGCCAAGGCCGCCAACTGCTCGGCGCTGCAGCTCACGCTGGATTTGCAGATCCTGGGCCAGCGCCACAAGGACATCAAGAACGGCCTGTCGGCGCCGCCCAAGCCCACCATCGCCAACCTCATCAACCTGGCCACCAAGCCGCGCTGGTGCCTGGGCATGCTGGGCACGAAGCGCCGCAGCTTCGGCAACATCGTGGGCCATGCCAAGGGCGTGGGCGACTTGTCGTCGCTGTCGTCGTGGACGGCCGAGCAGTTCGACCCGCAGCTCAACTGGGGCGATGTGGAATGGATCAAGAAGCGCTGGGGCGGCAAGCTGATCCTCAAAGGCATCATGGACGCCGAAGACGCGCGCCTGGCCGTCAACAGCGGTGCCGATGCGCTCATCGTCAGCAACCACGGCGGCCGCCAGCTCGACGGTGCGCCGTCCTCCATCGCCGCGCTGCCCGGCATTGCGGCCGCGGTGGGCAAGGACATCGAGGTGTGGATGGACGGCGGCATCCGCAGCGGGCAGGACGTGCTCAAGGCCCGCGCGCTGGGAGCACAGGGCACGCTGATCGGGCGCAGCTTCCTGTACGGCCTGGGCGCTTTTGGCGAGGCCGGCGTGACCCGTGCGCTGCAGATCATCCAGAAAGAGCTGGACATCACCATGGCCTTCTGCGGCCACACCAACATCAACAACGTGGATTCGTCGATCCTGCTGCCGGGTACGTTCCCCACCGCCTGAACCGGGGGCAGGCTGTTACCGGGCGGCGGATTCCGGCGACGGCACGCGTTTGAGCGTGGCCAGGTAGGCCACCACGTCCTCGCGGTCGCGCGCCTGGTCGAGCTGGTAGTCCATGCCCTGGCCGGGAATCAGCGCCTCGGGGTCGCGCAGCCAGGCCTTGAGCGTGGCACGCGTCCACAGAATCCTGCTTGCGCTCAGCGCGGGTGAATAGTCAAAGTCCTTCAATGCCCCCGCGCGGCGCCCCACCACGCCCCGGTGCGCAGGGCCGTCGCCATGCTGGTCGGCGCTGTGGCAGCTGCTGCAGTGTGCGGCATACAGCGCGGCACCACGCGCTACCGACTGGGCGGCTGCAGGGCTGTGGGCCATCCAAAGCAGGGTGGCTGCTATGGCAACACAATGAACAGGGGGCAGTGGGTGGTACAGGGGCATGGCGGGGAGCGACGGGTGGAAAGCGCCTTGAGCGCGAGCAGGCGAACCCTTGCAATACGGCCCCGCCAGCCATCTGGATTCATTCGGCCTTGCCCGGTGGGGCCGATCCGGGGGCACCGGTTTCCGGCGCCGGGTCGCTGTCTGTGCCCGTACTACATCCAAAGTGCCCGCTGTGGCGTATTCACCTACGGCAAAGCCCCGCAGGCGCTGCCGAACCGACCAATCCCAGAGAATGGGCGCATGAGCACCCTCCACCCAGACAGTGAACTGATGGACCTCCTTGACCGCATCGCCGCGCAGGACGATTCCGCGCTGAAAAGGCTGTACGAGCGCACCTCGTCACAGCTTTTTGGCCTGGCCTTGCGCATTGTCCGCAACCGGGACGCGGCCGAGGACGTGCTGCAGGAGGCGTTCTTGACCATCTGGCGCAGCGCGGGCAGCTACCGCGCGTCGCTCAGCCCGCCCATGGCCTGGATGGGCCTGATCGTGCGCAGCCGGGCGCTGGATGCCCTGCGCAAGCGCAGCTCCGACCGGGCCGATCTGATGAACGAGCTGGACGATGACATGGCGCAAACGCTGGAAGGCGACTCGCCCAACCCCATGGACGCCGCCGACGCCAGCGAGCAGGCCTTTGCCCTGCACCACTGCCTGGGCAAGCTGGAGAGCAAACAGCGCGAAGTGGTGAGCCTGGCCTACCTGCGCGACCAGAGCCACGGCGAGCTGGCCGAGCAGCTCAAGCTGCCGCTGGGCACCGTCAAGACCTGGATTCGCCGGGGGCTGGAGCAACTGCGTGCCTGCATGGCGCGCTATGCCTGAGGTCGTCGCCATGAACATCACCCAACACCCTGATCTGCTCGACCGCCTGGCCGCCAGCTACGCGCTGGGCACGCTGCGCGGTGGCGCCCGCCGCCGCTTCGAGACCCTGGCCCGCGAGCACGCCACCGTGCGCGCTGCGGCCCTGGTGTGGCAGACCCGCTGGTCGGGCCTGACCGAGCTGCAACCGCAGGTGGCGCCGTCGCCCGCTGTGTGGACGCGCATCGACAACCTGGTGCGGGCCGGCCAGCTGGAGCAGGCCATGTTGGCCGCCCGGCAGGCCGCCCCCGCACACACACCCGCGCCAGCCCCCGGCGACTGGTGGCGCAACCTGCTGTTGTGGCGCGGTGCCGCCGCTGCCGGTGCCATCGCCACACTGGCGGCGGTGGTGGTGGGTGTGCAGGTCAACGGCGGCCTGCGCGCCACCACGGGCGCGCAGATTGCTGCCCTGCAGCAGCAACTGCAGGCCACGCCCCAGATCCAGTACGTGGCCGTGCTGGCCGACGACAAGGCCGCTGCCTCGATGCTCGTCACCTTCGATCCCAAAAACAACCAGCTGGTGCTGCAGCGCGTGGGGGGCTTCCAGGAGGGGGCGGACAAATCCCTGCAGCTGTGGGCGCTGCCGCCTGCGGGGGGGCCGCGTTCGCTGGGGGTGCTGGGGCAGGACAAACTGCTGACGCTGGTGGCGGGCGAGGCCGATGTGCGCCAGGTGCCAGCGCTCGCCATCAGCCTGGAGCCCAAGGGGGGCGTGCCCAGCGAGACAGGGCCCACCGGGCCGGTGCTGTTCAAGGGCGAGCTGATCCAGCGGATGCTGTGAGGGCCTGAGCCGCAGGTTGCAGCGGCTTTTCAACAATTTTTCGGGGTCCGTGAATCCGCTTTGGTCTCGGGGGCGTATGTAGAAGGCAACATCTTCTTACAACCGTCCATTCATTGGAGACTGCGATGAAACACAGGCCCCCACCCATCCTTCTTGCTGTGGCCGCGCTGGCCCTTGCCAGCGGCCCGGCCCGGGCCGATACCGGCAAGCTGCTGCTCACCGGCGGCGTCAGCACCATCGCCGGATCGGCGGGTGGCGGGCTCACCCCCTGGGCTGTCATTGGAAGCAACGCCACCGAAGGCGAGATGGGTGTGAGCGCCCATGCCACCCGCGCCGCCACGCAGGACTATGGCCTGACCGGCTATGGCGTGGCCCTGGGCCTGCACGACCGCGTGGAGCTGTCGCTGGCGCGGCAGGACTTTGATGCCTCGCCCGCCATCGCCCTCAACGGCATTGCACCGTTTGGTGTCACGCCGGGCCAGCACATCAAGATGGATGTGCTGGGCATCAAGCTCAGGGTGGCGGGTGACGCCGTGCTCGACAGCGACAGCTGGATGCCGCAGATTGCGGTGGGGCTGGAGCACAAGCGGGTGCGCCCGGGCTCGATCGGGTCGGTGCTGGACTTTCTGGGCACCAAAACCAGCGGCACCGATGTGTATGTGAGTGCGACCAAGCTGCTGCTGGCGCAGAGCGTGCTCGTCAACGGCACGCTGCGCTACACCAACGCCAACCAGAACGGCCTGCTGGGTTTTGGCTCGGCGGCCCCCGGCAAGAACAACCGCAGCCTGCAACCCGAGTTCTCGGTGGCGTACCTGGTCAGCAAGAACCTCGCGGTGGGCGCCGAGTACCGCTTCAAGCCCAACAACCTGCAGGCGCTGGGCGCCGCCGCAGGCCTGGGCGCCGCGCTGCGCGAAGACGACTGGAAGGACATCTTTGTGGCCTGGGCGCCCAGCAAGAACCTGTCGCTCACGCTGGCCTATGTGGACCTGGGCCGCATCGTGCCCGGCATCACCAACAACCGCCGCCAGACCGGGTACTACCTGTCGGCCCAAGTCGCATTCTGAGCGAGGAGATTGTCATGACGCACCACCGTACCCTCATCGCCCTTGCCATCGCCACTGCCATTGCCATTGCCATTGCTATGGGGGGCGTGCTGGCCCCGCCCGCGTTTGCCCAGGGCACCGCCGCCATGGCCACGGCCCCTGCAGGCCTGTACCAGGCGCTGGGCGAGAAACCCGGCATCACCCGCCTGATGGACGACTTTGTGAACCGTGTGGTCAAAGACCCACGGATTGGCGGCCACTTCAAGGATGTCAAACCCGCTGCCCTCAAGGAGAGCCTGACCGACCAGATCTGCCAGCTCAGTGGCGGCCCTTGCAAATATGAAGGCGCTGACATGAAATCAGCCCATGCCGACATGGACATCAACAAGGGCCACTTCAACGCCCTGGTCGAGGTGCTGCAAAGCGCCATGGATGCCCAGGGCATACCCTTCGCCCAGCAAAACCGCTTGCTGGCCCTGCTGGCGCCCATGCACCGGGACGTGATCACCATTCGTTGAACCACCATGAGAAATACTCTTGTTTTGATAGCTATCAGCGCTTTGTGGACAGGCGCTAGCGCCGGAAATGTCCAGATCCAGGTGCTGGACCGCGAAGGCAAGCCCGTGCCCGACGCCGTGGTGGTGATCTACCCCGGCAATACAGCGGGTACGCCGCCCAGCCTGCTGCAGGCCAGCCCCACCATCGAGCAGGAAAAAATGCGCTTTGTGCCTGCGGTGACGGTGGTGTCTGCAGGCACCACGGTGCGCTTTACCAACCAGGACCGGTGGGACCACCATGTGCGCGGCAATCCCACCGGCGTGGCCCCGGCCGCCGCGCCCGGTGCAGCAGCCAGCACCAATTTCGAGTTGCGCCTGGCGGGCAAGACCGATGGCAAGCCCGCCAATTTTGCCGATGTGAAGCTCGACGCGCCCGGTGTGGTGCTGCTGGGCTGCCACCTGCACGGCTCCATGCGCGGCCATGTGTTTGTGACGGACTCGGCCTGGTCGCTCAAGACCGACAACGACGGGATTGCGCGCTTCCCCTCCGTGCCCGACGGCGCCGCCCAGGTGCGTGTGTGGCACGCCGAACAGCTGGTGGACCTGCCGCGCAAGGCCTTGAACGTGGTGCCCGGCCCGGTGCTCGACACCGTGCAGCTCAGCGTGGTGCCCCGCGTGCGCCGCGCCCCACCGGCCACCCCCGGCAACACCCCGGGCGGGCCCATGGGGGCCTACAGCCAGGCGCCAACACAAGGCGCCCACGCCCACCATCGCGGCAGCTGACCCACCACCACGGCGGGTGGTCCACCGGGTGGTCCACCGGGTGGTGGGTCAGCGGGCTGCTGTCTCGTCCGGGGTTTGACCGCCTGGGGTTCAGCCCGGCAGTTTGAGCCCGCCCGGGCCTGACGGCACGGTGTTGGCGCTGCTCTTGGTGCCCTGGGCCGGGGGCTGGGGGATGGCACTGCCCACCTCCTGCTTCACGCTGCCCACCGGGGCATTCAGGTACAGGTACAGCGCCTGTGCATCCACATCGCTGAGCTGGCCCAGTGACTCGAAGGGCATCACCTGGATGGGCGTGCCATCGGGCCGCTTGCCGGTGCGTAGCATGGCGACAAAGCTCGCGGCGTTGGGATAGCGCGCCAGGGCGCTGTCAGCGCTGTGGGAGCCCGGGCGGATGTCGGAGGCCGCAGGCCAGTCGGGCGGGCCACCGGGGATCTTGCCACCCGACAGGTCTGCACCATGGCAGCCGATGCACATGTTGGCCACATACTGGCCGTTGGCCAGCGTCACGCCCGCAGGCACGGGGCGCGAGGGTGCGAGCTGGTGGTCGATGCGCGCGGCCGCGTCGGGGATCACGCCCAGGCCATACAGCACCCAGGCGGGGCGGGGCAGATCGACCACGGCCTGCTGCGTGCTCTCCTGGGGCGGCAGCTGGCGGATGTACGACACCAGTGCGTTCAGGTCTTCATTGGTGAGGCGGTTGTAGTCTTCGCTGGGCATCACCATCACGGGGCGGCCATTGGGCTTGACGCCATGGCGGATCACGCTGTTCCAGTCTTCGGGCTGGTAGCGGCCCACCACGCCCGCAGACGTGATGTTGGGCCCGGCGATGCGCGTACCCTTGCCATCGTTCACAAACTCGCGGCCCGTGCCCTGGGCACCATGGCAGTCGGTGCAGCCGCGCGAGGCATACAGGTAGCGGCCACGCTCGATGGTCTGCGCATCGGTGGTGTAGGCCACGGGGCGCGGCTTGATGTCGATGTAGCGGTTGCGCCGCTGTTCGGCCAGGTACAGGCCGCTGGCGGCGGTGGCGGCCACGATCATGCCCAGCAGCATTGCGCCGCCTGCAGTCCATTTGATCCAGCGTTTCATGGTGGTATCCCTCTTCTTCGATTCGACGACCCAATTGCCGTGTTCAGGCGGCGGATTCTGAATTCGAAGAAGTGGTTTGGCGCACCCCCAGGCCGCAGGGCGTGGCGGGGCCGGTGACATTTGTCACAAACAGCCCGCCGGTGTGAGCAGATGTTGCCCGCCCACACCCCTCTCAGCGCTCGATGGTCTTGTTCCAGCGCGTGTTCCAGGCGGGGCGGTTGGCGTTCACGCTGTCCCAGTCCAGGGTCACGGCGTTTTTCATCCATTGGGTGATCTTGGCCACCTGCTCGGCGCCTTCGCCCACGGCGGGCGCCTTGGGGTTGGTGGGGATCTGCGCGCCAAACTGCAGCACGTTGGCCTGGGCCAGCGGGCTCAGCAGGAACTCGGCGAGCTTTTGTGCCAGCTCGGGTTCGCTGTTCTTGGCGATCACGCACTGGCCCGTCATCAGCACCACCGAGCCCTCCTTGGGCTGTGCGTATTCCACCGGGATGCCCTTGGATTTGAGCGCCGCCACGGCCGTGGGCGTGAGCGGGAACAGTGCGGCCTCGCCCGTCTGCACCATCTCGGAAATCTTGGCAGAGCTCGGGATGTACTCCAGCACATTGGGGCCAATCGTCTTGGCCCAGTTGGCAAAGCCCGGCTCCACGTTCTTGTCGTTGCCACCCTGGATGCGGTTGAACATCAGGAAGCCGTGCAGGCCGAACGACGACGAAGGCATGGACTGGAACACCACCTTGCCCTTGTACTTGGGGTCGGCAAAGTCCATCCACGAGGTGGGCGCGGCCCAGCCCTTTTCCGCAAACATCTTGGTGTTGTAGGCAATGCCGGTCATGCCCAGGCTCACGCCGCTGGCCAGGTCGTCCTTGAAACGGGCTGCGGGGTAGATGTCGTTCAGGTGTGGGTTGGGCTTTTGCTTTTCGCACAGGCCCATGCCCATGGCGCGCACCATGATGCCGTCGTCCAGGAACATCACATGCATCTGCGGCTTGTCCTTGTTGGCCTGGGCCTTGGCCAGGATGTCTGACGAGGTGCCGGGCACCACCACCACGCGCGCGCCGTGCAGCTTTTCAAACGCCGGGAACACGTACTGCGTATACGCCTTCTCCATGGTGCCGCCGTTCATGCCGATGTACAGCGTCTTGGTTTGTGCCACGGCGCTGCCGCTGGCGGCCAGGGCCGTGGCAGCAGCCGCTGCGGCCAGCAGGCCACGGCGCAGGGAAACAACGTTCGAGCAGAAAGCGAAGTTCATGGTGATTGCCTTTCAGGTGGGTCAGGGGGAAATACAAGATCGGCTGGCTCAGTGGGCCTGCACTGGGGTTGTCGGGGTGTTGTGAGCGGCGGGCACAAGTGGTTCGTCGAAACGTGCGAGAGAAAACGCGTCGATGGGTGTGCTGGTCTGCCCGTCACGCGCCAGTTCGGCCAGCACCTCGCCCACGGCAGGGCCAATCTGAAAGCCCGCGCCTGCGAAGCCAAAGCCGTGGATCAGGCCAGGTGTGGTGCGGCTTTGGCACAGCACGGGCTGGCGGTCGGGCAGGTAGCCCTCGGTGCCGCTCCAGGTGCGGATGAAATGCGCGTGCTTGAGCGCGGGCAGCAGTTCGATGGCCTGCTGCGTGAGCGATGCAATCGCGCCGCGCTCGGAGCGCGCGCGGTCAGCATCCAGCCAGAAGCCCGAGCCGCCGCCCAGTACCAGGTTGCCGCGCGCCACCTGGCGGCAGTAGATGCCACCACCCTCCACGCCCAGGCTCCATTGCATGAAGTAGGGCAGGGGCTCGGTGACCATCATGGCCGGGTGGCCCGAGCGCAGCGGCACGCCCTCGCCAAATTGCGCAGCCAGAGCACCCGCCCAGGCGCCTGCGCAGTTGAGCACCACGGGCGCCTGCACCTGCAGCGCGGTGCCCGATTGCAGCGTGAACTGCTGGCCACCGTGTTCGATGCGCGTGAGGGGCGAGCGCTCAAAGATTTGTGCGCCTGCGCGTTGGGCGGCGAGCGCGAAGGCGGGCGACACCAGGCGCGGGTTGGCTTGCCCATCGTCCGCGCACAGAGAACCGCCCACGGCCTTGCCACCCAGCCACGGGCACTGCGCACGCAGGCGTTCGCCAGAGATCAGCGAGATTCCCAGGTCAAAGTCGCGGCTCAGGTCGGCGTAGTGCTCCAGCGATGCCCAGTCCGCCTCGCTGCGCGCGATCTTGAAATGCCCGGTGCGCTGGTACTCGCCATCGGTGCCGATCAGCTCGGGCAGCCGCGCCCAGATCTGGTGGGCACGCTGCGCCAGCGGCAGCTGGCTCAACGGGCGGCCCTGGCGGCGCACACCGCCGTAGTTCACGCCGCTGGAGCGCGAGCCACACAGGTCGCGCTCCAGCAGCACCACGTTCACGCCCTTGCGGCGCAACGCCAGCGCGGCCGATGCGCCCACGATGCCGCCGCCCACAATGACGACGTCGGTTTTGACAATGCGGGTAGCGCTGCTCATGCGGGGGCTCCCACATCGACCGACGGCCGCGTCTGCAGGTGGATCGGTATCGGCTTGATGGGCGCCTGCCCACGCAGGCGGCCTACCAGCTCCACAGGTTTGCCGGTGGCCTGGGCCAGGATCTCGGCGGCGGCCACGCCGCAGCTGCGGCCCTGGCAGCGGCCCATGCCCACACGGGTGAGCGCTTTCAGCCGGTTGATCTCGTCGGCGCCGGTGTTGCGCACGCAGGCGCGCAGCTCGCCCGCCGTGATGTTCTCGCAGCGGCACACCACCAGCGCATCGGGCGCGTGCGCGGCCCAGTCGGTAGGGAAGGGAAAGGCGCGCTCCAGCCCTTGGCGAAACTTCATCAGATGGCTGAGCTGGCCCTGCAGCGCCAGCATGCGTGCGGTGTCCACGGCCACGCCGTGGTCCTGCAGCAGCGCCAGCGCCGCCAGTTCGCCCGCCCACTCCGCCGCATCGGCACCCATAATGCCCGCGCCGTCGCCCGCCAGATACACACCCGGCACGCTGCTGCGGCCTTCGGCATCTCGCTCGGGCAGGTGGGCACGGTGCAGGGGGGCCCAGGCAAAGCGGCAGCCCAGCAGGTCGGCCAGCTGGGTCTCGGAGCGCAGTGCGTAGCCAAAGCCCACGGCGTCGCAGGCCAGCGTGTGCTCGCGCCCGGCGCTATCGGCCCACACCACACCTGCCACCCGCTGGTCGCCCAACACGCGCACGGGGCGGATGCCGCTGTGGATTGGGATGCCGTGCGTGCGCAGCCAGGCCACGTAGTAGACGCCCTTGGCAAACACCGCAGGCTGTGTGAGCATGGCGGGCGCGGCGGCCAATTGGTCGGTGAGCCGCGCGGTGTCGAGCACTGCAGCCACGCTGGCCCCGGCCTTGGCATATTGGTAGGCCACCAGGTAGAGCAGCGGGCCCGTGCCCATCAGCACCACACGGCTGCCAATCGCACAGCCCTGGAACTTGAGCGCCACCTGCGCGCCGCCTAGCGTGTACACGCCCGGCAGCGTCCAGCCCGGGATGGGCAGCACCCGGTCGGTGGCGCCGCTGGCAACGATGAGCTGGCGATAGGGCACGGTGCGCGTGGTTTGCGTGGGGCCGTGCAGAACGTCCAGCAGGCCGCCCTGGGCGTTCCACACCAGGCTGTCGGGCCGGTAGTCGATCTGGGCCTGCAGGCCATCGAGCGTGTTGTGCACGGCGGTGGCGCGCGCGGCCTCGGTGCCATACAGCGTGGCTGCGGCGCGTGTGAAATGTGCGGGTGGTCGGCGATAGATCTGCCCGCCGCCGCGCGCGGCTTCGTCGATCAGCACGGGACGCACGCTGTGGGCGGCCAGCGTCTGCGCGGCGCGGATTCCGGCAGGGCCTGCGCCCACGATCACGGGTTGCAAGGTGGGGAGCGTCATGCCGGTCCTCCGGTCGTGAGGTCCATGCCCTCCGTCACGAAGGTGGTGCAGGCACGCAGCCGGTCGCCACTTGCCGCCATCACCCAGCAGTCCTGGCAAGCGCCCATCAAACAGAAGCCTGCGCGGGGCTCGTGGCTGAATTCATTGCGGCGCAGCTGCGCGCGCTGGGTCAGGATGGCGGTCAGCACCGTGTCGCCTTCCAGCGCAAGGGCAGGCTGACCGTCAATGGCGAAATGCACGGGCGCTCGGTTCTTTTCAGCCATGCGGTGCAGCAAGGCGGGGCTTGAATTCATGTTTTCAAAGGGCATCATTTCCGTCCCACCAGCACACGGTCGAGCCCGTAGACACGGTCCAACAGCACCATGGCAAAGGCCGTGACTGCCACCATCAGCGCTGACACGGCGGCCATCAGCGGGTCGATGGACTCGGTGGCATACATGTACATGCGAACCGGCAGCGTCACCGTGCTGGGCGAGGTGACAAAGATCGACATGGTCACTTCGTCAAAGCTGTTGATGAAGGCCAGCATCCACCCGCCTGTGACGCCGGGCAGGATCATCGGTAGCGTGATGCGTGTGAACACCGTGGCCTGACTGGCACCCAGTGACAGGGCGGCATGCTCGGCACTGCGATCGAACCCCACCAGCGCCGCCACCACCAGCCGCAGCGTGTAGGGCGTGACGATGAGCGCATGCGCAAACACCAGCCAGCCAAAGCTGCCCGTGCCGCCGATCAGCGCAAACAGTCGCAGCAGGGCCACGCCCAGCACCAGATACGGAATGATGAGTGGCGACAAAAACAAGCCGTTGAGGAAGCCGCGCCCCGGAAAGTCGTAGCGCGTGATCGCGATGCCCGCTGGCACGGCCAGCACTGTGGCCAGCGTGGCCGATGCCAGCGCCAGCCACAGGCTGTTCCAGAAAGACTGAACGAAATCCGAATGTTCGAACACCGCCTTGAACCAGCGCAGCGAGAACTCGGTGGTGGGCAGGGTCAGCGTGTTGTGCGGCGTGAAGGCCACTATGCACACCACCAGCAAGGGGGCGAGCATGAAGGCGATGACGAGCGCGTTGAACGCGAGGGCGAGGGGGCCGTTCTTCTGCATCTTGGTTATCCCAAAGATTTCTTGTAGCGGCCTTCGACCAGCCGGTTGTAGCTCAGCATGACAACGAGGTTGGCCACCAGCAGCGTGAGCGCGATGGCGGCGCCCAGCGGCCAGTTCAGCTCATGCAGGTACTCGTCGTACACCACCGTGGCCACCATCTTCAGGCGCCGACCGCCCAGCAGGCCGGGGATCGCGAACGAGCTGGCTGCCAGGCCGAACACGATGAGGCTGCCGGACAGGATGCCGGGCAGCACCTGCGGCAACACGATGCGCCGCAGCGTGGTGAAGGGTGTGGCCTGCAGCGACAGGGCGGCGTTCTCCACGCCCGGGTCCAGCTTCTGCAGCGAGGTCCACACGGGGATCACCATGAAGGGCAGCATCACATGCACCAGCGCAATCACCACCGCAATCTCGGTGTAGAGCATCTTCACGGGGCCGATGCCCACCAGGCCAAAGGCCGCGTTCACCAGTCCTTCAGGGCCCAGCAACATGCTCCAGCCAAAGGCGCGCACCACCACCGACACCAGCAGCGGTGCCAGCACCACCAGCAGCAAGATGGAGCGCCACGGGTTGCCCATGCGGCTCAGGATGTAGGCCTCGGGTGCGCCAACCAGCACGCAGATCAGCGTGACCAACCCCGCAATCCAGAACGTGCGCCAGAAGATCGCGTGGTAGTACGAGTCGGCAAACACATGGCCGTAGTGCTCCAGCGTTAACTCGCCCGCCTTCACGCCCGTGGCCGGGTCGAAGGCGTTGAACGAGAGCACGGCCGTGAGGCCCAGTGGCACCAGCAGCAGCACGGTGAACAGCAGCAGCGCCGGACCGGACAGCCACCAGGGCAGGGCCTTTTTGCCCAGCTGCGGGTGGGGCGTTGTTGTCGCCGTTGTTGTCGTGGCGCTTGTCATTGCGTGGCCTCGGCGTCGGCCATGACGGTTTCATTGACAGGCAGCAGGCGCATGCAGTGGTCGGGCCAGTCCAGGCCCGTGCGCTCGCCTTCTTCCAGTGCGCTGCGGCCATCGTTGGGTGTCAGCACCATCAGATCGCCCATGCCCGTGCCCACGCGGTACAGCCACTGGCTGCCCAGAAAGAAACGCTCGCACACCTCGCCGTCGATGCGGCCTTGCACTGTGGGCACTAGTTGCAGCTTCTCGGGCCGCACGCTCAGCAGCACGGCCGTACCGGGGCGGAACTGCGCGCCTTCCACCCGCACTTCAATGGGCCCCGCGCCCACATGCGTGTGGGTGGCGCTGGCCGTGGTCACCTGGCCCGGCACGAGGTTGGCCTTGCCCACAAAGGTGGAGATGAATCGTGTGCGCGGATGCTCGTACACCCGGTGCGGGTGGTCAATCTGGGTGGCGCGGCCCGCCTCCATCACCACCACGCGGTCGCTGATGGACATGGCCTCGCTCTGGTCGTGCGTGACCATCACCGTGGTGGTGCCCACCTTGCGCTGGATCTGGCGCAGCTCGAACTGCATCTCCTCGCGCAGCTTGGCGTCGAGGTTGGACAGGGGTTCGTCCAGCAGCAGCACGGGCGGCTCGATGACCAGCGCACGCGCCAGGGCCACCCGCTGGCGCTGCCCGCCCGACAGATCGCGCGGGTAGCGGCCCGCGTGTTTCTCCAGGTGCACCAGGCCCAGGGCCTGGGCGACGCGCTCCTTGCGCTCGGCCTTGGGCACCTTGCGCATCTCCAGCCCAAAACTCACGTTGTCGGCCACCGTCATGTGCGGGAAGAGCGCGTAGCTCTGGAACACGATGCCCAGCCCGCGCGTGTTGGCCTTGGCGTGGGTGATGTCGCGCCCGGCCAGTGCGATGCGGCCACTGCTCACCGCCTCGAAGCCCGCCACCATCTGCAAGGTGGTGGTCTTGCCGCAGCCCGAGGGGCCGAGCAGGGAGACGAACTCGCCTTTTTCCACCGAAAGGTTCATGGACTGCACCGCACAGGTGCTGCCATAGAACTTGGTCACATCCGTGAGCTGGAGGAAGGACATGCGTGGGCCTTTCTTTCTGCCTGTTTGTCTATCGATCTGTTCTTGCGGGGCCAGCCGCCCGTCTTCTGCAAAAAAGCGCGGGCCGCTGCGGGGTATCGGAACGCCGGGCGCCTTGTGTTCCAGTGCGTGGTGCCGGGTGCACCGCTGTGGTGCGCTTGCTTGCCTGAAATAGAACGTAACCGGCTGTGTTGATTCACTCTATTGCAATATGCGAACCAGGTTGAGTCGGGTATTCCATTAATCAGAATTTTTTTTTAATTTATTCCGTTTAATGGAATGTGAAGATTAGAATACAAGCTATCTATTCCGCAGGAGTGACGTATGGAAGCAGCATCCGCAGGCACGGGCGGCGTACCCCGGGTCTTTGCCCTCATCCGCGCCCTGGTGGCCGTGCAGGCCGAGGGCGGCCGAGTCACCCAATTGGCGCGTGCCATTGGCCTGACGCAGGGCACCACGCACCGTTTGCTGCAATCGCTGGTCGCCGAGGGCATGGTCGAGCAGGATGAGCGCAGCAAGCTCTACCGCCTGTCCACCGAGTTCTTTGCGCTGGCCGCCAAGGCGGGCAACCCCGGCGACCTGCGCAGCATCTGCCGCCCTGCGCTGCTGCGCCTGAGCGCCAGCCTGGGCGACAGCATCTTCCTCTTGGTGCGCAGCGGGTTCGACGCGATCTGCCTGGACCGCAGCGAAGGGCCGTTTCCCATCCGCTCGTTCACCGGCGACATCGGCGGCCGCGTGGCGCTGGGGGTGGGGCAGGGGGCCTTGTCTATCCTCGCCTTCCTGCCCGAGGCCGAGCGTGAAGAGGTGATCCGCTTCAACCTCTCGCGCGTGCGCGAATACGGCGTGTACGACGAGGTCTACCTGCGCACCGAGATCGAGCGCGTGCGCCAGACCGGCTACGCCGCGCGCAACACCGGCCTGCTTGAAGGCATGGCTGGCGTGGGCGTGCCCGTGCTCGACCGCGAGGGCCGCGCCGTGGCCGCGCTGAGCGTGGGCACCATCTCCGCCCGCCTCAACGAAGACCGCCTGCCCACGGTGGTGGAGCTGCTCAAGCGCGAAGCGGCCGCCATCGGCCCGCGCATCCACCCCTTCGACGCCACCCTGCGCCGCCCCGCACAAAGCCTGGCCGGGCAGCCGTCCGAGCAACTGCTGGCGCCGCCCGGCGTCGCCAACCCTTCGGTGTGAGGGCGCGTGCGTGCTGCATCTGACGTGCGTTTCACTGCGGTGATGGATGGGATGTGACCTGCTGTTCCATTGCGCAGACTGCCCGCCCAGCCGCCGCAAAAAAAGGCGCCAAATTCCTGGGGTGTGGTGCCGATAGAACGCTGCACTACCAAGGTGGCTTTGCGTCGCTATAGTCCGCGCTTTCCTGTGGGCAGGCAGCTCCACCCGCAGGTGGAGCACATTGCGGCACTGCCACCCTTGCATCGAGCCAACGCGACACCATGAGCCTGCAGCAAACCACCCCCGAGTACCTCGACCAATGCCGCGCCGCACAGCGTGCCGAACAAGAGCGATCCCTGGCCACCACCGACAACTGGGCGCATGTGGAAAAACCGAAGGTGCATGCCGACTTCGACGCCTTCTACAAAGAGCTGGCGCCGCTGATCGACGCCAATGCCCCTGAGTCCGAGGTGATTCAGGCGCTGATGGACAAGCACTTTGCCATCGTTGCGCGGTTCTACGTGCCATCGCGCGATGCTTATGTGGGTACCGCGCTGTTCTATGCCGACAACGCCGATATGAAGGCGTTTCACAACACCTACCACCCGCGCATGGTGGAGTTTCTGGGTGACGCCGCGTACACCTACGCACTGCAGAACCTGCAATAGAGCTCTTTGGCTGCCCATGCAACCACACCCCACTCCCTCGCGGCCCCTTACCTGCGCCCTTGAATCATTTCCGCCTGTGTGCGGCGCACTGGCCGAAGCGCTGAAGGACGACGCGTTCTACCAGGCAGTCACCATCGACCATGTGGGCGACCCCGCTCTGCGGCACCGCGTGTTGGCCCACTACTTTGTGCTGGCGCTGGACGAAGCCCGCGCGGTGGGTGAGGTGCATCTGGCCGGTGATGATGGCGCGGCCCTGTGGCTCACCCCCGATGCCCCAGCCAGCCACCGCGCCTTGCACAGCGAGCGCCGTACCCAGGCGCTGTCGCGCCTGCTCGGGCCCGCCGGGTTCGGCCACTACCAGCACATCGGCACCACCATGGAGGCGCAGGTGCCCGCCGACCTGCACGGCGCGTGGTACCTCTCCATCCTGGGCGTGCGCCCAGCTGCGCAGGGCCAGGGGCTGGCGCAGCGGCTGCTGCAGCCAACGCTGGCGCGCGCAGACCAGGCGCGTGCCACCTGCTATCTGGAAACCTTCAACCCGCTCAGCCTGCCGTTTTACCGGCGCCTGGGGTTTGTGCGTGTGGTCGGGTGTGTGGAGCCCGTCTCTGGTCGCCCCTACTGGCTGATGGCGCGCGAGGCCGTGCAGTCGCGGTCCTGACGCCTGCGGTCAGAACACCGCCAGCGCCCGGGCCACCTGCGCGCGCGCATCGGTGTCGATGATGCAGTTGTGGGCCACCACCACCCGCGCAAAGGGCCAGCGCAGCAAACGCTCAGCACTGCGGGCCGCCGCAGCCCGGTCCCGCACCAGCGCGCGCACCGTGAGCGGCACGGCCAGCTGGCTGCGCGCCCCCGTCAGCGCGGCATACACCCGCGTGGGCCAGGGCAGATCACCTGCCATCCACTGCAGCAGGTCCGTCACGATCAGCGTGGCTGACGGCCGGTGAAACCAGACCGACTCATTGCCCGCCGGAATGCCCTCGAATGCAAAGTGCTCCAGGTCTGGTAGCCACTCGGGGAGGTCGCCTGCAGGGAGCGTACGCAATGTTGCGGCCAGGCCTGGTCGCTTCTGTGCAAGCCCTTGCGGGCCGTAGACCGCCGCGCCCGGGAAGGCCGCCGCGCAGGGCGCCAGAAACAGGTGGTGCATCTTGTTCGGCGCCACGATATAGGTCACGCTGCCGAGGTCTTGCACCTGGCGCAACAACGCGCTGCCGGGCGGCATCGGAATGGGCGAGTGGATCAAAAGCTTGCGCCCTGGCAGCCGCACCACCGTCATGCGCGTGGTGATGGGAAGGCCGTTGGCCTTGAAGGCGTGGGTGGCGTGCCAGAGGTGGGTGTCGAGGGGTTCAAGTTGCATGGCGCGGGATGGTGCCCGGGCGAGGAGGTGGGGTCTTGAACGAAATCGACATGGGGCGGAGTTCTGCTTTGGGCCCATACCTGCCGCTGCATCAAACATCCGAGCCTTCGTTTTTGAGCAGATGTAGCCGCTCTGCAAAATTGATGGTCCAACTGAGTCCGAACAGGAACAGTCGAATAGTGACCGTGAATGTGGCGAGCATGCTGAGTGGCGCGCTTATCAATGCCAGTCCCAAGCTTGGTGTGCTCAACCTACCCACGAGCCAATAAAGACCAAAGTAGCCGTACCAAAAAACGGCGCAGAGAATCAATATCTGCAACACGGCGACCGTCGCGACAAGAAGGATTCGCATGCTGGATTTGTTCCGATAGGACTAGGCGGCGAAGTTCCGCTTTTGGCCGTTAGCTGCCGCACAAGCTCCCGGTATGGGCATGAAGTATCAGGTGTTTTGTGTCAATCTTGATGAGCTGTGGCCGCTTTGCAATATGGCGCTATAGGCCATTTTGATTCCAGCCTCATTCTCTTGGCGATACGCCCCGGTCGCCTGGTATGAGCGCTCGGCCCTCACTCTTGCCGTTGCCCCGCACACTCCCCCACCACCCAATCCCTGAACGCCTTGACCAGCGGCGTCTGCGCCCGTGCCTCCGGGTACACAAGGTAGTACGCATCGGTGCTCGTCAGCACTTGGTCTGACAGCTCCACCAAACTCCCGGCCGCCAGCTCTTGCTCAATCAAAAAGCGCGGCAGCAGCGCCGCCCCCAGGTGGGAGACCGCAGCCTGCGCAATCATGGCGAAGTGTTCGGACTGCGGGCCGCGCAGCGCCAGTGCCGTGGGCACGCCCACCAGCTCAAACCACTCGGCCCACTGGGTGGGGCGGGTGCTTTGCTGCAGCAGCACCACGCGGGTCAAATCCTGTGGGGTGCGGATGCCGTGGCGGTCGCGGTAGGTGGGGCTGCACACGGGCACGGTTTCTTCGTGCATCAGGTATTCGCACACGGCGCCTGCCCAGTGCGGGGTGCCGAAGTGGATGGCGGCGTCGAACGGCGTGCCCGCAAAGTCAAACGGCTCGGTGCGGGCCGAGAAGTTGACCATGGCCTCGGGGTGCAACGCCATGAAGCCGCCCAGGCGCGGGATGAGCCAGCGGGTGCCCAGCGTGGGCAGTACGGCCAGGTTGAGCAGGCCGTCGGTGCTGGAGAACGCCATGGCTTTCTGCGTGCTGGCCGACAACTGCTGCAGCACGTTTTGCACGTCGGCCGCATAGACGCGGCCCGCGTCGGTGAGCACCACGCGCTGGCGCACGCGGTGGAAGAGGGCGGTGCCAATCTGATCTTCCAGCTGGCGGATCTGGCGCGACACCGCGCTTTGGGTGAGGTGCAGCTCCTCGGCCGCGCGCGACACGCTCTGGTGACGGGCGGCGGCCTCAAAGGCCAGCAGGTCGGCGGTGGAGGGCAGGAAGGCGCGGCGCAGCAGGGTCATACCGGGTTATGCATTGGGGGAATGATGATGGGTGCCAAAAGTTAAGCTTTTTGAGCCCCTGCCGCGCTTTGGGTATGGGGTAGAAGTCCTGATATTTTCAGGCACTTCATTCTGTTTTGTGATCAAGTAGTTCCATTTTTTTGCTATCCAGCACGGCGTGATTGGCGGATATTGGCGCATTCATTGCGTGTGTTCTCCCACGCTGTTTCCCTTTCTCTGCCTCCACCCACGCTAGCGAGCCGCCATGTCTGCCACCCCTGTCGCTACCGCCCTTGTGTCCGAAGTCGATCAACTGCTGCAACGCCTGGGCGTGCCCCGCGCTGCCTACACCGGCGGCACGCTGGCGGCCCGTTCGCCCATCACGGGCGAGGTGCTGGCCCAGGTGCCACAGCAAAGCGCCGCCGACGCCACGGCCGCCATCGGCCGCGCGCATGCGGCCTTTTTGGCATGGCGCAACGTACCCGCACCGCGCCGGGGCGAGCTGGTGCGCCTGCTGGGCGAGGAGCTGCGCGCCGCCAAGACCGACCTGGGCCTGCTGGTGACCATCGAGGCGGGCAAGATCCCGTCCGAAGGCCTGGGCGAGGTGCAGGAGATGATCGACATCTGCGACTTTGCCGTGGGCCTGTCGCGCCAGCTGTACGGCCTGACGATTGCCACCGAGCGCCCCGGCCACCGCATGATGGAAACTTGGCACCCGCTGGGCGTGTGCGGCGTGATTTCTGCCTTCAACTTCCCCGTGGCCGTGTGGTCGTGGAACGCCGCGCTGGCGCTGGTGTGCGGTGACTCGGTGGTGTGGAAGCCGTCGGAGAAAACGCCGCTCACCGCTCTGGCCACGCACGCGATTGCGCAGCGCGCCATCGCACGCTTTGGCGCCGATGCACCCGAAGGCTTGCTGGAGCTGATCGTGGGCCAGCGCGACATTGGCGAGGTGCTGGTGGATGATGCCCGCGTGCCGGTGTTGTCAGCCACCGGCTCCACCGCCATGGGCCGCGCCGTGGGCCCGCGCCTGGCAGCGCGTTTTGCGCGCGGCATTCTGGAGCTGGGCGGCAACAACGCGGCCATCGTGGCGCCCACGGCCGACCTGAACCTGGCCCTGCGCGGCATTGCGTTTGCCGCCATGGGCACGGCGGGCCAGCGCTGCACCACGCTGCGCCGCCTGTTTGTGCACGAGAGCATTTACGACCAGCTGGTGCCCCAGCTCGCCAAGGTCTACGCCAATGTGCAGGTGGGCGATCCGCGCACCGCTGGCACGCTGGTGGGCCCACTGATCGACCGCATGGCCTTTGACGGCATGCAAAAGGCGCTGGAGCAAAGCCGCGCGCTGGGCGCCACGGTGCATGGCGGCGGCCGTGTGGAAGGCGTGGGCGGTGCGGATGCGTATTACGTGCGCCCTGCGCTGGTAGAGCTGCAAAAGCACGAAGGCCCCGCACTGCACGAAACCTTTGCGCCCATCCTGTACGTGGTGCGCTATCAACTTATCGACGAAGCCATTGCCATGAACAACGCCGTGGGCGCAGGCCTGTCGTCGTCCATCTTCACACTCAACGTGCGCGAGGCGGAGCAGTTCATGTCGGCCGCTGGTTCGGACTGCGGCATCGCCAACGTGAACATCGGCCCCAGCGGCGCAGAGATTGGCGGCGCGTTTGGCGGCGAGAAGGAAACGGGCGGTGGCCGCGAGGCGGGATCGGACAGCTGGAAGGCCTACATGCGCCGCGCGACGAACACCATCAACTACTCCACCGCACTGCCGCTGGCGCAGGGCGTGACGTTTGACGTATAAGCCACGCGCTGGTTGCCCCGTTCATGTTGATTGCTAAGGACGAACATCCCATCGTCATCATCGGCGGTGGTGTCATCGGCAGTGCGATTGCGTACTTCCTTACGCTGCAGCAACCGGGCTGCGAGGTGGTGGTGATCGAGCGCGATCCGACCTACGCCCGTGCCTCCTCGGCCCTGTCGGCCAGCTCCATCCGCCAGCAGTTTTCTACCGACATCAACATCCAGATCTCGGCGTTCGGCATCGGCTTTCTGCGGAACGTGGGCCAGCTGTTGGCGTGCCATGGTGATGTGCCCGACATTGGTCTGCACGAAGGCGGCTATCTGTACCTGGCCACCCAGGCGGGCGAGGCCACGCTGCGTGAGAACCACGCGCTGCAAAAGCAGCATGGAGCCGACGTAGTGCTGCTCAGCCCACAGCAACTCGCCGAGCGCTTTCCGTGGCTGGCGCTGCAGGATGTGGCGCTGGGCTCGCTGGGCCTGTCGGGCGAGGGCTGGTTTGATGGCTACCTGCTGCTGACGGCCTTGCGCAAGAAGGCGCAGAGCCAGGGCGTGCGCTATGTGGCCGAAGAGGCGGTGGGCCTGGATACGGCGGCCAACGATGGCGTGCTGCATGTGAACGCAGTACGCCTGCAAAGCGGCACCGTGCTGCCTTGCCGCTACGCCGTGAACGCCGGTGGCCCCTGGGCGGCAGCCATTGCGGGCTGGGCTGGCATTGATTTGCCCGTGGTGGGCAAACGCCGCACCGTCTTCAACCTGGCCAGCCCCGCAGCGCTGCCGGGCTGCCCACTGCTCATCGACACCAGCGGCATCTGGCTGCGGCCCGAGGGCAAAGGCTTCATCTGCGGCTTTGCGCCTGATGCCGACAACGACGCTGACTTTGCCCCGCTGGAGCCGGAGTACGCAGCGTTCGAGGACCACATCTGGCCCACGCTGGCCGAGCGCATCCCGGGCTTTGAGGCACTGCGCATGCAGGGCGCCTGGGCGGGCTACTACGAGATGAACACCTTCGACCACAACGCCATCGTGGGCCTGCACCCGGCGTGCGACAACCTGGTGTTCGCCAACGGCTTTTCGGGCCATGGCCTGCAGCAGTGCCCTGCCGTGGGCCGGGGCGTGGCCGAGCTGCTGCTCACAGGACGCTACCAAAGCCTGGACCTGTCGCCGCTGTCCATCGAACGCATTGCGCGCAACGCGCCGCTGCTCGAAAAGAACGTGATCTGAGCGCCACCAAAGCCGCCCGATTTCTCTCTCCCCGATTCATTCCACCTGCCAACCACAACACACACGGAGACAACGACATGGCAATTTCCCGCAAGACCTTCACTGCGCTCGCTGCAGGCCTGGCCCTGGCTTGGGTGGCTACAGCCCCTGCGCAGGCGCAGACGGTCACCCAGCCCACGCTGGAGAAGATCAAGGCCAGCGGCAAAGTGGTGCTGGGGGTGCGCGAGACCTCGCCGCCCATGGCCTACGCACTGGGTGCCAATGAAAAGTACGTGGGCTACCACGTGGAACTGTGCGAGCGCGTGCTCAAGGAGATTGCGCCCGACGCCAAGCTCGAATACATGGCGGTGACGGCGCAGAACACGCTGCCGCTGGTGCAGAACGGCACGCTGGACATCGGCTGCGGCCCCACCACCAACAACACCGCGCGCCAGCAGCAGGTGGCCTTTGCCGTAACCACCTACGTGAGCGAAGTGCGCATGGCGGTGCGCAAGGATTCGGACCTGAAGTCCATCAGCCAGCTTGCAGGCCGCACCATTGTGGCATCGACCGGCACCACCGCCGTGCAGCTCCTGCGCAAGCAAGAGCGCGCGCTGGGCGGCGCCCCCATCAAGACCGTGCTGGGCAAGGACCACCACGAGAGTTTCCTGCTGCTGGAGTCGGGCCGCGCGGATGCCTTTGTGCTCGACGACAACCTGCTGGCGGGCATGATCGCCAACTCCAAGGATCCCTCGGCCTACCGCATCGTGGGCGAGCCGCTGGGCGCCGAGCCCATTGCGCTGCTGTTCCGCAAGGACGACCCCAGCTTCAAGGCGGCGGTGGATGGCGTGCTGACCAAACTCATGCAATCCGGCGAGATGGAGAAGATCTACGCGAAGTGGTTTGTGAGCCCCATCCCGCCCAAGAACGTGGGCCTGAGCCTGCCGCTGGGCTCCACGCTGCGCCAGCTGTTTGCCACCCCCAACGACAAGCCCCTGGAGACCTACCAGCAATGAACGCTCCCATCCCCGCCACGGCCTTCCGCGCGGCCGACCGCCTGGGCGCCATCGGCGTCTCGGAAATCGTTCGCCTGACGCAAGAGGCCAACCAGCTCAAGCGCCAGGGCCAGCCCGTGATCGTGCTCGGCCTGGGCGAGCCGGACTTCGACACGCCAGCCCACATCCTGGAGGCCGCGCAGCAGGCCATGGCGCGGGGGGAGACGCACTACACGGTGCTGGACGGAACGGCTGAATTGAAAGCCGCCATCCAGCACAAGTTCAAGCACGACAACGGGCTGGACTTTGCGCTCAACGAAATCACCGCAGGTGCGGGTGCCAAGCAGATCCTCTACAACGCGCTGATGGCCTCGGTGAACCCTGGCGACGAGGTGATCCTGCCCGCGCCGTACTGGACGTCATACGCCGACATGGTGCTGATTGCGGGCGGTGTGCCGGTGGTGGTGCCCTGCACCGATGCCAACGGCTTTCGCATCACGCCCGAGCAGCTGGAGGCGGCCATCACGCCGCGCACGCGCTGGGTGTTCATCAATTCGCCCTCCAACCCCAGTGGTGCGGCCTACAGCGCCGAGCAACTGCGCCCGGTGCTGGAAGTGGTGGAGCGCCACCCACAGGTGTGGCTGCTGGCGGACGACATCTACGAGCACATCCTGTACGACGGCCGCGCGTTTGCCACGCCTGCCGCCGTGCTGCCATCGCTGCGCGACCGCACGCTGACGGTGAACGGTGTCTCCAAGTCGTATGCCATGACCGGCTGGCGCTTGGGCTACGGCGCGGGCCCCAAGGCGCTGATTGCGGCCATGGCCGTGGTGCAGAGCCAGGCCACATCGTGCCCCTCGTCCATCAGCCAGGCGGCGGCCGTGGCGGCGCTCACCGGGCCGCAAGACGTGGTGCGTGAGCGCTGCCAAGCGTTCCAGGACCGGCGCGATCTGGTGGTGGCCGCACTCAACGCCTCACCCGGCCTGCGCTGCCGTGTGCCTGAGGGCGCGTTCTACACCTTTGCCAGCTGCGAAGGCGTGCTGGGCCGCACCACGCCGGGCGGTTTGCTGCTGCGCACCGATGCCGACTTCTGCGCGTACCTGCTGCGCGAGCACCATGTGGCTGTGGTGCCCGGCGGCGTGCTGGGGCTGGCGCCGTACTTCCGCATCTCGTACGCTGCGTCCACGGCTGAGCTGCAAGAGGCCTGCGCACGCATCCAGCGCGCCTGCCAGGCCCTGTTCTGAATTTCTGATCCGATACCGTTGACATGAACACGACCTCCCTCACCCCCCGCACCGGCGGCCAGATCCTGGTGCAGCAGCTCATCACCCATGGTGTGAAGCAGCTCTTTTGTGTACCCGGCGAAAGCTACCTGGCCGTGCTCGATGCGCTGCATGATGCCGACATCGGCGTGACGGTGTGCCGCCAGGAGGGCGGGGCGGCCATGATGGCCGAGGCGCAGGGCAAACTCACAGGCCAGCCCGGCATCTGCTTTGTGACGCGCGGGCCGGGTGCTACGAATGCATCGGCAGGCATTCACATCGCGCACCAGGATTCAACGCCCATGATCCTGTTCGTGGGCCAGGTGGCCCGCAACGCCATGGGGCGCGAAGCGTTTCAGGAGCTGGACTACAGCGCCGTGTTCGGCACCATGGCCAAGTGGGTGGTGCAGATTGACGACCCGGCCCGTGTGCCCGAGCTGATCTCGCGCGCCTTCCACGTCGCCACCTCAGGCCGCCCCGGCCCGGTGGTGGTGGCACTGCCCGAAGACATGCTGACCGAGGCCGCCACGGTGGCCGATGCGCTGCCCTACCAGGTGACTGAAACGCACCCCGGCGCCGCGCAAATGGCCGAGCTGGCCCAGCGCCTGCAAGCCGCTCAAAACCCCATCGCCATTCTGGGCGGCAGCCGCTGGTCTGAGCAGGCGGTACGCGAGTTCACCGCGTTTGCCGAAGCGTGGTCCATTCCGGTGTACTGCTCGTTCCGCCGTCAGATGCTGTTTCCGGCCACGCATGCCTGCTACGGCGGCGACCTGGGCCTGGGCGTCAACCCCAAGCTGCTGGCGCGCATCAAGGCCTCCGACCTGGTGCTGGTGGTGGGCGGGCGCCTGTCCGAAGTGCCGTCGCAGGGCTACGAGCTGTTCAACATCCCCACGCCCGCGCAGCCGCTGGTGCACGTGCATGCCGATGCGGATGAACTGGGCAAGCTCTACCGCCCCACGCAGGCCATCCACGCCACGCCCCAGGCGTTTGCGGCGGCGCTCAATACGGTGCGCCCCACGGCCGCTGTGCCGTGGACTGCCCACACGGAAGCCGCCCATGCTGAATACCTGGCCTGGAGCGACACGGCGCCCATCCGCATCCCCGGCAACCTGCAGATGGGCCAGGTGATGCAGCACCTCAGGGAAGTGCTGCCGGCCGACACCATCTTCTGCAACGGCGCGGGCAACTTCGCCACCTGGGTCCACCGCTTCTGGCCCTTCACCACCTACGCGAGCCAGCTTGCGCCCACCAGCGGGTCGATGGGCTACGGCCTGCCCGCAGGCGTGGGCGGCAAGCGCCTGTGGCCCCAGCGTGAGGTGGTGGTCTTTGCGGGCGACGGCGACTTCCTGATGCACGGCCAGGAATTTGCGACTGCTGTGCAATACGGCCTGCCCATCATCGTGGTGCTGCTGGACAACGCCATGTACGGCACCATCCGCATGCACCAGGAGCGTGAGTACCCCGGCCGCATCAGCGCCACGCAGCTCAAGAACCCCGACTTCAAGGCCTACGCGCAGGCCTTTGGCGGCCATGGCGAGCGCGTGGAGCGCACCGAAGACTTCGCCCCGGCCCTCGCCCGCGCGCGCGCCAGCGGGCTGCCCAGTGTGCTGCACTGCCTGATCGACCCCGAGGCGATCACGCCCACCGGCACGCTGCAGGGCATTCGCAAAGCGGCCCTGGCAAAACAGTGATGGTGACCCGGCGATAGCGCTGAAGAGCGGGATGGCAGCAGGCTGTCACCCCGCCGCGCACAATAGCGGGCGTGACCGTTCCCGCATCTGAATTTGCTGAAAGCGACCCGGCAACCCCGGCCCAGACCGGGGGCAAGCTGCGCCGCATTGCGCACCTCGACATGGACGCCTTTTTCGCGTCCGTCGAGTTGCTGCGCTACCCGCAGCTCAAGGGCCTGCCCGTGGTCATTGGCGGCGGGCGGCGCAAGGTGGACGAGCTGCTGCTGCGCGGGCCCGACGGCACGGCTGAGCGCGAGCGGCGCTTCATCCCGGTAGAGGATTTCCCGCTGCTCAAGGACTATGTGGGCCGGGGCGTGATCACCACCGCCACCTATGCCGCGCGGCAGTTTGGTGTGGGCTCGGCCATGGGCATGATGAAGGCGGCCAGGCTGTGCCCGCAGGCCATCGTGCTGCCGGTGGATTTTGACGAGGTGCGGCGTTATTCGCGCACCTTCAAGGCCGCCATCACCGAGATCGCGCCGGTGATGCAGGACCGGGGTGTGGACGAGGTGTACATTGACTTCACCGACGTGCCCGGCGGCCAGCGCGAGGGCGGGCGGGTGCTGGCGCGGCTCATCCAGAAAAGCATCTTCGACAAGACGGGGCTGACCTGCTCCATCGGCGTTGCGCCCAACCGGCTGCTGGCCAAGATGGCGAGCGAGTTCAACAAGCCCAATGGCATCTCCATCGTTTACGAGGAAGACCTGCAGGAAAAAATCTGGCCGCTGAACGTGCGAAAGATCAACGGCATCGGGCCCAAGGCGGGCGAGAAGCTGGCGCGGTTGGGCATCGAGACCATCGGCCAGCTGGCGGCGCAGGATCCGCAGTGGCTCATCGGCCATTTCGGCAAGTCCACCGGCGCCTGGATGCACCGCGTGGCCTGGGGCCGCGACGACAGCCCCGTGGTGACCGAAAGCGAGCCCGTGAGCATGAGCCGCGAGACCACCTTTGACCGCGACCTGCACGCCGTGCGCGACAAGGCGGAACTGGGCGCGATCTTCACCGACCTGTGCCTGCGTCTGGCCGAGGACCTGCAGCGCAAGGGCTATGTGGCGCGCACCATTGGCATCAAGCTGCGCTACGACGACTTCAAGATTGCCACGCGCGATCACACGGCGGGCATCTACACGGCCGATGGCGCCACCATCCGTCAGTTGGCGGGGCAGTGCCTCAAGCGCGTACCGCTGGACAAGCGCTTGCGGTTGCTCGGTGTGCGGGCCAGCACGCTGGCGCGGCGGGGTGAAGAGCCCGTGCTGGAACCCCGGGCTGGGGCAGCGGCAGAAACACGCCGACGCAAGCCAGGCACCACCGATGGCACCGACGGTGTGGGGGGCACTGCCCAGCTTTTTTAGCGCGGGCTGGCCCACTTCTGCCACGCCACGGCCCGGCGGGGCCGTGGCAATCGGCGTAAACACCCAGGGCGCGGGCTGGCTGCAAAAGCTGCCGCGTTTCTATACTCGCGCGCATATGGCCACTGCCACTGATCGCTCCTCCGCCAGCCTGCAGGCATTGATCCGCGCGGCCGCCGCGGGTGATCATGCCGCCTTCGCTCAGGTCTACCAGCGCACCCACGTGCATCTGTTCGGCGTTGCCGTGCGTATGTTGGGGCAAGGACAGGCGGCAGAGGACGTGCTGCAAGAGGCGTATGTGAGCATCTGGAAAAACGCTGGAAGCTACCGCAGCGAAGTGGGGGGGCAACCTGTCCAGCCCATGACATGGCTGATTGCCATTGTGCGCAACAAGGCGCTGGACGCTTTGCGCGCCCGTGCGCGGCGGCCCGAAAGCGCCTGGAACGACACCACCGAGCCCGCAGGCGGTGAGGCGGAAGGCAGCGACGCGCCGGATGCTGCATCTGCATGGGCCACCGCACCCAGCGCGCAGCACCTGCTGGAGCAGGCCACCCAGGCGCTGCGCATCGATGGCTGCATGAATGCGCTGGACGGGAGCCATCGGCAAAGCCTGGCGCTGGCCTATTACCAGGGACTGTCGCATTCCGAGGTGGCGGCGCAGATGGGCGCGCCACTGGGCTCGGTCAAGGCGTGGATCCGGCGGGGCCTGGAGCGCCTGAAAAACTGCCTGGCCGCGCAAGGGGTGGGCGTATGAGATACACCCATCCCGCGCTGCTGGACCACCTGGCGTCTGCCTATGTGCTGGGCACCCTGGGCGGTGGTGCGCGCCGCCGGTTTGTGCGGCTGCTGAGAGATCGCAGCGACCTGCAGTTGCTGGTGGCGCAATGGGAAGCACGGCTGGGCCTGCTGGCCGGTTCGGTGCCGGTGCAGCAGCCACCACCGCGCGTGTGGGCCGCCATTGAGGCGCGCACCCGGCCGCGCGATTCGAATGTGAAAGCAGCCACCCTGCAGGGCGGTTGGATGGGCGCGTTGTGGCGGCGCCATGGAGTGTTGCAGGGCTTGGCGGGCTTGGTGCTGGGGGTGGTGGCCACCGTGGCGCTGGTGGCTGCGGTGCCCACCTGGTTTGTGTCGAGCGACCAGGTGGCCTTGCGCGCCGGGGACAAGCTGCCGCAGGCCTATGTGGGCTTGCTGACGGACGCGGCTGGCAATGGCAAGGTGCTGGTGAGTTCGTTGCGCCATGGGCGCACGCTGACGGTGAAGGCCATCGGGCCCATCACGCTTCCAGCGATGCCCGCAGCTCCTGCCACGATGGCGGGCGCTGCCCCCCAGCTGGTGCTGTGGGCGGTGCCCGCCGACGGTGCCCCATTTGTGCTGGGTACGGTGCCGGTGACGGGCTCTGCGGTGTCGGCATTGCCCGATACGTCAGAGAAGCTGCTACTCAAGGTCAGCAAGCTCATGGTGACACTGGAGACATCGGCAACGCCCCAGGTGCCCAGTGGCACCGTGCTTTTCACCGGCAACTGCGCCAAGCTGTGGTGACGGGGGGGCGGGGCGATGCCGCCCCTGGCGTCGCCAAGAAAAAAATTTCCGGGCACTGCATCCGTTTGGCGCTCCGTGGCGTTTGTCCAAGGTGCCGTTGCGCGGCATGGGGCCGGTGCGGCCTCTCACCCCTTTTTTTCTTGTCTGCGTTTTCAGGAGTCTTCCCATGCCTTCCTTTTCTGTTCTCCGTTGGATGTCCACGCCCCTGCTGAGCCTGGCATTGGCGGCGGCGTCCCTGTGGGCGCTGCACACTGCCCACGCCGCCGATACACCCACCACGCCGGTCGAGAACACCCGCATTGACGACTTTGCCGTGGGCAAAAAAGCCATCGAAGCCAAGAATTGGGCGCTGGCGGCCAGCAGCTTCAGCAAGGTGGTGGCCCAGAACCCGCAGAATGCCGATGCCTACAACCTGCTGGGCTACTCCAACCGCTGGCTGGGCAAGTACGACGAGGCGTTTGCCGCCTACAACAAGGCCCTGGCGCTGGACCCCCGCCACAAGGGCGCGCTGGAATACTCGGGCATGGGCTACCTCAAGGTGGGCCAGAAGGCGCAGGCCGAAGCCCAGCTCGCCAAACTGCAGGCCATTTGCGCGCAGTGCGAGGAAACCACTGATCTGGCCAAGGCCATCGCGGCGTACAAGCCCGCGCAGTGAACGGGGGCGCTGGTGTGCCGGGGGGCGGGGCGCTGGCGGGCTGCTGGAGCGATCAGGCAAGCCGGGGGCTTTGTCACCCTCAGGGGAGAGGCGATCTTCATCCCGGTATTCCTTGACGAAGCCTTACTCGTAACTTACATTGAATCACCCGTTTTCCGGGAGATTCCCATGACGCTGAACGAGCTGCAACGCATCAAGCAATGGCATGTTGCGCACAAGGGTGACCACCCGCTGGAGTACCACCTGTGGGACCTGGTGCTGACGCTCTGGGTGTTGGGATGGGTGGGCTGGTTTCCCATCTGCGCCTTTGGCGAGCCGCTTACCGCCCCACTGAGCCTGATCGGTATCTTTGTGCCCAGTCTGTACGTGACCTGGCGCACCCGCGCACATTTGCGCCATACCCTGCGGTGTGACTGGCTTGATGTGCGGGGCTGATGGCGGGCTTACTGCCGCGCCGTGCGCACATTGCGCGGCAGGCCCTGCGGGTGGCTGGTGCGCAGGGGGTTGATGTCCAGCCCGCCCCGGCGCGTGTAGCGCGCATACACCGTGAGCTTGATGGGTTTGCAGCGTGCCCACAGGTCCATGAAGATGCGCTCCACACACTGCTCGTGGAACTCGTTGTGGTTGCGAAAGCTCACCAGGTACTGCAGCAGGCCTTCCTGGTTGATCTGCGGGCCGCTGTAGCTGATCTGCACGCTGCCCCAGTCGGGCTGGCCGGTCACCAGGCAGTTGCTTTTGAGCAGGTTGCTGGTCAGCGTCTCCGTCACGGGCGCTTCGTTGAATTCGGCCGTCAGCAACTCGGGCGCGGGCTGGTAGCGCGTGCATTCCACATCCAGCCGGTCCAGGCTCAGGCCATCCAGCTCGTGCACAGGTTCCTGGTCGAACAGCTCGGGCGCGACGAGCTTCACGCCCACGGTGGCAGGGTGTTCTGCGCCGCGCCACACGGCCTCGCTGATGTCGGTGCGGATGCGGGCCTGTACCTCGGCCATGTCGGCAAACCGTGTGTTGTTGAAGCTGTTGAGGTACAGCTTGAACGATTTGCTTTCAACGATGTTAGGCGTCTCGCAGGGCACGGTGATGTGCGCCAGCGCCACCTGCGGCTTGCCGCGCGCATTCAGCCATGACAGCTCGAAGGCCGTCCACAGATCGGCGCCGAAGAAGGGCGCAGCGCCGGTGATGCCGATCTCGGCCCGTTTGCCTGCGCGGGGGATGGGGAACAGCAGCGTGGCGTCGTACTGGTCTACATAGGCCGAGGCCTTGCCCAGCTGGGATTGTTCTGGCGTGTTCATGCTGGTGTGGTTGTATGTATATTTGCTATCTTTTTAGTAGCTATTAAGGCAATATGGACGGGCGGAGAGGCCTGTTTTTATTTGAATTCCCGCTCGCGCAGCCACTTGGTGGCGATCCACTTCTCGCCCGCGATCACGGGGGCGCCGCCGTGCAGGGTGCGGGTGGAGGTGTGGGGGCGCTCGTAGCTGAAGAACACCGCATTGCCGCGCTGCGGGCCCACCTCAAGATGCACGTCGGGGAAGGTGGTGCCGCCGCCTTTTTCGGGGGTGTTGAGGTACATCACCAGCGTGCCCACGCGCTGCCCGCCGCGCTTGACGATGGTGGCCGTGCCGGGCTCGGCGGGGTCGAAGTAGTCGTAGTGCGGCTTGTACTCGGCGCCGGGGCGGTAGTGCAGCACCTGCAGGCCTTCGCCGTTCTCGATGGGCCAGTTCAAGAGGCGGGCGATGCGCTCTTCGATGCGCTGGATCAGCGGGGTTTCGCCGCGCTGGAAGAACATGCCGTCGCTGGTGCGGTCGGCGTTGATCTCTTCGCCACCCGTCTTGGTGGCCACTGTGAGCGAGCGCGCCAGGCGGGGTTCGGCGTCGGCAATCAGGGCGTCGCATTCCTCGGGCGACAGCAGGTTGCCAAACACCACGATGCGCGGCTGGGCCATGGCCAGCAGCACGTTGACCATGCGGTCGCCGCAGTCCACTTGCGAGGGTGATGCATCGAGCTGCGGTTCGGGCACGGGCACGGCCGAGGGCAGGCCCTGTTGCACGGCCAGCTCGTTCAGGTGGTCCTGCAGCGTGATCTCCAGCGCGTCGGCAGCCACGTCTTCGTCCCAGCCCGCGTCGCGCATGGACTGCAGCACCACGGGCGCGGCGTGGCCGGCCTGTGCCTGCTCGATGATCCAGCGGCGCAGCTCGGGCGTGATGGCCTGCCGCGCCGTATGGTTGCGCTGGGCCGTGGTGGTGCTGTCGGAATGCGTGTCAGAGCGTGATGCCATGGCGGTCCTTCAACGGGGTGCGGTGGGGAGGCAGAACAATTCAATTCATGCGGCAGGTGCCGCCTTGCGCCGGAACACCAGGCGCTCCGGGTCGGATGATGCCGGGGCAAAGGCATAGCCGTCCAGATCAAAACCTTCGAGCTTGTGCGGCGTGGCAATGCGGTGGGTGATGGCATAGCGTGCCATGAGGCCGCGCGCACGTTTGGCAAAAAAGCTGATGATCTTGTAGTTGCCGCCTTTCCAGTCCTCGAACACACACTCGATGACGCGGGCCTTGAGCGCCTTGCGGTCCACGGCCTTGAAGTATTCCTGCGAGGCCAGGTTGACCACCACGGGCGTGGTGTCGGAGCGCAGCCGGGTGTTGAGGTGTTCGGCGATCTGGCTGCCCCAGAACTGGTAGAGGTTGCTGCCCGCGCCGGTGGTCAGGCGAGTGCCCATTTCCAGGCGGTAGGGCTGCATGCGGTCCAGCGGCCGGAGCACGCCGTACAGGCCGCTCAGGATGGCCACATGGCTCTGCGCCCAGTCCAGGTCGTCAGGGCCCAGGCTGCGGGCTTGCAGCCCGTCGTAGACATCGCCATTGAAAGCCAGCACCGCCTGGCGTGAGTTGCTGGCCGTGAAGCGGGGCCGCCAGGCCTGGTAGCGTGCCACGTTCAGCGCCGCGAGAGTGTCGCTCAGCTCCATCAGCGAGGCGATCTGCTGCGGGGACTGCGTGCGCAGCACCTCGATGAGGGCCGTGGATTGGGCCACAAACTGCGGTGTGCTGTGTGGCAGGCCCTCGGGCAGGGGCGTGTCGTAGTCGAGCGACTTGGCAGGGGACAGCAGGAACAGCATGGGGCGGAAAGCTCTTGGGTCTATAGGGGGGCGGTTTGCCAGCGGCTGTGCGGGCTATGCGGCTATGCAGGAAATGGTACCTGCTCCATCCCGGTTGCCGATCGCTCATGGGTATTGGCGGGCACGCGCTGCCAACGCTGAACAAGGCGCTGGGCCTTGCTCGCGCGACCCCAAAAAAAGAAGGCGGCCGGAGCCGCCTTCTGGGTTCACAGCCACCGCCAGGGGCGGGAGCCATGTGCTGCGGGCTTCAAGCCGCTGGTGGCTGCTCAAAAGGCAGGGGCATGGCCGACAGGTCGCGGCGGGTTTCCACCAGCACCAGCGGGCCTTCGTCCACTACCACCACAGGAGGCCGTTCGCGGGGCACGTGGATGGGCTTGGGTTCGGCGGCAATCGCGGCCTGCACGGCGGCGATCTTTTCTGCATCGGAGTTCACCCATTGCAGGCCCGACGAAGCGGCCACTTGCTGCAGTGCATCGACCGGCAGCGTGAACGCCTGTACGCGGGGCAGGCCGCTCTGGGCTGCTGCGGTTGCGGGGGCCGCTGTGGCAGCAGCCGGGGCCACTGCCGCGGGTGCCGCAGGGGTGGTTGCTGCGGCGACAGGTGCGGCGGCGACCACTGGCGCGGGCGCAGGCACGGCGGCCACGGGCGCTGCAGCGGGTGCCACGGCTTCGGCCTCTGCCGCCACCGGAGCGGCGGGCGCAGTGGTCGGGGCGCTGAAGTAGCTGCGGCGTGGGGGCTCGTCCTGGGATGCCGTGGCTGCTGCGGGCGCGGCCTGGGTCAGGTCGAAGTCCAGCATGGCGGGTGCAGCAGCGGCTTCGGCACCGTTGCCATCGCGGGGGCCACGTTCACCGCGTTCACGGCGGTCGCGGCCATAGCGGTCGCGTGAACGGCGTTCGCGGCGCTGCTCTTCTCCACCTGCGCCTTGGCCGTTGCCGGTAGCGTCATTGCCGCTGAGGTCCAGGTCGGGCAGCGAGGCCAGGGGCGCTGTGTCGGCAAAGTCGCCGGGCACGGCAGGGGCCTGTGCCGCTGCCGCTTCCTGGGCTTCCACGGCGCGGGGTGCGCGTTCGCCACGGGGGGCGCGGTCACCACGTTCGCGGCGGGGGCCGCGTTCACCACGGGGCTGCTGGGCTGGTGTGCCTTCGGCGCCCTGGTTGCCCGGGCCTTCCACCTGTGCGCTGGCGGCGGTGTTGTCGCCGTTCAGGGCCACATTCTGTTGGCGGGGCTCGGCATCGCGGCGGCCACGGCCACCGTCGCGTCCATCGCGTCCGCTGCGGCCACCACCTTCACGGCCTTCGCCCTCGGGGCGGCGGTCGGTGTCACGCGGTGGGCGGCTCTCCACGTCGCGGGGGGCGCGGCCTTCGGCCGAACGCTCGCCACGGCGGCCACGGCCTTCGCCGTTGCCAGCTTCGCGGTTGCCGTCACGGCCCCCTTCGCGCTGGCCCTCACGGTTGCCATCGCGGCCACCGCTGCGGCGGCCACGGCCTTCACCGTTGCGGCCTTCGCGGCGGGGTTCGCCACGGCCAGCGGGCTCGGCGGCCGGTGCGGCGGCAGGAGCCGCCACCGGGGCCGGGGCCGCAGCGGGCGCGCTGCCAAAGCCGAACAGGCTCTTGAGCCAAGCAAAGAAGCCTTGTTCCTGCGGCGCGGCCGGGGCAGGCGCTGCCACCGGGGCCGGTGCGGGCGCTGGTGCAGCAGCACCGCGTGGGGCCTGGCCAGCACGTGCTGGGCGGGCCGCGCCTTCAGGGCGGGGCTCGACCTGCGGAGCGGGCGCGTCAGGCAGCACGCCCTTGATCACCGGGGTCTGCTTGTTGGTGGGCTCTTGCGAGCGGCGCGTCACGGCCGTGGGGTCTTCCACTTCCTCGGCAAGCTTGTAGCTGGCTTCGATGTGGTCCAGCCGCGGGTCGTCGTGCTTGAGGCGTTCCAGGCGGTAGTTGGGGGTTTCCAGCGTCTTGTTGGGCACCATCAGCACGGCCACACGCTGCTTGAGTTCGATCTTGGCGATCTCGGTGCGCTTTTCGTTGAGCAGGAACGAGGCCACCTCCACCGGCACCTGGCAATGCACGGCGGCCGTGTTGTCCTTCATCGATTCTTCTTGAATGATGCGCAGGATCTGCAGCGCCGACGATTCGGTGTCGCGGATGTGGCCCGAGCCGCCGCAGCGGGGGCAGGGGATGGACGAGCCTTCGCTCAAGGCGGGCTTCAGGCGCTGGCGGCTCATTTCCATCAGACCGAACTTGCTGATGGTGCCGAACTGCACGCGGGCGCGGTCCTGGCGCAGCGCGTCGCGCAGGCGGTTCTCGACCTCACGGCGGTTCTTCGACTCTTCCATGTCGATGAAGTCGATCACGATCAGGCCGCCGAGGTCGCGCAGGCGCATCTGGCGGGCCACTTCGTCGGCGGCTTCCAGGTTGGTGCGGGTGGCGGTTTCCTCGATGTCGCCGCCCTTGATGGCGCGGGCCGA
>OGCL01000134.1_pt1 | contig 83543 bp, 80 predicted proteins | sample 1570041 | NCBI WGS metagenome assembly OGCL01 (sample SAMN06266162, study PRJEB24511) | hot springs metagenome | isolation source: Hot spring water | place: South Africa: Limpopo | collected 2015-06-22
TGGCCACGGGTGGAGACGACCTTGATCGGCTCCAGGGTCTCGCCGTCCATGATCGAGTACTGCGGCGGCCAGTAGGTGCCACCGATCAGGTACTTGTCCTCGTAGCCCTTGAACTTGGAGGTGTCCACGGAGCGGGCATCGGAACCCAGGCGCACGGTGGCGACGGTGGTCGGCTCCTCGTACCACATGTCGATGATGGTGGTCAGGCCGTCGCGGCCCACGGTGTAGACATAGCGACCGGAGGCGGACAGGCGCGAGATGTGCACGGCGTAGCCGGTATCCAGCACCTTCCAGATGGTGTGGGTGTCGCCGTCCACCAGCGCCAGCTTGCCGGCATCGCGCAGGGTGATGGCGAAGACGTTCTTCAGGTTGATCTTGTTCATCTGCTTCTTCGGACGCTGATCAACCGGAACGATGAGTTTCCAGCTGTCCTTCATGTCCTGCAGGGAGAACTCCGGCGGCACATCCGGGGTGTTCTGGATGTAGCGCGCCATCATGTTGATCTCTTCCTTGGTGAGGATGTCGTCGTAGTTGACCATCCCGCCCTCGGTGCCATAGGCAATGATGTTCTCCAGGCGCTTGGTGCCCAGATTGAGGGTGCCGCCCTCGGTCTTCTTGCCGTCCGCATCGGTCTTGGTCCAGTGCGGTTCGAGGTTCTTGCCCGTTGCGCCCTTGCGCAGAACGCCATGGCAACCGGCGCAGCGTTCGAAATAGATCTGCTTGGCCGCCTCTTTCTCTTCGGCGGTCATCTCTGGGGCGGCAGCCTGGGCGACTGCCAGACCTAGCAGCGAAAGGCCGGCGATCACGCCAGCCAGAATAGGTTTACCGACATTGCTCATCCTTCTCTCCTATGGGAGCGCTCAGGCGCGACTCCTGCTAGTTACGGCGGTGTGGCAGTTCCCGGGGACTTCTTCTTTTTGCGATTCGGATGCTATGAGAGCGCGGAAGCGAAGGCGCTTGACGGTAATCAAGAGGCCCCCCGAGATGCCCCAGACGTGACGCCTTGTCGCGGAGATCGCCGCTACAGCTGCGACAAAGCGCCTCGTTTCGCCGCCTGTTCGTCGCAGATCTCGACGCGGACTTGACCGCAATCAAGCTTTGCCGGCGCACGGCTTGAGGGGGTCGCACGGGGCCGGTAGCGTGGCGATGGAAATAACCAACCGCTGTCGTGAGGTACTGCCTGTGAACGCGCCTGAAATCCGAATCGCCGCTGGCACGCCGGACGCGCCTTTCTATCAACCGCTGGGCAACGAGGAGCAGTTGTTCGAGCAGGCCTGGCAGCACGGCATGCCGGTGCTGATCAAGGGCCCGACCGGCTGTGGCAAGACGCGCTTCGTGCAGCACATGGCGCACCGGCTGAATCTGCCGCTGTACACCGTGGCCTGCCATGACGACCTCTCCGCCGCCGACCTGGTCGGCCGCCACCTGATCGGCGCCCAGGGCACCTGGTGGCAGGACGGCCCGCTGACCCGCGCGGTGCGCGAAGGTGGTATCTGCTACCTGGACGAGGTGGTGGAAGCGCGCCAGGACACCGCCGTGGTGCTGCACCCACTGGCGGACGACCGCCGCGAACTGTTCATCGAGCGCACCGGCGAGGCGCTCAAGGCGCCGCCGGGCTTCATGCTGGTGGTGTCCTACAACCCCGGTTACCAGAACCTGCTCAAGGGCATGAAGCCCAGCACCCGCCAGCGCTTCGTGGCGATGCGCTTCGACTATCCGCCAGCCGCCGAGGAAGAGCGCATCGTCGCCAACGAGGCACAGGTGGATGCTGCGCTCGCCGCTCAGGTGGTCAAGCTTGGCCAGGCGCTGCGCCGGCTGGAGCAGCACGATCTGGAGGAAGTCGCGTCGACCCGCCTGCTGATCTTCACCGCGCGCATGATCCGCTCCGGCATGACGCCGCGGCAGGCCTGCCTGGCCTGCCTCGCCGAACCGCTGTCGGATGACCCGCAAACCGTCGCCGCGCTGATGGATGTGGTCGATGTCCACTTCGGCTGACGTGCTCGCCAGCCCCGCCCGGCGCCTACCGGGTGATCTGGCGATGTGGTTCTTCATCCTCGCCGAGCTGACCGTGTTCGCCATTCTGATCCTGGCGTTCGCGGTCACGCAGATGTTCAACCCCCAGCTGTTCGGCGAAAGCCGCGCGGCGCTAGACAGCTCCATCGGCCTGGCACTGACCCTGAGCCTGCTGACCTCCGGCCTGTTCGCCGCACTGGCCGTCGAGCAGGTTCGCCAGGCTCGGCAGGGGCGCGCCGCCTTGCTTCTGCTCGCCGCACTGGGCACCTCATGCGTCTACGTGGTGCTCAAGCTCAACGAGTATGGTCATCTGGCAGGGCTCGGCCTGGGGATGGAGCACAACACCTTCTTCACCCTGTACTGGATTCTCACCGGCTTTCATTTCCTCCACGTGCTGCTGGGCATGGTCATCCTCGCCTGGCTGGCCGAACGCTGCCGGCGCCGTGCCTACCGGCCGGACGACCACGGCGGCCTGGAATCCGGGGTGCTCTACTGGCACATGGTGGATCTGGTCTGGGTGTTGCTGTTCCCGCTGGTCTACGTGCTGAACTGACGAGGCAAACATGTCCGCTTCCAAGGTCCTGGTCGCCTGCTGGCTCGGTCTGGCGGTGCTGTCGATATCCACCGTCGTGCTGGGCAATGCCGGTGCCACCCTCGCGCTGGCAGGCGGCGTGCTGCTCGCTGCGTTCGGCAAGGCCTGGCTGATCACCGATGGCTTCATGGAGCTGCGCCACGCACCCTGGCCGTGGCGCCTGCTGCTGCTCGGCTGGCCGCTGGTCATCGCAGTCGGCGTGCTGCTGACTCTGCTCTGACCGGCGGCCCGGGCCGGCCGTGCTGGGCACCAAGGCCGCGCGACTTTTATTGTTTCCGATCAAGGCCAGGCCTATCCCACTCGGTGATCCTGCTGCTCAACCAAGGGGCGGCCAGCACGGCGCGCCCGCTGTGACACGCTGCCGAAGCGGAGCCGCCCATGTTGAGAATCAGCCATTACCTGCGCGCCCTGGCCCAGCCGACCACGCCGGTGCTCGGCGCCCGCAGTGTCAGCGGCAAGCGCCCACCCGTGGTGATATGGAACCTGCTCAGGCGCTGCAACCTGACCTGCAGGCACTGCTATGCAACCTCCGCCGACAGCGAATTCCGCGACGAGCTGGACACCGCCGAGGCGCTCCGAGTGATCGACGATCTGCACGAAGCCGGCGTGCGCGTGCTGATCCTCTCCGGCGGCGAACCGCTGCTGCGCGGCGACATCTTCCAGCTGGCCGATTACGCTCGCGACAAGGGCTTCTTCGTCGCCCTGTCGACCAACGGCACGCTGATCGACGAAGGCAACATCGCGCGCATCGCCGCGGCCCGGTTCGATTACGTCGGCATCAGCATCGATGGCCTGGAAGCGGTGCATGACGACTGGCGCCAGCTCAAGGGCAGCTTCGCCGCCTCCATGCATGCCATCGACCTGTGTCGCCAGCACGACATCCGCGTCGGCCTGCGCACCACCCTGACACAGAACAACTACCCGCAGCTGCCCGCCCTGCTGGCACTGATGCGTGAGCACGACGTACAGAAGTTCTACCTCTCGCACCTCAACTACAGCGGCCGTGGCAAGCGCAGCCGCAAGGCCGACGCCCATCACCAGATGACCCGCGATGCCATGCGCCAGCTCTTCGAGCAGGCCTGGGACGACGTGCAGCACGGCCGCGAGACCGACTTCGTCAGCGGCAACAACGACGCCGACGCCATCCTCCTGCTGCAGTGGGTCGAGCAGCACCTGCCCGAGCATCGCGAGCGCCTGGAAGGCATGTTGCGGGCCTGGGGCGGCAACGCCTCGGGCAGCGGCATCGCCAACATCGACAACATCGGCGACGTGCACCCGGACACCTACTGGTGGCAGCACACCGTGGGCAACGTGCGCCGCCAGCGTTTCAGCGACATCTGGCTGCACGAGCCGGCCCCACTGCTGCAGGAGCTGCGCCAGCATCCGCGAGCGGTGAATGGCCGCTGTGCCGAATGCCGCTGGCTGTCGATCTGCAACGGCAACACCCGTACCCGCGCCTGGGCGCAGGGCGACCTCTGGGCCGAGGACCCGGGTTGCTACCTCTCCGACGAGGAGATCGGCCTGCCGACGCCCGAGCGCATTCCCAGCATCGCCATTTGATCGAAGCGGCCGCCAAGCGCCGCCCGCACACCGTAGTCCGATGAGCATTCAGGAGCACCGCATGGACCAGCCACTCACACTTCCCGCTTCGCTGAGCGCCGCGTTCGCCCCCGGCGAAGTCGCTCTGGTCGGCGCCGGCCCGGGCGATCCCGGCCTGCTCACCCTGCGTGCCTGGAGCCTGCTGCAACAGGCCGATGCGGTGGTCTACGACCGGCTGGTCAGCGATGCCCTGATGGACCTGCTGCCCGCCGCCTGCAGCCGCCACTATGTCGGCAAGACCAGCGGTTATCACAGCCTGCCGCAACCGGAAATCAATCAGTTGCTCGCCGACCTGGCAAAGCAGAACAAGCGCGTGGTGCGGCTCAAGGGCGGCGACCCATTCATCTTCGGTCGCGGCGCCGAAGAGCTGGAGTTCCTTCTGCAGCGCGGCATCGACTGCCAGGTGGTGCCGGGCATCACCGCCGCAGCCGGTTGCAGCGCCTATGCCGGCATCCCGCTGACCCATCGCGATCTGGCGCATTCCTGCCAGTTCATCACCGGCCACCTGCAGACCAACGGCGAACTGCACCTGCCGTGGGACGCACTGGCCCAGGGCGGCCAGACCCTGGTGTTCTACATGGGGCTGGCCAGCCTCGGCGAGATCTCGCGCAACCTGATCGCCGCCGGCCTGCCGGTGGATACCCCGGCCGCACTGATCGGCAACGGCACCCGGCCGGACCAGCAAGTGGTGCGCTGCACGCTACGGCAACTGCCGAACATGGCCGACGAGCAGCACCTCACCCCACCGACCCTCACCGTAATCGGCAAGGTGGTGGGCCTGTTCGCCGAGCGCCAGGTCCGCCACCCGGCGCGCCTGCACGGTGACCCCACCCCGCAAGCGGAGGCCTTATGCAACTGACGCCCGCCCTGCTGCTGGCCGCCGCGCTGCCGGCCGCCACCTTCGTCGCCCTCGACATGGCCAGTGCCGCCACGCCGGACGACAGCCAGGCCCTCTATGAACAGCACTGCCAGGCCTGCCACGGCGTCAACCGCCTCGGTGGCGCCGGGCCGGCGCTGCTGCCGGAAAGCCTCAGCCGCATCAAACCGGCCGAGGCCCAGGCGGTGATCCGCGACGGCCGCCCGGCGAGCCAAATGGCCGCCTATTCACACGTGCTGAATGACGCGCAGATCACCGGCCTGGTCGATTACCTGTATCAGCCCTCGGCCGTGCCGCCGACCTGGAGCGATGCCGATATCCGGGCCAGCCACCGCATCCTCACCGACGTCGCCACCCTGCCGACGACTCCGCAGCACGGCGCCGATCCGCGCAACCTGTTCGTCGTGGTCGAGGCTGGCAATCATCACGTGCGGGTGCTGGATGGCGATCGATTCGAGGAACTGGCCAACTTCCAGTCGCACTTCGCCCTGCACGGCGGGCCGAAGTTCTCGCCCGATGGCCGCTTCGTCTATTTCGCCTCCCGCGATGGCTGGGTCAGCGTCTACGACCTGCACAACCTGACTATGCTCGCCGAGGTCCGTGCCGGGCTGAACACCCGCAACCTGGCGGTCAGCAACGACGGCCGCTGGGTGCTGGTGGGCAACTACCTGCCGGGCAACCTGGTGCTGCTCGATGCGCGCGACCTGTCGCTGGTCAAGCACATCCCCGCCGTAGGCCGGGACGGCACGCCGTCACGGGTCAGCGCCGTGTACACCGCGCCGCCGCGCGACAGCTTCGTGGTCGCGCTGAAGGACGTGAAAGAGGCCTGGGAGCTCTCCTATGCCGGCGAGCCTACCTTCGAACCGCGGCGCATCGAGGCCGCAGACTTCCTCGATGACTTCTCCTTCACGCCGGACTACCGCTACCTGCTGGCCACCTCGCGCAAGGCCCACGGTGGCCAGGTGATCGATCTCGACAACGGCCAGGCGGTCACCGACATTCCGCTTCCTGGCATGCCGCACCTGGGCTCGGGCATCTACTGGAAACGCAACGGCAAATGGGTGTTCGCCACCCCCAACGTCAGCAAGGGACTGATCTCGGTGCTGGATCTGGACACCTGGAAGCTGATCAAGGAGATCCCCACCGAAGGCCCGGGCTTCTTCATGCGCAGCCAGGCCAACTCGCCCTACGCCTGGACCGACGTGTTCTTCGGCCCGAACAACGACGCCGTGCACCTGATCGACAAGCAGACCCTGGAAGTCGCCCACACGCTGCGGCCGATGCCGGGCAAGAACGCCGCCCACGTCGAATTCACCAACGACGGCCGCTACGCCCTGCTCAGCGTCTGGGACACCGACGGTGCACTGATCGTCTACGACGCCAACACGCTGGAGGAGGTCAAGCGCATCCCGATGAACAAGCCATCGGGCAAGTACAACGTCGGCAACAAGATCGAATTCGCCGAAGGCACCTCGCATTAGCACCTTGCGGGTCGCCCGCAGAGAACAGCGGGCGACCGATCATCCGCAAGCCAATACAATCCGTGGTTCCAGCACTTTCATTGCACTGAAGGCCGACCATGGACATCGATCTCGCCCGCACCTTTCTCGAGATCATTCGCAGCGGCAGCTTCATCGCCACCGCCGAACGCCTGCACATCACCCAGACGGCGGTGACCGCACGGGTGCACAACCTCGAGGAGCAGCTGGGTTGCCGGCTGTTCGTGCGCAATCGGGCCGGGGCGCGGCTGACCGATGACGGTCAGCGCTTCGTCGCCTATGCCACTCAGCTGGTGCAGACCTGGGAAGCCGCGCGGCGCGACCTGCCGTTGTCGCAGAGCGGTGACAAGCTGCTGACCCTCGGCTCCGAGGTGAGCCTGTGCAACCCGCTGATGCTGGCCTGGGCCCAGCGCCTGCGACAGGGGTTGGCCAGCCATGCGATACGGCTGGAAGTGGCCAGTGGCGAAGAGCTGCAGAAGAAGCTCGACCTGGGCGTGCTGGACGCCGCGCTGGTGCACCAGCCGGAGTACTGGCCGAGCCTGCAGGTCGAGCAGCTGCTGGAAGAAAAGCTGATCCAGGTGGTGCAGACGCAGAACCCGGCGCCCTACCTGTACGTGGACTGGGGGCCGGCGTTTCGCAAGCAGCACAACCAGGCGCTGCCCGAATGCAGTCGCGCGGCGCTGTCGTTCAGTCTCGGGCCGCTGGCCCTGCAATACCTGGTGCAGTGCGGCGGGCGTGGCTATTTCCGCACCCGTGTCGTGCAGCGCTATCTGGACGAGGGAATTCTCAAGCGGGTGGAACAGGCGCCGGAGTTTTCCTACCCGATCTATCTGGTCCATGCCCGAGCCAGCGAGTCGCCGGCCCTGACCAAGGCCATCGAGCTGCTGCGCGAGATCGCCCTGGACGACTACGACTGGTCGCGCTGGTACTACGCGGAGCTATGAGGCGGGACGCGCGCTGGCGTGGATCGAGCGTTCCGGCAGCGCTCAGTCCGGCAACTGTTTGAGCCAGTTGCGGTACAACGCGGCGATCAGGTCGGTTTGGGTGATCATGCCCACCAGGCGCTGCTGCGCGTCGACCACCGGCAGGCAATGCAGGCCGCGATCGGAGAGCAGGTAGACCAGCTCGACCATGTGCGTATCCGGCGTCACCGAAACCACCGGCGAACTCATGATGGCACGCAGCTTGGTGCCGCGCAGGAAGTTCAGCTGACCGAAGCTGAGCCGCCCGGGCCGCGGATGGAAGTGCTTGAGCAGGTCGACCTGGGTGACGATGCCCACCAGGCGGTGGTCGTCGCCCTGCACCACCGGCAGCGAGCGCAGCCGATGCGCCTGCAGGGTCTGCCAGGCCTGTTCGATGAAGGTGTCCGGCGTGTGCCAATAGAGGTCGCGCGACATCACGTGCGCCGCGGTGACCTCGCCCATGCTGCGCCGCAGGGCGTGCTTCTCGGTCTGTTTGATCAGCCGTTCCAGGTCATCACGGGTGACGTCGACATACTCGCCGAACTCCTGCAGCGCACGATCCACGTCGTCATGGGTGAAGCTCATGCGCTCGCCCGGCGGCAGGTCGCGGGTGTGATGGCTGTTCGCGCGGCTCAGCCGCGGCTTCGGATAGGGATGCCCGGTCAGGTTGTTGTAGACCAGCGCCACCGCCACCAGGAGCGCCGAATAGAACAGCACGGGCCCGACCAGCATGAAACCGAGGTGATGCAGCTCCGGACTGCCGACCGCCGCCACCAGCGCCAGCGCGATGCTCGGCGGGTGCAGGCAGCGCAGGTAGAACAGGCACAGCAGCGACAGGCACGCCGCCAGCGCCAGCGAAGCCACGCTCGGCAGTCCGCTCATACCCAGACTGATGCCGATCAGCGCGGCCAGCAGATTGCCGGCGAGCACTGCCCAGGGCTGGGCGAACGGGCTGGAAGAGGCGACAAATATCAGCACCGCCGAGGCGCCGGCCGGGCCCATGATCTGCAGGGTCAGCGAACTGCCGACCAGCAGATAGCCGCTGCAGAACACCAGCGGCATGACGATGGCGACGCCGAGGGCGGCGCGCAGCCACTCCTTCGGCGAGGCATTCAACGGGGCGGGGATGAACGAGCGAATCCAGAGGGCAAAAGAGTCGTGCATTGGTCCTGCTTGTGTCGAAATCGGAAGAGGCCGCCAGCGGGCGGTGGAGCGGTCCGTCCCTGGACCGGTTTTGAGCGAGATCGCTGTTCGGGCGTTCAGCCGGCCAGCAGCGGCGAAGCCTGGGGCGCGCGCTCGTCACGACGACGGCGCACGGTCAGCCAGGTGTTCAACGCCATCAGCAGCATGCCGCTGGCGAAGATGGCGCCGCCGGCCATGCGCACGACGTAGCCGGGGTGGCTGGCCTGCAGCGCCTCGACGAAGGAATAGGTCAGCGTGCCGTCTTCGTTGATTGCGCGCCACATCAGCCCCTGGGTGATGCCGTTGACCCACATCGAGGCGATGTAGAGCACGGTACCGATGGTGGCCAGCCAGAAGGGCGCGTTGATCAGGCCGAAGCTGTGCATCTGCTCGTGCCCCCGCAGCCGCGGAGTCAGGGTGAACTGACGCACCACGCGGTAGTTGTAGGCAGTGGGTTCGGGGCTGTTGTGCAGTTCGCTCATGCTGCTGGGCGGGCGACGCGGGCGCCAGTGAGCGACCGCGAGATTCACCAGCGCTGCGCTGGCGAGAGTCGACGGACCGGCACGCCGCATCCACTCGCCGCTCCTCCTGATTCGTTGAGTCAGGCGCGGCAGATTGCCGCGCGGACGGGATGCGGGCGGCATTGTCGACAGTAACTTCAATAATCTCTAACGAATGTTATTGCTGGTTTGATGCAATTATTTTGAACCAAGCGCATCGAAGCCGCTCGGCTGGCCCTCAGGCGAGATGGCTAGCCCCCGGCGCCGCAGTGCTGGATCACCTCGCCGACAATGCGCATCACCTCGAGATTCGCCTCCTCCATCTGCCCGAGATGCTCCAGCGCCCGTTCCAGCGCGTCCTTGCCGAACGCCTCCAGTGCGGCCTGGCCCTGATCGTGGACCTGGGTGTGCGGGCGTTCGATCCGGCGGAAATGCTCCAGGCCCTGCAGCTCACGGTTGCCCTGGCCGTAGTACCAGCGCCCGAAGCGGCAGTCACGCTCGCCGGGAAGCTGCGGCGGGTTGTGCCGCTCGTTGCCCAGCAGGTGGTTGTAGACGACGAACTTGAGCGAAAGCTCATCGAGGTTGGCCAGTTCCACCCCGGCGCGCAACGCCGAGGCCGCGGTGCTCTCGCGCATCGCCCCGGCCAGCTGGTGCAGTGTGCCCATGGCCTGCACGGCCTGCTGGGTGGTCTGACTGAAGCCGCGGGCCTGGCTGCCCTGCTGGCGGATGTAGTCGTGCACGTTGGCGATCTCGGCCTGCACCTCGTCGATCTTGCGCACGATATCGCCGGTGGCCAGGGCGGTCTTTTCCGCCAGGCTGCGAATCTCCCCGGCAACCACGGCGAAGCCGCGGCCCGCCTCGCCGGCGCGTGCCGCCTCGATCGCCGCATTGAGCGCCAGCAGATTCGTCTGGCTGGCGATACCGCTGATGAGATCTACGATGCCGTTGATCTCCCGCGAACGCTCGGCCAGGGTGTCGACCTTGTTCGAGGCCTGCTCCAGGCCGCTTTCCATCTCAGCGGAACGGCCCTGCAGTTCACCGAAGTGACGCTGGTTTTCCAGCGCCGCCGTCGCGACCCGCTCGGCGCGGGCGCGGTTTTCTTCCAGTTGTCCGCTGAGGTGCTCGAAGGAGTCCCCGAGATGGGCCACCGAGTGGCTGAAGCGGATCAGGTTGGCCGATACGCCGCGGTAATAAGCCAGCTGGCGCTGACTGCAGCGATTGGCCTCCTCGGCCGCGGCCAGCGACAGCTCCAGTGCGGCGATGCGCGCCGCCTGGGCATCGCACCGGGCATGCAGCGCAGCGAGTTCGTCACGCTGGCGTAGCGCGCGCTTGCTTTCGAACCACATCGGTCACCTCCGTCAGCTGATGGTGTAACCGTTGTCCACCACCCAGTCCTGGCCGAACACACCGCGCGCACCCTGGGACAGCTGGAACAGAATCACGTTGGCCACCGCCGCCGATTCGAGGAAATGCCCCGGCAGCAGGCGCTTGGTGACGCCATCGGCAACCGCTTCGAGCTGGTCGTCGCTGAGCCCCAGCGTGCCCCAGATCGCCGTGGCGGTCGGCCCCGGCGACACCATGTTCAGGCGCACGTCCAGCGGTGCGAATTCCGCCGCCAGGGTGCGCATCTGCGCAGCCAGCGCCGCCTTGCTGGCGATATAGGCGCCAAGGCCGGGGAATGCCGAGCGGATCAGGAAGGTGCCGATGAACACCACCGAGGCGGGCTTGGCCAGCTCGTTGCGCAACGCGGCGAAGGTGTTCAGCGCGCCGGCGCCGTTGACCGCCCACTGCCGGTCGAAGGCAGCCATGTCCAGCCCGTCGGCGAGTTCGGCGATGCCGGCGTTGGGTACCAGGTAATGCACCGTTCCCAGTTGCGCAGCACGGCGGGCCAGCCGCGCCAGGTCGTCGGCCGACGTCACGTCGCCTTGCAGCCACTGCAGCTGTTCGGCATGGGTTTCCAGCATGGTCTCGAGCCCGCCAAGGCTGCGCGACATCGCCAGCACCCGCGCGCCCCGCTGCAGCAAGGCTGCGCACAGGGCCAGACCGATTCCGGAACTGGCACCGGTGACCACGGCCAGGCGATCCTGAAACTCGCTTTTCATCATCATCTCCGAGCTCGACGCACGCCGAGTCACAGGCTGCCTCGCGGAGGCAGCGGGTTTTGGGTTGGCTGTTGGACGGGCAGATGCGCGGCACCTGCTCCGGTTTCAGGTGCCGCTGTTCAGCCCGGGTGGCCATCCACGCGCGGGGCCAGCAGCATCGGCGCGTAGCGCCAGACATAGAGGGCAAAGGCCAGCGCCCAGCAGATCGCCGCCAGCCACAGACCGGTCACCGGCCAGGCGACCGAGAGAAACACCCGCAACGCAGTGCCCAGGTTGAACAGGACGAAGGCCCCGACGATCCCCGCCGGCAGCTGCAAAGGCCGGCCGGTATGGCCGAGGGTCACCCGGGCGATCATCGCCAGGATCAGTCCGCTCATGGAGCCGACCGTCAGTGCGTGCAGCGCCGGGCTGGACTGCGCCAGCAGGCCGAAATGCCAGAGCGCCAGGCCGAAGGTCGCGACCACCATCCAGAGCATCGCCACGTGCAACGACCAGAGCAGGCCGACCTTCCAGATGCCCTTGTCGTACCAGCGCGCCAGGCGCAGCAGGTGGCCGACACCGATCGCGGCAAACAGCAGCCCCAGCAAGGGTTGCGGGCGCATGGCCAGGCCGAAGGCGTGCAGCAGGGCGATCACACCGGTGCCAACCAGCAGGGCGACGTCCAGCCAGACCCAGGGTTTGACCGCCTCGAGCTTGCCCAGCCCACGCTGGGTGAAGAACGGGATCACCCGGCCGCCGATCAGTGCCATCAGCGCCGCGACCAGCCACAGACCGGCCAGCACACCCTGGCGCTGCAAGGCATCGCTGCCTTGCAGCAGGCCGGTGAGCACCAGCAGATCGGCACCGAACATCAGCGCCAGCACCACCACGATCGGGTAGTTGCGCTTCTGCCGCACGGCCCAGAGCATGCGCGCCATCATCCAGGCCAGGGCCAGCAGGAACAGCAGGTCCAGCGGGGCCAGCCACTCGGCCGGCAGGCCGAACAACCAGCCCAGGCGTGCAGCCAGCCAGAGCAGCGCCAACCCCATCAGGCGATTGCCGGACGGCGCGATCTGCCCGGTCCACGTCTGCACGGCGGTGAGCAGAAAACCGGCGACGATGGCCATGGCGAAGCCGAACAGCATCTCGTGGCGGTGCCAGGCCAGCCAGCCGCCAGTGGGCTGGAAGCCCGGCCAATGGCCGGTCCAGGTCGCCACCCAGAGCGGAATCGCCAGCAACGCGTAAACGCTGCCGGCGAGAAAGAACGGGCGAAATGCGAGCCGCCAAATGGGCGCGATACTCAGGGCTTTTCGCCGATCGATAACTTGCACGGAAGGGCCTCCAGACGTTCTGCGCCCGGCTGCGACAACCGCGACGCGCCGGACTCGATGACCGCTCCCGAATCCGGGAGCCAGGATTACTTTCTACAGGGTAGGTGCCCTCGGCAGACTTGATTGCAATCAGCTTTTTTCCGAGGGGGTGGGAAAGTGACGATCGGCGGGCAAGGGCCGCAGTCAGGCGCACCATGGCGGTGCGAAGCGACGCAGCTGATCGTGCAGAGGTAGGTCGCGGCGGGCACGAGGTGCCCGAGGCAGCCCGTCCAGATGCCGAGGCGCGGCCGGACGGGCTGCTTCGGAGATGACGGTTACTTGAGTTCCTGCTTCACCGTTTCGGTATGGGCGGCGGTCTCGCCTTCGCTCACCGATTTGCGGAACCCGCTGATCGCGCTGCCCAGATCGGAGCCCAGGCCACGCAGGCGCTTGGTGCCGAACAGCATGACCACGATCAGAAGAATGATCAGAAGTTGCCAGACGCTGATACCCATCATTGTGTTACCTCGCAAGTGTCGGAAGACTGGTCGTCACTGCCCGGGGCTCAGTGCCCCGCATGCGCGCCGTGTGCATCGTCGGACAGGTGCCCGTGCATGCCGCCATGTTGCATGCTGGCCGCTTCCTGCAGCAGCGCCTGATCGATCTCTTCGAAGCGCAGCACACGGCCGCCGTGCATGCTCGCCAGGGCCTGGGCGTCCTGCTCCTGGGCGAAGCTGGCGAGCGACGCACCCATGGCGCCCTTGAGCGTCGTGCCGACCACATAGTAGGCGCTGGTTGCGTCGATCAGATGACCGTCGTCCGGATGTTCCCAGACGCTGCGGCCCATATCGTGCACGTACAACCGGGCCTCGAGCAGGCGGTTCTCCGGCTGCAGCCACCAGCCCAGCATCTCGGCGGTGGAGCAGAACTTCTTCACCCCGCCCTTCTCCACCGCCTGGCCCTTGGGCCCGGGGAAGTCGCTGATGATCATGCCGCAGACATGGCACTCGTCGCTGGCATGGAAGGCCACTGGCTCGAGCGATTGCCGGACCTCCTCCTTCTCGCCGCATCCGGCCAGGCCGAGGCCCAGCAGCAGGGCGAAGACGGCGCCGGCGCCGATGCGATGCAAAGTGTTCATGGCGTTCTCCTCGATTCGTGAAAGGTCAGGCCAGGCGCCGGCGGAAGATGCCGTAGGCCAGCAGCAGCGAGACACCGACCCAGGCCAGCAGGCACAGCCAGAGCATGGCCGCCGGCACCGGCAGGTCCGCCCCGAGCGACAGCACGCCCATGGCGCTGCCGCTGCCCTCGAAGCCGGACAGGTTGATCAGCCGGTAGATGTCGGTGGGGTTGAGCAGGAGCAGCCAGGGCAGCAGCTCCGGATTGAACTTGCCTTCGCTGAGCACCAGCAGCGCCAGCAGCACCAGGTCGAAGACCAGCACGAAGAGGAACCAGACGCCCAGCGCAAGGCCCGCGGCGCTGGACTTTTCGTTGACCTTGCCGCTGAGCACGTAGGCGAAGGCGAGGAACACCCAGCCGAGCAGCGTAGAGGAGATCATGAAGCGACCGAACGCCCAGAGCAGCAGGCCCAGCTCGACGCCGTCCACCAGCAGGGCGATGGCCAGCGCGGCACAGCCGAAGCCGATCAGCACCGCCAGGGCCAGGATCAGCCCGTGGCCGACGAACTTGCCCAGCAGGATCTGCCCGCGGCCCAGCGGGTAGGTCAGCAGCAGCATTAGGGTGCCGCCTTCGTCCTCGCCGACGATGGCGTCATAGGCCAGCAGCAGCGCGATCAGCGGCATCAGAAAGGTGGCCAGGCTGGCCAGGCTGGCGATGGTCGCCGGGATCGAAGTGAAGCCCAGCTGCCCGGAGGCCGCGGCGCCGAGCCAGGCGATGCCCACTGCGAGCACGGCGAACAGCAGGCTGATGGCGAGCAGCCAGCGATTGCGCAGGCCGTCGCTGAGTTCCTTGCGCGCGATGTTCCAGACCTGGTTCATGGCCGACCCTCCTGGGCGCGCACGTCGCCGGCGCGCTCCATGTAGTAACGATAGAGATCCTCCAGCGACGGCTGGTGGATCTCGATGTCCTCCGGCTCCCCCTCGCCCAGCAGCTGACGCAGCAGCACCAGTTTGTGGCCGTTGACCGCCACCACCTCCAGGCTCGACTCGCTGAGGCCGCGGGCGCTGTGCCCGGCAGCGGCCCAGCGCTGCAGCCAGCTGTCACGCTCGCTGATGCCGCTGGCACGGATGCGCACCGGCAGACCGGCCTCGGCACGCAGGTGCGCCAGGCTGCCTGCGGCCTGCAGGCGACCCTTGGCCAGGATCGCCGCACGATTGATGTGGGCCTCGACACCCGGCAGCACATGAGAGCAGAGGATGATGCTGGTGCCGCGCTGGCGCAGGCGGTCGATCAGCAGGTACAGATCCTGAGTGGCGATCGGGTCGAGGCCGACGGTGGGCTCGTCGAGCAGCAACAGCTTCGGTTCGCCGAGCAGCGCCTGGGCCAGGCCGAGACGCTGGCGCATGCCCTTGGAATAGGTCTTCACCCGACGGTCGGCAGCATGGCCCAGGCCGACCTGTTCGAGCAGTTCGCCCACCTGGCCGAGCGCCGCCCCCTTGAGCCGAGCGAAGTGACGCAGGGTCTCGCGGCCGCTGAGCTGCGGGTAGAAGGTGACGTTCTCCGGCAGATAGCCGAGCTGGCGGCGCACCTGCGGATCGTTCGGTGCGCGGCCGAGCACCTTAACCTGCCCTTCGCTGGGCGCGAGCAGGCCGAGGATCAGTTTCATGCTGGTGGTCTTGCCGGCGCCGTTGTGGCCGAACAGCCCCAGCACCTCGCCTTCGGCAAGGGTCAGGTTCAGATCGTGCAGCACGGTCATGCTGCCGTAACGCTGGCTTACGCCCTGGATCTCGACGGCGTTCATGACGTTGGTTCCTGCTTGGCGGATAGGAGTTTTTCGGTGGGCAGGCGCATCAGCGGATGGCTGTCCTGGACACCCGGCGACTTGATCACCGGGAAGGCGCGCTGCACCCAGCGCAGCACCTCGATGCTCGGGCTGTTCATCAGCAGACGTACCTGCGGATACAGCCAGAGCAGACGGTCCACGTTGTCGTTGGGCTCGTAGGCGACGTCGCCCAGGCCATCGTCGTTGCGATCCCAGCCCAGGTAGTCGCTCCAGTAGTTGCCGCGGCCGTCCACCGACCATTCCTGGGTGCGGCTGGCGACGTACTTGACCTGCTGACGGTTGTCGACGAAGGCATTGCCGCTGATGCGGTTGTCCTCGGAGCCGGCGGTGAGGTGGATGCCCAGCGCGCTCTTCTCGAAATGGTTGTTCTCGATGCTGTTGAACAGCGAGTTGTAGATGAACAGCGCCTTGCCCTCGCCACCGCTGATCATGCTGTCGCCAGTCGACCCGCTGCGCACGTCGCTGACGAAGTTGTCGCGGATGGTCGAGTAGGTGATGTAGTTGAGCAGCATGCCGTAGTTCTGGTCCTGCTCGGAGCGGTTGCCGGTGACGATCAGCTTGCGGCTCTGCATCAGCGCATAGCCGGTACGGGTGCGACGGGTGATGTTGTCGATGAGGCTGTTTTCGTTGGCGAACATGTAGTGCACGCCGTAGCGGACATCCTCGATGAGGTTGCCCTCCATGTGGTTGCCATGAGAGGTATCGATGTAGATGCCATCGCGCACGTCGCGGACCTGGTTGCCGAGGATGCGCGCGCCCTTCACCGCGAACAGGTGAATGCCGTTGCCGCGATCCTGCGAGCGCACGCTGGCGTCGCCGTCGATGCGGTTGCCGCTCACCTCGGTCTGCACGGCGCGATCGAGAAACACGCCGAAGCCCGGGCCCTGCATGCGGTTGTTGCGGATGGCCGCACGCTCGGCCTCCGGCAGGATGAACACGGCCGAGTCCATGGCGGTGAGGTCGCGTCCCCAGTTGCGCAGCGTGCAGCCTTCGACCTGCACATCACTGGCGGCGATTGTCAGCACGTTGCCCTGGCCTTGGGCATCGAGCACCGCGCCTGGCTCGCAGATGAGCTGCAGCGACTCGTCGATGCGGAACTGTCCGGCATATTCACCGGCCGGCAAACGCCAGCGCTGTTCGCCCATGGCCTGCAGCGGCAGGTCGCGGATCGGCTGCGGTGCCGCCTGGGCGAGCCCGGCCAGCAGGGCCAGCGCGCATCCGGCGATCAGCTGAAACGAATGAGGCGCCTGATTTCTGAGCACGACGTTTACCTTCTTCAGCGTTCAGGCAGAAATTCTGGACGGGCCCGACCGCAAGGCCGGGCCCGTGACCGGTACAGCGAACCGGCCCCTGGTCAAAGGGGCCGGCACCGGCATCAGGCCGGTTCGACCAGCATGCGGCCGACCATCTCCATGTGCAGCGCGTGGCAGAACCAGCTGCAGTAGTACCAGTGCAGGCCCGGCTTGTCCGCGACGAAGGTGATCGAGGAGGTCTGCTGCGGGCTGATCTCCATGCTCACGCCGTGGTTGACCATGACGAAGCCGTGGGACACGTCCTCGATCTGGTCGAGGTTGGTGATGGTCACGGTGACTTCGTCGCCCTGCTTGACGGTGAACTCCTGAACACCATAGCTCGGCGCCATGGAGGTCATGTAGACGCGGACCTTGTTGCCGTCGCGGATGACCTTGTTATCGGTTTCCAGGTTGATGCCGTCCTTCTTCGCCATTTCCACGGTGGGGGCGAAGAACGGGTCGTTGCGGTCCCAGATCTTCTTGGTCTTGATCTGGTCGCGACGGGCCATGATGCAGTCGTGCGGCTCGGCGTAGGTCGGGCCGTCGTGCACCAGCTTCATCACATCACCGGAGATGTCGATCAGCTGGTCGTTCTCGGGGTGCAGCGGCCCGGTGGGCAGGAAGCGGTCCTTGGAGAACTTGCACAGCGCCACCAGCCACTTGCCGTCGGCTTCGCTGGTTTCGCAGAGCGAGGCATGAATGTGGCCCGGCTGGTAGTGCACATCGAGCTTCTGCTTGATGTACTCGACCTTCTCGCCCTTGTAGGCGCGTACCGCGTCGGCCATGTTCCACTTCACCACCTGGCTGTCGATGAACAGCGTGGTGTAGGCGTTGCCGCGACCGTCGAAGGTGGTGTGCAGCGGGCCGAGGCCCAGTTCCACTTCCGCCGCCACGGTGTCGCGCGGGTCCTTCAGCTTGCCGGCGAACAGGTCGGGCAGCTTGGCGATCTCGATCATGGTCACGGTCGGCGACAGCTTGCCGTTGGCGATGAAGTACTTGCCATCGGACGAGGTGTTGCAGCCGTGCGGGTTCTTCGGCACCGGGATGTAGCGGGTGAACTCGCTGTCCTTGTCGCCCTTCTTGCGGCCGTCGAGCACCGGCACCTTGGAGTCGCCCAGGGTGATGAACTTGCCGGCCTTGACCGCCTTCTCCGCCGCCTCGATGTCGAACACCACGACCCAGTCGCGCTCGTTGCGCATCATGCCGCCCAGGTCGTAGGCCTTCTCCGAGTTGTAGCAGGTGGACGCGGTGAAGCGGCCGGTGTAGTCCATGTCTGTGTTGTCGAGGTTGCCGTCGACGATGATCTGGAACGCCATCTCCATCTTCTCGGCATCGATGACGTTGTACATGGTGTAGCTGTTCTCATCCTGCAGGTCGAAGACCTTGCCGTCGTTCGGGTGCGGGATGACGAATTCGGCGTTGGCGAACACGTACTTGGTGTATGGCACCTTCTGCAGGCGCAGACCGTGGATGGCCTGGCAGTTGGGCACGGTCAGCATCTTGTCGCACTTCATGATATCCAGGCGGATACGCGCGACGCGGGTGTTGGCCTTGTCGTTGATGAACACGTACTTGCCGTCGTACTTGCCGTCGGTCATGGAGATGTGCGGGTGGTGGCAGTCGCCGTTGAGGAACTTGGCGCTGTCGCCCATGATCGCGCGGCTTTCGTTGGTCAGGCCCCAACCGCTGGCGGAGTCGACGTTGAACACCGGGATGCGCATCAGCTCGCGCATAGACGGAATGCCCAGCACGCGCACTTCGCCCTGGTGGCCGCCGCTCCAGAAACCGTAATAGTCATCCAGCTCGCCGGGCGCGACGTGGATATTCTGCTGCGCATCCTTGACCGCGGCGGCCCAGGATTCGCGGGTCATCACCGCGCCGCCGAAGGCGGTGGCCGCAACGGCCGCGCCGGTCACCGCACTGGCGCCGAGGAAGTTACGACGGCTGATGCCGCCCTTCTCCAGCACCTCGGGGTTGTTCTTGCTCTTGTCGCTCATGGGGTTTTGCTCCTTTGGGACATCTGCTTCAAACACACTCGATCGAGCACCTCGCCGGGGCGATGGCTCAGGGTTCCACCACTTGCACTACGGGAATCAGCTCGGCGGATGCCGGCGCCTTCTTGTCGCGCTTCTTGCGCTTGTTCTTGTTCACCAGCGGCGGGCACTTGTGCTCGTTGTGGTAGGTCATCTGGCAATCGAGGCAGTAGTGGCACTCGTTGGCATTGATATGGCCGTCGGGATGGATCGCCTGGATCTCGCATTCCTTGGCGCAGAGCTGGCAGGGGCTGCCACACTCCTTGCGGCGCTTGAGCCAGTCGAACAGGCGCAGCTTGGTCGGGATCGCCAGCGCCGCGCCCAGCGGGCAGACGTAACGGCAGTAAACCTTGCGGGTGAAGATGTTGATGACCAGGAGGAACACCGCGTAGGCGACGAACCACCACTGGCGGTCGAACTTGAGGGTGATGGCGGTCTTGAACGGCTCAACCTCGGCGGCCTTCTCGGCCATCATCATCGACTCGAGGGAGATGCCGAACAGCACCAGCAGGACGATGTACTTGATGGCCCAGAGCCGCTCGTGCACCGCGAAGGGCAGCTCGTACTGCGGAATCTTCAGCTTGCGTGCGGCTTCGTTGATCAGCTCCTGCAGCGCGCCGAACGGACACAGCCAGCCGCAGAACACACCGCGGCCCCAGAGCAGGATGGTGGCGGCGGTGAAGGTCCAGATGATGAAGATCACCGGGTCGGAGAGGAACAGCTCCCAGCGGAAGTCCTGGAACAGCGCGTGGACGAAGGTCAGCACGTTGACCACCGACAGCTGCCCCAGCGCATACCAGCCGATGAACACCACGGTGAACACCAGGTAGCCGCGGCGCAGCCAGTGCAGGAAGCGCGGCCGCTGGGTGAAGGTGTCCTGCAGGAAGAGGATTACCGTGAGCAGGCCGAGGGCGGCGAGGATGACGCCGATCTGGAAGCTCTTCTGGTACCAGATGTTGACCCACATCGGCCGGTTGGCTTCCTCGATGGCAGCCAGTTCCTCGGCGGTGGGCTGCGGCCGCTCGATGTAGTCCTCGAGCATCTGGTAGGGCAGTTCGAAGCTGGTGAACACGCCGCTCACCGGGCCGGTCTGGCGGCGCACCAGCAACTCCAGCACCCAGGGCGAGCCCGGATCGAAGCGGGCAGCCTCACGGACGATGAAGATCGCCATCTCGCTGAAGCGCGGCGCGCCGTCGAGGTAGATGTCGTTCAGGCGTTGGAAGTCGAGGTCGCGGAAGCTGATGATGTCGCCGAACTGGCGCAGCTGCACCCGATCGAAGATGCCGCCGCGCACGTAGCCCGACCCCTTGAACGAATACTCGCCGCTGCCCAGCACGGCGATGGCGTGCTCGCCCGGCTTGAGCTCTTCCATCAGGAAGCGGTACTGGTTGTCGCCCAGCAGGTTGCGGCCGATGGTCGGCGGGTTCAGGTCCGCGGCGTAGAGGTCGATGAAGGTCTCGTCGGCGGTCTGTGCGGTGGCCTCGTCGATGCCTTCGGCCTCGGTGCCCTTGAAGGCTTCGTCGATCTGCCCGCGAGTCAGGTGCAGGCGCCGGATCGCGCCACTGCCGGTCAGCTCGGTCCAGTTGGCCGGCTGGTAGACGTCCTGGCGCACGCTGGCGATCTTCGGCCGCGCGTTGCCGCCCCCCTCGATCAGGCCCAGCGAGACGGCCACCTCATGGGCGGCGCGCATGACGATCTCGTTGACCACCATCACGGTCACGGTGGCGCCGGTCACGGCATCGATGGTCACAGCATTGCTGTCGCTGGAGCGACCGACCACCACGCGCTGGTCGGCCCGGATGCCCTGGTACTTGGCGTTGAAGTCGTGCAGTTTCTGTTCGGGAATGCCGATCAGCAGGATCGGTTCGTGGTGCTCCAGCACATAGGCGTCGCGGATCACGCCCTGGGGATCGAGCAGCACCTGCATGTTGATCGGCTTGCCGGAGTAGGCCGGGATCTGAGTGACGTTGATGCTTTGGAATGCATAGCCCAGTACCTCGTCACCCTTGCGCAGGGTACGCACCCGGTAGTCACCTTCGGGCTCGGAGACGCTCTGGACATCGGGGAAGAACTGCTCGATGCGCTGTCGCTCGACCTCGTAATCCTTGGCCTGCAGCGGCAGTGCGCCAACGACCAGACTCAGAAGAACGACAAGACCCTTGACCCAGGTACCCGAGGCACCGGCCAAGGATGGGAACTCGCGGGGAGCCATCACTTCACCTGCTTCCATGTAAACGTGGCTCGCATGGTAGGTGAGCGGTCGCGCGACTCCCCTTGACTGCAATCAAGGACGTCCTGAGGCGCCGGTTTGGCTGTTCCTTCGTTGTCCCATGTCAATAAACCATGGCGTTCAACTGGCGGCGGGGCGATGCCGGGCCCAGGTCAGCCCCCGGAAATGCGAGGCTGCGCGGCCAGCGAGCCGCGCAGGATCGGTGGGCCCGCGCGATTGGGCGATCGTGCGGCGGCGCAGGCGTTTCGCTCAGTGTCGGCCGGGCGGCGTGAGGTAGGCCGCGGTGGCGCCGCGGGTGGTCTCGCTGGCCTTGATCTCCATCTTCGCGATGCTGCGCAGATGCACCTGATCCGGCCCGTCGGCGAAGCGCAGCGCACGGCCGCCGGTCCACATATCGGCCAGCGGCGTGTCCGGGGTCAGGCCCATGGCGCCGTAGACCTGGATGGCGCGGTCGACGACATTGGTGTGCATGCGCGGCACCAGCGCCTTGATCATGGCGATCTCCTTGCGCGCGGCCTTGGCGCCGACCTCGTCGATCATCCAGGCGGTCTTGAGCACCAGCAGGCGCGCCTGTTCGATCTCGATGCGCGACTCGGCGATCCAGTCGGCGACGTTGGAATACTGCTGCAGGTACTTGCCGAACGTCTTGCGTTCCTGGCAGCGCTCGACCATCAGCTCCAGGGCCAGCTCGGCCATGCCGATCGAGCGCATGCAGTGGTGGATGCGCCCCGGCCCGAGGCGTGCCTGGGCCATCATGAAGCCGTCGCCTTCCTTGCCGAGCAGATTGCTCGCCGGCACCCGCACGTTGCGCAGCAGCAGTTCGCTATGGCCTTCCGGCGCGATGTGGTTCATCACCGGAATGTTGCGCAGCAGCTCGACGCCGGGCGTGTCGAACGGCACCAGAATCATGCTTTGCTGCTGATGGGTCTCGGCGTCCGGATCGGTCTTGCCCATGACGATCAGGAGCCTGCAGTTGGGATGCGAGGCGTTGGTGATGAACCACTTGCGTCCGTTGATCACGTAGTCGTCGCCGTCGCGGCGGATCAGCGTCTGGATGTTGGTGGCGTCGGAAGACGGCACGTCCGGCTCGGTCATGGCGAAGGCCGAGCGGATCTCGCCGTTCAGCAGCGGCTCGAGCCAGCGCTGGCGCTGCTCGGGCGTGGCGAACAGGTGCAGCAGCTCCATGTTGCCGGTGTCCGGCGCGTTGCAGTTGAACACTTCGGACGCCCAGTGCACGCGCCCCATGATCTCCGCCAGCGGCGCGTATTCCAGGTTGCTCAGCCCGGTGCCCGGCTCGTCTTCGCCAAGCGATGGCAGGAACAGGTTCCACAGTCCCTCCTCCCGCGCCAGCGCCTTCAGGTCCTCCATGAACGACACGGGGTACTGGCCGGCAGCGACTTCCGCATGCCAGGCGCCGATGCGCGGCACGATGTGGTCGTCCATGAAGGCCTGCAGCTGCTGCCGCAGGGCCTCCACACGCGGGCTGTAGGCGAAGTTCATGGCAGACCTCTGCTGACTGGAATGGATGCAGCCACCTTAGTCGCCGATACGGCGAACGCAACGAGACTGCAGCCACTGAATCGGCCCCGATAAGCACCACGAAAAGCGCCGGCAAACTTGACCGGAATCATCACTCCGCGCGGCGGACCTGCTAAGGCGCCGGACAGATGAAGGCGGCGGCGACTACCAGTGCAGGTAGAACATGCCCTTGGCCAGCAGCACGATGCCGATCATCTGCAGGAAGATGGCCCAGTGCAGCGTCCGGTAGCGCGCCGGCGTCATCCGCCCCTTGCGCAGCAGCACGGCCACCAGGCCGAAGGTGAGAAACACGCCGACCGCCAGCACGATCTTCAGCGTCAGTTGTGTGGCGAAGCTGCTGGCGAACGGATTGGCCAGTGCCTGGCGGTGATACCAGGCCAGGCCGATACCGGCGCCGTAGACGAACAGCACCACCCAGTGCAGCACCACCCGCGAGCGCGCACCTACGGCGCGCTCCACCAGCGGCATGGTCTGCTCGCCGATCTGCTGACGGATACGGCCGAGGATCATCACCTCGAAGAACAGCGTGCCGATGAAAAAGATCGCGGCCAGCAGATGCACCACATGCAGAACGGAATAACTCATCAGTGCCTCCTCGATGACGGTCAGCCGCGATCATCCCCCATCCGACGGCCGGCGGACCAGCCGCCGTGCATCAGCGGGTCGACGCGGTGACCCGCGCGCCATCGCGCTCGATGTGCTGGCCCTGCAGAAAGCGGTCATCCGAAGTGCGGATGCGGGCGATGCTGCCATCCTCGCGCTTGACCACATACAGCGTCTGCTCCAGCCCGGCGGCCTGCTGCGTGCCCTGCCCCATCAGATAACCGACCCCGCCACCGATCAGCGCCCCGATCGGGCCGCCCGCTGCGGCCCCGATCATGAAGCCGCTGAGCCCACCGAAGCCGCCACCGACGGCGCGGTCCTTGTGCACTTCCAGAATCTCGTCCGCACTGGCCAGTCCGCTTGCCAGGATTGCCGCTGCCGCCACCAGAACCTTTGCGCTTTTCATGTAATGCTCCTGTCGTGATTGATTTGCCGCCAAGGCTTCACTTCAGGAAGCGTGCCGCTTTTTACTCCTTTGAAATCATAAGCATACGCATTAAATGGTCATAAAAACCCAATCGCATAGGGTTTGATTTACCATTTCTCCAGTAAAATAAACCACACCTCAGCGAACGAACGGTCTAGGCTGGATTACCGATAACGAAGAGGTCTGGTGATGATTCAGTGCAAACGCGCCTATGCACCCGCCGAGGCCACGGACGGCCGCCGGATACTGGTCGACCGGCTGTGGCCGCGGGGCTGCGATCGTCAAGGGCTGGCGCTGGAGGCCTGGCTGGCGGATCTGGCGCCATCGACCGAGCTGCGCAGGGCGTTCAAGAACGGCACGCTGAACTTCGCCGAGTTCCGCCGGCGCTACCGCAGCGAACTGGCGGCGCATCCGGAGCACTGGTGGCCACTGCTGGAGATGACCGAAGGGGGTACCCTGACGCTGGTCTACGCGGCTCGGGATGAGCACGAGAACAACGCACGGGTTCTGGCCGAATGGCTGGAGCAGGAGGGTGAGCGGCTGAACCGCCCGAGCTCGCCGGCCTGCATGGCCGGCGAGTTCGATCGCGGCCTCAGCGGCGACGATTGACCGTCATCGCGGCGCGAATCAGGTCCGCACCGATTTCGGCCTCGTAGGTTTTCCATACCGGCAGCATCTGCTCGCGCCAGGCCTGGCGTTCTTCCGGCGTGAGGGTGATCAGCTGGCTGCTGCCACTGGCCAGGATGCGATCGCGGTCGCGCCGATTGACCGCCGCGGCCTCGCGATTCACCGCCTGGGTGACCTCGAGAATGATGCCCTCCAGCTCCGAACGCACGGCGAATGGCATGCTCAGCCAGAATTCGTTGTTGGTGATCAGCATGTAGTCGAGCACACCGTGGTTGGTTTCGGTGATGTACGGCTGAACGCTGTGCATGTTCTGGCTGAGGATGTTCGACCAGGGGTTCTCGGCCCCCTGCACCACGCCGCCCTTGAGCGACTCGTAGACCTTGGCGAACGGCAGCACCACCGACTTGGCACCGACCGCCGCGAACTGCGCCTCGAGCACCGGCGAGGGCTGGATACGGAAGGCCAGCCCCGCCGCATCGCTCGGCTTGCGCAGCGGCGCCGTGGCCGAGAGCTGCTTCAGGCCGTTGTTCCAGTAGGCCAGGCCGTAGACGCCGTGATCGGCCATGGAGCGCAGCAGCTGGCGCGCGGCCTCGCGCTTCTGGAAACGCTGCAGCGCCTCGGCATCATCGAACAGGAACGGCAGATCGAACACTTGCAGTTTCTTGGTGTAGGGAGCGAACTTCGACATCGACGGCGCCAGCAGCTGCACCTTGTTGTCGAACAGCGCCTGCATCTCGTCGGCGTCGCCCACCAGCGTCGAGTTCGGATAGACCTCGACCTTCACCTTGCCGGCCATACGCTCCTCGACCAGCTGCTTGAGCAACAACGCCCCCTTGCCCTTGGGGGTGTCGTCCGCCACCACGTGGGCGAACTTGATGACGATCGGCCCGCCTTCGGCAGCCATCACGGGAGCACTCAACCAATACAGGGCTGCGACCAGCGCAGCGACACAAGACTTGTACATCCAACCCCCAATGGGAAAAGCCCGAAGGCGCCTCGTGAGCACCGTCCGAGTGGTTAGTCGATATGGATTGAAAAGGCCCGCTGACGCGCAACGCCAAGGGTCTTTTGCTGAGGTGGCCCGATCGACACGCGTGCCGCGGTCGTCGCTGGCCTTTCTTGGAATGCCGCTGCGGTGAATGCTGGCGCAAGAGCCATCCGCAGCTATACGAAAGTCTTAGGGAACACCGCAGATGGCACAAGGCCAGAAAGTGCGACCAGCTCTCAAATTGGCGTTTTGCTGACGCATGAAAGCCGGCGACGAGCCCGATCAGACTCATCGCAGCGCTCTGGGCTGGGCGGCTCCGGCCGGTGAACCGGAGCCGTGGAGCTCAACGGCGGTTGACGGTCAGCGCGGCACGCATGATGTCCGCGCCGATCTGGCTTTCGAACGACTTCCACACCGGCTGCATCTTCGTGCGCCAGGCCTGGCGCTGTTCCGGCGTCAGGGTGACCAGTGTGGCACTGCCGCTGGCGATCAGCTGTTCGCGTTCGCGCTGGTTGATCGCCGCCGCTTCGGCGTTCACCGTCTGGGTGACTTCAAGGACTATGTTCTCCAGCTCCGAGCGCAGCGCGAAGGGAATGCTGGTCCAGAACTCGGAGTTGGCCACCAGCATGTAGTTGAGCACTCCGTGATTGGTCTCGGTAACGTAGCTCGGCTTGCCGGCGGCGCTCTGCCCGCGCAGGTTCGACCAGGGCCCTTCGGTTCCCTGCACCGTGCCGCTCTGCATGGCCTTGGACACCTCGGAGAACGGCAGGCGCACGGCCTTGGCGTCGACCGCGGCGAACTGCGCCTCGAGCACCGGCGAGGGCTGGATACGGAAGGCCAGACCCGCGGCATCGGCCGGGTTGCGCAGCGGCTGGTTGGCGGTCATCTGCTTCAGGCCGTTGTTCCAGTAGGCCAGGCCGTAGATGCCGCGCCCGGCCATCGAACGGAGCAGTTCACGGCTGGCCTCGCGCTTCTGGAAGCGCGCAACCGCGGCGTCGTCATCGAACAGGAAGGGCAGGTCGAATACCTCCAGCTTCGGCGAATACTCGATGAGTTTGGAGAGCGATGGCGCCAGCATCTGCACCTTGTTGTCCAGCAGCGCCTGCATTTCGTCGGCATCGCCGACCAGCGTCGAGTTCGGGTACACCTCGACATCCACCTGGCCGGCCAGGCGCTGGCGCACCAGCTTCTGGAAAAGCAGCGCGCCCTTGCCCTTGGGCGTGTCGTCCGCCACCACATGGGCGAACTTGATGACGATGGGCTCGGCGGCTTTCGCGGCCATTGGCGAAAGCATGAGCAACAGCGCCGCACAGGGCGCAACAACCAGAGACTTGAACACGATCTACCCCCACGGGAAATAAGCCCGACACGGCGCCTCGTGAGCACCGTTCGAGTGGTGTTTGCAATTCGATATGGTTCAGCCGGCGCCGGGTGTGGCGAGGCTGGGGTACAGCGAGGGGACCAGTGCACCGCGAGCGGAGCCGCAGGCTGGTCTTTATTGGAATGGCGGTGACCGATCGGTACGAGTTGGACCCGACGGTCACCGAGCCGCGCAGTTTTGGCCATCGACGGCTCTGGCACAAGGGTTGAAGCTCCAACCAGCTCTCAAAACCACACATTGCATCCATCGGCCGGACCGAACTTTCTCGTCACGCCCCCCTTCTACTGGCAACCACCCGCCACCGGCCAACGCCATGCCCCCCGAGCAAGCGAACCCGCAAACTGCCGTGACCGACTGCCTGATCGTCGGCGGCGGTCCCGCCGGCCTCACCGCCGCGCTGTACCTGGCGCGCTTCCGACGCAGCTGTCTGGTGGTCGATGCCGGCAGCAGCCGCGCCGCGTGGATACCGCGGTCGCGCAACTACCCGGGCTTTCCACCGGGCATCAGCGGCAACGACCTGCTGGCCAGGCTGCGCGAACAGGCCGCTGGCTACGGCGCACGCCTGGAGCACGGCCAGGTCGAGCACATCGAGCCGCATGTCGAGGGCTTCAGCGTGCGCTACGGCGAGCGCAGCTGCATCACCCGGCGGATCATCCTCGCCACCGGTATTGAGGACCGGCTGCCGGACATGCCCGACATCGAGCCGGCCATTCACGCCGGCAAGGTGCGGCTGTGCGCGATCTGCGATGGCTATGAGGTCGACGGCGACAACGTTGCGGTCTACGGCGAAGCGGAAAGCGCTATCACCCACGCGGTGTTCCTGCGCACCTTCACCGACCGGGTCACCGTCGTGGTGCACGGCGACCAGGCGGCATGCGAACAGGCCATCGCCCTGGCCGAGCACTACGCCATCCGCGTGATCGGCGACCGGGTCGAATCCATGCAGCCCTGCGAGAACGGCATCGACCTGCTGACCTGCCGTGGCGACCGGCACAATTTCGACATCATCTACCCCAGCCTGGGCGCACGCTTTCGCTCGGAGCTGGCGCTGCAGCTGGGTCTGGACTGCGACGAATGCGGCGGTGTGAAGGTGGACCAGCACCTGCAGACCTCGCTGCGCGGCCTCTATGCCATCGGTGACGTGACCCTGGGCCTGAAGCAGATCAGCGTCGCCATCGGCCAGGCCGCGCAGGCCGCGACCGCAGTGCACAACAGCCTGGAGGCCAACCCCTGGGGCGGCTCGCGCCAGGCCGCGGACCAGCCCGGCGCCGCGACCGCCCAGAACGACAACGAAAGCCTTCCCGATCAACCTTGACGGGCGGCCGAGGGTCTAGGCTTATACAAGCCTCGCCTGGAGCCTCCCAATGTCCCTCAGTGTCTTCGACCTGTTCAAGATCGGTATCGGCCCGTCCAGCTCGCACACGGTGGGCCCGATGCGCGCCGCCCTGCGCTTTGCCGAAGGCCTGCGCCGTGACGAGCAGCTGGCAGCGACCCGCGCCATCAAGGTCGAGCTGTACGGCTCGCTCGGCGCTACCGGCAAGGGCCACGGCAGCGACAAGGCCGTGCTGCTCGGGCTGGAGGGCGAACATCCCGAATCGGTGGATACCGACAGCATCCCGGCGCGCCTGGCGACGATCCGCGAGCGTGGCGAACTGCGCCTGCTCGGCGAGCACCCGATCCCGTTCGACAGCCGGGCGCAGCTGGCCTTCATCCGCCGGCCGCTGCCCTTCCACCCCAACGGCCTGATCTTCCGCGCCTTCGACGCCGCCGGCCTGCAGCTCTGTAGCCGCGAGTACTACTCGGTGGGAGGCGGATTCGTGGTCGACGAGCAGGCCGCCGGTAGCGATCGCATCGTCGAGGACGCCACCGCACTGGCCTACCCCTTTCGCAGCGCTGCCGAGCTGCTTGATCACTGCGCTGCCCATGGGCTGTCCATCAGCCAGCTGATGCTCGCCAACGAGGCCGCCTGGCGGCCGGAAGCAGTGACCCGCAGTGGCCTGCTGCGCATCTGGCAGGTCATGCAGGACTGCGTCGATGCCGGCTGCCGTACCGAAGGCGTGATGCCCGGCGGCCTCAAGGTGCGTCGCCGCGCGGCGGGCCTGTATCGCCAGCTCAGCGAACACCCCGAGGCCAACCTGCGCGATGCGCTCAACGTGCTCGACTGGGTCGATCTCTATGCGCTGGCGGTCAACGAGGAAAACGCCAGCGGCGGGCGCGTGGTCACGGCGCCCACCAATGGCGCGGCGGGCATCATTCCGGCGCTGCTGCATTACTACATGCGCTTCGTCCCGGGTGCGGACGAGGACGGCGTGGTGCGCTTCCTGCTCACCGCCGCCGCCATCGGCATCCTCTACAAGGAGAACGCTTCGATTTCCGGCGCCGAGGTGGGCTGCCAGGGCGAGGTAGGCGTGGCCTGTTCGATGGCTGCCGGCGCGCTGTGCGAAGTGCTCGGCGGCACCCCACAGCAGGTCGAGAACGCCGCCGAGATCGGCATGGAACACAACCTCGGGCTGACCTGCGACCCGGTCGGCGGGCTGGTGCAGGTGCCCTGCATCGAGCGCAACGCCATGGGCGCGGTGAAGGCGATCAACGCCGCGCGCATGGCCTTGCGCGGCGATGGCCGGCACTTCATCTCGCTGGACAAGGTGATCCGCACCATGCGCCAGACCGGCGCCGACATGAAGAGCAAGTACAAGGAAACCGCCCGCGGCGGTCTGGCGGTGAACATCATCGAGTGCTGAGGACACGGGCCGCGCCACGCGAGCCGGCCGCACAGTAATCGCGTGCGCAAAGCCGTATCATCCGTTCGGCAGCACTGCTCGGCAGCGATGGACTCCCTGCTTCGTTCTGCTGTCTGCCCTTTAATGCCCGGAAGTCCCAATGCACCCGAGGATTCGATGAGTACCAGCCCTGAGCCGTCCGTGCCGAAGAACAGCAACCTGACCCGCAGCACGCTGCAGTTTCCCGTGGTCGGTATCGGCGCCTCGGCAGGCGGCCTCAAGGCGCTTATCACGCTGTTCGAAAGCATGCCGGCCGATTGCGGCATGGCCTTCGTGGTGATCATGCACCTCTCGCCCAAACACGAGAGCAAGGCCGACCAGATCCTGCAGAAGGCGACCCGCATGCCGGTGCTGCAGGTCACCCAGCCGACGCCCATCGAGCGCAACCACATCTACGTGATTCCCCCGGCGCTGGACCTGTCGATGAACGACGGCTACCTGCGCCTGACCGAGCCGCAGCGCGAGCGCGGCGTGCAGGTGGCCATCGACCTGTTCTTCCGCACGCTGGCCGACACCCACCACACCCACGCCATCGGCATCGTGCTTTCCGGCAGCGGTGCCGACGGTTCGGTGGGGCTGTCGCGCATCAAGGAACAGGGCGGCATCACCCTGGCGCAGGAACCCGGCGATGCGGAGTTCGAGTCGATGCCGCGCAGCGCCATCGAAACCGGCATGGTCGACATCGTTCTGCCGGTGGCCGACATCGCGCAGAAGCTGGTCGAACTGCGCCGCAACATGCAGACGCTGCTCGAGCAGTTCCGCCCGGTGCCGGCGCCCGAGGACGGCGAGCACCCCGCGGTCGAGCCGGGCGAGATGGACTACATCCAGGCGCAACCCCAGACCAAGCCCAACGAGCTGGCGCTGCGCGAGATCCTCGCCGCGCTGCGCACCCGCACCGGCCACGATTTCCGCCATTACAAGCTGGCCACGGTGCTGCGCCGCATCGAACGGCGCATGCAGGTCAATGCCCTGCCCGACATGCCCAGCTATGCCCGGTACCTGCAGGGCAACCCGGAGGAAACCCCGGCACTGCTGGCCGACATGCTGATCGGCGTGACCAACTTCTTCCGCGACCGCGAGGCCTTCGAGGCGCTGGAACGCGACATCATCCCCGTGCTGTTCGAGCAGAAGCTCGCCACCGATGACCGCGCTCTGCGGGTCTGGGCCGCGGCCTGCTCCACCGGCGAGGAAGCCTATTCGCTGGCCATGCTGCTAACCGACCAGGCCGCCCACAGCGGGGTCGACATCCAGACCCAGCTGTTCGCCACCGACATCGACGATCGCGCCCTGGAAACCGCGCGCGCCGGCGTCTACCCCGAGGCCATCGTCACCGACGTCACCCCGGCCCGACTGCGCCAGTACTTCGTCAAGGATCAGAACCAGCTGCGCCTGCAGAAGGAGCTGCGCGAGCGAATCCTCTTCGCCCGTCACAACATCCTGCGCGACCCGCCATTCTCGCGGCTCGACCTGATCTCCTGCCGCAACCTGATGATCTACCTGGACCGCGACATCCAGATCGAAGTGCTGCGCATGTTCCACTTCGCCCTCAACCCCGGTGGCTACCTGTTTCTCGGCAGCTCCGAAACCGCCGACGTCTGCAGCCAGCTGTTCACCGCGTGGACAAGAAGAACCGCATCTACCGCGCCAAGGAAGTGGGCTCCTCGCTGCGCCGCGCGCCCCTCGGCCCGGTGCACGGCTTCACCCTCAGCACGCCGCCGCGCCCGCCGTTCAGCGAGCCGCACCGGCGCCACCGCAAGTTCTCCTTCGCCGACGTGCACCAGCGCGCGCTCGAGCAGTACGCGCCGCCCAGCGTCATCGTCAACCAGGAGGCGGAGATCGTGCACATGTCCGACCGCGCCGGGAACTTCCTGCGCTATGTCGGCGGCGAGCCCTCACTGAACCTGACCACCCTGGTGCATCCCCAATTGCGCCTCGAACTGCGCACCGCGCTGTACCAGGCCGCCCACACCGGCAAGAGCGTGGAGGCACGGCGCGTGCGTCTGGAACGCGACGGCCGCAGCTACTACGTGAACATGGTGGTGCGCCCGTTCCGCGACAACGAGGCAGGCAGCGACTACATGCTGGTGCTGTTCGACGAAGTGGAAGCCTGCATGGACAGCAGCACGCTGGAGGATCCGGACACCAAGGACAGCGTCCTGACCCAGCTCGAGGCGGAACTGCAGCACACCAAGGAGCGCCTGCAGATCACCATGGAGCACTCGGAAACCTCCACCGAGGAACTGCGCGCCTCCAACGAGGAGCTGCAGGCGATCAACGAGGAATTGCGCTCGGCCACCGAGGAGCTGGAAACCAGCAAGGAAGAGCTGCAGTCGATCAACGAAGAGCTCACCACCGTCAACTACGAGCTCAAGAGCAAGGTCGACGAGACCAGCAAGATCAACGACGACCTGCAGAACCTGATCTCCTCCACCGACATCGCCACGGTCTTCGTCGACCGCAAGATGCGCATCAAGTGGTTCACCCCGCGTGCCAGGGACATCTTCAACGTGATCGGCAACGATGCCGGCCGCTCGCTGTTCGATATCACCCACCGCCTGGACTACCCGCTGCTGGCCAAGGACGCCGCCGAAGCCTTCGAAGAGCTGCACCTGGTCGAGCGCGAGGTGCGCGACCGCGAGGGCCAGCACTGGTACCTGGCGCGCTTCCTGCCCTATCGCACGCTGGACGACCGCATCGAAGGCGCCGTGCTGACCTTCATCGACATCACCGACCGCCGCCGGGCCGAGGAAGAGCTACGCGCCGGCGAAGCCCACCTCAAGCTGCTGGCGCAGAGCACGAAGGGCTACGCCATCATCACCCTGGACTGCGACGGCCTGATCACCACCTGGAACTGCGGTGCCGAGCTGATCCTGGGTTACCGCGAAACCGAAGTGCTCGGCCAGACGGTGGACATCATCTATACCGAGCAGGATCGCCAGGCCGGTGTTCCGGAAGCCGAACGCCAGCGCGCACTGCAACATGGGCAGGCCACGGACGAGCGCTGGCACGCCCGCCGCGATGGCAGTCGGTGCTTCCTCAGCGGCCTGCTCAATCCACTGGTGGATGGTACGGGCAAGGTCATCGGCTTCGCCAAGATCGCCCGCGACCTCACCGAGGAACGCCAGCGCAGCTCCGAACAGCAGAACGAACTGGAGAGTGTGCAGGCGGCCAACCTGCAGAAGGACCAGTTCTTCGCCGTACTCTCCCACGAGCTGAAGCACCCGTTGAACCTCATCCAGCTCAACACCGACCTGGTCGCCCGCTCTCAGGCGGTGAAGAACAACCCGAGCCTGCACAAGGCGACGCAGTCGATCCAGAACGCGGTGCGCAGCCAGTCGAGGATCATCGACGACCTGATGGATGTCTCGCGCATCCGCACCGGCAAGCTCAAGCTGCACTTCGCCACGCTGCGCTATCAGGACGTGCTGCGCGGCATCGAAGCGGTGTTCGCGCCGCTGGCACAGAGCGAGAACATCAGCTTCGAGAGCTTCAAGCCGGACGCCCCCATCTACATCCAGGCCGACCCGACGCGCCTGGACCAGATCATCTGGAACCTGCTGAACAACGCCTGGAAGTTCTCCAAGGGTGGCGAACGCATCTGCATGCAACTCGAGCGCGAGGGCGACCAGGCCCGGCTCGACGTCATCGACACCGGCGAAGGCATCAGCGCCGACTTCCTGCCCAAGGTCTTCGATATGTTTGGCCAGGCCGAGATGCAGCATGCGCAGCGTGCCAAGCACGGGCTGGGCATCGGCCTGGCGCTGGTCAAGCAGCTGGTCGAGGCGCACAACGGGCGCATCGAGGCCTATTCGGAAGGCATCGGCCGCGGCGCGCGCTTCAGCGTCTGGCTGCCGGTGCACCTGCAGACCGAACTCGAACTCAGCGACCTGGCCAATGCCGATGCCGCCGGTGGGCTCAGGGGCATCCGCATCCTGCTGGTGGACGACTCGCCGGACATCCTCGAAACCATGTGCGAGCTGCTGCAAAGCGAGGGCGCCGAGGTCACCACTGCCGACGGCGGTGCGCGGGCCATCGAGCTGGCCGAGCAGACGCCGTTCGATGTGATCGTCTCCGACATCGGCATGCCGGAGATCGACGGCCACAAGATGATGGCCATCATCCGCCAGCAGGGCGCCAATCGGGACACCCCGAGCATCGCCCTGACCGGCTACGGCACCTTGCGCGACGTGGAAAAGGCCATGGCCGCGGGCTTCACCCTGCACCTGCGCAAACCCATCGACCTGCAGGCGCTGATCGACGCGGTGAGCCAGGCGGTGCACTGACTGCCACGCTCGGTAGCAGGTTGATGGCTCGCGAACGTTCATGCGCCCGCCGAGCATGAAGCGATCTGCGCGGCCGCCAGCAGGCCTCAGCCGTCGGCCCGGCCCACCCCATGCTCGCGCAGCTTGTTGGCGATGGTGGTGTGCGACACGCCAAGGCGCTTGCCCAGCTGGCGGCTGCTCGGAAACTGCTTGTAAAGCCCCTCCAGCACGGCCTTCTCGAAGCGGCCGACGATGCTCGCCAGGTCGCCCTCCAGCGAAAAATCACCCAGTGGCTGCGCCGCGCCGTAGCCCGGAAGACGGATGTGCTCGGGCTTGATGATGCCGCCCTCGCACAGCGAAACCGCCTGGAACAGGGTGTTCTCCAGCTGCCGCACGTTGCCCGGCCAGTGATAGCCGGCCAGGCGTTCCAGCGCTTGCGGCGAGAGCGTCGGCAGCGCACAGCCGATCTGCCGGCTGGCCTGGTCGATGAAGTGCAGCGCCAGCGGCTGCAGTCCGTCCAGACAATCGCGCAGCGGCGGAATGTGCAGCGACAACACGTTGAGCCGGTGATACAGGTCCTGGCGAAATTCACCCTTGGCGCAGAGCTCGGACAGGTCCACCTGGGTCGCGCAGATCACCCGCACATCCAGATAGACCTCTTCGTCGCTGCCGACCCGACGGAAGCCGCCGTCCTGCAGGAAGCGCAGCAGCTTGGCCTGCAGCCGCGGGCTCATCTCGCCGACGCCATCGAGAAACAGCGTACCGCCTGCGGTCAGCTCCAGCAGGCCGAGCTTGCCTTCCGGCCGCGCGCCTTCGAAGGCGCCGGGACCGTAGCCGAACAGCTCGGTCTCGGCCATCGACTCCGGCAGGCCGGCGCAGTTGAGCGCCATGAAGGGTGACTGCCCACGCGGGCTCGACAGGTGACAGGCGCGCGCCAGCAGCTCCTTGCCGGTGCCGGTCTCGCCCTCGATCAGCAACGGCGCATCCAGCGGTGCCATGCGCCGCGCCTCGCGCACCACCGCGGCCATCACTTTCGAGCTCTGGAAGATGCTGTCGAAGCCGCGCAGCTCCTGCTTGCGCACCTGGTAGATGCGTTCACCGACCCGGTCGGCGCGATGCAGGGTCAGCACCGCGCCGGCCAGCGCCTCGCTGTCGTCGTGTTCGGATTGCAGCGGGGCGATGTCGGCGAGAAACACATCGCCCTTGATTTTCACCCGCAGCCCGTTGATCCGCGCCTTGTTGGCCCGCACCAGTTCGGGCAGGTCGAAGTCCTCGGCGTAGCGCGACAGGCTCATGCCCGGGACCTCGTCGACGCGCACGCCGAGCAGCTGCGCAGCGGCGCGGTTGGCGGCAACGATGGCGCCGCTCATGTCGATGGAGAGAACGGGGAATTCCAGCGCGCCGAGCAGTGCATTGAGCTCCAGGGAATGCCGCTCGCTGGGCATCAGGCTGACCTTGCGCAGCTCGAACACGCCGGGCAGCGCCTCGATCTTCGGCCGCAGCGCCTGCAACTGCAGGTTCATCAGGTTGGGGCAGTGCAGGTAGACGGCATTGCCCTGCTCGCCGCCCACCTCGCCGCGGGCCACGTTGATGCCGTAATCCACCAGCAGGTTGAGCATGTCGCGCAGGATGCCGACGCGGTTCTGGCAGAGAATCTTGATACGCATGGCGGAGCCCTGTTGTCTTGTTGTGGGGCCGGCGCTGCAGTGCAGCGCAAATTATCGTCAAGATTATTTGACAGTTTGCTCGATTGGCAACGCCGCCGATCCGGCTGCCGACCTCTCTGTCATGGATTTCTTACAGCGCAACACCGCGCACATGCGACATTGCGCCACAGCGCCTCTCCCTTGCGGCACGCCTTCGCGTTCGAATGAGGGCAACAACAAGATGCCCAAGCGGCCCAGGAGAAGCGATGAAGACCACCCACTACGTAGCCCGCGAACCGGACGCGCAGGGGCATATTCATTACCCCGACGCCGAACACGCGGTGTGGCAGACGCTGGTCGAGCGTCAGCTGAAACTGCTCGACGGGCGCGCCTGCCAGGAATACCTCGACGGCCTCGACCAGCTCGCCCTGCCCCGCGAGCGCATCCCGCAGCTCGGCGAGATCAACCGCGTGCTGGCCGCCACCACGGGATGGCAAGTGGAGCGCGTACCGGCGCTGATCCCCTTCCAACGCTTTTTCGAACTGCTGGCAAGCAAGCGTTTTCCCGTCGCCACCTTTATCCGCACCCCGGAAGAGCTGGACTACCTGCAGGAGCCGGACATCTTCCACGAGATCTTCGGTCACTGCCCGCTGCTGACCAACCCCTGGTTCGCCGAATTCACCCACACCTACGGCCAGCTCGGCCTCGAGGCCAGCAAGGAGGAGCGGGTGTTCCTCGCCCGCCTGTACTGGATGACCGTCGAGTTCGGCCTGGTGGATACGCCCGCCGGCCGGCGCATCTATGGCGGCGGCATCCTTTCCTCGCCGAAGGAAACGCTCTACAGCCTGTCCGCCGAACCCGAGCACCAGCCGTTCGACCCGCTGGAGGCGATGCGCACGCCCTATCGCATCGACATCCTGCAGCCGCTGTACTTCGTCCTGCCGGACCTCAAGCAGCTGTTCGACCTCGCCCAGCAGGACATCATGGCGATGGTGCGCGAGGCCATGCGCATGGGCCTGCACCAGCCGAAGTTTCCGCCGAAGGCGGCATGATTCGGCCCTGTGCGGCGCTCGTGGTGGGCTGAGGCTCATCACTGCCGCCATCTGTTCGGCAGGGTGGGCGTCAGCCCGCCATCTTGCCTAAGCTTCAACCTTCAAAAACGACTTCGATCATCAAGAAAGGGACCTACACCATGACCGCCCTCGCCCAAGCCCAATGCGAAGCCTGCCGCGCCGATGCACCCAAGGTGTCCGATGAAGAACTGGCCGAGCTGATCCGCGAGATCCCCGACTGGAACATCGAAGTGCGCGGCGACCACATGGAGCTGGAACGTGTCTTCCTGTTCCGCAACTTCCGCCACGCCCTGGCCTTTACCAACGCAGTCGGCGCCATTGCCGAGGAAGTCGGCCACCATCCCGCCCTGCTCACCGAGTGGGGCAAGGTCACCGTCACCTGGTGGAGCCACGAGATGCGCGGCCTGCACCGCAACGACTTCATCATGGCCGCCCGCACCGACCAGCTCGCCGCCAGCGCGGAGGGCCGCAAGTAATGCACTTCGGCCAGATTCCCCGCGTGCCCGGCGACCCGATCCTCGGCCTGATGGACCTGTATCGCGCCGACACCAACCCGGCCAAGCTCGACCTCGGCGTCGGCGTCTACAAGGACGCCCAGGGCCTGACGCCGATCCCGCGCGCGGTGAAGCTGGCCGAGCAGCGCCTGGTGGACAGTGAGCAGACCAAGAGCTACATCGGCGGCCACGGCGACGCGCAGTTCGGTGCCCTCTTGCTGCGTCAGGTGCTCGGCAGCCGCGCCATTGCCCTCGGTGAGCAGCGTGCCGGCTGCACCCAGGCGCCGGGCGGCACCGGTGCGCTGCGCCTGGCCGGCGAGTTCATCGCCAAATGCCTGCCAGGGCGCAGCATCTGGCTGAGCGATCCCACCTGGCCGATCCACGAAACCCTGTTCGCCGCCGCCGGCCTGCGCGTGCAGCACTACCCCTACGTCGGCGCCGACAACCGCCTCGATGTCGACGGCATGCTCGCCACGCTGCAACAGGTGCCGCCTGGCGACGTGGTGCTGCTGCACGCCTGCTGCCACAACCCCACCGGCTTCGACCTGAATCACGACGACTGGCTGCGGGTGCTGGACGTGGTGCGCGCGCGCGAATTGCTGCCGCTGTTCGACTTCGCCTACCAGGGCTTCGGCGACGGACTGGAAGAGGATGCCTGGGCCGTACGGCTGTTCGCCGAAACGCTGCCGGAGATGCTCATCACCAGTTCCTGCTCGAAGAATTTCGGCCTCTACCGCGAGCGTACCGGCGCGCTGATCGCCGTCACCAGCGATGCCGAGCGCCTGCTCGACGTGCGCAGCCAGCTCGCGTCGCTGGCCCGCAACCTCTGGTCGACGCCACCGGCCCACGGCGCCGCGGTGGTGGCGACGATCCTGGCCGATGAGCCGCTGCGGCAGATCTGGCAGGACGAGGTGGAGCGCATGCGCCGGCGCATCGCCAACCTGCGCCAGGGGCTGGTCGAGGCGCTGACGCCCTATGGGCTGGCCGAGCGCTTCGCGCACATCGCCCGGCAGCGGGGGATGTTCTCCTATACCGGCCTGACCGCCGAGCAGGTACGCCGGCTGCGCGCCGAAGATTCGGTGTATCTGGTGGAAAGCGGTCGCGCCAACGTCGCCGGGCTGGATGCCGAGCGCCTGGACGATCTGGCCAGGGCCATTGCACGGGTGGTGCAGGCCTGAACGATGTGAAGGTGCGCGCCGGTGACGCCGCTTCTGGCGACGCCGCCGGGTGCGCCGGAGCGAGAGAGCAGAGGCGCGGCTCGTGACCACGCGACTGGCTGCCGCAGCAGCGCCGGCACAGTAGCGCCGCAAGCTTTCAACCGGCTTTCAACGCGCAGCCGAGCTGCCTATGCTGGAGTCTGGCGCTCTACCCGGCCGATGCCATGACCGACTCCGTCACCCTTCGGCAACAGCTCGCCGCCCTGCATCAGCAAGGCTTCGTGCTGTTGCCTGCCGTACTCGATCCCGCGGGCATCGCGGCGCTGCGCGAAGCCATCGATGGCCTCGAACCCATCCACTGGGATTACCAGGGCCTGGTCGACGACCACTACAAGTGCGTCTTCAATCGCTCGCCGTTCTGGCTGCGCTTTCTTGATCTGCCCGGGGTGATCGAGCTGGCCGAGGCGGCACTCGGGACGGACTGCCATATCATCGGCCAGACCGCCTGGCGCAGCCGCCCGGGCTTTATCGGCGGCGAGCTGCATGCCGACTACCTGGCCATGGAGCTGCCGGAAAGCCTGCTGGCCGATCCCGCCTTCGAACTGCCGATGCAGATCTGCACCGCACACCTGTATCTGGATGACATCGACGCCGACCTCTGCCCGACGCTGGTGATCCCCGGCAGCCACCGCGCCGGGCGCAAACCGCAGCCGGGTCAAACCCAGTGGCACGGCCGCTCGGCCGAGCCCGTGCTGTGCAAGGCCGGCGACATGCTGCTGTTTCGCAGCGACCTCTGGCACGCGGGCAGCCGCAACCGCAGCGCCGAGCGCAGCCGCTACCTGCTGCAGATCCACTATGGTCGGCGCATGGTGGCGCAGAAGTTCTCGCCCTACCTGCACTTCCGTTTCAATCCCGAGGTGCTGGCCGCCGCCACACCGCGCCAGCGCCGCCTGCTCGGTGAGCACGAGGCGGCCGAGTACGACTGAACCCCCTGGCACCGAACCTGCATCGACCGAGGCCCGCCGCGCCCGCGCGGCCATTGACTCGCATTCGCCAGATGAGGATTCGCCATGATCAGCAGTCGTGAACAGGTCACCCAGATGATCGTCGCCGCCAAGGTGCGCAAGGGCCTGAAGTGGGCGCATGTCGCCGAAAGCATCGGTATGTCCAAGGAGTGGACCACCGCCGGTTGCCTCGGCCAGATGGCCTTCGACAAGGCCCAGGCCGAGACCCTGGGGCAGCTGTTCGAGCTCTCCGACGAAGCCGTCGCCTGGCTGCAGATCGTCCCCTACAAGGGCTCCCTGCCCACCGCGGTGCCGACCGATCCGCTGATCTACCGCTGGTACGAGCTGGTCAACGTCTACGGCACCACCATCAAGGAACTGATCCACGAGGAGTTCGGTGACGGCATCATGAGCGCCATCGACTTCTCCATGGATATCCAGCGCCAGAGCGACCCCAAGGGCGATCGCGTCAACGTGGTGCTGTCCGGCAAGTTCCTGCCCTACAAGAGCTACTGAGGGATCAGCGGGTGCGGATCTCCCCGCGCGCCAGGCTTTCCACGCTGTTGCCCAACGGGTCCGCCGCATTGAGGTCCGCACCACGCTCGCGCAGCGCCTGGAGCAATGCCTCGCGCTGGAACAGCGCGGCGTACATCGCCGGCGTCTGCCCGGCGTTGTTGCGTTGGTTGGGATCGCACTCGGTGGCCAGCAGACGCTTGGCGATGCCGAGCTCACCCTTGAAGATGGCCCCGAGCAGGGCGGTGTTGCCGCGCTTGTCCTCGGCGCAGGCATCGGCCCCGGCGGCGAGCAGGCGCTCCACGGTCTCGCCATGGCCGTTGTAGGCCGCCAGGATCAGGGCGGTATAGCCCTTGTCGTCGGCGCTGTTCAGGTCGTACCCGGCCCGGATGAATTCGTCGAGGACCTCGTTATCGCCGAAGCGCGCGGCATTGAAGAAGTAGTCGCGCAACTGCTGCCGGACCGCCTCGGGCGTGTCCACAGCATCCGTCAGCGGGCCATCGGCGGCCAGGGCGGCCCCGCTGCCCAACAGCAGCGCTGCCATCAGCAAAAGACCTTGCATATAGCCTCCACAAAAAAAGACCCGGGCCATCGCCCGACCCGGGTCGAAACAACCGACGCCCATGCAGCGCAAAGGAGCCTCACTGCATGCCGGGCGCCGGTCCGGGGACCTTAGTCCTTGAGTTCGGCGGCCAGCGCCTTGACCCGCTTGAGGTCGGCCTTGGCGACCTTGGTCAGGCCCTCGCCGTAGTTGGCATCGGCCTTGTAGAAGAACGACAGCAGGATGTGCCTGGCCTCGTCGTCCGCCTTGGCCAGCTCGCCGCCCAGAGTGTTGATCAGGTCGGTCTGCTCCTTCTTGCTGAACGAGCGATACAGATCGCCGGCCTGCTTGAAGTTCTGCTGACGCTGGATCGGTGCCTGCTGGGTGGTGCCGCTCAGCTCCAGTTTGCTGAGCACGGCGCGTGGCGTTTCCTCACGGTTCTCGCGGCGGCTCGGCTGGTAGTTGACGCTGCTGGTGGTGTGGCCGGCGTTCAGCTGGCCGTCCTGGTTACCGTTGTTGACCGGCACCTTCGGGCGGTTGATCGGCAGGCTCATGCCGTTGGCACCGACGCGGTACATCTGGGTATCGGCGTAGGAGAACAGACGGCCCTGCAGCAGGCGGTCCTCGGACGGCTCGATGCCCGGCACCAGGTTGGCCGGCGCCATGGCGACCTGCTCGGTTTCCTGGAAGATGTTGTCCGGGTTCTTGTTCAGCACCATCTGGCCGATCTTGCGCTCGGGCACGTCAGGCCAGATCTTGGTGGCGTCCAGCGGATCGAAGTCGAACCTGGCCAGGTCCTCCGGCTTGAGCACCTGGATCATCAGGTCCCACTTGGGATAGTCGCCGCTGTCGATGGCGGTGATCAGGTCACGGGACAGGTGGCTGTAGTCCTTGCCCTGCATCGCCTCGTTCTCTTTCGGGTCGAGGTTCTTCAGGCCCTGCAGGCTCTTCCAGCGGAACTTCACATAGTGGGTTTCACCCTGCTCGTTGACGAACTTGTAGGCATGCACACCGTTGCCATCCATCATCCGGTAGCTGGCCGGAGTGCCCTGGTTGGAGTACAGCAGGGTCAGGGTGCGGGTGGCTTCCGGGTGGTGCGAGAGGAAGTCGAAGCGGCGGCTGTCGTCATCCAGGTTGGTGCGCGGGTCCGGCTTGAAGGAGTGGACCATGTCCGGGAACTTGACCGCGTCGCGGATGAAGAAGGTCGGGAAGTTGTTGCCGACCAGGTCCCAGTTGCCATCGGCGGTGTAGAACTTGGTGGCGAAGCCGCGCGGGTCGCGCAGAGTTTCCGGCGAGTGCAGACCGTGCACCACGGTGGAGAAGCGCACGAACACCGGCGTGGTGCTGCCCTTCTCGAAGACCTTGGCCAGGGTCAGGTCGGAGATGTCTTCAGTGGCGGTGAACTCGCCATGGGCACCGGTACCACGGGCGTGCACGACGCGCTCGGGGACGCGCTCGCGACCGAAACGCTGCAGCTTCTGCAGCAGCTGCACGTCCTGCAGCAGGGTCGGGCCGTTGGGTCCGGCGGTCTGGGAATTCTGGTTGTTGCCGACCGGCGCGCCATTGTCGCGGGTCAGCGGGGCAGCGTGGGCAGGCAACGCAAGGAGGCTCGCGGAAAGGACGCCCAGCGCAAGGCGCGCTGGCGTGGAGCCAAAGGTCATACGGGACATGGGTGATTCCTCTTCGATTTTCTGATGCGCTTATGGCGCGTCCGAAAGCCTAAGAGGGGGGCCGAAGATGCCCCAATTGAATAAGCCGAACAGCGCGATAGAGAAAATGTCGCGCCGCGTGGAGGAACTTCGCGCCAGGCGCCATGGCGGTGCGAGGCGACAGGCCGCTGCACCGCGATGAGACATTCGCCGCCGTCATCCGACGCGACAGCCCCGCTTGGCCGATCGGTCAGCTATGGCATGGCATCTGCACTCCCAGCGCATTCAACCGGCGCTTGCGGAGCAACCACCATGATACAGCCCGTCGATACCGACTACCCCCTGAGCGAAGTGCCCGCCGGCGCGCGCAAGGGGCTGTGGTCCACCTCCATCCTGCTGTTCGGCTTCACCTTCTTCACCGCCACCATGTTCGCCGGCGGCAAGATCGGCCTGGCCTTCGACTTCAAGACCATGCTCTGGGCCGCGGTGATCGGCAACCTGCTGCTCGGCCTCTATGCCGCCGCGCTCGGGCTGATCGCCTGCCGCAGCGGGTTGAACTCGGTGCTGATGGGGCGCTTCTGCTTCGGCGAGGTCGGCAGCCGGCTGTCCGACTTCCTGCTCGGCTTCACCCAGATCGGCTGGTACGCCTGGGGCACGGCGACCATCGCCATCGTCCTGGTGCGCCTGCTGGCGTTACCGGAAAGCTGGACGATGCCGTTGATGGTGCTGTTCGGCTTCGGCTTCTGCCTGACCGCCTTCGTCGGCTACAAGGGCCTCGACCTGCTCTCGCGCATCGCGGTGCCGGCGATGCTGATCCTGTTGATCGCTTCGCTGTGGACCGCGACCCGCGACATTGGTGGGCTGGACGGCCTGCTGGCGGTGCAGCCTGGCGACAGCCTGACCCTCGGCATGGCCATCACCATGATCTTCGGCACCTTCGTCAGCGGCGCGACCCAGGCCACCAACTGGACGCGCTTCGCCCGCAGCAGCAAGGTCGCGGTATGGGCCAGTCTGATCGGCTTCTTCATCGGCAACGGCCTGATGATCGTCGCTGGCGCCTACGGGGCCATCGTCTACCAGCAGCCGGACATCGTCGAAGTGCTGGTGCTGCAGGGCCTGTCGATGGCCGCGGTGGTGATGCTCTTTCTCAACCTCTGGACGACCCAGGACAACACCATCTACAACTTCGCCGCGGCCGGCTGCAATCTGCTGCGCACCGAGCGCCGCCGCCTGGTAACCCTGGGCGGAGCCTTCGTCGGCACGCTGCTGGCGCTCGGCGGCATGTACGAGTTGCTGATCCCCTTTCTGATCCTGCTCGGCTCGATCATCCCGCCCATCGGCGGCGTGATCATGGCCGACTACTTCTACCGCCATCGCGGACAGTACCCGAAGCTGGCCGAAGCGCACCTGCCCAGGTACAACAGCCTGGGCCTGGCGGCCTATGTGCTGGGCGCCGCCTGCGCCTACTTCTCGCCCTGGGTGGCGCCCATCGTCGGCATACTGGTGGCCGCCGCAGCCTATATTGTGCTGTACGAGGGCCAGCGCCTGGCCCTGTCGCGCACGGTGCTGACGCAAACCGACGCACGCTGATCAAGGAGCCACCATGAACATCCTCAACGCCCGCCTGCGCGGCCGCAGCGGCCTGTACCGCATCGAACTGGACGGCGCGCGCATCGCCGCCATCAGCGCGCAGCAGGCGCCGGCCGAAGCCAGCGAGGGCGACATCGACGCCGCCAGCAATCTGGTGGTGCCGCCCTTCATCGAACCGCACATCCACCTGGACGCCACCCTTACCGCCGGCGAGCCGGCCTGGAACATGAGCGGCACGCTGTTCGAAGGCATCGAACGCTGGGGCGAGCGCAAGGCGCTGGTGACGCACGAAGACACCAAGGCGCGGGCGAAGAAAACCATCGACATGCTGGTCGACCACGGCATCCAGCATGTGCGCACCCATGTCGACGTCACCGATCCGACGCTGTCGGCGCTCAAATCCATGCTCGAGGTGCGCGAGGAAACCCGCCACCTGATCGACCTGCAGATCGTCGCCTTTCCGCAGGAGGGCATCGAGTCGTTCAAGGGCGGTCGCGAGCTGATGACCGAGGCGATCGCCATGGGCGCCGATGTGGTCGGCGGCATTCCGCACTTCGAGAACACCCGCGACCAGGGCGTCAGCTCGATCAAGTTCCTCATGGACCTGGCCGAGCGCACCGGCCGTCTGGTGGACGTGCACTGCGACGAAACCGACGACCCGCAGTCGCGCTTTCTCGAAGTGCTCGCCGAAGAGGCACGGGTACGCGAGATGGGCGAGCGGGTCACCGCCAGCCACACCACGGCGATGGGCTCCTACGACAACGCCTACTGCTCCAAGCTGTTCCGCCTGCTGAAGCTGTCGCAGATCAACTTCGTCTCCTGCCCGACCGAGAGCATCCACCTGCAGGGCCGCTTCGACACCTACCCCAAGCGCCGGGGCCTGACCCGCGTGGCCGAGATCGACCGCGCCGGGATGAACGTCTGCTTCGGCCAGGATTCCATCGTCGACCCCTGGTACCCGCTGGGCAACGGCAACATCCTGCGCATCCTCGAAGCCGGGCTGCACATCTGCCACATGCTCGGCTACGAGGACCTGCAGCGCTGCCTGGACCTGATCACCGACAACAGCGCACGCACCCTGAACCTGGGCGAGCGCTACGGACTGGAAGTGGGGCGTCCGGCGAACCTGCTGGTGCTGTCGGCAGCGGACGACTACGAGATGCTGCGCACCCAGGGCCATGCCCTGCTCTCGGTGCGCAACGGTGAGGTGCTGATGCGCCGCACGCCGGCGCAGATCCAGCGTTACTGAGCGGCGGCGGTGGTCTTGCGCAGGCGGTCGATGTTGGCCGTTTCCTCGGCAGCCGTCAGCTTCAGCTGCGACAGGTAGGCGGCCAGCGCCTCGACATCCGCTGCGGACAGATGGCTGGCGACGCCGATCATCACCGAGCCGGCCCGGCTCGGGTCGTTCTCGCGGAAGCGCGTCAGCGCCTTGCGGATGTACTCGTCGGGCTGCCCGGCCAGACGCGGCATGGTCTCCATGCCTTCGGCATGAGCCCCGTGGCAACCGGTGCAGGTGGTCTGGAAGATCTTCTCGCCGGTCTTGCGCAATGCCGGGGCGGCTCCACCCTCGGGTGGGTTGACCTTCTGCTGGCTGAAGAACACCGCGATGTTCACCCGCTCCTCCATGCTCAGGTTCTGCGCCAGCTTGGACATGACGAAATCGACGCGCTCGCCGCTGGCGAACTTCTCGAACGAATGAAACAGGTATTGCGGGTTCTGCCCGGCCAGATTGGGAATGTGCTTGCGCTTGCTGTTGCCGTTCTCGCCATGGCAATAGGCGCAGAACACCGCGCGCTCCTGGCCGGCCAGGGTGGCCTGCTCGCGCCGCTGCTCGTCGGCCATGACGTAGTTGAACCGTTCGATGACCTCATCGCTGGCATGGGCGAGCGGAACGAAGCAGGCAAGCAGAGCGAGAACGAGCTTACGCATGGGAGGCATCCGTTACTGAAGTAGCCGGTGGGTGTTTTTTTTAGGCGCCCGACTATAGGAAGCCTGTGCCCGGCGAAACCCGGCACAGGTCAACAAAAGTGCCCGAGAGCGACGCATCGCCCGCCTTTCGTGATCCAGATCACACTCGAACGATTACCCCCACGAAATTACAGGCCATTCACGCCTTAGCTGATCGTATTTCCGCCAAAACCGACATGTGCGCGCCTTTGCCGCATTGACGATAGAAAAAATCGATGAAGCGTTTCGCCAGATAGGCCAGACAGACGGGAGGTATTCGACTAAAGTAGCAACCCTTCACCACCGAGGAGCCGTAACCCCCATGCTAGATGGACATGCAGAGCTGACCATGACCGTGCTGATGACGCCGGACAAAGCCAATTTTTCCGGCAACGTACATGGCGGCACGCTGCTCAAGTATCTCGACGAAGTCGCCTATGCCTGCGCCAGCCGTTACGCCGGGCAGTACGTCGTCACCCTCTCGGTGGACCAGGTAGTGTTCCGTCAGCCAGTGCACGTGGGCGAGCTGGTCACGTTCCTCGCCTCGGTCAACTACACCGGCACCACGTCGATGGAGATCGGCATCAAGGTGGTGACCGAAGACATCCGCTCGAAGACGGTACGTCACACCAACAGCTGCTTCTTCACCATGGTCGCCCTCGGCGAGGACGGCAAACCGGTGCCGGTGCCGCCGCTGAATCCAAAAACCCCCGAGCAGCAGCGCCGCTTCGCCCAGGCCTACCAGCGCCGCGAGATCCGTCGTGAGCTGGAACACCGCTACAGCGAGCTGCGTGCCGGTAACGAGCGCCTCGCCGCCGTGCAGTAAGCTGCATCCCGGAATCGACGTGGTCCTGGCCGGCCTGGTGGCCACGTCGCCCGTTTTGTAACAAAACCTTATACAATGCACGGCTTTCCGCACATTCCATTCAAGGACCTGCCGTGAGCGCGCTGCCCCCCTGCCCCAAATGCAACTCCGAATACACCTATGAAGACGGCCAGATGCTGATCTGTCCCGAATGCGCCCATGAGTGGTCCGCCAGCGACAGCGCTGCCGCCACGGGCGATCAAGACAAGGTGATCAAGGACGCGGTGGGCAATACCCTGCAGGACGGCGACACCGTCACGGTGATCAAGGACCTCAAGGTCAAGGGCTCGTCGCTGGTGGTCAAGGTCGGGACCAAGGTGAAGAACATCCGCCTGGTCGACGGCGATCACGACATCGATTGCAAGATCGACGGCATCGGCGCGATGAAGCTGAAGTCCGAGTTCGTCAAGAAGGTCTGAGCCGCGATGCTCGCCCGAAAGCCCGGCATTCGCCGGGCTTTTGCGTTTCAGAGCAGCTGCAGCAGCCAGTCCAGGCGCTCGCGGGTAAAGCCGCTGCCGATGAACAGCAGGTCGATCCACAACGCCTGGTGCAGCACCACGATCAGCCAGAACAGCAGCTGGTAGCCGAGCTTGCGCGTCTTGTGACGAAAAACCTGCTGCGCCAGCAACGCACCCGGCCAGCCACCTGCCAGCTCGAAGAGATGCAGCGTGGTTTCCGGCGTGCGCCAGCGGTCCTTCAACGCGCTGTGCTTGTCGCGCCAGTAGAGAAAGAAGGTCAGCAGGCTGGCAACGGCATAGAGCGCCAGCGGCAACGCCGAGCCCAGCCGATGCAGGCTGCCCAGCAGCGGTAGCAGACAGAGCAGGGCGAACAGCGCCAGCTTGAGCGGGAGCTGCTGGACATTGCCCGCAACCAGCCGCCGCGCAGGCCTGCCCCGCCCCGACTCGCGCTTGCCAGTCGATTGCGGGCGGGCCGGCCGCTGACGAATCGCCGGCTGATCCAGCATCAGCGGGGCATCCAGCCGCACATGCTCGGCTCGCAGACGGCCCTGCGCATCGCGCCCCGCCACAAAGAGCACCCGGTCGCCCACCAGCGGCCGGCGCTCACCATGCACTGCCGAGATATGCACGAACAGCTCTTCGCCGCCCTGCTCCGGACGAATGAAGCCGAAGCCCTTGTCGTCGTTCCAGCTTTTCAGCGTACCCCGTCGTTCCATGCCCGAGCCCGAGAATGCAAAGCGCGCATGCTAACCGAGCAGGCGACGCTCGGCATCCGCGCGGCACGTCGCTATGGCCACGGCATGGCGGTCGGCGTTATGGTCGGGTGATCATCAGCCCAGGGATGAACCATGGCCAGCAAGCCCAGCAGTGCGAACAAGCAGAAACACCTCGCGGTTCTGATCGACGCCGACAACGCGCCGGCGGCCATCGTCGAAAGCCTGTTCGAGGAGATTGCCAAGTACGGCGTCGCCAGCGTCAAGCGCATCTATGGCGACTGGACCAAACCCAACCTCGGCAGCTGGAAGAAGGTGCTGCTCGACCACTCGATCCAGCCGATCCAGCAGTTCGCCTACACCTCCGGCAAGAACGCCACTGACAGTTCGCTGATCATCGACGCCATGGACCTGCTCTACACCCGGCGCTTCGACGGCTTCTGCCTGGTTTCCAGCGACAGCGACTTCACCCGCCTGGCCGCACGCATCCGCGAGGAAGGCCTGACGGTGTATGGCTTCGGCGAACAGAAGACGCCCTCGCCGTTCGTCTCGGCGTGCGACAAGTTCATCTATACCGAGATCCTGCGCGCCGACGCAGCCAAGGCCAGCGTCGAGCCGCCGACGCCGGAGAAACTCGCCGCAGCCGCCGCGCAGGTCGAGGAAGGCGCAGCCAGGCCGGCACGCACCAGCGACAAGGGCGAGGCGATCAAGTGCCAGCAGGTGCCGGTGGACTTCATCGCCAAGATTCTCGACGACCTGACCGAGGAGGACGACTGGATCCAGCTCGGCACGCTCGGGCAGAACATCAGCAAGCTGCGCCCGGCCTTCGATCCTCGCCTGTACGGCTGCAGGAAGCTCAGCGACCTGATCGCCGGCCAGCCCAAGCGCTTCGACCTGGAGTCCCGCGGCAGTAGCGCCACCGGCGGCAAGGACCTCTACGTGCGCTTGCGCAAGCCCGCCAAGCACTAGCGCGCTTCAGCTCGGCTGCGCGTCGGCCGCCAGCCAGCAGACACGGTCGCGGCCTTCATGCTTGGCCCGGTACAGCGCGGCGTCGGCGCGGCGCAGCAGGCTGTCCGGCGTGTCGCTCGGGCTCAGCTCGGCGACACCGGCGCTGAGGGTCTGATTGACGCCGGTGGCGAAGGGAAATGCCCGCGCCTGCTCACACAGACGTTCGGCGAACTGCACCGCCTGCGGGCCGCTGGTTTCCGGGCAGAGAATCAGAAACTCCTCACCGCCCCAGCGCCCCACCGCATCGCTGCCGCGCAGGCAGTCGTCCAGCAGCGCGGCGAAGTCCCGAAGCACGCAGTCACCCATCTGGTGGCCGAAGTCGTCATTGATGCGCTTGAAGTGATCGATATCCAGCATGACGATCGACAACGGTCGGCGATAGCGCCGCGCCTGCTCCAGCGCCGTGGCGAAGCGCCGATCCAGCGCCCCGCGGTTGGCCAGCCCGGTAAGCGAGTCGGTCTGCGACTTGATGCGCAGCTGATCGTTGAGCCGGCGCAGGCGCCTGATCCAGAACAGACTCGTCAGCAGCATCGCCGAGAAAACCACCACCACCTGCATGAGCAACCGGTAGTCGGTGCCGGACTCGACGAGGATGGGCGCATGGCGGTTGGCGATCTGATGCAGCTCTACCGGTGTGATGGTGGCAATCGCCTTGTTCAGGATATCGCGCAGCACCGGCTCGCTCTTCAGCACGCCGATCCGAAACTGGTTGTCGAGGCTGGCCACTTGCCCGGCGATCTTCAGGTTGAACCAGCCTTCGCGGCGAATGGTGTAGGCGGCCACGGTCAGCGAGCGCACCGTCAGGTCGGCCTTGCGCTCGTTCACCAGCGCCAGTGCCTGGGCATCCGTCTCGGTGCTGATGACGTGCAACCGGGGGAAGTCGCGCCGCACGCTTTCCTCGATGAACGTGCCGGACGGCAGCGCCACCGTTGCGTTTTCCAGGGCGGACAGATCGGCCACGTACGGGTGGTCTTCCCGTGCGATCACCACGTTGGCGTCGGTGAACAGTGGCTGGGTGAAGATCAGCCAGGCATCACGCACGGGCGTCTGGTTGAGAAAGCTGAGCAGCTGGCATCGACCAGCCTGGGAAAAGGCGACCGACTGGCCCCAGTCACTGGTCGGCACGATATCCAGCTGCAGGCCTGACCGCTGCGCAACGAGCCGCAGCAGATCGGCTGCGATTCCCTCGTGCTCGCCGCGCGCATTGAGCATTTCGAACGGCAGCCAGTCGGGGTCGACACAGATGCTGACCGAACGATTGGCAGCCAGCCATTCGCGTTCGGCCGCGTTGAGATCGAGCGCCACATCAGCCGTTGCCGCTGCACCACCTGCAAATGCCAGCAACGCCAGAAGCAGATACCTAGTCACTTCAGCCACCCTCGGAGGAGCGCACGTAACATTGGCGACGGATACAGTTCAACACGACGCTAATGGCACGGCAAGGAAAGTCATGGCAATGAGCTATCACATATCGTGCCAAACGGTTTTTTGACGCTAGAAAATCATTTGCAATCATTCCTTGGCGCAACGATCGAACCGAGGGCGGATGCGCTCTTCTAAAGGGGACCGATTAATGGAGGTTTCCATGAGCAAGCAGCTACTACTCGCCTGCGGCCTGGCGATTTGCGTGCCGGCAGCGCTGGCGCAGACGCCGCAGCCAGAGATCATCACCCACCTCAACGGCCTGGACGTCGAGATCAGCCCAATGGGTGTGCCAGCCAAGTCAGAGGGTGTGGAGGGCGAACTGCTCGGCGTACGCGCGGTGAAGGTGATGAACCGTACCGGCGGCCAGATTTCCTGCGAATTCCACGTTCCGGCCGAAGCGCGCTCGGATACCTCGGCCTCGCCGGTGTTCACCGTTGCGCCAAATACCCAGCGTACCGAACGCGTGCCAGGCGACTATTCGCCCGACCAGCCCTACGCGGAGATCACCTGCCGTTCCAGCGACCAGAGCCAGAACCAGGCGCAGTAAGCCGTATGGCTTTCAGCGGCGCTCCTCGCGGATAAAGGGAATGCCCAGCGCGCCCGGCTGGTTGCCGGTGGCGTGCCTGCCGCTGGCAACCCAGATCATCACCGCCAGGGTTACCGCGTAGGGCGTCATCAGCACGAAGTACTGCGGCAGGCGCACGCCAGCGGCGGCCAGCTGCGGAATCAGCGCCTCGATGCAGCCGAACAGCAGCGCTCCGGCCAGCGCCTTCCAGGGTGACCAGCGGGCGAAGATCACCAGCGCCACGGCGATCCAGCCGCGGCCGCCGGTCATGTCGGCGATCCACAGCTTGGTGCTGAGCAGCGAGATGTAACCGCCGGCCAGACCGATCAGCGCGGCACCGGCGAGGATCGCTGCCAGCCGGTATCCGAGCACGGAAATGCCCGCGGCATCCGCCGCCTGCGGATTCTCCCCCACCGCGCGCAGGCGCAGGCCCGTGATGGTGCGGGTGAGAAACCAGACCACGGCGAGCACGATCAGCGGCGTCATGAACACCAGCGGGTTCTGCACGAAGAGCTTGCCCAGCAGTGGCAGCTCGGACAGCGGCCAGAGCTCGACGGCAGCCAGCCCCTTGACCGGCTTGTTGGTCCAGTCCAGCAACGTGCCGAGCAGGCCGGTCAGCCCCTGGCAGAAGAACACCAGTGCCAGGCCGGCGATGACCTGATTGATGCGCAGCACCAGCACCATCAGCGTGAACAGCAGCGACACCACGGCCGCCGCCCCCATCGCCAGCAGCAGCGAAACGCCGTGACTGCCATAGGCCAGCTGCGCGCCGATGGCGGCCAGCGCACCGACCAGCATCAGGCCCTCGGCACCGAGGGCCAGCACGCCAGCACGTTCGGTGAGGATCAAGCCCAGCGCCGCGAGGGCGAAAGGCACGGCGAAGTCCGGCGTGTTGCCGAGCCAGTTGGCGATCATGTCCATCAGCTTTCGCCTCCCTGAACGCGGCGGATGCGGTGGCGGATAAAGAAATCCGAGGAGGCGACGCAGATCACCAGGATCGCCTGGATCAGCTGCACCATGGAAAAGGGGATCTGGTAGAACACCTGCAGGCTGCGTCCGGCAACGAACAGCATCGCCATCAGCAGCGCCACCACCAGTGCCGCCACCGGGTTGTTGCGGGCGAGAAAGGCGATGAGGATGCCGGAGAAGCCGTAGCCCTGATAGAACGACTGGGTCAGCCGCCCCTCCTGCCCCGCGGTGACAAGGAATCCGGCGATCCCGGCCATGGCGCCGGAGATCAGCACCGTGCCGATGATCATCTTCTGCACCGGCACGCCCACCGCGCCGGCCACTCGCGGGTTGGCATCGACAAAGCGCAGGTACAGCCCGGCGCGGGAGATGCCGAGAAACCACAGCGCCAGCAGCGCGACGACCACCGCCAGTGGCACCGCCGCGCTGATGCCATCGAACAGTTCGGGCAAGCGTTCGAACGGCTGGAACTGCGGCGAATAGGGGAACGAGCTCCTCGGGTCCTTCCAGCTGCCGTACAGCAGGTGCAGCAGGAAATTGATTGCCAGGTAGTTGAGCATCAGCGTCGAGATGATCTCGTTGACCTTAAGCCGCAGCTTGAGCACCACCGGCGCCAGCGCCCAGGCCAGGCCACAGCCAATTGCCGCGGCCAGCATCAGCGGCAGGCGCAGCGCCGGCGGGCCGACCTCGAACAGCGAGATCGCCGTGGCACCGATGGCGCCCCAGATCATCTGCCCCTCGAGGCCCAGGTTCCAGAACTTGGCGCGAAACGCCATGCAGCCGGCCAGGCCGACAAGGATCATCGGCGAGGCCTGGAACAGCACGGCCTTCAGGCTCTGCGCATCGAATACCGTGAGAACGACGAATTCATTGAGCAGCTCGCCGGCCGGTACGCCAGCGGCGACGAGGATCGCGGCGGAAATGCCCAGCCCCAGCAACAGCGCGAGGCCGATGATCACAGCCTGCCAATGCCAGGCCAGTTGCTGGCGGATCTCCAGAGCGTAGCGTCGCGACAAAAGCGGTGGCTTGGGCTGTTTCGCGGCCTGCGAGACCTGCTCGAGCATCACCGGGCGTACCTGTTCATTCATGGCTTGCCCCTTCAGCTACTGGTTCTGCGTGGCCCGGTTCGTCGTGGCTGACCATGGCGCTGCCGATGGCCTGGCGATCCGCTGGCCGGTCGAATTCGGCGACGATGCGTCCGCCGCTCATCACGCCGATGCGATCGGCCAGGGCCAGCACCTCATCGAGGTCTTCGCTGATCACCAGCACCGCTGCGCCGGCCTCGCGGGCGGCGCGCAGGCGGGCATGCACCGCCGCGGTGGCGCGCACGTCGAGGCCGCGGCTGGGGCTGTGTACCAGCACCAGTTGCGGGTCACGGGAGAACTCCCGGGCGATCACCAGCTTCTGCGCGTTACCGCCGGAAAGCAGCGCGGCCTTCTGTTTCAGCGAGCGCACGCCCTGCACATCGAAACCCGCGACTGCCTCGGCAGCCTCCGCCTCCAGACGCTTGCGGCGCAATCGGAAGAAGGAACCGTAGCGGCCGCCGTGGACCTGGCCGACACCGAAGTTCTCGGCCACCGAAAGCTCTCCCGCCAGCGCGGCGCCGTAGCGATCCGCCGGGATTGCGGCGATGCGCAGCTCGCGGCGTTGCTCGGCGCTGGCCCGGCGCAGATCGCCGAAGCCGGTCAACTCCAGCGTGCCATCGCAGGGCTCGGGCAGCCCCATCAGCACGTTGGCCAGTTCGCTCTGGCCGTTGCCGCCGACGCCGGCGATGCCGTAGATCTCGCCGGCTCGCAGGCTCAGGTTCACGCCGTTGAGCAGGCCCTGGCCGCCCGCGCCAGTCGACCTGAGGTCACGCACCTGCAACCGCACCTCGCCCGGTATCGCCGGCTGGTACTCGCTGGCCGGCGCCGACTCACCCACGGTGAGGCGCACCAGCTCGGGCACCGAGACCGTCTGCGGGTCGAGGGTCTGGATGGTGCGACCGCCCCGCATCACGGTGACGCGGTCGGCGAAGCGTTTCACATCGCTCATCTTGTGGGTGACCAGGATCACCGCCGCGCCCTGGCGGGCGAACGCGCGCACCGTTTCCAGCAGGCGTTCGGCTTCCCCGTCGGTCAGTACCGCCGTCGGCTCGTCGAGGATCAGGATGCGCGCACCGGCCAGCAGCACCTTGAGAATCTCCACCCGCTGCTGCTCGGCCACCGAAAGCGACTCGGTGATCTTGCGCGGGTCGATGCTGAAACCCAGCTCGGCCGCCTTGTCGCTGATCCGCTGCTCCAAAGCCGCCAGGCGCTGGCGATGGCTGCCCGAGAAGGCGTGGTTGCCCGGCCCCTCGGGCAGCGCCAGCTGGATGTTCTCGGCCACGGTGAAGGGCTTCACCAGCTTGAAGTGCTGATGAACCATGCCGATGTGGTAGCGGCTGGCATCCCGCGGGCCGCTGAGCCGCACCGCATTGTCGTTGATCAACAGCGATCCGCTCTCCGGTGCGTAGAGGCCGGCGGCGATGTTCATCAGCGACGACTTGCCCGCGCCGTTCTCGCCGAGCAGCGCATGGACCTCGCCCCACCTGGCGGCGAAGTCCGCCTGGGACAGGGCCATGAAGCCGTCGAACGACTTGCTGACCCCGGAAAGCTGGATCGCGTTGAGGTTGCTCATTGCTGGGTGATCACTCCCTTGACGAACCAGTCCATCTGCCACAGCGCAGGGTCGGCCATCACCTCACCGGCGGCGATGCGCTCGGTGCCGTCACGGTCGAGCATCGGGCCGGCGTAGATCTGCATCTCGCCTTTGAGCAACGCTTCGCGGGCGGCCATGATCTTCGCCTTGTCCGCTTCGGAGACCGCCGGGCCACAGCAGGCTGCATCGGTACCGCCTTCGGCCATGGACAGCAGCGCGCCGTTCTCCGGCGGCGTCCAGTTGCCGGCGCTGATCTTCTTCAGCTCCGGCGCGAGGAACCTGTCCCACACCCAGACCGACGAGCAGACGGTGGCGTCCGGGGCAAATTCGCGCATGTCGCGGTGGTGACCGGTGCCATGCACACCGCGCTCCTGGGCGACGATCTGCGGCGTCGGGCTGTCGACGTGCTGGCCGAGCACGTCGGCACCGGCATCGATCAGCGCCATCGCCGCGGCGCGCTCCTTGACCGGATCGTTCCAGGCGCCGGTGTAGACCACGGTGACGGTGGCGTCGGGGTTGATCGCCTGGGCGCCGAGGGCGAAGGCGTTGACCGTCCAGTTCACCTGACCGAAGGGGTTGGCCGCGACGAAGCCGAGCTTGCCGGTCTTCGACGCCGCGCCGGCGGCCATGCCGCACAGGTACTGGCTTTCGTAGGTGCGGCCGTAGAAGGATTCGAGGTTGGCGCTGTTGGTGGTGCCCGAGCCGTTGAGGAAGGCCACGTCCGGATACTTGGCGGCCAGCTCCTTGAAGGTGTCGGAATAACCGAAGGCGGTGCCGATGATGACGTTGGCGCCGCGCTGGATCAGCCGGTCCACTGCCGGGCGGATCGATGAAGCGTTCTCCGGCACGCTTTCGACGTACTGGATCTTGGTATCCAGCTCGGCTTCGAGCTTCTGCCGCGCCTCGTCGAAGGCCTGGGTCCAGCCACCGTCATTGCGCGGGCTGATGTAGAGCATGGCGATCTTCGCCGGCTTATCGAGGGTCAGCCCTTCCTGCGCCGAGGCGACGCCAAGGGTGGCCGCCAGGCCGAAAGCCACCGCCGCACACAAGGTCCGTTTCATCTGTTTGAGCATTTTGGGTCTTCCTGAGGGTTGGCACGTCAAAGCATGTGGTTGATGCGAAACACGTTGTCTTCCGGGTCCAGCAGCACCGCCTGATACCAGTGGTAATAGGTCTCGTAGGGCGCCTTGATCAGCCGCGCGCCCATGGCGACGGCGATGGGTACCAGCCGCTCGACCTCGTCTTTCGAATCGACGTCGATGTTCAGCAGGAACTTGCAGCCGCGGGCGTCGGCGAATGCGTCCAGCTGCAGCAGCTCGTAGGCTTCCGGCGCGTTGAAGCCGATGCAGCTCTTGCCGGTATCCAGCCCGCGAAAGATCGGCGAGGCGATCTCGGGGATGTTCCTGAAGCCGAACAGCTCGCGGTAGAAGCCGCTCAGCGCCTCTATGTCCCGGGCAAAGACGTTGACGTAGGACAGCGTGCTCATGCGACCTCCAGGCCTTTGCCGAAGGTGGTCTGCTTGACGAACTTGGAGAGCAGGTTGTCGCCGGAGGTGACCGGCGCATGACGTGGCGGATTGGTCGCGCTGCAGCAGCCCGGCAGGCATTCGATCAAGGCGTCGTAGTTGGGTTGGTGGAAGAACACCAGCGACTGGCGGCCGTTGTCCGCGGGGCTGTCGGCCGGCGGGTTGACCACCCGGTGCAGTGTGGAAATCCACTGGTCATTGGTCCACTGCATCATCAGGTCGCCGATGTTCACGGCGAAGCCGCCCTCCACGTAGGGCACGTCCACCCACTCGCCCTGGCGGTTGCGCGCCTGCAGGCCGCCGAGAGCATTGTCCGGCTTGACGATGGTCAGGCTGCCGTAATCGGTGTGGGCACCGGCGCGCATCTGCCCCGGCTCCACCGCGCCCTTCAGGTCCGGGTAGCTGAGGCTGCGGAACATGCTGATGTGCTTGTCGATCTTGTCGTCGAAGAAGGTCTCCGGCAGGCCCAGCGCCAGGGCGAAGATGCGCATCAGCGACTGCGCCAGCGTGCTCATGGCGGCGAAGTATTCGCGATAGGCCTGCTCGAAGCCCGCGATGCCGCTGGGCCAGACGTTCGGTGCGAAATGCGGGCCGGCGGCGGCGCAGCGGTAGTAGGGCTCGTCCGGTACGTCGCTGGGGCCGATGGAAAAGGACTCCTTCAGGTCACCCGGGGCCGCCTCTTCGAGCGAATAGGACAGGCTCTCCTCGGCCACTGCGCTGTAGCCGCGCACCATGTCCGGGCTGGGCCGGTCGACCTTGCGCTTCTCGGCCAGCGGCAAGGCGAAGAACTGCCGTGTCAGCCGCGACACCCGCTCGACCAATTCGGTAGGAATCTGATGGTTGGTGATGACCAGAAAGCCGATGTCGCGACAGGCCTGGTCCACGGCGCGGGCGACCTGCAGCTTGCCCTCCGGCGTGCCGGCGAAATATGGCGCCAGGTCGATGATGGGAACGTATTGCAGAGTCATGGGTGACGCACTCCTCTGACGCAAGGCGGGTAACGAGCGCGTCGCCGATGGCGCGGGCGCTTCTCTGTATGCGTGACGCCGCCGCCCGCGTGCACGCCGGGCGACAGCGAGGAGAGAGCAGAAAGCGTGCCACTGGATCGAAGCGCTTATGGATCAGGGACTTGGCGTCGCGCCAGAGAAAAACCGGATCAAGTGGTCCGCTTCGGAGCACTTGGTTTGTGCGTCAGGCACGAAAAGCGGGCGGCCGAGGTGCGCCGGACTGAAGGGCGCTGCGGGGCGAATCGGCAGCCAGGCGGGCGATGGCGCGAGGCAAGCTGCAACATTTCATTTCCTCGCCAGCACCGCAGCACACGGAAGCTCGAACGACCGAATCGGGGGGCATCCCTGCGCTCCTTGCCGTTCCGCGGCGCCGCAGCCTCCACGCCGCGCCATGCCCCGCCGCCTACACGCGCACTTGAATGCCCGTCGGCAGTGAACTAACGACGCAGCGTCGCGATCCCCTTTTAAGCACAGTCAGAGCGATCCGGGCCGGCAGCGCGCCGCGCAGGTCCGGTCTCAAGCGATGAGGAGCCCCTCCGTGACCGTTATCACCCACCGCACGCAAACCACCCAGACCACCCACAGCGTCTCCCGCCACGTACCGAACCCCGTGCACGCGACCCTGCTTGCCGGCTCGGTCCCGCTGTTTCTCGGGGCCATGCTGAGCGATATCGCCTACTTCAAGACCTACGAGATCCAATGGAGCAACTTCTCCGCCTGGCTGATCGCCGGCGGGCTGGTGTTCTGTGGCCTGGCGCTGCTGTTCGCGCTGGCTAACCTGATCGGCGCACGGCACAAGCAGGGGCGACCGCTGATCTATTTCGCGCTACTGCTGGCCACCTGGGTGCTGGGCTTTTTCAACGCACTGGAACACGCCAAGGATGCCTGGGCGACCATGCCCCAAGGGCTGGTGCTCTCGGTGATCGTCACCCTGCTGGCCTGCGCGGCCAGCTGGATCGGCCTGAGCAACCTGCGCTCGGGAGGTGAAGCATGAAGCACTCGAGCGCATTGACCACCCTGGCCATGGCTGCCCTGCTCAGCGGCTGCGGCGGTGAAGAGCAGAACGCTGCCCAGCATTACGGACCCGATCCCAAGCTGCCCGAACCGGAGCGTGGGCTGCTGCCGAGCATGAAGATCGCCGAGCCAACCCCCTGGGGCGATCAGCTACCCACCGTGCCGGACGGTTTCAGCGTGACGGCAATTGCCACCGATCTGAAGATCCCCCGCCAGACGCTGGTGCTGCCCAACGGCGACATCCTGGTGGCCGAAGGCCGCGGCGGCAATGCACCCAAGCTCAAGCCCAAGGACGTGATCGCCGACGTGATCAAGGCACGCGGCACCACCTCGGTGGAGAGCGGCGACCGTGTCACTCTGCTGCGCGACGCCGATGGCGACGGCGAGTACGAGCTGCAGACGGTGTTCGCCGAGGATCTCAACGCCCCCTACGGGCTGGCGTTCCACGACGGCAACCTCTACGTTGCCAATCAGGACGCGCTGGTGCGCTTCGACTATCAGGACGGCCAGACCGAGGCCAGCGGCCCGCCGACCCAGGTGGCCGAACTGCCCTCCGAGATCAATCACCACTGGACCAAGGCGCTGACCATCAGCCCCGATGGTCAGTACCTCTATGTCGGCATCGGCTCCAACAGCAACATCACCGAGCGCGGCATGGAAGCCGAGATCGACCGCGCCATGGTCTGGCAGATCAACGCCGAAACCGGCGCCTACAAGCCCTACGCCACCGGCCTGCGCAACCCGACCGCGCTGGCGATCCAGCCAGGCTCGGGGCAGCTCTGGGCGGTAGTCAACGAGCGCGACGAACTGGGCGAAGACCTGGTGCCGGATTATCTGACGTCGGTCAAGGAAGGCGGCTTCTACGGCTGGCCTTACGCCTACTGGGGCCAGAACGTCGATGACCGCGTGCGCCCGCAGGACCCGGACAAGGTCGCCGCCAGCATCACGCCGGACTACGCCCTGGGCTCGCACGTCGCCGCACTGGGCCTGGACTTTTCGTCCGATGTGATGGGCGAGCGCTTCGCCGATGGTGTGTTCATCGGCGAGCACGGCAGCTGGAACCGCAAGGAACCGGTCGGCTACAAGGTGATCTTCGTCCCCTTCCAGAACGGCCGCCCCGCCGGCCAGCCGATCGACTTCGTCACCGGCTTTCGTACCGACGACGGCAAAACCCGCGGCCGCCCCGTCGGCGTGACGGTAGACCCACGCGGCGCGCTGATCGTCGCCGATGACCTGGCCAACGTGGTGTGGCGAGTGACGCGGGAGCAGTGATGGACAGCCGGCCGGTGGCCCGGGTCACCGGCCGGTCTCATGCACCCTGAGCTCAGCCTGTCGCTGTGCCAAGCAGGCTCTTCAGCCGCTGCAGATCGGCTTCGACCGCGAGCGCATCCGCCTCGAATTGCTCGTCGGTCATTCCGGGCTGGCGGAACAGACTGAAGACGAACTCACTGCCTTCGCCATACGGCATGACCCGCATGGGGTTGTGTACGGTCAGGCCCGACGCCAGCTCCACCTCGTGGTCCAGCACGCCCAGCGCATTGCGAGCGGCGAAGCGGATCGTCACCTGGCCGAACGGCGCATCCGCGATCCAGGCACCGCCCTGCTGCCTGACCTCGGAACGCGCCAGCCCCGCCGCCCACAAGGGAAGATTGCGCGGATCGGCGGCGAACTCATACACATCGTCCGAAGCTCGGGCGATAAACACACTGATATGGCGAACATGCTCCATGGTTCCTCCCGGCAGCTGCGCCCGAATGAACACAGCATCATAGAACCGCCTGTAGTATCAGGCGCAACAAACCCGATGATCGCCTTCATCGGCCTCGTCCGGCGACACCCGAACCAGAACATCGCCCTGCCCTATCGGTCTGTACCGAACAACCGCCACTGGACAGCCCCATGCTCCGCTCCATCCACCATGCCGCGATCATCTGCTCCGACTATGCCGTGTCGAAGCGCTTCTACAGCGAGACCCTCGGCCTAGCAGTGCTCGCCGAGCATTACCGGGAATCACGGCAGTCCTACAAGCTCGACCTGGCGTTGCCGGACGGCGGGCAGATCGAGCTGTTCTCCTTTCCCGATGCGCCGCCGCGTCCTTCGCGGCCGGAAGCGCAGGGGTTGCGGCATCTGGCGTTTGCGGTGGACAACGTCGCCGCCTGCAAGGCTGAACTGGAGGCGAAGGGCGTGGCCGTGGAGCCGATCCGGGTCGACGAGTACACGGGCCGCCGCTTTACCTTCTTTGCCGATCCGGACGGCCTGCCGCTGGAGCTGTACGAAAAGGCATCGCGCTAGTTCGGCAGCCGGCCCGTCCTGGCGGAGCTTGAAGCGAGATCACCTTGTTTCCTCGGACCGTCCTCGGCTAGGGTGCCGCCTCGAAGAAAACGCGGTCATCAGGAGCATGCGGATTGAGCAGAACAGGGATGTTGGCGCTGGGGTTGTCCCTGGCGCTATCGGCACAGGCGGCCGAGCGACAGGTCTATCTGGTGGCCACGGTGCAGCTGGACGGCTCCAGCCTGGCGCAGAGCATTTTCCTTCATGAGCCGCAGATCACCGAGCTGCAGGGCTGCCTCGACGCCGTGCGCGACGGGCAGAGCAAGCGTGACTGGCTCCTGTACCGGCACATCTTCCGCCGCGACCGCTTCAAGGGATTCTCCGGCCATATCCGCTACCAATGCGGCTACAGCGAGCAGCGCTTCAGCAGCTGGCACGACGGCCCGCGCTACAACAAGCCGTACCTGATTGGCGTGAACGACAACGCCGAGCTCAGGGTGGTGCGTACGCCCAGCCAGGCGCAGTGCATGACCCAGCTGCGCGCGCTGCCGGCGGCGCGGCAGGCTCAGAGCTTCTGTGCGATGGGCAACCAGGAACTGCAGCCCTGAACCGGAGCCGCCCAGCCAGCAGACCAGGCGGCACGCCATGCATCAGTCCGGCTGGTAACTGCCCGGCACCGGTGCGAAGGAGACGCCGAAGCGGTTCCAGGCGTTGATGGTGGCGATGGCCAGCGTCAGGTTGGCGAGCTGGGCTTCGGAAAACTGCTCGCGCACCTCCTCGAACAGCTGCTGCGACACACCCTGGGGCAACAGGGTGTTGGCCTCGGCCCAGGCCAGGGCGGCACGCTCGCGGTCGCTGAAGAACGGGGTTTCGCGCCACGCACTCAGGGCATAGATGCGCTGCTCGGTTTCGCCCAGGGCACGGGCGTCCTTGGTGTGCATGTCGAGACAATAGGCGCACCCGTTGATCTGCGAGACGCGGATCTTGACCAGCTCCATCAGCGGCTTGTCGACGCCATCCTCGCGGCGGCTCTGCCGTGCCAGGTAGGTTTCCAGCCCGATCATTGCCGTCATCACGTCGGGGGCGGCGGCCTGGTAATTCATGCGCATGGTGTTCACTCCTCGGTTTGAATGTGCAACCCAGGCTACGCAGCCGCCGCGCTGCGCTATTGTAGATTCTCGACATCCTCCTACGGCGCTTGCCATGACCCAGTCCCTGCACGAACGTCTGCCCTGCCTGCAGGGCTTCGTTGCCCGCCCGCCGACCCCGACGCTGGCGGCGTACGTGCAGCGTTTCTGGTGGATGGAAGGTGACGGTTCGCAGGTCTACGACGAACAGCTGCTGCATCCGGACGGCGGCAGTGGCGTGATCTTCAACTTCGCCGATGCGCTGAGTTTCGATGGCACGCTGCACGGGCCGCGGGCGCTGATCGCAGGCCCGCAGCTGGCCAGCACCCGCCTGCACCTGGCCGGGCAGGTCAGGCTGATGGGGGTGCGTTTTCGCCCCGGCATGGGCGCTGCGGTATTTGGCATCGGCCTCGATGAGCTTCACGGGTTTCAGGAGGCCGACTGGCCCCGGCTGGGCCTGGCGCATCTGGTCGATCGGCTGGCCGAGCTGGAGCGGGACGCGCAGCAGGCCGTGGTCGAACGCGAACTGCTCCGCCGGCTCGAGGAGATCCAGGCACGGCGCAACCCGGTGCAGCAGCTGCTCAACCGGATCGCGGCCAGCGAAGGCCGGGCGCGGCTGGCCGATCTGCTGCAGAGCGTACCGCTCGGCCAGCGCCAGCTGGAACGCCTGTTCCGCCATCAGGTGGGGCTGACGCCCAAGCAGTTCAGCCGCATCCAGCGCGTGGCCCTGGTGCGCCGGGAATTGCGCGCCGGGGAGGCACTGCTGGACACCGCCCTGGCGTGCGGCTACAGCGACCAAGCGCACTTCATCCACGACTTCAAGACCGTGGTCGGCATGACGCCGGGGCAGTATCGCTTGCGGATCAAGCGCAGCGGCGCCTGAAGCGCAGGCCGCCATCCACAAAGTCGACTTTCGCGGTGCTGATCGCGCATGACCGCGGCTTCGCATGGCGCGATGCTGGCAAGATTCGTGGGAACCTTGTCATTGCGACAGCGGCATCTCGGCAGCAGACTGCAGCCATCCACCCTGGGAGCTGCACCATGGACGCCACCCGTACCGTCGCCTGCCTGATCTACCCGGATGTGATGAGCCTGGACGTCACCGGCCCGATGCAGGTGTTCGCCTCGGCCAACGTCGAGCGACAGCGCCAGGGTCTGCCTCGTCATTACGAGCTGGTGCTGCTGGGCACCACGGCCGGTCCGGTCGCCACCTCGGCGGGGCTGAAGCTGGTGGCGGATGCCAGCTGGGCCGAATGCGCTCCCGCCACGCTGGACACCCTGCTGATCCCCGGTGGCGTCGGCGTGGATGCGCAGAGGCGCGACCAAGCGCTGCTCGCCTGGCTGCGGGCCGCTGAACCCAGGGTCCGGCGCCTCGGCTCGGTCTGTTCCGGCGCGCTGATCCTGGCCGAGGCCGGGCTGTTCGACGGGCGCAAGGCGACTACGCACTGGGCGGACCTCGCGGCGCTGGGCGAGTACGCATCCATCGAGGTGCAGGGCGACCGGTTGCACACCTACGACCCGACAGATCCGCAGGCGTCGCACTTGTTCAGCTCCGCGGGCGTCACCGCCGGCATCGACCTGGCGCTGGCCCTGGTGGAAGCCGATCTCGGCCGCGCACTGGCGCTGGCAGTCGCCCAGCGGCTGGTGATGTTCCTGCGCCGGCCCGGCGGGCAGACCCAGTTCAGCCCGATGCTGGCGGCGCCGAGCGGCAACGTGGCGCGCCTCGCCGCGCTGCTGGAATGGATCCCAGGGCATCTGGGCGACGACCTGTCCATCGAGGCGCTGGCCGCCCAGGTGCATATGACCCCACGCACCCTCTGCCGCCTGTTCAGCCAGGAAACCGGCATGGGCCCGGGCCAGTACATCGAACGGGTGCGCCTGGAAGCCGCGCGCAATCTGCTGCTCGACGCCCAGGCCTCGATCGCGACGGTGGCGCGGCTGACCGGCTTCGGCCATCCGGAAAACCTCCGGCGCAGCTTCCAGAAGCACCTGTCGGTCAGCCCGCGGGACTTTTACCAGCGCTTCGGCTGACCAACCGACCTCATTCACCGTTCCCAGCCCGCTCGGCATCTGGCCAGGCAGCGCTGTGCCCGCTCGCCACCCTAAAGGAGCCGCTCATGCATCTTTTGCTCAGCAATCCCCAGGTCCTGCGCCTGTTCATCGCCCAGGCGCTGTTCTGGTCCTGTTCGATGACCGGCATCATCTTCACCGCCATCGTCGGCCTGCGCCTGGCGCCAGCGGCCGGTCTCGCCACCCTGCCGCTGGCCCTGCTGATGCTCGGCGGCCTGCTCGCCCTGCAACCACTGGCGGGCCTGATGCAACGCCGCGGTCGCCGCGCCGGCTTTCTCATCGGTGCGTTGGCCGGCGTGCTGGGCGGGCTGATCAGCGCGCTGTCGCTCTGGCTCGACAGCTTCACCCTGCTCTGTATCGGCGCTCTGCCCATTGGCGCCTATCAGGCCTCGGCGATGTATTACCGCTTCGCCGCGCTGGAAGCGGTGAGCGATGCCTTCAAGGGTCGCGCCACGGCCTGCGTGATCGGCGGTGGTGTGCTGGCGGCGCTGATCGCGCCCACGCTCGGCCATATGGCGCGCGATCTCGCTGGCGTGCCTTTCGCCGGCACCTATCTGTTGATCGCCAGTTTGGCGGCGCTGGGGTTCATGGTCTTGGCCGGGCTGCCGTCGACCTCGGGAAAGCCGGCGACCCGCGCCGATGCGGCGGAGGTCAGCTGGCAGGCGCTGCTCGCACGGCCGACCATTCGCGCCGCGGTGCTGACCACCGCTGCCGGCCATGGCCTGATGATCCTGGTGATGAACGCCACGCCTCTGGCAATGCATGGCGAAGGTCTGGATTTGCAGGCCAGCGGCCAGGTCATTCAGTGGCACATGCTCGGCATGTTCCTCCCGGCGTTCGTCGCCGGGCCGCTGGTGGACCGCTTCGGCTGCCGACTGGTCGCCTGCCTTGGCGGAGGACTGCTGATCGTCAGCGCGGTGGTCGCCCTGCTCGGCGTCAGCCACTGGCACTTCCTGCTCAGCAGCTGCCTGCTCGGCATTGGCTGGAACCTCATGCTCGTCGCCGGCACCACTCAGCTGGGCCAGGGCCACGCCGCGAGCGAACGCGCCCGGGCACAGGGCCTGATGGAGCTGAGCAACGGCAGCGTCGCCGCAGCCATGTCGTTCGCCTCCGGCGCGCTGATCGCCCAGGCGGGCTGGGCGGCGGTGAACATCGGGCTGCTGCCCATCGTGACGCTGGTGGTACTGCTGCAGGTTGCGCAGGGCTATCGGCAAAGGCAGGCGGCGTAACGCTGCGCAGCCGGACGCGCGTTCAGGACAGTTTCTGCTCGGAAATCAGGTGGATGATGTTGGCCGGGCTGGAGATCCAGAACGCGCGGAAGCCGTCAGGCAGGGGTTCGATTTCATCGCGACGGGCGCAATGGCGCTGTTGCAGAAGGGCCGATGCAGCGTCCAGATCGTCTGTCACCACCTCCAGCCAGATCTCTGCCTGGCTGATGCCCGCCACGCGATCGAGCCAGAGCACCTTGTCGCCGAATTCGAAGCGCGGCGTCTGCTCGCCATCCGCGTCGGTCGGTGTCAGCTCCCTCAACCCCAGGGTTTCACGGTAGAAGGCGACGGTGCTCGTGTACTCGTGGGTGGGCACCTTCATTGCCATGTTTCGGCCGGGCAGAAATCTCGGATTCATCGGGTCGCTCCACTGGCGCGCCGACCAACCCGGCCGACGCCGCTAGCAAGCCAGTACAGACGCCATCGGCCGTGCACGCAAGGCGCCAGGTAGGCGCTGCTGCTCAGCGCGGCCTGACGCCGTCCAGGATCAGCGCCTGCAGACTCCTGAGCGCCTCCTCGAAGAACGCCGGATCATCCAGCGTCCTGCCCGCCACCGCCTCGACCTGCACGCGAAAATCGGCGTAGTGCTGGGTGGTCGCCCACAGCGAGAAGATCAGGTGATGCGGCGCGACGGGCGCGAGCTTGCCGGCGTCGATCCAGGCCTGGATCACTGCGACCTTGTTTTCCACCAGGTCGTGCAGCGGCTGCTGCAGCTCACCCAGCAGCAGCGGTGCGCCCTGCATGATCTCCATGCAGAACAGCCGCGATTCGGCGGGATGGTCACGGGAGAGTTCGAGCTTGACCCGCAGGTAGTCGCGGATCGCCTCGACCGGGTCCTGTTCGACGGAGAACGCCTGCAGCGGCTGCAACCAGACCTCCAGCAGCTGGCGCAGGACGTTTACGTACAGTTCTTCCTTGCTGCCGAAGTAGTACAGCAGGTTGGTCTTGGAAACGTCGGCCTGCGTGGCCACCTGATCGAGGCTGGTGCCGTGCAGACCGAAGCGGGAGAACAGCTCCAGCGCGGCCTGGAGGATGCTCGTGCGCTTGCCTTCGATCATGCGCAGGCGCCGGTTCTGCGCGCTGACGCTCGGCTCGCGGACGGCGCCTTTCGGACGGGGAGTCTTGCTGGCGGTGAGACGCTTGCGTGGTGGTACGGAGGGCTGATCGGTCACGGGATTACCGGCTGGGCTCGAACGAGCCGCTACTGTAGCGCGGCGACGGCGGCCGGGACGAGCGGCAATGCGTGCTCATCACCCGTACGGGCGCCTGCACCGGGTTCGTGCGTCGCGCACAAACCAGGTGCTCCGATTCGGACCAAATGGTCCACAACGCATCGGCAAAAATCGCCATCTTGTTGATTAAAAAGCCGAATCCGTTTCTGGCCTGCATCCTGCTAAAGCCTCTGCGACCCTGCCCGTCACGTTCGGGCAGCGCTTTCTAGCCATTGCGTACAGAGGTGCTACCCATGGATGTTGGTGTTTTCATTCCGATCGGCAACAACGGCTGGCTCATCTCCGAGAATGCGCCGCAGTACATGCCGAGCTTCGAGCTGAACAAGGCCATCGTGCAGAAGGCCGAGGGCTACGGCTTCGACTTCGCGCTGTCGATGATCAAGCTGCGCGGCTTCGGCGGCAAAACCGAATTCTGGGAACACAACCTGGAGTCCTTCACGCTGATGGCGGGCCTGGCTGCCGTCACCAGCAAGATCCAGCTGTTCGCCACCGCCGCAACGCTCACTCTGCCGCCGGCCATCGTCGCGCGCATGGCTTCGACCATCGACTCGATCTCCGGCGGCCGCTTCGGCGTGAACCTCGTCACCGGCTGGCAAAAGCCGGAGTACAGCCAGATGGGCCTGTGGCCGGGGGATGAATTCTTCGGCACCCGTTATCAGTATCTCGGCGAGTACGCCCAGGTGCTGCGCGACCTCTGGGCAACCGGCCGCAGCGATTTCAAGGGCGAGCACTTCCAGATGGAGGATTGCCGCGTCAGCCCGAAACCCCAGGCGGACATGAAGATCATCTGCGCCGGCTCGTCCGATGCCGGCATGGCCTTCTCGGCGCAGTACGCCGACTACAACTTCTGCTTCGGCAAGGGCGTGAACACCCCGACCGCCTTCGCCCCGGCCGCCGAACGGCTGCAGGCGGCCTGCGCGAAGACCGGCCGTCATGTCACCTCCTGCGTGCTGTTCATGGTGATCGCCGACGAGACCGACGAAGCCGCCCGGGCCAAGTGGGAGCACTACAAGGCCGGCGCCGACCAGGAGGCCATCGCCTGGCTCGGAGAGCAGGGTGCAGCAGATAAAGGCTCCGACAGCAACATTCGCCAGATGGCCGACCCGACCTCGGCGGTGAATATCAACATGGGCACGCTGGTGGGCTCCTACGCCAATGTCGCCCGGATGCTCGACGAGATCGCCACGGTGCCCGGCATGCAGGGCGTGATGCTGACCTTCGACGACTTCATCGAAGGCATCGAAGCCTTCGGCCAGAAGATCCAGCCGCTGATGCAGAGCCGCCGGCACGTCAGTGCACTGAAGGAGTCCGCCTGATGAGCGCCATCGAACAGGTCTCGGGCTACGGCCAGAGCGCAACGGACGAGCCCGTGCAGCTGCCGGCGCGGCCCGAGCCGTTGGCGATGAAAGCCAGTGAAACCGCGCTGATCGTCGTGGACATGCAGAACGCCTACGCCAGCCGCGGCGGCTACCTGGATCTGGCCGGCTTCGATGTCTCGGCGACCCAGCCGGTGATCGCGAAAATCGGCCAGGCACTATGCGCGGCTCGCGCCGCCGGCATGCAGGTGATCTTTCTGCAGAACGGCTGGGACAACGGGTACGTCGAGGCGGGCGGGCCGGGCTCGCCGAACTGGCACAAGTCCAATGCGCTGAAGACCATGCGCAAGCGCCCGGAACTGGCCGGCACCCTGCTCGCCAAGGGTGGCTGGGATTACGCGCTGGTGGACGAACTGGCGCCGCAGCCCGGCGACATCCTGGTACCCAAGCCGCGCTACAGCGGTTTCTTCAATTCGCAGCTGGACAGCACCCTGCGCGCCCGAGGCATCCGCAACCTGGTGTTCACCGGCATCGCCACCAATGTGTGCGTGGAGTCGACCCTGCGCGACGGCTTTCACCTGGAGTACTTCGGTGTGGTACTGGCCGATGCCACGCACCAGGCCGGGCCGGAATTCGCCCAGCAGGCGGCGCTGTACAACATCGAGACGTTCTTCGGCTGGGTCTCCAGCGTCGACGCCTTCTGCCGGAGCTTCGCGACCGCGCCAGAGGTGGCGGTCGCCAGCTGATTACACCCGAGTGCCCGACCGCGGCGCCCGCAGAGGCGTCCGCCGGGTTCGCCTGAATGCCTTGCAAGGAATCAAACACATGCCCAAGCAATCGATCATCCCCGCCGGAACCGGCAAACCGCTCGCGCCCTACGTGCCCGGGTCCATGGCCGATGGCGTGCTTTACGTCGCCGGCACCCTGCCCTTCGACAAGGACAACAACGTGGTCCACGTCGGCGATGCCGCCGCCCAGACCCGCCATGTACTGGAGACCATCAGGGGCGTCGTCGAGGCTGCCGGCGGCAGCATGGAGGACGTCACCTTCAACATGATCATGCTCACCGACTGGGCCAACTACGCCAAGGTCAACGAGGTGTACGCCGAGTTCTTCCCCGGCGAGAAGCCGGCGCGCTACTGCATCCAGTGCGGACTGGTGAAACCCGATGCGCTGATCGAGATCGCCAGCATCGCCCACATCGGCCAATAGCGCCTGCCGGAGCGGGCCCGCCGGCGCGCCGGCGGCCCGCTGATACTGCACGGAGGGAGTGACATGCATTACGAACTTCATGGCCGCATGGAGCCCGATGCACCGACCCTGGTGCTCAGTTCCGGCCTCGGCGGCGCCGCTGCCTTCTGGACGCCGCAACTGCCGGCGCTGACCCAGGACTATCGGGTGCTGGTCTACGACCAGTTGGGGACCAACAGGAGCCCGGCGAACCTGCCGGCGGGCTATTCCATCGAATCCATGGCGGTGGAATTGCTGGAGCTGCTGGATACCCTGGGCATCCGCCGCTGTCATTTCATCGGCCATGCACTCGGCGGGCTGATCGGCTTGCAGATCGCCCTGCTGCGGCCGCAGCTCTTGCAGAGCCTGGTGCCGATCAACGCCTGGAGCAGCCCCAACCCGCACAGTGCACGCTGTTTCGCGGTGCGCCTGAAACTGCTGCACGACAGCGGCCCGGCAGCCTATGTACAGGCCCAGTCGCTGTTCCTCTACCCGGCCGACTGGATCGCAGCCAACAGCGAGCGACTGGCACGCGACGATGCCCACGCACTGGCGCATTTCCCGCCGACGATGAATCTGGTGCGGCGCATCGAGGCGCTGCTGGCCTTCGATATCGAGGCCGAGCTGCCGCGCATCACCACTCCGACCCTGCTGATCGCCAACCGCGACGACATGCTGGTGCCCTGGCAACGTTCGCAGCACCTGGCCGACGTCATGCCCAATGCCCAGCTGGCGCTGCTGAACTACGGCGGCCACGCGTCCAGCGTCAGCGACAGCGAACCCTTCAACCAGATCCTGCTGGACCATCTTGCCGAGCAGTGCGGCCAGGTTGCAGCAGCCTGAGGACCCGAACATGCACGCCCCCATCGACTCGAATACCCTCGCCACGCTGTTCAGCGAGGCCCGCACCCACAGCGCCTGGCTGGACAAGCCGGTGCCCGACGCCCTGCTCGAGCAGCTCTACGAGCACGTCCGTCTCGGCCCGACCGCGGTCAACAGCTGCCCGGCGCGCTTCGTCTTCGTGCGCAGCGCCGAGGGCAAGCAGAAGCTGGCGCCCTGCCTGTCCAAGGGCAACCTGGACAAGACCCTGGCCGCGCCGGTGACGGTGATCGTCGCCTATGACGAGGACTTCCCGGAGACCCTGCCGGAGCTGTTTCCCCACGCCGATGCGCGCAGCTGGTACGCCGGCCAGCCGGCACTGATCACCGAGAATGCGCTGCGCAACAGCTCGCTGCAGGCCGGTTACCTGATCCTCGCTGCCCGCGCTTTGGGGCTCGATTGCGGACCGATGTCCGGCTTCGACGACAAGGCGCTGGATGCAACCTTCTTCGCTGGCACGAGCTGGAAATCCAACCTGCTGATCAACCTCGGCTACGGCGACGCCAGCAAGCTGCGCGACCGCCTGCCACGCCTGCCCTTCGACCGGGCCTGCGTCCTCGCCTGATGGAGAACCGACCATGCAACTGGCTCAATGCGAAACCGCAGGGGCACCCGGCGCCCCGCTGATCCGCCAGGACTACCGCGATGCCATGGCGCGCCTGGCCGCGGCAGTCAACATCATCACCACCGACGGCCCCAGCGGCCGTGCCGGCTTCACCGCCACCGCGGTGTGCAGCGTCACCGACGAACCGCCGACGCTGCTGGTGTGCCTGAATCGCAGCGCATCGGCGCATCCCATCGTCACCGCTAACGGGCAGCTCTGCGTAAACACCCTGGCCGGTGCGCAGCGGGACCTGTCCAACCTGTTCGGCGGCAAGACGCCCATGGCCGAGCGCTTCGCCGCAGCGCAATGGAGCACCGGCGTGACCGGTTCGCCGCTGCTCGACGGCGCCACGGTGTCGTTCGACTGCCGCATCAGCCACAGCGCCAGTGTCGGCACCCACGACATCCTCTACTGTGAGGTGCTCGCCGTGTACCGCCGCGACAGCAGCGATGCGCTGGTGTACTTCGGCCGCAACTACCACGGGCTGCCCGGCGTCGGCTGAACGCTCGGCTCCCATCACCACCCGAGCCCGCCGCGCGAACCGCGCCGCGGGCTTTTTCTTGCCTGCGAAACAACGCACCTACCGGTGCGCCGCTCGACACGCAAACAGCGCTTGCATCACGGACATAATTGTTATGTTATAACTCTTACATTATTTCCGACACGTGCCTCCCGATGACCGAAGCCGAACTACTCGCCCAGCCCGCCGAGGCGTACATGAACGCAGAGCAGCAGGCCTTCTTCCGCGACCTGCTTTTGCACCAGCGTGCCGAGCTGCAGGCGCGTATCGAGGAAGAATTCCAGGCGCTGCGCGAACAGGAGCCGAGCAGCGACCCCGCCGACATCGGCAGCGCCGAAGAACAGCGTCACTGGCAGCTGCGTGTGCTGGAGCGGGAGAAAAAGCTGCTCGACAAGATCGACGCCGCGCTGGACGCCATCGCCCGCGGCGAGTACGGCTGGTGCGCCGAAACCGGTGAACCCATCGGGCTGCAGCGCCTGCTGTTGCGCCCCACCACGACGCTGTCCATCGAGGCGAAGCAACGCCAGGAACAGCGCGAAAAACACCAACGTTCCGCCTGAGAGACCGCCATGAACCGCCTCCCTGTAACCGTCCTGTCCGGCTTCCTCGGCGCCGGCAAGAGCACCCTGCTCAACCACATCCTGAAGAACCGCGACGGCCGCCGCGTGGCTGTGATCGTCAACGACATGAGCGAGATCAACATCGACGGCAACGAGGTGCAGCGCGGCGTCAGCCTCAATCGCGCCGAAGAGAAGCTGGTGGAGATGAGCAATGGCTGCATCTGCTGCACCCTGCGCGAAGACCTGCTCGAAGAAGTCGGCAAGCTCGCCCGCGAGGGCCGCTTCGACTATCTGTTGATCGAGTCCACCGGTATTTCCGAACCGCTGCCGGTGGCCGAGACCTTCACCTTCCGCGATGAACAGGGCCAGAGCCTGGCCGATCTGGCTCGCCTGGACACCATGGTCACGGTGGTCGACGGGGTGAACTTCCTGCGCGACTTCCACGAGGCCGAGAGCCTGGCCAGCCACGGCGAAACCCTTGGCGAGGACGACGAGCGCTCGGTCACCGAGCTGCTGATCGAACAGGTGGAGTTTGCCGACGTCATCCTGATCAGCAAGATCGACCTGATCTCCGCGGCCGACCGCGAAGAGCTGACCGCCATCCTCGGCCGGCTCAACACCCACGCCGAGATCCTGCCGATGAGCATGGGCCAGGTGCCGCTCGACCGAATCCTCGACACCGGCCGTTTCGATTTCGAACGCGCCGCCCAGGCGCCGGGCTGGCTCAAGGAAATGCGCGGTGAGCATGTGCCGGAAACCGAGGAATATGGCATCGCCTCCACCGCCTACCTGGCGCGCCGGCCGTTCCATCCGCAGCGTTTCTACAACTTCCTCAACCGCGAGTGGAGCAACGGCCGCCTGCTGCGCTCCAAGGGTTTCTTCTGGCTCGCTACCCGCCCCGAGGAAGCCGGCAGCTGGTCGCAGGCCGGTGGGCTGATGCGCTACGACTACGCCGGGCGCTGGTGGCACTTCACGCCGGAGTCGGCCTGGCCGAGCGACCGCGAAAGCCGCACGGCGATCCTTGGCAAATCCCGCGGCGAGTTCGGCGATTGCCGCCAGGAACTGGTCTTCATCGGGCAGAACATCGACTTCGACCAGCTGCGCCGCGAGCTGGACGCCTGCCTGCTGAACGACAGCGAGTGGGCCTTGGGCATCGACGGCTGGCTGCGCCTGCCGGACCCGTTCGGCCCCTGGCACGAGCAGGTCGCCTGATGCTGGCGCTTGCGGCGACTCGCCCGCAGCCGCGGCAGCTGTTCGGCGATACCCCGGCGGTACTCGCCGAAGCCCTGCAAGATGGGGTCAACCTCGCGGTGTGGCAGCGCCGACTACCCCTGCACATCACTGGCTTCGCCGAGACGCTGCTGGCGCTGGGCGAACCGCTGGCTGAGTCCCTGACGCTGGAACCGGGCGCCGAAGGTGAATTGCAGCTGCCGACCCTGGCGGCGGCCTATCGGGACATTGCCGGCCATGCCGGCTTCGTCGCGGATGTCGCCTGGCTGGCCCGCGCCTTCGCCTGTCTGGTCGACGCGCGACGCATCGGCCTGCGCCTGCGGCTGCTGAACAAGGCCATGTGCCCGCGCTTCCACGTCGATCATGTGCCGCTGCGGCTGATCACCACCTATGCCGGCGCGGGCAGCGAATGGCTGCGTGAGGGGGTCATGGCCCGTCGGCGTCTCGGCGAGCCATCAGCCGAGCCCACCGACGCGGCCGCTGTCGAGCGGCTGCAGGTCGGCGAGGTCGCGCTGTTCAAGGGAGAGAAATGGCAGGGCAACGAGGGCGCAGGGATCATTCATCGCTCGCCCCTTGCCGCACCGGATGCGCCCCGCCTGATCCTGACGCTGGACTGGCTGGCCTGAAGCAAAAAGGGCCGCAGCTGCGGCCCTTCGGATCGACGAGGCTGATCACGCGGCCATCTTTTCGCACTCCTCCGCACACTTGCGGCAGGCTTCGGCGCAGGCCTGGCAATGGTCGTGCTGGTGCTGGCCGCATTCCTCGGCACAGTCGCGGCAGACCTGTGCGCAGAGCTTGCAGAAGGCCTTGGCGTAAGGGCTGTCGCGGGTCATGAGCACCGCCGCGATGGCGCACATGTCGGCACAGTCGCGGTCGAGCTGGATGCAGCGCGCCATCATCTTCACGTCGTCCTCGCGCAGACATGAGGCCGCGCAGGTCTCGCAGACCAGTGCGCAGTTGGAACAGGCCTGGATACAGGATTGGTAGCGGGGATTGAGCATGCAAATTTCCTCCATTTCGGGGCCGATGAAATGGTCGGCACCTTCGGGCGGCGCCGAGCCGGGCCGAACGACGTTCGTACTAGGTAGGGTCGCCCGCGCCAGCGAAGTTCATTTCATTCGCCGGACGGCCCCCAGCCCAGCGCAACGACGACGGCACCGTTACAATGGCTGCCCCGCACTAACAGCCGCCCCCGCCGCCATGCCCTTCACCCTCTCCGCACCCTGCGAACTGCTGGAAGTCATCAGCAAGAGCCGCTTTCTGGCCAAGGCGGCTCCCGTGCAGAGCGCCGAAGAAGCTCAGACATTCATCCAGTCGGTCAGCGATCCGACCGCTACGCATAATTGCTGGGCGTGGAAGATCGGCAATCAGTACCGCTTCAGTGATGACGGCGAGCCCGGCGGTACGGCGGGTCGGCCGATGCTGACGGCGATCGAAGGGCAGGACTTCGATCGGGTCGCGGTGGTGGTGATTCGCTGGTTCGGTGGCATCAAGCTCGGAACCGGTGGCCTGGCCCGCGCCTATGGCGGCACCACGGCCAAATGCCTGCAAGCGGGCGAGCGCAGCGAGCTGGTGTCACGCTCACGCTGCCGTTGTCATTGCCGGTTCGCCGAACTGGCGCTGCTCAAGGCGCGCCTGGTGGACTTTGAAGCGCTGCTGGAAGCCGAGCACTTCGACGCCGAAGGCGCGACGCTGGAGATAGCCCTTCCCGCCGACCAGCTGCAGCCACTCGACAGATTGCTCTCTGATATCACCCGCGGGCGAAGCCGGCTGCAAGCCTTGGACTAGACGCGCCTTTGCCCACAATAACTGTGGACGCAATTGTGGATAACAATTGTATGGTGCGCTGCGAAGCGCCTGCCGCGGGGCCTGCAGAAAACTGTACACTTTTTAACCAGAACGTATTTCGTACCCGGTAAGGCCGCGTTAAACGCTTGAATTTCGGTGTTTTTTGACTGGCCGGTCGAGCGATGACGTTATGCCATCAATTGCGTTCTGCCAGCTGCCAGTTATGCCCGATTCACGTGGAGAACCTTGTGGATAACGTTGGGAACAACCTTGCCAGCCCGCGCCATTCTTGGCCCGCAGACCACTGGTCAAATTTTCGCCAAATGCAACGGGAGCTTCATCGCGTTGTCATCGGCGACTGATAGCCGCTTCAAACGGCCGATGGCCATATCGGTCATGCAGCCCCGTCGCTAGAATGCCCTCATACCCGCAAGACGAGAATTTCGCGATGCAAGACTGGCTCAACAACCTGCCCAAGGCCGAACTCCACCTGCACCTGGAGGGCTCGCTGGAGCCGGAACTGATGTTCCGTCTGGCCGAGCGCAACAAGATCGCCCTGCCCTGGAATGACGTCGAAGCACTGCGCAGCGCCTACAACTTCGGCAACCTGCAGGAGTTCCTCGATCTCTACTACGCTGGCGCCGACGTGCTGCGTACCGAGCAGGACTTCTATGACCTGACCTGGGCCTACCTGCAGAAGTGCGAAGAGCAGAACGTGGTGCACACCGAGCCCTTCTTCGACCCGCAAACCCACACCGACCGCGGCGTACCGTTCGAGGCCGCGCTCAACGGCATCAGCGCCGCGCTGGCCGATGGCCGCGAGCTGCTGGGCATCAGCAGCGGGCTGATCCTCAGTTTCCTGCGCCACCTGCCGGAAGAGGAAGCCTTCAAGACCCTGGAACAGGCATTGCCCTATCGCAACGCCTTCTTCGCCGTCGGCCTGGACAGCTCCGAAGTCGGCCATCCGCCGAGCAAGTTCCAGCGCGTGTTCGACAAGGCGCGTGGCGAAGGCTTGCTGACCGTTGCCCATGCCGGCGAGGAAGGTCCGCCCGAGTACATCTGGCAGGCACTCGACCTGCTCAAGGTCAGCCGGATCGACCACGGCGTACGTGCCGCGGAAGATCCGAAGCTGATCGCCCGGCTGATCGAGGAGCAGATTCCACTGACGGTCTGCCCGCTGTCCAACACCAAGCTCAAGGTGTTTGCCGACATGCGTCAGCACAACATCCTCGACCTGCTGGAGCAGGGCGTGAAGGTCACGGTGAATTCCGACGATCCGGCCTATTTTGGCGGCTATGTCACGGAGAATTTCGTCGCGCTGCACGAAAGCCTGGGCATGACTGAAGCCCAGGCCCGCCGCCTGGCGCAGAACAGCCTGGACGCCCGCCTGGCCTACTGAGCCATTCGTCGGCGCAAGGCCGACCTGCGACACCATGGCTCGCCGCGCGAGCCATGGCTGCGCCTAGACTGTGCGGCGTTCGACACGTGAGGAGATCGCCATGCACATTCTCGTCCGCCCCATGACGCCCCACCCCGACAGCGCCTGGCAGGTCTGCCTGGATCGCCAGCGCATCACCTTTCGCAGCGAAGCCGAGGCCAGGGCCTTCGCCGAGACCCTGCAGCGGCGCCTGCAGGCGCCCCATCGGCTGCCGCTGAGCGCCTGACCTCACTCCGTGCTGGCGCGGGCGGTGCCATAGGCGACCAACGTCGCCAGCAGCCCGCACAGACTCATGATCGCCGCCAGCGGCACCGCGGTGCCGTTGTGCAGCGCCCCCACCGCGGAAGCGGCAATGGCCGCGATGGTGAACTGCAGGCTGCCGAGCAGAGCCGAGGCGCTGCCGGCATTGGCGCGCTGATCGGCCATGGCGCAGGCGGTGGCATTGGGCAGCAGGCAGCCCAGGCAGGACACACAACAGAACAGCGGGATCAGCAAGGGCCAGAGCGATTCGGGCTGCGCCGCCGCAACCGCCAGCAACGCCAGCGCACTGGCGAAGAAGAACCACACCCAGCGCCGCACCCAGAACTCCGGCCCACGCCAGCGCACCAGTCGCACGTTCACCTGCGCCATCAGGATGAAGCCCGCCGCATTGATACCGAACAGCCAGCCGAAATGCTCCGGCTTGACGCCGTACAGCTCGATGAAGACGAACGGCGAACCGGTGATGTAGGCAAACATGCCAGCCATGCACAGTGCGCCGGTCAGCACGTGGCCGATAAAGAAGCGATCGCGGAACAGCCGCAGGTACTGCCCGAGCGCACCGGACATCGGCTGGCGCGGCAGCCCGGCCGGATAGGTTTCCGGCAGCCAGAGCGCCACCGCCACCAGGCAGATCGCGCTGAACAGCGTCAGCAGGACGAAGATCGACGGCCAGCCGAACGACGCCAGCAGCGCGCCGCCGGCCACCGGCGCGAGGATCGGCGCCAGGCCCATCACCAGCATCAGCTGCGAGAACACCTTGGCGCTGGTCATCGGATCGCAGAGGTCGCGCACCACGGCCCGCGCCACCACCATGCCGGCGCAGCCACCCAGCGCCTGCACGAAGCGCACGCCGATCAGCCAGTCCATCGACGGTGCGAAGGCGCTGGCCAGCGATGCCAGGGTGAACAGGGTCACGCCCACCAGCAGCGGCCCGCGCCGCCCGTAGCGATCGGCCAGCGGACCGTAGACCAGCTGACCGATGGCCAGACCGACGAAATACGCCGCCAACGACAGCTGGACGTGATCGACACTGGTACCAAAGGCCTGCGCGATCAGCGGAAATGCAGGCAGGTACATGTCGATGGCCAGGGGACCGAACGCGCTGAGCGCGCCCAGGATGAGGAGAATCCGCAAAGACATCAGAGGCTCGCAAAGCAGGAAAAGGGACGTGCCGAGGCCAATGCTTGGACCGCGGCCTCGGTGGGACAATTGCACCGGCGTGCAAGATGCTGTTACATACACCGCCGATTGTAAACATGCATCGCGACGAGATGCCTCGTTACACTGGTCGCCTCCACCGCTGCTGGATGCCTGAAGCAGCCGCTACCGCCGAACCTGCCCATGCGCCGAACCAAAGAAGAAGCCGAGAAGACCCGCATCGCCATCCTCGCCTCCGCCGAGCGGCTGTTTCTGGACAAGGGAGTGGCCCACACCAGTCTCGATCAGATCGCGCGCGACGCTGGCGTGACGCGCGGCGCCGTGTACTGGCACTTCCAGAACAAGGCGCACCTGTTCCACGAGATGCTCAATCAGATCCGCCTGCCGCCTGAGCAGATGACCGAGCGTCTGTGCAGCTGCAATCAGCAGCAGCCGCTGCAGGCTCTGATCGCCCTGCGCAACCTGACGGTCGAGGCCATCAGCACCCTGGCCAGCAACGAGCAGAAGCGCCGGATCTTCACCATCCTGCTGCACAAGTGCGAATTCACCGACGAGCTGCGCGAGGCCGAAGAGCGACATCACGCCTTCATCAACCAGTTCATCGATCTGTGCGAGAACCTGCTGCGCAACGCCTCGGCCTGCCTGCGACCTGGCGTCTCGCCGCGCCTGGCGGCATTGTCGCTGCATGCCCTGGTGGTCGGGCTGTTCACCGACTGGACCCGCGACACCGGGCTGTTCGCGCCGCTGGTCGACACCAAGGCGCTGATCGACCCGCTGTTCCGCGGCCTGGTCCGCGACTGGCCGGACGACCCCGACCAGCTCGGTGCCTGAGTGCCGGCATGATCACGCCACCTGATAGCCCTCCTCGCTGATCGCCTGGCGAATCGCCTGCTCGCTGGCGCTGCTCTGCACCTCGACCGTCCCGCTCGCCAGATCCACCTTCACCTGGGCCTGCGCGTCCAGCGCCTTGATGGCCTGGGTGACCGCGCGCTCGCAGTGGCTGCAGGTCATTCCGCTCACGTTGAATACAGGCATCGTCGTTCTCCTCGATCGTTGGATGGATCGATTCTCAAGCTTGCCACCCTGGCAAGGTCAAGGCCCTGGCTGTCGCAGATCATGGTGTTGACCTTGCCATAGGGTTAAGGTCGATCCTGAGCGCATCGCCATCCGAGGAGACACAGCCATGTCCAGCGCCACCCATACGCTGCCGGTCAGCGGTATGACCTGCGCCAGCTGCGCCGGCCGCGTCGAACGCGCCCTGCTCAAGGTGCCGGGTGTGGCCAGCGCCAGCGTCAACCTGGCCAACGAGCAGGTGCGCGTCGAAAGCAGCGAGGCGGACCTCGCGGCCCTGATCGAAGCCGTGCAGAAGGCCGGCTATGGCGTGCCGGTGCAGAGTCTGGAGCTGGCCATCGACGGCATGACCTGCGCCAGCTGCGTTGGCCGCGTCGAGCGTGCCCTGCTCAAGGTGCCCGGGGTGCGCAGCGCGGCGGTGAATCTGGCCAGCGAGCGCGCCCACGTCGAAGTACTCGGCCCGCCGGACCCGGCCGCGCTGATCCAGGCCGTCGAGGCAGCCGGTTATCACGCCACGGCGAGCAGCGAGCGCCGCCCGGCGGCCGATGCCGAACGACGCCTGCAGCGCGAACGCTGGGCAGTGATCGCCGGCCTGCTGCTGGCCGCACCGCTGGTGCTGCCGATGTTCGGCGAGCTGTTCGGGCAGCACTGGATGCTGCCGGCGTGGATCCAGTTCCTGCTCGCCACGCCGGTGCAGTTCGTCCTCGGTGCGCGCTTCTACGTCGCAGGCTGGAAGGCGGTGCGCGCCGGTGCCGGCAACATGGACCTGCTGGTCGCCATCGGCACCAGCGCCGGTTACGGCCTGAGCCTCTATCAATGGTGGGCGACGCCGGCCGGGCAGATGCCGCACCTGTATTTCGAGGCCTCGGCGGTGGTCATCGCCCTGGTGCTGCTGGGCAAATACCTCGAAAGCCGCGCCAAGCGCCAGACCAGCGCGGCGATCCGGGCACTGGAAGCCTTGCGTCCGGACCGCGCGACACGGGTGATCGACGGCCGCGAGGAAGACGTCGCCATCGCCGCGCTGCGCCTGGACGACCTGGTGCTGGTCAAGCCTGGCGAGCGTTTCCCGGTGGACGGCGAAGTGGTCGAGGGCGAAAGCCAGGCCGACGAAGCGCTGATCAGCGGCGAGAGCCTACCGGTGAACAAGGCGCCAGGCGACCGCATCACCGGTGGCGCGATCAACGGCGAGGGTCGGCTGCTGGTGCGCACCACCGCGCTCGGTGGCGAGACTGTGCTGGCGCGGATCATCCGCCTGGTGGAAGACGCCCAGGCGGCCAAGGCACCGATCCAGAAGCTGGTGGACAAGGTCAGCCAGGTGTTCGTCCCAGCGGTGCTGGTGATCGCCGTGTTCACCCTGATCGGCTGGTTGCTCACTGGCGCGCCGGCCGAGGTCGCGCTGATCAATGCGGTGGCGGTGCTGGTGATCGCCTGCCCCTGCGCGCTCGGCCTGGCGACACCGGCGGCGATCATGGCCGGCACCGGCGTGGCGGCACGCCACGGCATCCTGATCAAGGACGCCGAGGCCCTGGAAGTCGCCCATGCGGTGAATGCGGTGGCCTTCGACAAGACCGGCACGCTGACCTCCGGCAAGCCGCAGATCATCCACCTGCATGCGCTGGAAGGTGACGAGGCGAGCCTGTTGCGCCTGGCCGGCGCTCTGCAACGTGGCAGTGAACACCCACTGGCACGTGCCGTGCTGGAGCGCTGCGAAGCCGATGGCGTCGCGGTGCCGGATGTGCAGAAGAGCCAGGCCCTGAGCGGCCGCGGCATCGCCGGGACGCTGGACGGTCGGCAGCTGGCGCTGGGCAATCGGCGCATGCTGGACGAATTCGGCCTGCAACCGGGCGAGCTGCTGGATACTGCCCAGCGTTGGGAAGCCGAAGGCCGCACGCTCTCCTGGCTGGTGGAGAGCGCACCGCAACCGCGCGTGCTCGGCCTGTTCGCCTTCGGCGACAGCCTCAAGGAGGGCGCTGCGGCGGCGATCGCCGCACTCGATGCCCGGCATATCCGCAGCCACCTGATCACCGGCGACAACCGTGGCAGCGCGCGGGTGGTGGCCGAAGCGCTGCATATCGACGACGTGCACGCCGAGGTGCTGCCGGCAGACAAGGCCGCCACCGTGGCGGAGCTGAAGAAGGGCGGCGCCGTGGTGGCGATGGTTGGCGATGGCATCAACGATGCGCCAGCCCTGGCCGCAGCGGATGTCGGCATCGCCATGGGCGGCGGCACCGACGTGGCCATGCACGCCGCCGGCATCACGCTGATGCGCGGTGATCCGCGCCTGGTGCCGGCAGCGCTGGAGATCGCCCGGCGCACCTACCGCAAGATCCAGCAGAACCTGTTCTGGGCCTTCATCTACAACCTGGTGGGCATTCCGCTCGCCGCCTTCGGCTTCCTCAGCCCGGTGGTGGCCGGTGCGGCAATGGCCCTGTCGAGCGTCAGCGTGGTGAGCAACGCCCTGCTGCTGCGCTCCTGGAAACCGGAAGAATGATCGGGAGCACGCCATGAACATCGGTCAGGCAGCCAAGCACAGCGGCCTCACGGCGAAGATGATCCGCTACTACGAATCCATCGGTCTGCTCACGCCCGCCGGGCGTGGCGCCAATGGCTACCGCCACTACAACGAGCGCGACCTGCACCAGCTGGCCTTCATCCGCCGCGCTCGTGATCTGGGCTTCTCCCTCGAGGAGGTCGGCAAGCTGCTGGCGCTGTGGCAGGACCGCCAGCGCGCCAGCGCCGACGTGAAAGCCCTAGCCGGCGCGCATATCGACGAGCTGAACCGCAAGATCGCCGAGCTGGTCGGCCTGCGCGACACGCTGCAGGAGCTGGTCGACCACTGCCAGGGTGATGATCGGCCGGACTGCCCGATCCTGCAGGGCATCGAAAGCGGCTGCTGCAGCACGCGTCCCGCACCCTCCCGGACAGGCATATCAGCACGAGCGGACAGGGCCTGATCCTTGCGCGGGCGTTCACACGCCCGCCGATCGCTCGCTGCCGCGCAGGCAAGCGGGCAACCGTCCCTCGGCTGACATTCAAGTTCGCATGCGCCAGGCCGACAGTGAGGCCGAAGACAGAAGCGGCCGCCCTGCGTACCCGCTCGCATCGACAATTCATCTTGATTTGGACTGCCATGAATAACTGGTTTGCAAATATCGGGGTCAGCAGGAAGCTCGCACTGGGCTTCGGCGTCGTCCTGGCCCTCACCTTCATCCTCGCCTGGAACGGCTGGGGCAGCCTGGGCAGCGTGATCCAGCGCAGCGGCTGGATGACCGAGATCTCGCAGCTGAACAAGACCCTCACCGACCTGCGCATTGCCCGCCTGCAGTTCATGCTGGCCAACGGCGACGCCGAGTCCACCGAGCGGCTGGACAAGAACCTCGGCATCTACCTCGCCCAGCAGACCAAGCTGCTGGACACCTTCAAGAACCCGATCAACGTCGCCCAGCTCAAGGAACAGGCCGGCTACAACGCCCAGTACCAGAACTCGCTGAACGACATGCGCAAGGGCTACGCCCAGGCCAACGCCGCGCGTACCACCATCGACGGTGCCGCCGCGCGTCTGGCAGAGCTGAACGCTGGCGTCACCGGCCAGGTGCTGCGGTTGTCGGAATACGATGAAGGGCGCTTCGCGCAATTCCAGGCCATCACCCGGATCGAGGATGACGTGCAGCGCGCCCAATACCTGCTGCGGGTCTATATGGCGGCTCCGGGTGCCGAGGCAGCCAAGGCCGTCTACGCGCAACTGGATGCCGCCCAGGCCACGCTGGATCGTCACGCTGCCGCGCTCGACGCCGACCACGCGGCGACGCTGCAGCAGATCCGTGCCGTGCTCGGCGAGTATCGCAGCGCCATCGAATCGCTGGAGGCGGCCACCGTCGCCATCGCCAAGGCACGCCAGGAGATGACCGACCAGCAGAAGGAGATCGTCCGCATCAGCGACTCGCTCTATCAGTTCCAGCTCGACCGGCTCGATGTGGAGAGCAGCGCCGCCCGCACCCGCCTGATCATCAGCACGCTGCTGGCACTGGCGCTCGGCGCCCTGGCCGCCTGGCTGATCACCCGCCAGATCGTCCTGCCGCTGCGTGCCACCCTGGCCGACGTCGAGCGCATCGCCTCCGGCGACCTCAGCCCGACGGCGCAGGTCCATCGCCGCGACGAACTGGGCGCGCTGCAACGCGGCATCCAGCAGATGAGCTCGACCCTGCGCGAGCTGATCGGCGGCATCCGCGATGGCGTCAGCCAGATCAGCGCCGCCGCCGAGGAGCTGTCGGCGGTCACCCAGCAGACCAGCGCCGGGGTGAACAGCCAGAAGGAAGAGACCGACCAGGTTGCCACCGCCATGCACGAGATGTCGGCCACCGTCCAGGAAGTCGCGCGCAACGCCGAGCAGGCCGCCCTGGCCGCCACCGAAGCGGATAGTGAAGCCCGTGAAGGCGACCGCGTGGTGCTGGAGGTGGTCAACCAGATCGAACGCATGGCCGATGCCGTGGTGCGCTCCACCCAGGCGATGAGCGCGCTGCAGAGTGAAAGCGACAAGATCGGCAGCGTGATGACAGTGATCCGCGCCGTGGCCGAGCAGACCAACCTGCTGGCGCTCAACGCCGCCATCGAAGCCGCCCGCGCCGGCGAGGCCGGCCGCGGATTCGCCGTGGTCGCCGATGAGGTGCGCGGGCTGGCGCAGCGCACGCAGAAGTCCACCGAGGAAATCGAAGGGCTGGTCGCCGCGCTGCAGAACGGCACCCAGCAGGTCGCCTCGATCATGCACACCAGCCGCGACCTGACCGACAGCGGCGTCGAGCTGGCGCGCCGTGCCGGTGCGTCGCTGGGCAGCATCACCCGCACCGTGTCGAACATCCAGGCGATGAACCAGCAGATCGCCGCGGCCGCCGAGGAACAGAGCGCGGTGGCCGAGGAGATCAGCCGTAGCGTGGTGAACGTGCGCGATGTGTCGGAGCAGACCGCCGCCGCCAGCGAAGAGACGGCCGCCTCGAGCACCGAACTGGCGCGTCTGGGTGGTCAGTTGCAGATGATGGTGAGCCGCTTCCGGCTCTGAGAAGAGGCACCGCGAGGCAGGCCCTGCCTCGCGGTGCAGCGATCAGCTGGCCTGGGATTGCAGGTAGTTCTGCAGACCGATGCGGTCGATCAGGCCGAGCTGCTGCTCCAGCCAGTAGGCGTGGTCTTCCTCGGTGTCGTGCAGCTGCAGGGCCAGAATGTCGCGGGTCTGGTAGTCGCCATGCTGCTCGGCCAGGGCGATGCCCTGCGCCAGTGCCGCACGCACCCGGTACTCCAGCGCCAGATCGTTGCGCAGCATGTCCGGCACGGTCTTGCCAGGATTGATCGGCTCCGGCGTCATGTCCGGCGTGCCTTCGAGGAACAGGATGCGCTTGAGCAGCGCATCGGCATGCTGCGTTTCCTCTTCCATTTCATGGTTGATGCGCTCGTAGAGGCGGGAGAAGCCCCAGTCGGCGTACATCCGCGAATGCAGGAAATACTGGTCGCGGGCCGCCAGTTCGCCGCGCAGCAGCTCCTTGAGATAGTCGATTACCGGTGCCTGGCCTTGCATTGCGTATTCCCCATGACTGATGCGCCTTTGACAGCGGGCAAGCATCCCCGCTGGGTTCGTCACGGTCAAGCGCTGCAGCGCCGCAGCCGTGCACCTTCCAGTGTGGCAGAGCGCGGGCAGAAATCGACTTCCCGGTCACGCTGCCGACGACAGGCGCCTGTCGAACTCCTGGGCTGACACGGGGCTCTATTGACAGTCCCGACGACCGACAGCGGCGGTCGTCAGCCGATCAGACAGGAGCCCCGATGACGTCAACGCCAGTATTCCCCCTGTTCAAGGCCGGGTTGACCCTCATCGTCTGCGCGCTGCCGCTGCTCGGCGGCTGTTCCTCGGAGGCCGAGCCGGCACCCGAGCCGCCGCGGGTGGCGCTGGTCGAGCC
>OGCL01000135.1_pt1 | contig 83328 bp, 69 predicted proteins | sample 1570041 | NCBI WGS metagenome assembly OGCL01 (sample SAMN06266162, study PRJEB24511) | hot springs metagenome | isolation source: Hot spring water | place: South Africa: Limpopo | collected 2015-06-22
CATTCGCTCGACTTGCATGTGTTAGGCCTGCCGCCAGCGTTCAATCTGAGCCATGATCAAACTCTTCAATTAAAGTTTTTCAAGCTCAGTATTACTGACTAAATATTTTACTATCTGGTCACTCATACTAAGTTAATTCGTTTTTGCGAATCTTCTATCACGAGTGCCCACACAGATGATTGATTGCTAATTGTTAAAGAGCGTGCTTCGACTTCGAAGCGGGAGGCGTATGTTACACTTCCCAGATTTTAAGTCAAGCAGAGAATTTTACTATTTAAATAAGCTTCTCTGCTTAACCTGACCTACTTTAGAAACCGCTTCGGATTTCTGCCTCACTACCACTTTCAGAGCTTAGAGCCTGTCGTCGTTGCGAGGCGGCCATTTTAGTCAGTTTTTATTTCGTGTCAAGCGTCTTTTTATCGACATTTTCAACTTATTTCAAACTCACCCGGCTTGCTGCTTTCGCACCACCCCGTCGGCATGGCGCGCATTATAGGGCGTTTTTGAAATGGCGCAAGCGTGAATTTAAAGAAATATGCCTTTTTGCATTCAACCGCGCAGTAAATGGCCAAAGTGAGCATTTTAACAGCATTTATGCCGAGAAAACCGGCACAAAACTCAGGTTGCGCTGAAAAATCCTTTTTTCAGCTCTTTATAAATAAGAAAGCACGGTCAGTGAATTCAAGCTATTTGCTGCCTGTATGCAAGGACAACAAAACCTCAGCGTAAATTTGGCGCCAGCCAGCTTTGTGCTTCTTCCTGGCTAAAACCTTTTCGCTGGGCGTAATCCGCAAGCTGATCTTCACCAATTTTACTTACAGCAAAGTATTTACTGTCCGGATGGGCAAAGTACCAACCTGACACGGCAGCACCCGGCCACATGGCAAAACTTTCGGTAAGCTCCAGGCCAATCTCCGGGGTGACATTGAGCATGTTAAATAAAGTGCCTTTTTCAGTGTGCTCAGGACAAGCCGGATAACCCGGTGCCGGACGAATGCCTTGATAGGCCTCACGGATCAACGCTTCGTTATCGAGATTTTCATCAGCAGCATAACCCCAATAATCTTTACGGACTTGTTGATGCAGGTACTCCGCCAGCGCTTCAGCCAGACGATCGGCCAGCGCTTTCACCATAATACTGTTGTAGTCATCATGGGCAGCGGCAAACTCAGCAGCAAACTCGTCGGCGCCAAAACCCGTGCTCACCGCAAATGCACCTATATAGTCGGCAACACCTGAAGAGGCTGGCGCAACAAAATCACCTAAACAGCAATTCGGTACATTGTTACGCAGCTGCAATTGCTGACGCAGGTTATATAAGCGGTGTTTTTCTGTGGTTCTGCTTTCGTCTGTATACACAATAATGTCATCCCCTTCGCTATTGGCAGGGAACAACCCAAAAATGGCACGACCTGTCACCTTGCGCGAGCCTATCATCAGATCCAACATATGATTGGCATCCTGATAAAGCTTACGGGCTTCCATCCCCACTTCAGGATGGTTCAAAATAGCCGGGAATTTGCCCGACAACTGCCAGGTTAAAAAGAAGGGCGTCCAGTCGATAAAATCGCGCAAGCTTTGTAAATCGACATCCTGCCAGATATGAATGCCTGGTTTTTTCGGGGCCGGTGCCACTTTGGTTAAATCAAGCTGAAACTTATTGTCACGTGCTTCCTCGAGCGTCAGCATTTTTTCACCCGGGCGGGCACGTTGATGCTGCTCTACAGCTCGGCGGTATTCATCATTGACCCGCGCCAGATAATCCGGTTTTTGCGTTGGGCTTATCAGTGATTGCACCACAGACACACTGCGCGATGCATTAGGGACATACACCACACCATGCTGATAATTGGGCGCAATTTTTATTGCGGTATGGGCTTTAGAGGTCGTCGCGCCACCTATTAATAGAGGAATAGTAAAACCAAGCCGCGTCATCTCTTTGGCGACATGCACCATTTCATCTAAAGAAGGTGTAATAAGGCCGGACAAACCAATAATATCCACATCCAGCTCTTTGGCTTTTTGCAATAAAGTGGCACAAGGCACCATCACACCCAGATCAATCACTTCATAGTTATTACACTGCAGCACTACACCAACAATATTTTTGCCGATGTCATGCACATCCCCTTTGACAGTGGCCATCAGCACCTTGCCCTGTGCTTTGGCTCCTGTACCGGCTTTTTCTGCTTCTATATAGGGCTGCAGATAGGCTACAGCCTTTTTCATCACCCGCGCCGACTTAACCACCTGAGGCAGAAACATTTTGCCTTCACCAAATAAGTCGCCCACCACGTTCATGCCGTCCATCAGCGGACCTTCAATCACATGAAGGGGCCTCTCCACCTGTAAACGGGCTTCTTCAGTGTCCACTTCAATAAAATCGGTAATGCCCTTCACCAACGCATGTTCCAGCCGCTTGTTAACAGGCCAGCTGCGCCAGGCTTCGTCTTCTTTGACCGCAACTGTGCCATCCCCTTTAAACTGAGCGGCGATGTCCAGCAAACGTTCGGTGGCATCGTCGCGGCGGTTCAGAATGACATCTTCCACCCGCTCGCGCAGTAACTCAGGAATGTCGTCATACACAGCCAGCTGGCCAGCATTGACGATGCCCATATCCATGCCAGCTTTGATAGCGTGATATAAAAACACCGAGTGAATGGCCTCACGCACCGGATCGTTACCACGAAACGAAAATGACACGTTCGACACGCCACCGGACACTTTGGCATAAGGGCACAATTTTTTAATTTCACGGGTGGCTTCAATAAAATCCACAGCGTAGTTGTTGTGTTCTTCAATACCTGTAGCAACGGCAAAAATATTGGGGTCAAAAATGATGTCTTGTGGCGGAAAGCCAACTTGCTCCACCAGAATTTTGTAAGCACGCTGACAAATTTCGACTTTCCGCGCTTTGGTATCTGCCTGCCCCACTTCATCAAAAGCCATCACCACCACAGCTGCACCATAACGGCGTAATAATTTTGCCTGATGCACAAACTGAGCTTCGCCTTCTTTTAGCGAAATAGAATTCACCACAGCTTTGCCCTGGATACATTTGAGCGCAGCTTCAATCACTTCCCACTTCGACGAGTCGACCATAATAGGCACACGGGAAATGTCAGGTTCGGATGCCAGCAGATTCAGATAACGCACCATGGCCGCTTTGCTGTCGAGCATGGCTTCGTCCATGTTGATATCAATTATTTGCGCACCATTCTCTACCTGCTGCCGCGCCACCTGCAACGCAGCTTCAAATTTGCCGTCCAGAATCAGTTTTTTAAAACGGGCAGAGCCTGTGACGTTGGTGCGCTCACCTATATTGATAAATCTGACTTGTTGCATTACCACTCCAACGAAAAGGCTTCAAGGCCAGCCAGATGAAACTGATGGGACTTTGTTTTGGGCTGGCGTGGTTTAACACCTGCCACTACTTCACTGATGGCTTTAATATGCTCTGGGGTGGTGCCACAACAACCACCAACAATATTTAAAAAACCTTGCGCCGCCCAATCTTTAATTTCAGCCGCCATCTCAACCGCGCCTAAGTCATATTCACCAAACTCATTGGGTAAACCGGCATTTGGATGCACCGACACATAACATTCTGAAATACCGGATAAGGTCTCGACATAAGGCCGCAGCAAATCTGGCCCTAAGGCACAATTTAAGCCAAAAGTGACAGGCTCTACATGGGCCAGCGAGTTATAAAAGGCTTCGGTCGTTTGACCAGATAAAGTGCGGCCTGAGGCGTCGGTAATGGTGCCTGAAATCATCACCGGCAATTTATAACCAATTTCATCAAATACCTGCAGCACGGCAAAAGCAGCGGCTTTGGCGTTTAAGGTATCAAAAATGGTTTCCAGCATAATAATGTCTGCACCACCTTCAATCAGCGCCAAAGTTGATTCGTGATAAGCCGCCACTAAAGTATCAAAATCGATATTGCGATAACCAGGGTCATTCACGTCCGGTGAAATAGAAGCTGTTCTGTTGGTTGGGCCAAGCACACCTGCCACATAACGCGGCTTATCCGGTGTTAATGCGGTAAATTCATCACAGGCTTTGCGCGCAAGCGACGCAGCTTCACGGTTAATACGTGCCGACAGATGCGACATGTCATAGTCCGCCATGGCAATGGTAGTGGCGTTAAAACTGTTGGTTTCCAGAATATCTGCGCCGGCGGCTAAATATTTGTGGTGAATGTCACTGATGATCTGAGGTTGGGTCAGTACTAGCAGATCATTATTGCCTTTCAGATCTGAAGGCCAATCGGCAAACTCTGCACCACGGTAATCGGCTTCCTGTAACTGATAAGCCTGGATCATGGTGCCCATGGCACCATCAAGCACCAAAATCCGTTCTGATAACAATTGTGCCAGCGCTTGTGGTGTTAACCGTGCTCCGGACTGAACTGCTGCACTGAACACTGTCATAACAATTGCTCCTGACCAATTTGCTGAATATCAAAAGGTGTAGCCTGGTACACATAGTAGTTCAGCCAGTTACTGAATAATAAGAAGGCATGGCTTTGCCATAACTTTTGTGGCCCCTTGGCCGGGTCGTTGTCTTTAAAATAATTTTCCGGCACTTTTGGCTGTAAACCCGCCGTCAGGTCGCGCTGATATTCATCATTGAGTGTGGTTAAGTCATATTCCGGATGACCTGTGACAAAAACGCGGCTGCCACTGCTGTTTTGCAGCAGATATGCGCCTGTGACATCGGCCTGTGCCAACACATGAATATCCGGATGTTGCTGGTATTTTTGTTGGGGCACCTGGGCATAACGGGAATGTGGCACCAGAAACTTATCATCAAAACCGCGAACCAATGGACTTAAAGGTTGTACTACATCCTGCCAGTACACACCTGAGAGTTTTTCACCGCGGATCTCACGCTGCAAACCGTAATAATAATAAAGCGCTGCATGCGCAGCCCAACATAAAAACAAGGTGGACGTGACGTGGCGATCAGCCCAAGCCAGAATTTCCGATAACTGCGGCCAATAACTGACCTCTTCATAATCCACCAGCCCCAGAGGTGCACCTGTGATGATCAAACCATCATAGTTTTGCTGCTGCACGTCAGAGAAAAATTTATAAAAACAGTTTAAGTGGCTTTCTGCCGTGTGTTTGCTGACATGGTTGTCGAGCCGGATCAGATCCACGTCCACCTGCAACGGGCTATTGGCCAGTAAGCGCAACAGCTGGATTTCAGTGGTGACCTTATTTGGCATCAGATTCAGAATGGCAATTTTCAGTGGCCGGATATCCTGCTTTAAAGCCCGACTTTCAGTCATGACAAAAACGTTTTCCGCGGATAACGCTTCCACTGCGGGTAATTGATCCACCACTTTAATAGGCATGCAGGCTCCGGATAAAAATTCAAAGTGCGGCTACTTTGGCGAAAACCGCCAGAATTGTCAACATCTACACGTTTAGATGGCCAAATAAAAATAACAAAGCGGGGATAAATCCGCCTATGCTTGCAGTATCTGCTTTTGGATTTGTATTGTTATGCTGCAGCGTTTTTTCAGTTGCCTAATCTTCACCACTATCTGCTTCAGCCCGCCGCTTGATGCCGGAAACATGCAGGCAACGGCTATTGAGATTTTTATCCGCGACGATGTGTATGAAGATTATCAGAAGTTTGTTGCAGACCGTGATGTATTGACCATCACTGAGTTTCGCAGCCCTTTTATGCGCCGCGACGTGGCGGATATGGTGTTGCTGCAACAGGCTCTGGCACTTGGTGGTTTTCAGCGTAGTTTTGTTTATCTGCCAGGCAAGGTGAATTTTCGTAATACCAAAATGCTGGAAAGCGGCGAGTTATTGCTAAGTTTTGACACCTATTGGCTTAGTGACGCCCAAGCTTTAGCAGATAAAGTGCTGATCAGTCAGCCCGTGATCAAAAAAGGCCAATATCTGGCCGGCATTTACACCAGTCCAAACAACCAAAAAGTATTGCAATTAAATGAACTGGCCGATTTTCGTGAACTGACCGCCGTTTCCACCCCCAAGTGGCGCACTGATTGGCTAACCATGTCAGCGCTACCGCTGAAACGATTGGTCAGAGAAGACGAATGGTTGAGTCAGGCCCGTATGGTGCATATGCAGTGGGTTGATTTTATGCTGATGCCTTTTGTAAACAGCGCAGATGGTCTGTACCAGCTTGAGCAAATTCAGTTAAAGCTGGTGCCCGAAGTTGCAGTATTACTCGATGACAGCCGGCATTTTGTTGTCAGTAAAAATCATCCGGCCGGTGCTGAAGCTTATGCGGCTTTGCAGCTTGGTCTTGCTGCCCTCGAAAAAAGCGGCCGGATCCAGCAACTGTACCGGCAGGCCGGCTTTCTGGTCGAGCCTGGTCGTTACAAAGTGTTGAATCAACAAACAAGCAGCAGTCGCTAAACCAAAACCAAAACCAAAACCAAAACCAAAACCAAAACCAAAACCAAAACCAAAACCAAAACCAAAACCAAAACCAAAAGCTTATCCGGCGGTTGGCGGTTTATAAAAGAGCCCCTTCATACAGCAAAGCTAAAAACAAAAAAACCGGTCATGACCGGTTTTTTTGTCTGGGAAAGTACTGCTCAAACTTGATGTATCGAGTTCGACTGCAGCCTTTGCTACAACTTACAGATCATCTTCCATTTCTAATGCTTCTGGCATCAGATCGTCCACCGCTGCTGTGGGTTTGTGGGTTGCCTGTAACAACAAACGATTGCGCAGCTCTGTTTCAATCTCTAAAGCAACAGCAGGGTTATCTTGCAGGAATTTCATGGCGTTTGCTTTACCCTGGCCAATTTTATTGCCTTTATAAGCGTACCAGGCACCTGCTTTATCAATCAGTTTTTCGTTGACACCCAAATCAATCAATTCACCGTTTTTGCTGATACCGGCACCATACTGAATAATAAATTCGGCTTGTTTAAATGGAGGCGCGACTTTGTTTTTCACTACTTTGACGCGGGTTTCGTTGCCCACCACTTCATCACCTTCTTTAACAGAGCCGATACGGCGGATGTCTAAACGCACTGATGCATAGAATTTCAGCGCGTTACCACCAGTAGTGGTTTCAGGTGAACCAAACATCACACCAATTTTCATCCGGATTTGGTTGATGAAAATACATAAAGTGTTCGAACGTTTGATATTACCAGTCAACTTACGCAGTGCCTGTGACATCAGACGGGCTTGTAAACCGACGTGGCTGTCGCCCATGTCGCCTTCAATTTCCGCTTTTGGTGTTAAGGCGGCTACTGAGTCGACAATGATGACGTCTACTGCAGCTGAACGGACCAACATGTCACAAATTTCCAGCGCCTGTTCACCGGTATCAGGTTGTGACACTAATAAATCGGCCACATTCACGCCTAATTTAGCAGCGTACACCGGGTCTAATGCGTGTTCGGCGTCGATAAAAGCACAGGTTTTACCCATCTTTTGTGCTTCAGCCACCACCTGCAGAGTTAAGGTCGTTTTACCTGAAGATTCAGGACCATAAATTTCTACAATACGGCCACAAGGTAAACCGCCAATGCCAAGGGCAATATCAAGGCCTAAAGAACCTGTCGGGATATAGTCGATATCAAGTGCGGTACTGTCGCCCAAACGCATAATTGAACCTTTACCGAACTGACGTTCAATTTGACCTAAGGCGGCGGCCAGTGCTTTTTGCTTGTTATCGTCCATTTGAATCTCCGGATAAAATCTGAAAAGGCATTAAATGCTGTATGCTCATACAGTAGTTGAATGCGTTTGCTCTGTCAACAATAAAATCAGCTGCTGCAGCGCAAAATCAATGGCCTGCAAACGTACTGCCGCTCTGTCACCATGAAACACCATGCGGGTCGTCACTGTATGACCAAACAGATAAAAACCAAAACAGACAGTGCCTACCGGCTTTAACGCAGAACCGCCATCCGGCCCGGCAATACCGGAAACCGCCACCGCCACTTCGGCATTGGCAGCTGCTGCAGCACCTTGCGCCATTTCCAGCACTGTTTCTTCACTGACAGCCCCAAATTGCAACAAAGTGGCACTTTTGACCGCCAGTAGCTGTTGTTTGGCTTTATTGCTGTAAGTGATAAAACCGCGATCCAGATAAGCTGAGCTGCCGGCAATGGCGGTCAGGCTATAAGCAATACCGCCGCCGGTGCAGGATTCTGCAGTGGTGATAGTGCAGTTTTTCCGTAATAATAGCTGCCCGAGTTCAGCCGCCAATTGTTGGGTTTGCGCAGGAACCGTCATCTTTAGTCCAATACAGGAAGTCAGAACGCCATTATGCCGTCAGAGAAGAAAGCCGAGCAAGTCTCCACAGCCCATACCCCAATGATGCAACAATACCTGGGCCTGAAAGCCGAAAATCCGGATATTTTATTGTTTTACCGGATGGGTGACTTTTATGAGCTGTTTTATGACGATGCAAAAAAAGCCGCGGCGCTGTTAGATATTTCTCTGACCAAAAGAGGCCAGTCGGCCGGCGCCCCTATTCCAATGGCCGGTATTCCACATCATGCCATTGAAAACTACCTGGCGCGGCTGGTGCAACTCGGTGAATCCGTGGCCATTTGTGAGCAGGTCGGCGATCCTGCGCTCAGCAAAGGACCGGTGGAACGCAAAGTAGTGCGGATTGTCACGCCCGGCACTGTCACAGACGAAGCCTTACTGAACGAAAGGCAGGACAACCTGCTGGCCGCACTTTATCAGGTGAAACAGCAATATGGTTTGGCCTATCTTGACCTCACCTCAGGTCGTTTTTTACTGACCGAAGTCTCTCAGCTGGATGATTTATATGGCGTGCTGCAAAGACTCAATCCGGCAGAGCTGCTGTACAGTGAAGAGTTACAGCTGCCGGATGCCATTTTAAACCGCAAAGGCGTACGTCGCCGTCCGGTGTGGGAATTTGAAGCCAAAAGTGCGGAACGTGCTTTATGTCAGCAATTTGGCACCCGTGATTTACAAAGTTTTGGTGTGACCGAAGCGCCGGTGGCGCTGATGGCCGCCGGCTGTTTGATGCAATATGTCAAAGATACCCAGCGCGCTGCTTTACCTCATATCCGCGCTGTTGCACTGGAAAAAGCACAAGATCATATAGTGCTGGATGCGGCTACCAGGCGCAATCTGGAACTGACCCAAAGGCTGAATGGCCAGTTTGACCAGACGCTGGCCGCTGTGCTGGATCAATGCCAGACCGCCATGGGCAGCCGGTTGTTAAAACGTTGGATCCACGCGCCGCTGCGGGATCAACAACTGGTGACCAGCCGCCACCAGGCGGTGGCAGAGTTACAGTCTTATCACACTGAACTGGCGCCTCAGCTTAAGCAAATTGGCGATATTGAACGTATTATTGCAAGGTTAGCGCTACGTAGTGCCAGACCCCGTGACTTTGCCCGGTTACGCCAGGCCTTACAACAGCTGCCGGAACTGGCGTTGTGTTTACAACCGCTGCAAAGCCCGCTGTTGCAGCAGATAAAAAACGCCTGTCAGCCACTGCCAGAGCTCTGTGATTTACTGGAGCGCGCCATTATTGACAGCCCGCCAGTGCTTATTCGGGATGGCGGGGTCATAGCACCGGGTTATTCGGCTGAACTTGACCAATGGCGGGCGCTGGCAACTGGTGCAACCGACTATCTGGAACAGCTGGAACAACGCGAAAAAGAGCGTACCGGCATCGCCTCATTAAAAGTGGGTTTTAATAAAGTCGCAGGTTATTTTATTGAAACCGGCCGCGCCGCCGCAGATGCGGTACCAGCCGATTATATTCGCCGCCAGACGCTGAAAAACAACGAAAGATATATTATTCCTGAGCTGAAAGAATACGAAGACAAGGTCCTGGGTAGTCAAAGTAAGGCCTTAGCGCTTGAGAAACAGCTATACGATGCCCTGTTTGATTTAACGGCGCCTTATCTCGCTGAGCTGCAACAACTGGCAGCGCGCTTATCGGAGCTCGATGTACTGATCAACTTTGCTGAACGTGCCGTTACGCTGAATTATCAACAGCCTGCATTAGTCAGCGATATTGGTATCAATATTCAGGGGGGCCGCCACCCTGTGGTGGAAACCGTCAGCACTGAACCTTTTATAGCCAACCCGCTGCGGATGAACACAAATCGGCGCATGCTGCTGGTGACAGGTCCGAATATGGGCGGTAAATCAACTTATATGCGTCAGGCTGCGCTCATTGTATTGATGGCATATATAGGCTGTTTTGTGCCGGCTGACAGCGCTGAACTTGGCCCAGTGGATAGAATTTTCACCCGTATCGGCGCCTCAGACGATCTGGCCTCAGGCCGTTCTACTTTTATGGTGGAAATGACTGAAACTGCCACAATTTTGCATCATGCCACAGCACAAAGTCTGGTGTTGATGGATGAAATTGGCCGCGGCACCAGTACTTATGATGGTTTGTCACTGGCATGGGCTTGCGCCGATTATCTGGCTTGCAAAATTCAGGCGCTGACCTTATTTGCCACCCACTATTTTGAATTAACCGAACTGGCGTCTTTACTACCAGGCGTGGTGAATATTCACCTGGATGCGGTGGAACATGATGAGCATATTGTGTTTATGCATCAGGTGCAGGATGGTGCTGCCAGTAAAAGTTATGGTTTACAGGTAGCCCAGCTGGCCGGTGTGCCAAAAGCGGTGATTCTGCAGGCTAAACAAAAACTGCAGCAGCTGGAGCAGCAACACATCCAGTTGCCTGCACAGCCTGACAACAAACCTCAGCTTGGAAAACATCAGCCGAAACTGAACAACGGCGGCAACAGCATCCAAAACAGCAATGGCAAAGTGGCCGTTCAACTGCCGCTGCAACAAAGCCTGCTGCCTGATGACATCCCCCATCCGGTGCTGGAGATCTTAAAAGCTCAGCAACTGGATGATTTAAGCCCACGTCAGGCGCTGGATTTGTTGTATCAGCTGAAAAATCAACTGTAAAAAGCACATTCTGAACAACAAAAAAGGAGCCAAGGCTCCTTTTTTTTATCTTCTGAATCAGTGAGTTATTCCTGAAACAAAGTTTCGATATTCAGCCCCTGATGGGTGACAATTTCGCGCAGACGACGCAGCGCCTCCACCTGAATTTGCCGCACCCGCTCGCGGGTTAAACCAATTTCCCGGCCTACATCTTCCAGCGTTGAAGGTTCAAAACCTAACAGGCCAAAACGACGGGCCAGTACTTCACGTTGTTTTGGGTTCAGCTCTTCCAGCCATAACACCAGATGGTGACGGATATCTGCGTCCTGAAGTTCAGTTTCCGGTCCCAACTCTTTTTCATCCGCCAGAATATCCAGCAGTTGTTTTTCCGAAGAACCGGCAACAGGGGTATCCACCGAAGTGATTTTTTCGTTTAATTTTAGCATCTTGCGCACTTCTTCTACCGGACGGTCTAAGGCTGCGGCAATTTCTTCCGGGGTTGGCTCGTGGTCCAGCCGTTGTGACAGTTCGCGGGCGGCGCGCAGGTAAATATTCAGCTCTTTGACCACATGAATTGGCAACCGGATGGTTCTGGTCTGATTCATAATGGCGCGTTCAATGGTTTGGCGGATCCACCAGGTCGCATAAGTGGAAAAACGGAAACCGCGTTCAGGGTCAAACTTTTCCACGGCGCGAATCAGGCCCAAATTGCCTTCTTCAATTAGATCCAGCAGTGCCAGGCCACGATTGATATAACGACGGGCAATTTTCACCACCAACCGTAAATTACTTTCAATCATACGTTTGCGGGCGGCTTGATCACCTTTGAGTGATAAACGGGAAAAATAAACTTCTTCTTCGGCAGACAATAACGGTGAAAAGCCAATTTCTCCCAGATAAATCTGGGTAGCGTCCATGGCTCTGGCGCTATCGTCACGGGTGAATACATCGTCTGGTGTGTTGTCTTCTTCGGCGGCAAGTGCGGCCATGTCGGGCTCCGCACCTTCATCTTCCAGCAATACGGCTTCTTCAGTTAATTCGCTGTCTTTAAAATCAACTACTTCGTCTTCATCTTTGTGTCCCATATCCTTCTCCCAACTCTACCAGGGTAGTGACGCTTAACTGCCAGAAATCCTTTCTTTTCGTTTGAGCTTGTGGTTTTTTTATTTTAGGTATTTGAGCGGATCAACAGATTGGCCACGAAAACGAATTTCAAAATGCAGCTGTACACGCTCTGCATCAGTGTTGCCCATTTCTGCAATCAATTGACCAGCAACCACCGAATCCCGCTCCTTCACCAATAAACGGTGATTGTGAGCGTAGGCACTGAGGAAATCATCGTTATGTTTGATAATGACCAGATTGCCATAACCACGCAGTGCATTGCCGGCATATACCACCTGGCCTGCTGCTGCAGCTTTGATCGGTGTTCCGACTGTTCCACCAATATCCAGGCCTTTGTTGCCATGCTCCTGGTAGGAAAATTTCGCGAGGATCGGACCTTTCACTGGCCATAACCATTGCGATACGTTTCCATTACTGGTAATCTTGCCGGTTTTTTCAGGTTCTTCGACCTGTTGATTCTGACCATAGCGCTTTTGATTTTGCCGTGCAACTACTTTAGCGTTATTTGATGAACTGTTTGAAACCCCAGGCTTTGAATAATTCTTATTTGCTGATTTGTCTGCAGATTGTGGTCCGCGCAGTGCTGTTTGATAGCCGGTATCCTGTCCTGTCACCAACACCTGACCAACATAAATAGTGTAGGGCTCCGGGATCCGGTTGAGTTTGGCCAGAGCGCGGTAGTCCATACCAGAGCGAAAGGCAATCGAAAACAGCGTATCGCCTTTTTTCACCTGATAAGTTTCTGCTCTTAAAGCGGGTTTAGGCCTGTTTTTACTTTGCCATGTATCGACCGGCGCCGGACTATGAGAGCCGGAACAGGCCACCACAGAACAGGCAACAACAAAAACCACCAGCTGCCGGAACATCCGCTTAACCATAAATAAAGTACAACACTGCGCCAAGTCCGACAGTGCCCCAGCCAAGTACATCAACGATTTCCCGCAATTTTTGCTGCATTTTGGCGCCGCCCCAATACATCAGACCCGCCACCAGGAAAAACCGGCTGGCACGGCCAATAGCAGATGCAATCACAAAAGGCAAAAACGCCATCTGCATTAAACCAGCGCCTACGGTAAAAAGTTTGTACGGAATAGGCGAAAACCCGGCAATAAATACTACCCAGACGCCATATTGGCTAAACCAACGTTCTACTACCGCAAAAGTGTCCTGATAACCCATGTACGCAATAAAAGGCAGCACCACGGGTTCATACAACAACCAGCCGAGCAGATAACCCAAAACACCACCCAACACTGACGCTAAGGTGGTTAAAAAGGCATAACGCCAGGCTTTTTCCGGATGAGCCAGCGCCATTGGGGCCAGCATCACATCAGGCGGGATTGGAAAAATAACAGACTCCGTAAAACTCAAACCAAATAAATAACGTTCAGCATGACGGTGTTTTGCCCACAATAACGCTTTGTCATACATCCATTGGAAAATTTTCAACGACGGCTCCTGTACACCTGTAATCAGGCCAATTCGCCCGGTACCAAAGGTACAAACCGGACAGCTTCCACATCTTGCTGGCTAAACTCGTCACCACTGCGGGTATAAACCCTGAGCACCTGCTCCTGCGCCCCCACCGGGATCACCAGCCGGCCGCCCTCTTTAAGCTGCGCCAGCAAATCTGCCGGCACCTGGGTTGGTGCAGCGGTCACAATAATACAATCAAAAGGCGCTTTGCTGGCCCAGCCAAGCCAGCCATCACCGTGTTTCATCGACACATTGTGTAAATCCAGCTGCTGCAAGCGGCGTTTGGCCTGGAATTGCAGTGCTTTAATACGCTCGACGGTACAGACCTTGGGAAATAACTGCGCCAGAATCGCGGTTTGATAACCTGAGCCTGTGCCAATTTCCAATACATTGGCAGGATGCCAGCTATTTGTGTCATTTTGTGCAAGCAACAGCTCGGTCATCCGCGCCACTATATAAGGCTGGGAGATGGTCTGGCCCTGACCTATGGGCAAAGCCGTATTCTCATATGCTTTATGCGCTAATACCATTTCAACAAACAGATGCCGAGGCGTATTGGCAAGTGCCGCCAAAACCTTTGGGTCTTTAATGCCGTCCTGTTGTAATTTTTGCGCCAGCAAAGCGGCGCTGCGCTGAGTTGCCACCGCCATGATCAGATCTCTATTCCTGCTAACCAATCGTGCAGCGGCTGCAGGCTGCGGTACGCTGTCATATCAATCTGCAGCGGCGTGACCGAAGCATAACCATTGGCAATGGCATGAAAATCTGTGCCTTCGCCGGCATCAAGCTCAGGCCCAAGTGATCCATACCAATAAATCGATCGGCCCCATGGATCTGTGGTACTGGTCATGGTTTCAGCTTTATGGCGCCGGCCAAGCCGAGTAACGGCAATGCCTTTGAGTTCGGTTAAGGGCACAGCAGGTACATTAATATTTAAAATCTGATCGGCAGGCAGCGGGTGTGATTTCAGCTTTTTAATCACCTGCACCGTAACATAGGCAGCTGTGGCAAAATGCTCGTCATCATGCCCTGCCAGCGACACCGCAATAGCAGGTAACCCAAGATGCCGGCCTTCAGTGGCGGCCGCCACCGTGCCTGAATACAATACGTCGTCGCCTAAATTGGCACCGTGATTAATGCCAGCCACCACCAGATCCGGGGCTTTATCAAAAAGCTGGCTAATGGCCAGATGCACACAGTCGGTGGGGGTGCCATTGACGGCAATAAAACCGTTATCAAGACGTTGGGTACGCAGCGGATTTAGCAAAGTTAACGAATTGCTGGCGCCACTACAGTTGCGATCCGGCCCCACTGTAGTCACTTCGGCAATTTGTGATAACGCCTGCTGCAACACCAAAATACCTTTGGCATAGACCCCATCATCATTACTTAATAAAATCCGCATCTATAACTCCAGACTGGAAAAGTCGCGGCTGACATCCTGATATTTCACCAATTCTCTGAGCACCGAAGTGGCAAAACAACCTGTTGGCAACGCAAATTGCAGTTCGAGTGTATCAGCTTGCCACTGATAACTCAGGGCTTTTGGTTTTAAGCGCGCAGCACGCCTTTCTGTGTTGACGTTTAAATCACAAAGCGCCTGCACCCAATGAGCAAAAGGTGCCAGCTGCGCTTGTTGCCACTCCAGTGCTTCGCCACTTTCCAGCACCTTACCAATGCCAGGCAATACAGCAGTCGGGTGAATATCAGCTTCCTGCAGGCGTTGTAAAATGGCCTGGTCAGCAACCTCAACCGAAAACACTGAACCCGAACCATCCAGCTGTACCACAGAACCCGGCAACAACTGGTCGAATATGCCCTGCTGCACTCTGGCCGATACCTGCTGATTAAATAACATAGAACGGCTGGCCGACAAAGCCAGACCGCGCAATTGCCGGTCCGGAATACTGTGGCCGGCAAAAAGTTTTGCAGCCAGCTTTAAATTACCGCCATCATGACCAAACCTTTGTTCACCATAATAATTCGGCACACCTTGGCTGATAAGCGCTAGTCGCTGTTCAACTTCGGCTTTGTCGCTGACATTACGCAACCTTAACTTAAAGTGGTTTTGTTTAATCGAGCCTATTTTCAGCCGGCGCTGATGGCGAATGGTGTCAAGAATACGCACACCTTCAATATTCCAGTGCTGATAATCGAGTTGCTGTTTAATAGGCACAGGTAAACAAAACCATTGCCGGGTCACCGCATGCCGGTCTTTCAAACCGGCGTAACTGACCAGCCGTGCTTTTAAACCTGCGGCAGCGGCAATTTGTTTGGCCACATACTGGGTGTTCTGGCCAATTTTTTCCACCAGCAGCAGCATATGCTCACCAGCGCCTGTTGGCGTAAAGCTCAGCTCTTCATCCACCACAAAATCACTGGGTTCACTGCGTAACAAGGCCGTCGCTGAAGGTTCACCATATAAATAAGCTAAAGGGGAAAACTCCGGCACTATCACAGCTGCAGCAACCTCTGTGGTGGCAGCTGCTGTCTCAGCGCCGATATCTGTGGTGTTATTCAGCTGCGACATCAGGCTTGCACCAACAGCACTACGGCTTCCACGGCTATGCCTTCTTTGCGGCCAACAAAACCGAGTTTTTCAGTGGTGGTGGCTTTGACATTCACCTGCGACAGGCCGCAGGCTAAATCGGCCGCCAGCACTTCGCGCATCGCATGAATATGCGGCGCCATTTTCGGTGCCTGCGCCATAATAGTCACATCCAGATTGCCGATCTGATAACCCAGCGCTTTTACATCGCTAAATACTTTACGCAGCAAGATACGGCTGTCGATGCCTTTAAAAGCTGCATCAGTGTCGGGGAAATGATGACCAATATCACCAAGCGCCACTGCTCCCAGCAAAGCGTCGGACACGGCGTGCAGCACCACATCACCATCGGAATGGGCTAATAATCCCTGAGGGTAATCAATTTTTACCCCACCCAGGGTGATTGGGCCTTCACCGCCAAAGGCGTGTACATCAAAACCATGTCCAATTCGAAAAGGGGTCATTGTTGCTCCAGATAAAAACGAGCCAGCTGTAAATCTTCACTCTGGGTAATTTTGATATTGTCGGCACGACCGCTGACCAACAGCACGGGCAAACCAGCCCATTCCAGAGCCGAAGCTTCGTCGGTAATGGCAACACCTTGTTGTAAGGCTTGTTGCAGGCTTTGCCTGAGCTGCGCTGTCGGGAAAAGTTGTGGGGTCAGCGCATGCCAGAGATCTTGACGTTCTACCGTCTGCAGCACCTGAGTATGTTCCTGCGTGCCCATTGCACGTTTCATCGTATCACGCACTGGTGTGGCCAAAATGCCACCACAGCCTGAACCGAGGCAACGTTTTATCAAGTTTTGAATATCGGCAACCTGCACCAGAGGTCTGGCGGCATCATGCACCAGCACCCAGGGATACTGTTTTTCATCAATGGCCATTAAGCCGGCCAGCACTGAGTCAGCACGTTCACGACCGCCTGTTACCCGATGAATACCAGGCTGAACGGCCAAACTGGTGGCAGCAAAATAAGCATCATCAGCGGCCAGCGCCAGCCAAACCGGGCCCAGCTCTGGCACTTGACGCAAACGCTGTACTGTATGCTCGAGAATAGTTTTACCGAATAGTTCTAAATATTGTTTGGGTCTGTCTGCCTGCATCCGCTGACCGGAACCTGCGGCTGGGATCACTACAGCAATGGTCATTTTTTACCCTGGGGGGTCAATAAGCGGAAAAATACTTCGTCTTGTTTGATGAGGCCTAATTCGTTTCGGGCGCGTTCTTCAATCGAATCCAGACCTTGTTGCAAATCGGCAACGTCTGCCTGCAGCATTTTATTGCGTTTTTTCAGTTCCAGGTTACTTTGCTGATGGGTGCGTAATTCTTCTTTATGCTGCAGATATTCTTTGACGCTGTGCTGACCGAACCAAAGCCGGTATTGCAAAGCGGCACATAATGTCAGCAGGATCACAAGCAATAAACGCATAACACACCAGTCAGTTCAGGATTGGCTTTATTATGAAGGCTTCCCTGCGCGCTGAAAAGCCCTGACATTTGCTATTTCTGGCGGATTTGACCGATTTGATGGCTTTTTATCAGCTAACGAAGTTCTTTTTTTGCCTGATGCGGTTTGGCAAAGTTTTGCCAGTTCAGCCGGCTGGCTAATAGCAACTCACGCAGGCTGAGTAAACGTGGGGTTTTGCGCTCCTGATTACGCCACTGATGGCCACAACACACAGCGACCAGCACAGTTTTGCTGGGTTTGAGCAGCAGTTTTTGCTGATTGTCCGGCTCCTGTGGCCAGCCTGCCATTGCAAACCAACCATGTTCATTACAATGAATACGCTGGCCTTCATGGTCAATTTCGTCCACTGAATCAAGCCGGATCTGCTCCATATCCAGCTCTTTGCAATACACAGGCACTAACAAACCCAGTTTGGCGTTTTTATGATAAAAGGCAAAAATACTTTCTGATTCATCAACATGGGGCACAGGACACATTTTGCTCTGGCTATGTAACCAACAGGCATTCTGACTATCCAAAGTTAAAGGGGACGGGTGTTTTAAAATTAACGAAGCGGCTTCACGCACATAAAAAGGCAAACTCGCCAGTCGTTTGGGCAACCAGGGCAGTTTATCCGCAGGCGTTTGTGCCAGACGCAACAATTCTCGCTCGTACAAAGTGTTGCACAGCTCGATATAGGTCTGATTTTGCTCAGGTAAAAACCAGAGTTCGTTTTGTGACTTCATCTGACGATGGTAGCTTGTTTCATAAGGCTCTAAAAGGCTGCGTTTTTATCCAGTCACTGCTTTTTACGAAAAGAAAACAACAGTGTACAACCGCAAATCCGTTTGACAAAAAAAGCGCATAAAGCGCTTTTTTTGTCGGAGTCAAAAGCTTATTGCCCTTTGATTTCAGAACGGCCTTTGTACGGTGCCTTGGCGCCCAGCTCTTGCTCAATACGCAATAACTGGTTGTACTTAGATACACGGTCAGAACGGCATAAAGAACCGGTTTTGATTTGACCCGCTGCAGTGCCTACCGCTAAATCGGCAATAAAGGCATCTTCAGTTTCACCTGAGCGGTGCGAAATAACCGCCGTAAAACCAGCGTCTTTGGCCATTTTAATGGCTGCTAAAGTTTCAGTTAAAGAACCAATCTGGTTAAATTTGATCAGGATAGAGTTACCAATGCCCTGCTCAATACCACGGGTTAAAATTTTGGTGTTGGTGACAAACAAATCGTCGCCAACCAGCTGTACTTTGTTACCAATTTTATTGGTTAAATCTTTCCAGCCGTCCCAGTCTGATTCGTCCAGACCGTCTTCAATCGACACAATAGGGAACTTTTGTGTCAGGCCGGCCAGGAAGTCGTTAAATTCATACGAAGTGAATTCTTTGCCTTCGCCGGTCAGTTTGTATTTACCGTCATGGTAAAACTCAGAGGCAGCACAGTCTAAAGCTAAAGTGATGTCTTTATTGAGCTCATAACCGGCAGCAGCCACAGCTTTAGAAATCACTGTTAAGGCTTCTTCGTTTGATTTTAAATCAGGTGCAAAACCACCTTCGTCACCCACAGCAGTATTTAAGCCCTGGCTGTGCAGTTCTTTTTTCAGCTGGTGGAAAATTTCAGCGCCCATCCGCAGTGCTTCAGCAAAAGTTTTGGCGCCAACTGGCTGTACCATAAACTCCTGAATGTCGACGTTGTTGTCGGCATGCTCACCACCGTTGATGATGTTCATCATAGGCACTGGCATTGAATACACACCTGGTGTGCCGTTTAAATCAGCAATGTGCTGATATAAAGGAATTTTTTTATCAGCAGCTGCAGCACGGGCCACTGCTAAAGAAACCGCCAGAATAGCGTTGGCGCCTAATTTAGACTTGGACTCAGTGCCGTCTAAGTCGATCATCAGCTGGTCGATTTTGGCTTGTTCATAAGCACATTTGCCCACTAAAGCCGCTTTAATCGGGCCTTCAATATTGGCAACAGCAGTGCGAACACCTTTGCCTAAATAACGGCTTTTATCACCGTCACGCAGCTCTAAAGCTTCGCGGGTACCGGTTGAAGCGCCTGATGGTGCACAACCGCGGCCCATCACGCCGCTTTTTAAAAATACATCGGCTTCAACTGTTGGATTGCCACGCGAGTCCAGAATTTCACGGGCAACGATATTGATAATTTCTGACATGTATATCCCCTGTAGGCTAAAGCAAAAAAGCCGCACTCCAAGGCGCGGCTTTTTCATTATTTCGTCGTTTGTTGTTTCTGATATTTAGCTGCTGCTGCAACAAAACCCTGGAACAACGGATGGCCGTCACGTGGCGTTGAGTTAAATTCCGGATGGAACTGACCCGCCACGAACCATGGGTGGTTTGGTAATTCGATCATTTCAACCAGCTGATTGTCAGCCGACAAACCGGAAATAATCAGGCCAGCCTCTTCAAGTTTTGGAATAAAGTGATTGTTCACTTCATAACGATGGCGGTGACGTTCACTAATGACGTCGGCGCCATAAATTTCACGGGCTTTGGTATTGGCCTTGAGGTTACAGTTCTGACTGCCCAGACGCATGGTACCGCCCAGATCCGAATCATCGGTTCTTTGCTCCACCTGGCCTGCGCTATCCAGCCATTCAGTGATGAGACCCACCACAGGGTAAGCTGTATCTTTGTTAAATTCGGTCGAATGGGCGCCTTTCATACCTGCCACATTGCGGGCAAATTCAATCAGCGCCACCTGCATCCCTAAACAAATACCGAGGTAAGGCACTTTGTTTTCGCGGGCATATTGAGCGGCCAGCACCTTGCCTTCCACCCCACGTTCGCCAAAACCACCTGGCACCAGAATGCCATCCAGGCCAGCTAAAATAGCACTGCCTTTGGTTTCAACGTCTTGTGAGTCAATGTATTTGATAGTGACAGTTAAACGGTTTTTTAAACCTGCATGGTTCAGGGCTTCGTTTACCGACTTATAAGCGTCTTTGAGTTCAACGTATTTACCCACCATACCAATGGTCACTTCACCCGTTGGGTTACTTTCCTGGTACAGCACCTGTTCCCATTCGCTTAAGTCGGCTTCAGGGCAGTTTAAGTAAAAACGGCGCACTACTAAGTCATCCAGGCCTTGTGATTTTAACAAAGCCGGAATTTGGTAAATGCTGGACACGTCTTTTAACGAAATAACGGCACGTTCTTCCACATTGGTAAAAAGCGCAATTTTGGCTTTTTCATTGCTCGGAATAGAACGGTCTGAACGGCACACCAGAATATCCGGCTGAATACCAATAGAACGCAGCTCTTTGACTGAATGCTGGGTTGGTTTGGTTTTGATTTCGCCGGCAGTGCCTAAATAGGGCACCAGGGTTAAATGCATAAAGAGTGCACGTTCGCGGCCAATTTCGGTACCCAGCTGACGGATGGCTTCCAAAAATGGTAACGACTCGATATCACCCACAGTGCCACCAATTTCAACAATGGCAATATCATAACCTTCAGCACCGGCCACAACACGGGCTTTGATTTCGTTGGTGATATGCGGAATAACCTGAATAGTGGCACCTAAATAATCACCCCGGCGCTCGCGACGTAACACGTCGGCGTAAATTCTGCCCTGGGTAAAGTTATTCAGTTTGGTCATTTTGGTGCGGATAAAACGCTCGTAATGACCTAAGTCGAGATCGGTTTCAGCGCCGTCTTCGGTGACAAACACTTCACCGTGCTGAATTGGGCTCATGGTACCCGGATCCACGTTGATATAAGGATCCAGTTTCAGGATTGTTACCTTCAGGCCACGCGCTTCTAAAATTGCAGCCAAAGAAGCAGCGGCAATACCTTTACCTAAAGATGAGACAACCCCACCCGTCACGAAGATGTATCTTGTAGTCATGAGACCCCTGAGGCACGTTGAATTTTGGATATCACACCAAACTGTCTTCAATAGCTGTTACCTGTTTGCACAGGGTGAACAATTAAGGAAATCAGAATTGGTATCAGGACGGGCGGAAAGTATAGCAAAGAGCAAAGACAGGCTCAATCGAAAGCTTGGCTTAATCTTGCCACCCCAACTGGGCCTGGGGTTGCAACAGGGTTAAAGCGCTGCAACCGCGCTTTAACCCAAAGTTTTATGCAATTGCCGTTAAGGCTCCAGCGTTAAGGTGATGGTTTTGACCGTGGCGTTTCTCACTTCATCAGCCCGAAACAACATAGGCCGCCACAGCCCCTGGCTAAAAAGCCTGGTTTGGTCGGCAAAAAATGGCGATGCCGGGTCGTGCGACTGGCTATAAGCAAGCATCATATCGGCTTTCGGCCCCTCTGAAGTAAACTGCAGCGCCATGACAAAACTGCTGCCGTAATTCACCCGGTACGCAGTGTCGCTATTGCCATTGCTGCTGAGCGTCGACAACAACGAATCAGGCCGGCCAGTGCCCGACACCACATTGGCTAAATCAGCGGTACTGCGCGACGGAATAGCCCTTTCACTCATATTAAACAATGCTTCAAAGGAGTATCCGCCTGCTATTGGCAGTTTGTCCTGCCCTTGGGCTTTTTGCACAAACTGAATAGTGCCAAGCGGCGCATCCAACGCAATACCGGCCTGAGTTAAACGCTGCACTGCACTAGCAAGAGCCAGCAGCACTTTGTCCTGCTCTGGCGCTGCGGCGGTATAAGGCGCCAGGCCCGCCGGTGTCAGCGCGGCATTGTCTGCATCAAAAGCAGTTTGATATAAGGATTTATCTAAATTGCGCTCACCGGCAATACGATAGGCCAGCAAAAATTCCCGCAGCAGATGGGCGCCACGGCTGTCAAGCTGATAACGGCCGTCCCAGTTGGCCAGCACCTGACAGGCAGCGCTGAGATCAACTGCCCCAGTGGGCAACTGTAATTGCGGGAACATGGCACAACGTTGTGCCAAAGCAGTTTTGAGTTCAGTGCCAAACAAAGAGCCATTATGGCTAAACACGGATTTGAGCTCAGCAAAATTAAATTTGCCATCCTCGCCCGCCAGCTTTACTGCCCCCTGATTGCTGATAAGCTGTGCGTTATAGCGGGTGCGTGGGCTGCGTTCGGTGCGCTCAGGACCATACACCAGGCTAAAACCTTCCAGCGGTGCATTGAGGTTACTCAGCCAATGACTGCTGTTCGCATTAAACACATAATCGGTGCGTTCCTGTTTTGGCGCCTTGGCAAAAGGCATCAGGCCTGGCCCAGCAGCGTCAACACTGTCTTGCCATTCAAAGGCCGGATCTGAGCCTGGCAATAAAATATTGCCGGCACCGTCTTGCCAGATGGGCGCCAGCTGCGGGCTTTTACTGGCATTGGCCCAATAAACTTCTGCGGCCGGACTAAGCTGTGGCACCTGGCTACCATCCAGATAAACGGCGTTGCCGCTGCTGTCGGCCATCATAGTATTGACCCACGGAATGCCGTTATTCTGACTAAAAGCCTGAAAAAACTCAGTTTTATTGCGTGCTTTGCCCATAGCCAGCCAATGCTGCAACATCCGGCTATTGCTGGCATTGGCATCACGCATCGTCATCGCCGTTTTTTGATTCCAGCCCAAAGCCGGCGATAACGCCGTTAAATCCAGCATAGGGCCATAATGGCTGCGGTATAAGGTGCTTTCGACCGTTTTGATACTTTGATCCGGTTGCAACACTTCAATACTGACCTTTTGGGCGCTGATGTCACGATATGAAGTGCCGTAGCGGTAACGCAGCGGATTGTTTTCATCAAGACTGAGCTGATACAAGGTAAAACGTTTGGACTGCGATACTGTATGTGTCCAACCCAGATGCTGGTTAAAGCCAATCAGCACGGCCGGCATGCCAATCATACTAACGCCCGTGACATCAAGCTCACCCGGTATGGTTAAGTGCTGCTCAAAAAACCTGAGTTCACCGTCCCAGGGAAAATGCGGATTTGCTAACAAGGCACTTTGGGCGCCATCGGTTTTGTCTTTACCAAGGGCCCAGCCATTACTGCCAATACCCTCTACCGTGGCATGTACCTGTGAAGCGGCCACCGAAGGCGCTACAGCGGTGGGCTGACCTGGCGGCGCCGCCACCGCCATCGCAGCTAAAAAGTTACGGGTACTGGCTAAACTGGCCAAATCGAGATAATAAGCCAATAAATCTTCCGGTTGGATTTGGGTGACCCAGCTCACCCCGCGACAGGGCGTTGGATAGTTACTGCTACTGCCAAACTGGCGCAGCTGATAATTAAAACCTTCGGCATAACCCTGCATCAGCATTTTGCTGTCCAAAGGCACAGCACCATACAACTGCCGCGCCTGGGTGCGATAATCAAGCGCCCGGTAAGCTAAATCCGATAACAGGTTTTTCTGCGCTGCACCTGCGCCAAAATAACGGGATTTTTCACCTTTGAGTTTTAATAACTGTTCCGAGAGGGTACATAAATTTTCGCTGGCCTGGGCCACACCGACACCATAACCCAAAGCGCGATAGCTCGCGGCCTGAATATGCGGCACGCCATGGGCTGTGTACACAATACTGACTGTTTCCGCTGGGTTGGGTTCGGGGGGAGGCAGGCTGGTGTCGTCATTATTACAACCCAGCAGCAGGCTGGCGGCTATAGGCACAAGCAGGTAAGGTAACTTCATCAACGTCACTCCTTTGTCGTTTAAAGTGAAATTGACATTAGCATATTTTTTGCGCAGTAAAAAAAACCACCTGCCGCAGTAGCGGTAAATTGCACCCGGATGCCCGGGTTATCAGCCCAGCTCTCCCTCCCGGGTACATCATTGGCTGCGCTGCTGCATTAGCAAAGAGACGCTGGCCCGGCGCTGTCTGCTGCGTACTCAGGTTGGCCTGACAGCTTGTTTTACCTGCTGCCAGGCAGCTTCCATTTGCTCCAGGCTGGCTTGCCCCACTGGCGTGGCGGTATCAGCAAGCTTTGCTTCCACAGCACGAAAACGTTGTTCAAATTTTTGATTGGCCTGGCGCAGCACAGCTTCGGGATCCAGGCCGTGTTTGCGCACCACGTTCACCATGGCAAACATTAAATCGCCAAGCTCATCCACAAGTTCAGGGCTGCCCGGCTCCGTTTGTTCCACTTCCAGAATTTCTTCTTTCACTTTGTCCCAGCAGCCGTCCACCGAAGGCCAGTCAAAACCCACCGTGGCGCAGCGTTTTTGCAGTTTATAAGCACGGCTTAATGCCGGCATGGTATTGGGCACATTGTCGAGAATACTGTGAAGACCGGCTTTTTTACGTTCGTTGCTTTTCAGGTTTTCCCAGTTTTGCAAAGCAGCGCTGGCGTCTACCACGCCTGCCGTTGAGTTCGCAGCAGATGCAAAAATATGTGGATGGCGGCGGGTCAGTTTGTCGCAAATGGCGGCGACACAATCGTGAAAGGCAAACAGGCCCTGCTCGCTTGCTATCTGGCTGTAAAACACCACCTGAAACAACAAATCGCCGAGTTCATCTTTTAAATCGGCAAAGTCGCCGCGCTCGATGGCGTCAGCCACTTCGTAGGCTTCTTCAATGGTATAAGGCTTAATGCTTTGAAATGTCTGCGCTTTATCCCAGGCGCAACCCTGCTCCGGGTGGCGCAGTGTTGCCATAATGGCCAGCAAATCATCAATAGGTTTAGACATACAAATTCCACAAATAAGCAGGCCCGCCAGCGGGCGGGCCTGGGTCAGCTCAAAAATTTATTGTGACCTTTTGGCTTCAATCACATCGTCAATCAAACTGACTTTGGTCAGCAGTTTGTTCAGTGAATCTAGGTTATAGAGCTCAAGCGTCATATTGATAGTGGCGGTTTGCCGCGCTACATCCGAATTACTGCTCATTCTGAGCACATTGGCTTTTTCATTGGCCAGAATACTGGTTATATCGCGTAATAAACCGTTGCGATCATGCGCCACAATACGAATATTCACTTCGTAACCCGACGCATACTGATCGCCCCAGGTGGCTTCCACCACGCGCTCCGGATGTTGTTCCAGCAGGGTTTTAAACTGCTCACAGTCGTCACGGTGCACGGCAATACCACGGCCCTGGGTGATATAACCAATAATGGCATCCCCCGGCAACGGCTGACAACAACCGGCCATATGGGTCATCAGGTTCCCAACCCCCTGCACCACCACATGGCTTTTTGCCGGGACTGTGGTCATCGGCTTGGTTTTAAGTCTGGGGTCAATGTCCGGCGGTGACGCCTTGGCATATTGACTCTGAATATAATGCACCACCTGGGTGACTTTAATCTCGCCACCACCAATACCCACCAGCAGCTCTTCCAGCGAGTTCACATTAAAATGCTGGATCACTTTGACCGGCTGGTCCATTTTCAGGTTGAGTCTGGATAATTCGGTTTCCAGCAACTCTTTGCCGGCAGCGTAGTTTTTATCCCTGTCCTGCAGACGGAACCAATATTGCACTTTAGAGCGGGCGCGACTGGATTTTAAATAACCCAGATGTGGATTGAGCCAGTCGCGGCTTGGGTTGGGCTCACGGCCGGTTAAAATTTCTACCTGATCGCCGGTTTTCAGCTGATAGGTAAAAGGCACAATACGGCCGGAAATTTTCGCGCCAATACAACGATGACCGACATTGGAGTGCACATAATAGGCAAAGTCGAGTGGCGTTGAGCCAAGCGGTAAGTCCACAATGTCGCCTTTGGGCGTAAACACATACACCCTGTCTTCGGTGACCTGATTACGCAGCTCTTCGGCCAGCGACGAATCCACTACTTCTTCCTGCCAGGCCAGAATTTTGCGAAGCCAGCCAATTTTTTCATCCAGCGCGCCTTCACGGCCGGCGTGCCCGCCCTCTTTGTAACGCCAGTGTGCAGCAACCCCTAATTCGGCATCATCGTGCATCTGACGGGTGCGGATCTGAATTTCCACAGGTCGGCCCTGCGGCCCCAGCACCACGGTATGAATCGACTGGTAACCGTTTTGTTTGGGGGTGGCAATATAATCGTCAAATTCTTTGGGCAAGTGCTGCCAGGAGGTATGCACTATGCCAAGCACGGCATAACAGTCCTGCACTTTTTCGGTGACTATACGCACAGCACGGATGTCATACAGCTGGTCAAACGCCAGATGTTTTTTCTGCATCTTTTTCCAGATACTGAAAATATGTTTAGGCCGGCCGTACACTTCCACATTCAGGTTTTCGTCTTTCATGCGCTGGCGCACAGCATCGACAAATTCCTGCATATATTGCTCACGCCCCAGCCGTTTTTCTTCCAGCAAACTGGCAATCTGTTTATAGGTTTGCGGATGCAGATAACGAAAAGCTAAATCTTCCAGCTCCCATTTCAGCTGACCAATACCAAGCCTGTTGGCCAGCGGCGCAAAAATAGCATTGGTTTGTTTGGCGGCCAGTACCCGGGTTTCTTCATCCGCGTTTTTTACATCACGCAGATAACAAATTTGTGCCGCCAGTTTAATCACCACAGCGCGCACATCTTCCACCATGGTCAGCAGCATTTTGCGCAGGTTATCGGCCTGCTGTGGGTTTGGCGTTTGCCCAGGCCCCACCGGAATGGTGCGGATGGCTTCCATTTGTTTCACTGCCGCCAGCATGGTCAGCACAGCTGGCGGAAATAAATTGTCGAGTTCTTCACAACTTAAAATGCCGGCTTCAATCAGCGGGAATAATAACGCCGAGGTCAGTGCGTCTTTGTCCATCCGCAAATCGGCCAGAATTTCCACCATCTCCCAGCCGGTGCGCACCTGCGGGCAAGTGGCTTCGGTAAAACCATGTTGCTGCAACCAGTGTTCGGTCTCAAGCAGGCTGCTGATTTTACTGTCCGGCAAACCAAGCGAACTGAGCCAGGCGGTGGTTTCACCCGGGTTATATTCGGTGCTGTGGGAATGCCGGATAGTGACCATAACTTACTGCCTCGTATGCGAAAATAACGCCATCAACTCCAGATGGCTGGTGTAGGGAAACATGTCCATCAGACCAATTTTGCTTAAACTATATCCTTTGCCAAGCAATACTTTTGCATCCCGGGCAAAAGTCACCGGATTACAGGACACATAAAGCACAGTCTCTGGTTTTAACCGCGCCACTTCGTCAATAGCCCCGAGCGCGCCGGCCCTGGCCGGGTCCAGCAACACTTTTTGATACTGGCTCTGATTCCACGGCGCTTTGGGCCAGGCTAAATGCAAATCGGCCTGAGCAAAGCTGACATTGGCAAGAGCGTTAAGCTGCGCGTTGTCTGTGGCGGTTGTCACCATTGTTGCAACACCCTCCAAGCCTACCACCTGTGCCGCCTGCTTTGCTAATGCCAAACTGAAATTACCTATACCACAATATAAGTCCAGCACTTTGTCGGTGTTTTTCAGCTGCAGCCAATCCAGCGCCTGCGTTACCATTTGTTGATTTACCGCTTCATTCACCTGAATAAAATCCGTCGGCGCAAAGGCTAAGGTTAAACCCTGGGTTAATTGGTACTGGGGTTGTTTTGGCTCGCCCCAGAAACAGAATTCATCACTTTGTGCTTCGCCTATCCAGCAAGCTTCAGGCCAGGCTTGTTGCAGCAAACTTTTATCTTCAGCACTCAGCGCTTTGATGTGCCGCACCACGACAAAAGCCTTGCCTGCGGCGTCTAGCACCTCAACATGGGTAATGGCAGTGCCGGCTTTCAGTTTGGGCAGGGTGTCACTGAGCACCCTGAACACCGGCGCAATCACCGGACTAAGCACCATACAGTCACTGACAGGGGTAATTTCTTTACCGCCTTTGCGGCGAAAACCCACCACAAATTCGTTGGTTTTTTTCTCAAACCAGACACCAATTCTGGCTTTACGCCGATAGCCTGTTGCGGTGCCTGTTAACATCGGCTGCCATGGCAATACATCAAGCTTAAACTGATGTTTCAGATGCTCATCAAGCGCTTGTTGCTTCAGGATGCGGGCGTTTTCTGCACTGACATGGTGCAACTGACAACCACCACATTCACTGGCAAAACGGCATAAAGGTGCAATACGCTGTTCAGATGCTTTGAGTACTTTTTGTACTTCGGCTTTGAGGTATTGTGGCTTTTGTTCTGTTACTTTGACTTTGACGGATTCGCCTGGCAAGACGCCGTCAACAAAACAGATTTTCCCCTGATAAAAAGCGATGCTCTGACCTTCAGCGTCCCAACGCTCAATAGTCAGATCCAGATGTTGTGGGCCTTTTGGGGTTTTAGCTTTTGATTTATAAATAGTTACCATAAAAAATATTGGCCTTTGGCTGCCTTGTTTCCTGCCTTTTGCCCGCCGGGCTTGAGTAGGTTTTTTAACGGGCATGTGTCATGATGGCTGTTCGAAGGACCATTGTAGCAAGCAGCGCTGAAGATGACGAAGATTGGTTTACGCGATTGGATTCTGCTGATCACTTTAGTACCCACTTTATTAATCAGTCTGGGACTGGGTGGCTATTTTAGTTTTGCCCGTTACCAGGATGTGCAACATTATCTGGAAGAACAGGCCAGTAATATTGCCGAACCGCTGGCCATTGCCAGTGAAGAAGCGCTGCTATACAACAACAAAGCCTTACTGCAACGGCTGCTCAATCTGAGCCATCGGAAAAACTCACCGCTAGTAAAAAGTATTGCCATTTTTGACCGCCAGCACAATCTGGTGGTGACCTCCAACTATCACAAAGACTTTGCCAGACTCAACCATATTGCCAGCCAACCCTGGCCCGATCACAGCGAAATTCTCGATGATGGCAAAGCGCTGATTATTCTGGTGCCTGTGTTGCCGGAGCAAACCGACGGCGATAACCCGGCAGAGCAATCCCCGGCAGCGCAGTCTCCGGCATTGGGCCTGGTGCTGCTGGAGCTGCAAAAAGACAAAGTATTACTGGCGCAGCAAAGCTCCTTGCTGGTGTCGCTGCTGATTATTCTGCTTGGCATGATGGTAGGGCTGGCACTCAGTTTAAAGCTGGTTGGCCGGCTGACCACGCCGATGCAGCAGCTGATTAGCCTGACCGAAAAACTGGCTGAAGGCCGTTATGCCAGCAAACTGGAACAACCTTATTTTGGTGAGCTGGATCAGATGCGCCTTGGCATTAATCAGCTGGCCACTCAGCTAAAAGCGCTGCAGGATGAAATGCAGCACACCATAGAGCAGTCCACCAGCGATTTAACCCACACCATGGAACAGCTGGAAATGCAGAACGTGGCGCTGGATATGGCCAGACGTAAAGCGCAGGAAGACAATAAACTTAAATCTGAATTCCTTGCCAAAATGAGTCACGAACTGCGTACACCACTAAACGGCGTGATTGGTTTTACCCGGCAATTGTTAAAAACCCAGTTGTCGCACCATCAGCAGGATTATCTCAATACCATTCAAAAATCGGCCAACAGCCTGCTGACGTTGGTAAACGACGTATTGGATTACGCCAAGCTGGAAGAAGGCCGGATGCCGATTAACCCTGAGCCTTTTTCGCTGCGTGATTTAGTCAATGATTCGATTGAACTGCTGGCCGCCAATGCTTTTGAAAAACAGCTGGAACTGGCGCTGCTGATTGATCCGGATTGCCCGGATGACATTATCGGCGACCCGCTGCGCATTAATCAGGTGCTGATGAACATTGCCGGTAATGCGGTGAAGTTTACCGAACATGGCAGCATTGTAATTCGGGTCAGCGGCAGCGAGTATAACGACGACAAAACCCTGCTGCATTTTTCGGTGCAGGATACCGGTATTGGCATACCGCAGGAGCAGCAGGAGCAGCTGTTTTATGGTTTTTCCCAGGCTGACGGCAGCATAGGCCGGCGTTATGGTGGTACAGGTTTAGGTTTGTTTATCTCACAAAGGCTGGTGGAAGCCATGGGCGGCAGTATCGGCTTTGACAGCCAGCCGGATCAGGGGTCGACCTTCTGGTTTACCGTGTCGTGCCGGCGCCATCCGCTACCGGTGTCTGAAGGGCTGCCGGTGCAGCTGCTGGCCGGTAAAACAGTGCTGTATATTGAACCTCAGCAGTTCTCGCGGGAAGCGACCTTGTCACTGTTGAACAGCTGGGGCATGCAGGTGTCGTCCTGCGCCACGCCAAGCCAGGTGCAGCAGGCGCTGGCCAGTCAGCCGCATTATGATATGGCCATTATTGGCCGGGCAGTTTCGCTGGATCAGGTGAATCAGATTGTCGAGCTTATCCGTCAGCTGAATCAGTCCTGCTCTTATATTTATCTGCTGGTGAATACCCTGTCACCAACCTTACGTGAAGCGCTGCTGCAAACCGGCGCCGAAGCCTGTTTATCCAAACCAGCCCATCAGCGCAAACTGGCTGCGGCGCTGGCGCGGCCTTATCAGCAGTTGCATGAACTCCCGAGCAAACTGCCAGCCCCCCCAAAAAGCAAACTGCGGGTGCTGACGGTGGATGACAACGAAGCCAATCTGAAACTGATTAACGCTTTGCTTGGCGAACTGGTGGAAAGTATCGACTCGGCCACCAACGGTGCTGAAGCGCTGCAAAAAGCCTCACAATTTCATTACGATGTGATTTTTATGGATATTAATATGCCGGTGATGGATGGTATTACCGCCTGCCAGCGTATTCAGCAAAGCTCAATTAACGAAGCTACCCCTATTATTGCCGTGACAGCACATGCGCTGGAAGGGGAACGTGAACGCCTGATGTTGCTTGGTTTTAGCGAGTTTTTAACCAAACCTCTGGATGAGCAGATGCTGCATTTTGCGCTGAAAGAGTGTTGTGCTCATACCGGCCAGGCACCGGAACGGGATCCACAGCAGTTGGTGCAGGAATTGCCTTATAGCCGGCATCTGGACTGGGAACTGGCACTGCGCTGCGCCGCCGGTAAAGTGGATCTTGCCAAAGAACTGCTGCAGATTTTTCTCGCCAGCCTGCCCGCCACTCTGACCGAAATGGAAAGCCTGATGCGCAGCAAACAGGTGGAACCTTTTATTCAGCTGGTGCATAAACTGCACGGCGCCAGCTGTTACACCGGGGTGCCGCATATTAAACAGCTGACCGAGTTGATTGAAACTGAACTGAAACACGGCAAAACCATGGAACAACTGGAGCCGGAGTTATTTGAACTGCAGGACAGATTACAATCTTTGCTCACTGAAGCAGCAGGCTGGGTCTGGTAAAGCAGCGCACTTTATCAGCCCTCAGCCGCCATTTGCCGAAAATATGCGGCAATACCCGCAGCGGATCTGCATTATTCACCACATCAAAGCATCACTGATCAGCAAACTTATCAATCAACAACCCTATTTATCCATGAACTGAGTACAGGTAAATTTATGAAATTCACCCGCTTATCTGCCAGTGCGCTTGCCGTTGGCTGCGCTTTATTGTCTTCTTCCGCCCTGGCGTCGCTGCAATTTAACTTCAGTGACAACACAGCAGCAGAAGTGCAAAGCCAGTTGCTGTTAGTATCCGAACAAAGCCTTAGCCAGAACGAACACCCACAGCTGCAGGATGCTCTGGCCAAAGCCTGGCTTAGCAGCGAAAAATTTACCGGCAAAAAAGGCACTCAGCTGGAGCTGCGTCTTGGCAATGCTCCCACACAGCGCCTGGTATTACTTGGCCTTGGCGACAGCAGCAAACTCAGCCACAGTGACATTCTTACACTTGGCGCCGACGCCGCTGCTGTGCTTGCCAAAAACGACAGCACCACCGTGAGCATCGACACCAGCGCCCTGACCCACAGCAGCGCCGATGCCACGAAAGTCGCCACTTTTGCCCAGGGACTGGAGCTGCGCTCTTATCGTTTTGATAAATACAAAAGCAAAAACAGCAAAACAGCACTGAGTCAGGTGCATCTGCTGGCCGAACATCCAACACAGAGCAAGGTTGCACTCGACAAAGCACAGGCGCTTAACAGCGGTGTGTTTCTGGCACGGGATCTGACCAATGAGCCGGCCGAAGCTTTAACACCACAAACTTTTGCCGATGCCGCACTGCAACTGGAAAAACTGGGTGTAAAGGTGCAGGTGCTGGATGAAAAAGCGCTGCAAAAAGCCGGTTTAGGTGCCCTTTATGCGGTGGGCAAAGGCAGTAACAGACCACCAAGGCTGGTGATTGCCCAGTGGCAAAACAGCAACAAAGCGCCGCTCGCTATTATCGGCAAAGGTATTACTTTTGACACCGGCGGTTATCATTTAAAAACCGATGGCGAGTCTATAGTGCGGATGACCAGCGATATGGCGGGCGCTGCCGCCGCCCTTGGCACCATTAAAACCCTGGCTTTGCAAAAAGCGCCGGTGAACGTGGTGGCCGTGATGGCGATGGCCGAAAATATGATTTCGGATAAAGCCATGTTACCGGGTGACATTATTAAAACAGGCGCTGGTTTAACAGTGCAAATTACCAGCACAGACGCCGAAGGCAGGTTAGTGATGGCTGACGCGCTCTGGTATGCCAATCAGCAGTTTAAACCAAGGGCTATGGTCGATATCGCCACCCTGACCGGTTCTAAAGTGGGGGCTTTGGGTAGTTATTACGCCGGACTTTTTTCAGAAGATGAACAGCTGGTGCAACAACTGACAGCGGCAGGCGCCAAAGTGAATGAGCCGCTGTGGCGTTTACCGCTTGGGCCGCAGTTTGCCAGCGAAATGAAAAGTGACTTAGCCGATTTACGCAACACCGGCAAAACCACAGGAGCTTCAACAGCGGCCTGGTTCCTGCAACAGTTTGTTGGTCAAACCCCCTGGGCGCATATCGACATTGCCGGTAATGCCCTTGCCAGCAGCGACAAAGGGGTGCAGGTCACAGGCGCCACAGGTTTTGGCGTGCAGTTACTGACCGAATGGGCACTGACCCAGCCATAACAATGGCAACATCCAGATCACCGGTCATCCTATAGATAAAAAAGCCCTGTGCAGCTTGAATGCACAGGGCTTTTTTAATCACCTTGTTGCCTGACAAAACCGGGCTTTGTCAGACAACAATATCAGGATTCAAAAATGACAGTGGCACAGGCAAAAGCCTGCTCGTCGCTGATCGACAACCAGCAGTGTTTCACCCCGAGTTTTTCTGCAAGCACTAAGGCTGCATCTGTTAACTGCAGCTGCGGCCGGCCAAATTCGTCATTGCTGATAGCAAAATGCTGAAAGGAAATCCCCCGCCCTATGCCTGTGCCCAGTGCTTTGGCGGCCGCCTCTTTGGCGGCAAACCTTTTGGCAAAATAACGCACCGGCTGTTTATGCTGCTGATAAATCGCCCTTTCGGCCTCGGTCAGCACCCGCTCAACCAGCCGTGGTGAACGTTGTAAACTTTGCTCAATACGGCAAATTTCCACAATGTCAGTGCCAAGCCCGAGGATGGCCATTAGCGGCGCGCCTCCACCATTAACCTTTTCATTTCAGCAACGGCCGGGGCTAAACCGGTAAAAATAGCCCGGGCGATCAGCGCATGACCAATATTCAGCTCATACATCTCTGGAATAGCAGCAATGGCCTGCACATTGTGAAAATGTAAACCATGGCCGGCGTTCACCACTATGCCAAGTGATGCGGCATATTCTGCGGCAGAGCGGATCCGCTCAAGCTCAGCCAACTGCTGTTTAGGGCAAGTGGCGTCGGCATAAGCACCGGTGTGAATTTCGATATAAGGTGCACCTGCTTTGGCAGCAGCAGCAATTTGTGTGAAATCAGCGTCAATAAATAACGACACCAGAATGCCGTCGTCAGTCAGAGTTTTTACTGCACTTTCAATATGGCTAAAATGCCCTGCCACATCGAGGCCACCTTCTGTGGTCAGTTCCTGGCGTTTTTCCGGCACCAAACAGCAAAAATGTGGTTTGAGTTTGCGGGCAATCGCCAGCATTTCGTCAGTGACACCCATTTCAAAATTCAGCCGGGTCTGAATAGTGTCTTTTAATAAAAACACGTCCCTGTCCTGAATATGGCGGCGATCTTCACGTAAATGCACTGTGATACCGTCGGCACCGGCCTGCTCGGCCAATAAAGCCGCATGTACAGGTTCAGGATACTGGCTGCCGCGGGCCTGACGCACAGTGGCAACATGGTCGATATTTACGCCTAAATAAATGGGTTGCATCATAAGTCTCCGGGTTGCAGTAGGTTTCAGCTACTGCATCTCACTTTTAAAACTATCGGTTAAACAGGGCCCGACTGGCAAGCGGTTGATTGCCAAGTAGCGGTTGTAATAAATAACGGCACAGTTGTTTGGCAACACGCAGTGATTCGTCATGCCATTGGCCGCGGGCTATTGCCATTAAAGCCTCCCCCGGCCAGCCCACACCATGCTGCCTGCCGTTGGCATCGATAAAACCTGTGCGCACTAACCCGGCTTCAACCTGCCACTGATACAGGCCATCAACAGCCAGCGGTTGTTGCTGCGCATCAAAGGTCAAATCCACCGGCACACCCAGTTCGCTGAGCAGCATGAATTCAAACCGGCGCAGCACCGGCTGCAATAACCCCGGATGCGGCTGGGCAGCGGCTAAATCCAGCAAACTTTGCTGATACAGGGCAAATAGATGCTCACTTGCCACATCCTGCGGCCAAATGCGGCACAGCAGCTCGTTGATATACATAGCACTAAATAAAAAGTTACCCTGAAATTGCAGCGCCGGTTGCTGTTCTTCCAGTGCCCGCACTGTTTTTAATTCACCGCGGCCGGTAAGTTGGACGGCCAATAATGCAAAAGCGGGCCAATTGCTGCGCCCGCCTTGTTTTTTGCCGGGTCGGCGTGCCACTGCACGCAAACGCCCTTGTTCAGGTAACAATAAATCCAATAACAGCTTGTCGTCGCGAAAGGCTCTGCTGTGCAGCAGATAAGCGGGACTAAAGCCTGTGGTCATTAATCTTCGCCATAACCCAAGCTGCGCAGTGCCCGCTCGTCATCGGCCCAGCCAGATTTGACCTTGACCCACATTTGCAGAAATACCGGTTGTTCAAACAGGTCTTCCATATCTTTGCGGGCTTCAGAGGCGATAGTTTTGATCCGTTCACCGGCTTTACCTATCACCATGCGTTTTTGCGTGTCACGCTCCACCAGAATCAGCGCAGCAATGTGGTAGTGTTTTTCTTCCCACTTAAAACGCTCAATTTCTACCGTGACCGAATACGGCAGCTCGTCACCCAAAAAGCGCATCAGCTTTTCACGCACAATTTCGGATGCCATAAAACGTTGTGAGCGGTCAGTGATGTAATCTTCCGGGAAGAAAAACTCACAAGGTGGCAGGTGTTTATGCACTATGTCACGCAGCGCGGCCACATTGGTGCCTTTTTCTGCCGAAAGCGGCACTATTTCCACAAAAGACAATTGAGTGCCAAGCCATTGTAAATGTGGCAATAACTCTTCTTTGTCTTTGTACAGATCCACTTTGTTCACCACCAGGATCACCGGTTTGTTGGCGGCAATCAACCGGTTTAACACCATCTGATCGTCTTCCAGCCAGCGGGTGCCCTCCACCACAAAGATCACCAGCTCCACGTCCAGAATTGAACTGGCAGCTGCTTTGTTCATCAGTCGGTTAATCGCACGTTTTTCTTCACTGTGCAGGCCTGGCGTATCCACATAGACCGTCTGGTATTGACCCACAGTGTCGATGCCAACAATACGGTGGCGGGTGGTTTGTGGTTTTTTTGACGTGATACTGACTTTCTGGCCAATCAGCTGATTGAGCAAAGTGGATTTACCCACATTAGGCCGGCCAACAATAGCCACTAAACCGGCAAAAGTTTCGCCGGCGGTTTCAGGAATATTATTTGTCATGGGTAAGCTGTTCCAACACCAGGTTCGCGCAGTCCTGCTCGGCCTTACGGCGTGAGCTGCCACTGGCAATAATAGGCTGCATGCCAGCCACTGTACATTTTACGGTGAAGGTTTGATCATGGGCTTCTCCCATTACTTCAATCACTTCGTATTGGGGTAACGCCATTTTGCGGCCCTGCAGATATTCCTGCAGTTTGGTTTTGGAATCTTTTTGCACGCCGGGTTCAATGACCGTCAGGCGCGAACCAAACCAGGCCAGGATCCGTTCTTTGCAGGGCTGGGCGCCACCATCTAAATAAATGGCACCTAAAATGGCTTCTACCGCATCAGCCAGAATAGACTCACGGCGAAAACCTCCACTTTTTAACTCACCTGGCCCCAAGCGTAAAAATTCAGACAGCTGCAGCTCTTTGGCAATCTCTGCCAGGGTGACCCCTTTGACCAGGGATGCCCGCATCCGGGTTAAATCACCTTCCCGTGTTTTCGGGAAATTCTGATACAGCGCTTCGGCGATGACAAAACTTAAAATGGCATCCCCTAAAAACTCCAGCCGTTCGTTATGTTTGCCTTTACAGCTGCGGTGGGTCAGCGCCTGTTCCAGCAGCTCAGGCTGCACAAACTGATAACCCAGACGTCGTTGTAATGGCGCTAAAGAAACTTGCATGCCTACCCTTATTCAATCCGGCCTAAACGTTCAAAGCGAATGCCAACTGGCACCCAGCCAGGAATGGCGCTGTTCGGATCCTCATTAAATTCAAAACTCATCCACTTAAACACCGCTTTGCCCACCAGATTCTGCTCTGGTACAAAACCCCAGAACCGGCTATCGCGGCTGTTATCGCGGTTATCGCCCATGGCAAAATAATGGCCGGCTGGCACCACAAACTCTGTGGTTTCAGTACCAGGCTGGCGGTAATAGTTATGAATAGGCTCAGGCAGCATGGCATTTTGCAGAATGTCATATTGTTTGGTTGGGCCTTGTTCAGTAAAACGTTTCAGTGGATAAGGGCCTAAGAAAAATTCACCTTCGGACTGCAATTCCTGATGCATGGGTTCCAGCACAGGGCATGGCTGATTCAGGTTTTTATCACAGGCTTTCTGGATATATAAATGTTTGTTTTTATAAACAATACGATCGCCAGGTAAACCAATAATACGTTTGATGTAATCCACATTCGGCTGCTCCGGATATTTAAACACCGCCACATCACCATGTTCAGGTTTACCGGTTTGAATTAAGGTAGTGCGCCAAATCGGGTCTTTGACATCGTAAGAATATTTTTCCACCAGAATAAAATCACCGACCAGCAGGGTTGGCATCATAGAGCCGGATGGAATCTGGAAAGGTTCGTATAAAAAAGACCGGAAAATCGTGATCACGGCAATTAACGGGAAAATCGACTGCGCTGTTTCCGCGATATAAGACTGAGGCGCAATTTGTTGTTTCACTTCTTCAGACAAGGCGGTGCCGGCTGCGGCTTCCGCCTGCGCCAGTTTCATTTTGCGTTTAGGCGCCAGCACTAAAGCATCAAACAACCAAATTAAACCGCTGCCGACCGTTAATGCCACTAAAAATATTGCAAAATAACCTGCCATGAAAAATCCAATCCTCGTTGCTGTCTCTGATATCTCAGCTTACCGCTTAACTTTGTGCAGTTGCTGCTGCTGTTGCACTATATATTGTTACCAGCTGTAACAACTGCGGCGCTGGTAAAACAGCGCCGCAATCACGGAAATGCAGGCTATTTGCCTACTTTCAGAATGGCTAAAAACGCTTCTTGTGGCACTTCAACATTGCCCACTTGCTTCATGCGCTTTTTACCTTCCTTTTGTTTTTGTAACAGCTTTTTCTTCCGGCTGACGTCACCGCCATAACACTTGGCCAATACGTTTTTACGTAATTGTTTCACCGTAGTACGGGCAATAATATGACTGCCAATAGCGGCCTGAATGGCGATATCAAACATCTGACGCGGGATCAGCTCTTTGAGTTTTTCGGCCAGATCGCGGCCACGGCTCTGCGCAAAATCACGGTGGCTGATAATAGCCAGCGCATCCACTCTTTCACCGTTGATCAGAATATCCACCCGTGACATGTCCGAGGTTTGGAAACGTTTAAAAGCGTAATCCAAAGAGGCATAACCACGGCTGGTTGATTTTAACCGGTCGAAGAAGTCCATGACTACTTCCGCCATTGGCAGTTCATATACCACTGCCACCTGACGACCGTGGTACGTCATATTGATTTGTACACCACGTTTTTCAATACAAAGGTTAATCACGTTACCTAGGTATTCCTGTGGTACCAGAATATGGGCTTCAACAATAGGCTCGCGGATTTCGTCAATATTCCCAACTGGCGGTAAATCGCTTGGGTTATCAACCATCACTGTTTCACCAGCTTTGGTCACCACTTCATACACTACTGTTGGTGCCGTGGTGATGAGATCCAGATCGTATTCACGCTCTAACCGTTCCTGAATGATTTCCATATGTAACATACCCAGGAAACCAATACGGAAACCAAAACCTAAAGCGCTGGAGCTTTCTGGTTCATAAAACAAAGATGAGTCGTTTAAGCTGAGTTTTTCCAGCGCATCACGGAAATCTTCATAGTCGTCTGACGACACCGGATATACACCGGCATACACCTGAGGTTTAATGCGTTTAAAACCTGGCAAAGGCTCAGTGGCTGAATTTTTTGCCAGTGTTAAGGTATCGCCAACAGGCGCGCCTTTAATTTCTTTAATACCGGCAATGACAAAACCTACTTCGCCAGTGCTTAAAATGCCGGTATTTTTGGCTTTTGGCGTAAAAATACCCACTTTATCCACTTCGTACACGGCGCCGCTCGACATAATTTTAATTTTGTCTTTGGCCTGAATTTTACCGTGTTTAACGCGTACCAGTGACACAACGCCCTGGTAGGGGTCGAACCAGGAGTCGATGATCAGTGCCTGGGTTGGCGCGTCCACATCACCTTCAGGGCAAGGGATACCCTTGACGATTGTTTCCAGCACATCTTCAATACCTAAACCGGTTTTGGCAGAACACTGCACAGCACCCACGGCTTCGATACCAATGATGTCTTCAATTTCTTCAGCAACACGCTCAGGTTCAGCCTGTGGCAGGTCAATTTTGTTCAGAACCGGCAATACTTCCAGGTTCATTTCCAGCGCGGTATAACAGTTGGCAACAGTTTGTGCTTCTACACCCTGGCCGGCGTCCACGACCAATAAGGCACCTTCACAGGCGGCCAATGAGCGGCTGACTTCATAGGTAAAGTCAACGTGACCCGGGGTGTCGATAAAGTTCAGCTGATAAGTTTCACCGTCTTTGGCTTTGTAGTTCAGCGTTACACTTTGCGCTTTGATGGTGATACCACGTTCACGCTCCAGATCCATCGAATCCAGCACTTGTTCCTGCATTTCCCGATCAGACAAACCACCACAAAATTGGATCAGCCGGTCAGACAAGGTTGATTTGCCATGGTCAATGTGAGCAATGACGGAGAAATTGCGGATATGAGATATTTTTGCCATTTTTTCCAATATAAAGCTGAGCTGATTGGCCGCAAGACACCGACGTTAAAACATCAGGTGCTGACAGACCACAGATTAAAATTGCCGCGAATTGTACTTGATTTGCTGCGAGGTTGCTATGTGTTCTTAGGCTTTCACGCCAGTGGGGGTTTTCGCTGCAGCTCTGATGATAAGTGCAGTATTATTGCTGCTGCACTGCCAGCGTCGGCAACACGGCCAATAACTCAACCTGTTGTTCAGCACCACCTTGCTGTAAACCAAAACGACGTGCCAAATAATAACCGGGCAAAGCGGCCACAATACCAGCAAACAATTGCCAGCCTTCGCTTGCCTGAGCCCAGTACATCAAAAGCACTGCGGCAATAAATAACAACAACGGTAACAGATACACCACAAGGGCAGATTTCAGTAGTACGCCTTCATGAATGCCAATGCGCACCTGTTGGCCAGGCAATAATTCAGCATACTGCGAAGAAGGATAAGGCAGAAAAAAACGGTACTGGCGGTTGGTCAGATGTTTGGCCACCACACCACTGGTGCAGCTATCGTTGGCACTGCAGGCCTGACAACTGCTTTGCACCCTGGTTTCTAACCAGACACCCTGTGCCTCTGTCTGAACTACTGTGGCTATCTCTTCAACCATGCTGCTGTCCTGTAACGATAAATCTGGCATTATAGCTGCACCGCTTAATGAACGGAATCTGCCAGTTTGTTCGCAACGGCCACATCAAGCGGGCCTATAACAGTGACGTCAATATTCTGCTTGGGCAGCACCAATAAAGTGGTAGCTCCATCACGAAAAGCCTGGGCGGGTAAACCGGCCGATGGCTGCACAAACACCGAAACCTGATGCAAACCATCGGTTAATAACCAGGAAGCCAGCACCGTATTATTGGGTGCCATTGGTGTCTGTTGCTGTAACACCAGCTGGTAACCGTCAGGCAACCAGCCCAGCTGAAAATCAACTTGCTGCCGGGATTCATTCTGTGATAACTGCAAGGGTTCAGTTGGCAAATCGGCGCTGAGTAAACCCATTAATTCTTGTGGCAGGCTGGGTTTAAGCTGCATATGTACTACCATCCAGCGTTCCAGCACTTCATTGTTCTGGTCAACAGTATCTACCCGAAGAGGAAAGCCGGTTTCGCCATCCAACCACAGCCAGTAACTAAAGCGGCCGTTGTTAAAAGCGGTTAGTCTGAGCAATTGGGCGGTGCGGCCTGACAACGAAGTGCTGCTGCCGAGCACTGCGTCATACAATTTCATAATGTTGCTTGGTGACTGGAACAATATTGCTGGCAACTCTTTAATCGACTGATTGACAGTGACCAGCAACGAATTACCTGGGGACGAATAATACACCCTGTCATTGCGTCTGAAGGTGTCAGTGCCGGCAAGGTCTTGTGGAATGAGCTGCTCAAGTTCGGTTTGCACAGGCAGGCTGCCTGAGGCCTGATGCACCCCATGTAACCAGCGGAAAGTATTCAGCTGATTGCTGCGCATCTGCACAAAGGTGACGTCAAAGTTGAATTTTTTAACCGCTTGCTGGCTGCGTTCAAACTGCAGCCAGCCATCATTGCTGGCTGCTGCTGACAAACTCAGCAACAGGCAGCTTAACCACAACAACACAGGCATTTTTATTGTCCGCGTGGAGGCTGCTCAACAACAGGCTGGTTTTGCTGATTTTTTTGTTGCTGCTGTGCAGTTTGTTCAAGTAAACGGATTTGCTGTTGCCGTGCCTGCATTAACTCCTGCAACCGGCGTTGTTGCTCCAGCTGTAATTGTTGCTGCTGAGCGGCAAAACGCGAATCCACTGAACTCTGACTTAAACTGACAGGTGTGGCTACACCGCCGATAGGTCTGGTTTGCAACACCGGCAAAGGTGAAGTTAAAGCTTCATCCGGCGATTGCTGGCTTTGTTGCACGCCCACTACAGCCACTATGGCTACACTGGCAGCAATAGCTCCCTGCAACATGGTTTTTATCCAAGGCATATTAGCAGCTGATTTAAATTTGCCAAAACGGGACGTCGCAGCCACAGCAGCCAGCTGCAACTCAGGCTCCGGCTGCAACTGGTGAATTTCTTCATTCTCAAGTAATAACGCAAAGTTATCAGCAAACTGAAGATCAACCTGAGCTGGTAATTCGTTGCGGATCACATTGCCTATCATCTGATAACGCAGCCACTGCTGTTGCAGGTCGGGATCTTGTAACAAAGAGTCGAGCTGTTGCGCACTGATGCCTTGATTATCACTGGCGGCAGATAGCCAATCTTGTTTTTCAGACGACATACATAATCCTGTCTTTGTTCATAGGTCAGCTGATTAATGGCTTCAGCTGGATGTCAATTGCTTCGCGTGCCCGGAAGATCCGGCTGCGGACTGTGCCTATAGGACAGCCCATCACTTCGGCAATTTCTTCGTAACTCAGACCATCCATCTCACGCAAAGTAATGGCAATGCGCAATTCTTCCGGCAATTTTTCAATAGTTTCGAACACTACATGGCGGATTTCCTCGGTCAGCAACAGCTTTTCCGGCGAATCCTGCACTTTTAACGCATCACTGCCCTCGTAAGAGTCAGCTTCTTCCGCATCAACGTCTGTTGACGGCGGTTTGCGGCCGTTGGCCACCAGATAGTTTTTTGCACTGTTTACAGCAATACGATACAACCAGGTGTAAAACGCACTGTCTCCGCGAAAGCCTGGCAGCGCACGATAAGCTTTAATAAAGGCTTCTTGTGCTACATCTGCCACGTCGCCATGATTAGAGACGTACCTTGAAATTAAGTTCGCTAATCTGTGCTGATATTTTCTTACCAACAGATTAAAAGCTGCTTTATCCCCTTGTTGTACCCGCTGGACTATCTGCCAATCCAATTCTTGCTCGCTCATCCGAGCTTGTCCCCTGTTTTGCTTACTGCTAAATTTTGCAACCGGCTCTCGTCAAGCGTACCCTTATGACGGGACCGAAGTGAAAAAGTTCGGTTTAATAGATAAAAAAGTTACAATATATTGATCCTGACCGCATTGGATGACATATAGCCCATCCGAACGCTGACGGACACCTCAGCGCCAGTCGCAGCCTGCCTGGCTTTTTACTCAACTAAGATTCTGTTTTTTGTCAGATTTAAGTGTATCGCATGCAACAGCAAAAAGAACATCTTTGTGACGTATTAATTATTGGCAGCGGCGCTGCCGGTTTATCTTTAGCGCTGCAACTGGCAGATAAACTTAATGTGATGGTGCTGAGTAAAGGCCCGCTGCGCGAAGGTTCCACTTTATACGCACAAGGTGGCATTGCCGCTGTGTTTGATGAAAACGACAGCATCGACTCCCATGTCAGCGACACCCTGATTGCCGGCGCCGGTTTATGTGACCCACAAGCAGTGAAATTTACCGCCGAGCATGCCAAAGAAGCGATGGAATGGCTGATTGAGCAAGGTGTGCCTTTTGATCAGTACCGTGATGAAGATGGGGTGTTAAAGTACCATCTGACCCGCGAAGGTGGCCATAGCCACAGACGTATTCTGCATGCAGCAGACGCCACTGGCCGCGCTGTGCAAATTACTTTGGTTGATCAGGTCAAAGCCCACCCGAATATCCGTTTGCTGGAAAATTACAACGCTATCGACCTGATCACAGCAACAAAGCTGGGCCTGGCGGGTCAACATTGTTATGGCGCTTATGTCTGGAACCGCAAATCTGAGCAAGTGGAAGTCATTTCCGCCCGTTTTGTGGCATTAGCAACAGGCGGCGCCAGTAAAGTGTACCTTTATACCAGCAATCCGGATGTGGCCAGTGGTGACGGTATTGCCATGGCATGGCGTGCCGGTTGCCGGGTGGCCAATATGGAATTTAACCAGTTCCACCCCACCAGTTTGTATCACCCGGACGCCCGCAATTATCTCATCACCGAAGCCATGCGCGGTGAAGGCGCTTATTTAAAAAGGCCGGACGGCTCGCGTTTTATGCCGGATTTTGATGAGCGCGCTGAGCTGGCTCCCCGTGATGTGGTTGCCCGTGCTATCGACTTTGAAATGAAACGTTTAGGTGTGCCTTGTGTGTATCTCGACATCAGCCATAAACCCAAAGATTTTATTATTGAGCACTTCCCTACAATTTATGCCAAGTGTTTAAGTGTGGGCATCGACATCACCAAACAGCCTATTCCTGTGGTGCCGGCCGCCCATTACACTTGTGGTGGCGTGATGACCAACCAGAATGGCCAAACCGATGTGCCCAATTTATATGCCATTGGCGAAGTGGCTTATACCGGCCTGCATGGTGCCAACCGCATGGCCAGTAACTCATTATTGGAATGTGTGGTATTTGCCCAAAGCGCCGCCAAACATATTCTGGCCAATCTGGCACAGGCAGCAGCACCTATTTCACTGCCACAATGGGATGAAAGCCGCGTCAGTAACTCAGATGAAGAAGTAGTAATCACCCACAACTGGCATGAACTGCGGTTATTTATGTGGGATTTTGTCGGCATAGTACGCACCACCAAAAGGCTGGAACGTGCGTTACACCGCGTGGAATTATTACAACGCGAAATTCAGGAATATTACCGTCATTTCCGTGTCAGCAATAACCTGCTGGAACTGCGTAACCTGACAATGGTGGCGGAGCTGATTATCCGCTGCGCCATGGCACGTAAAGAAAGCCGCGGTTTACATTACACCCTGGATTATCCGGCTATGCTGGACAACCCCAAACCCACTATCCTGACCCCGCCGGAACGTGCAGCTGAACCGGCCAACACTCAGATGATCTGAGTTGTTTTGACAATCTGAAGCAACAAGCAAAAACGGCGTTTGTGCGCCGTTTTTTTGTATTTGGTGTCAGCTGCGATGCAGTTTTTGTTAACCGCCCCCAGCCGTTTTTGAGGCTCTACGGCGGTATTTGATGATCAGATACACCACATAAATCTGCAAAGCGGCTGTGGCGAGCTGACCAATAATAGACTGCAGCTCAGTATATTTTTCGGCATATACATACAAAGACAAATTACCGACAGCAAAAGCCAGCCAGGTTAAAGCCGGCACCCCTTCGGAGGTTTTGGTTTTTAATAGGTGCCACAACTGCATCAGGGTTGCAGCAGGGAAAATAATCGCAGGCACGTAACCTGCCAGTTCGATCAAAGTCATGGTGTTTATCCAGGGAATTAAAATGCACCTAAATGTACCTAAGTGCAGAGCGCACTTAGCAAAGTGCTTACAGCATAACAACAAGCCGGCAAGCACAACAGCTGCAATTTAGATGACTAATTTTGTGTTTGCCAACGGCGTTCCGTGCAGGCGCGGGCCAGCGCTCTGCCATCGGCTTCGGAAAAGTTATCGCGATATAACCACAACTGATGGATCCGCTTTGCTTCATCCTGCCAGTACAACCAAAAACCCCAGCCGCATACCAAAGACTGTGGTAATAGCTGCCCTGCGGGTTTGGCATCATGCAAAAACCGGATGCGACCGTCCTGCTGCAGTGTCAGCATCCGGATCGACAGAGGTTGTCGCCATGCGCACAATTGCCGGTACAACACAACAACAGGCAGCGGGCTTATCAGCAACAATTGCCACCAGGGTAAAGGCAAGACCAGGCAAACCAAAACAACCGCCAGCAGGCTCAGTGCATAAGGCACAGTGCGCCAGCGTGACGGCCTGAGTGGCAGGCTAAACGCGGACGCGCCGGACAATGGTGTCCACCAGCTGCTGCAAAGTTGCATCCTGCGACCTGGCATGTCCCATAAACCAGGCAAATAAATCCGGGTCGTCACAGGCTAATAAACGTTCAAAATCATGCTTTTGTTCTAGGCTTAATGCGTCATAACCCTGCTCAACAAAAGGAGATAACAAAATATCCAGCTCCAGCATACCGCGACGGCAGGCCCAGCGTAATTTCGGTTTACTCATTAATTCAGACATAACATGCTCTCTTATTTTGCTGGCCGGATTCTAACAAATAATTGCTGCGGGGGTTGTGCTTTTCCATCTTTCACCCAATGATCTGTGCCAATGAACATTGAAGGTTTAAAAGCGATATCTGTTATGCAAAGCTCCTGGATCAGTGCTGAACAATTAGCACAGTTATCAAACGACACCAAACAAGCTTTTATTAGTCCATTACCGGCTTTTTATGTAGTGCGGATCAGTGGCCCTGATCAGAAAAAATATCTGCAAGGACAAACCACTTGCGATATCAATACTTTAACTGAACATAATTTTTTACGTGGTGCCCATTGTGACGCCAAAGGAAAAATGTGGGCCACTTTTCATTTGTGGCAACAAGGTGAAGATATTTTATATACCGGCTTTCGGGATGAAATTCAGGCATCTTTGGTGCAGCTGAAAAAGTTTGGTGTATTTTCAAAAGTCAGCTTTCACGACACCCAGGAGCAACTGGCGGTGTTGGGCATCAGCGGCCCTGATGCCGACAAACTGGTCGCAACACTTGGTTTTGAAGTGCCTGCCCCAGGTGCTTTAGTGGCAGTGCCGGACGGTCAGCTACTGGCGCTGGCTGAGCAGCATTATTTATTGGTGCTGGACATTGCGGCGGCCAAAACGCTGCTGACAACCCAGGCTGCACACCTTGCCGCCCCCACCCGCTTTTCGGCACAACATATACTGCATGGCCTGCCCTATCTGGAGCAGGCGCTGATTGGCGAATATGTGCCGCAAAACCTGAACCTGCAAGCCATTGATGCTATTAGTTTTACTAAGGGCTGTTACATAGGCCAGGAAATGGTGGCGCGGATGAAATATCTGGGCAAAAATAAAAGAGCCACATATATTCTCAAGGCACAAAGTGCAGAAACTCCGGCAGCCGGCAGCGATATTGAAGTACAATTAGAGCAAAACTGGCGCCGTAGCGGTGTGGTAGTCAATGCAGTCAATATTCATGGTGAGCTGTTAGTGCTTGCTGTGCTGCCAAATGATACCGCACCGGACGCGCATTTAAGGCTGGCCAGTGCACCTGAAACCTTATTCAGGCTGGAAGCTCTTCCTTATTCTTTAAACTAACTGAGGTTTGCATGACCATTCAAAACAACAAAGTCGTTGCTATGCATTACAGCGTCAGTGACGCTGCTGGCAACGAACTCGACAGCTCTATTGGCAGTGAGCCACTGGTATTTATCCATGGCAGCGGCTCATTAATTCAGGGGCTGGAAGCTGCACTGGTTGGCAAACAAGCCGGTGATAAATTTACTGTTGAAGTACCGGCTGCTGAAGCTTATGGCGAGCGCCATGAAGAATTAACCCAGGCCGTGCCACGTGCTTTGTTTGAAGGTATGGAAGTGGCAGTTGGCATGCGTTTTCGCGCTGCAGGCCCGGATGGCCGCGAACAGTCTGTCATTGTATTAGATGTGACAGACGACGAAGTGGTCGTAGATGGCAATCACCCGCTGTCGGGCATTGATTTAACTTTTGCTGTTGAAGTGGTGCTGGTGCGTGATGCCACAGACGAAGAGCTGGCGCACGGTCATGCCCACGGCATGGACGGCCACTCAGGCCACGGCCATTAATCGCCAAAACAAAGCTGCAGCCTGACTGCAGTTGAGTTTGTAAAAACGCCGGCTTGCCGGCGTTTTTATTGGCAACATTAAAACACGTAAGTTAATCAGCACCTGACGCAGTTGCAGCCTGGCGCTGGTTTTTTTGTGTGATCAGTTGAATCACGGCTTTTGCCACCCCTTCTGAAGATAAATGGTTTTGCCCTGTCACCAGATGACCATCCACCAGCACAAAAGCTTCACTGCGTTGACCCACTTTAAAAATCCCGCCACGCTCGGTGATGGTTTTTTTCAGTAACAACGGAAAGTGCTGAAAATAAGGCGCATCCTGCTGCTCAAAGTCTTCCGGATACCCTGTCACTTGTTTGCCACTGACCAGATATTTGCCATCTTTGGTTTTCAGCTGCACTAAACCTGCAGTGCCGTGGCAAACCGCTGAAATAATGCCCTGATGTTGCTGATAAATATCCATCACCAGTTGTGCAATGGCCGGGTCTTCTGCCACGCCATACACAGCATTAGAGCCGCCTATATAATGCACAGCCTGATAATCGCCCGCCTTCAGTTGGGCTGCGGTTTTGCTGTATTTCAGCGCCTGCATCAGATCCTGCTGATACAGATATTCTTTGTGCAGCGGATCCGACGTGTCGATATAAGCCAAAGGCACAGCACCACCTTTTGGCGTGATAAAGTCGACGGTATAACCTGCCTGTTTAAAGGTGCGGTAGGCTTTGACTATCTCTGAAAAACTGGCACCGGCCGGCAAGTTGGACTGACCGTGAAAATGGGCATCAGACAAGATAAATAACACCCGCTCACCATGCTGCACTGAGGGCTGGCGCACTGCCGCTTTACTGATGATCTGCCACTTGCCTTCAATACGTTTCAGTAAAAACATATCAACATAACGATGGCCTGAGCCTTTTTGCAGAATTTCCGCTTTGGCGGTTGCCAGCTCACCTTCAATATCAATACTGAGAATTTCCCCAATACGACCGTTAAATTGCCCGGCTTTGGCCGGTTTAAACCAACTCACATAGTCAGCCACAGGCACCTGCCACACAGGCTGGCCTTCTTTGGCCAGAAATAACTCAGCTTGTGGGTGAAAGGCCTCTTGAATGTCAGCCTGCTGATTGTACGAGGTGCCGTGCAGGTACAGCTCAAGGGTATGGCGCACCGCCTGATAACTGTCCGCATCAGATAGGGACTGGTGATTTTCTGCCGCTGTTGGCGCAGGGTTTTGACCTGGTGCAGCTGCAACATTGCAGGCAACAATGCCCAGCAACAGGGTCCAACAATATAAATAACGCATAGTTCCTCCGGTGATGTTTAAAAACCGGAGCCAGCATAAAAACCAGCGCCTGAAGTGACAGCCTCGAGATATGATTCAGGATAACGGATTTATAATTCCGGAATCTTGCAGCTGTTGTTTGTAGCGGGCGGGCGTCAAGCCGGTGGCCTTTTTAAAGGCGCTATAAAAAGTAGACAGCGCATTAAAACCGGATTGTTCGGCCAGATCGGCCATTTTCAGCGGCGCCTGTTGTGCTAACAGCTGCCGGGCATAAGCAATACGATACGCATTGATATAGTCGTTAAATGAGGTTTGAAGGTTGTCATTTAACAATTGCGACAGCTTTGGCACAGACCAGCCCAGCTGTTTTGCCAGTTTCGCCAGCGTTAAATTGGCATCCAGATACAGTGGCTGATGTTGCATCAACTGCGCAAGTTCTTGCTGCCATAACAGGGCCTGCTGCTGCGGTAATTTTTTATTGGCATAGGGTACAGCTGCTGCTTTGGGTTCTGCACGCTTTTGCAGGTAAAGCGTCAGTACGGCCACATACAATAAAAAACTAAATGACAAAGCACCGCTGATATAAGAGGTGTAAGAGGCAAAATGATAAGCCGCCCACAACAGCAAATTACCGCCAATCAGACTTTTGAGCATCAACAGCTCTGATTTTTGCAAAGCGGCTGCCAGCTCAGTTCTGGTTTTGCGGCTGCGCCATAACCAAAAGGCGGACAATAAAATCCAGCCAAGCCAGCTGTAATTAATCAGCTGATACATCAGACTGGCCCAAAGTTCAGTGTATTGCTGATAAGGCCACAACAGTCCCACCACCAGCACCAACAGCAACACCACAGTTAAAGGCCACAGATACCAGGCCTTGTTTTTTTTCGGCCCACAAATACTGTGGCAATAGGCAAATAACAAAGGACCTATCAAGGCACAGGCCGACAACCCCAGCTGCAAAATTTGTTTGGTAATGGCCGGATTAAAATAAAACAACACAGATTTTAATACTCTGAGGCTCAGCATCAGCAGCAATAACGCCAGCAATGGATCTGCAACTGGTTTTTCAGCCGCTGGTGCTGGCTTACGGAAGAAAAAATAACCGGCCAGCAGCCAGGCGTTAAGCCCGCCCAGGGCGCTGAACATCAATAGCAGTTGTTCTGTAATGGCCATCCGAACATTATCCTTTTGTTCATCTGCAATAAGCCCGGGCTGCTCTGAGCCTGCTTGTGTTTGTCGGGTCTGTTTAGCTCGCCTTTATAACTGAGGCTGCCAGCAATGCTGAATGCCGCTAATCTTACTTGGTCTCAATGGTAAAAACTGTTATAAAAACAATTATTTTTATCAATTAGAGCCCGTCATGCCAAGCCGTTATCAACCCAATCTGACCCCAGCGCCAGCGCGGCTTATTCAGCAAGACGGTGATGCGGTTTATGGTTTATTTGATGGCTCTGTGCCAAGGCTTAATTTTACTGATGTTGACTACCGCACTGTACTGGATGGTAAAGCGAGCCAACTTGCCCGGCATTTTCAGTTTAAACAGTTTCAGTTTGTGTCTGTAACCGGCCCCAACTGGCTGTTGGCGGTGGCTATTGCTGATATCCGTTATGCCAGTTCTGGTTTTGCTTATTTATATCAGCAGGATGCAACAACAGTAGAAAAAGGTCTGTTGCTGCCCTTGCAGCTGGGCTGTCAGATGAGTCAATCCCCCACCTCAGGCCGGGCGCAGTTACATTGGGGCAAAACCCGCTGGCACTTTGACCTTGATAACCACAGCTGGCTGCTGGAGCTAGAGTGTGGCGAGCTGCAAGCCAACCTTCAGCTTGAACGCCAGCAACAACGGCCACTGGCACTTTGTGCCCCCACCGGTTATCAGGGCCTGACCTACACTGAAAAAAACAACGCTTTGGCGGTGACAGGTCAGCTGAAATTGGGTGAGCGACAATTTGACCTGAGTGTCGCCCGGGGCGGTTACGATTTTTCCGCCGGTTTTATGCGTCGCCGTACCAACTGGCGCTGGGCCTCTATCAATACCTTGTTGCAAAATGTGCCTTTTGGGCTGAATCTGGCCAATGGTGTCAACGAAACCGGACTTTGTGAAAATGCACTCTGGTATCAGGGCAAAATTCAGCATTTAAGCCCGGTGCAGTTTCAGTTAAAGCGGCAACAGCCAAAGCAAAACTGGCAATTACACACCTTATGTGGGGAAGTAGAACTTGAATTTCAGCCCTTGTATTGCCGCCAGGAAAAAGTGCAGGCCGCTTTGCTGACCAGCAATTTCAGACAATATGTAGGTTATTATCAGGGGAACATCATGCTGGCTGATGGCCGCAAACTGCAATTGCAACAATGCCTTGGCCTGGCCGAAGACCATTATGCCAAATGGTAACCTGTGCCCGACCCCGGACTTTTTTATGTTGATCACAAGGAGTTTTTTATGAAAAAGGTATTCACCACAGCCGCACTGGTGTTGGCATCAAGCCTGTTATTGGGCTGTTCCCCCAAAGAAGTTGGTGATGTCAGCCTGGGCTTATTCACCACAAAAGATATTAAAATTCAAACCTTTAACGACCCAGACATTCCGGGCGTGACTTGTCATATCAGCCATGTTGAAGCCAATCTGGATTTAGCCGACCCATCGGATATGTCGATTGCCTGTCGCCAGACCGGTGAAATCACCAAAGCCATGCTGGATAGCATAGATACTTCCAAATCAGGTGAAGTAATTTTTAGCGCCTCCAAAAGTATTTTGTTTAAACACCTGAAAATCCGCCGCATTTTTGATAAAGACAACAGAACCCTGGTGTATTTATCTTATTCAACCAAAGAAACCGCCGGCAGTGATAAACATTCGTTAACCACAGTGCCACTCTGGGGCAGCAAAGCCTGGCAGGAGCTGGAAGCGGCCACAACGCCAACGCCAAAATAACCCTCACAACATCTGGTCACAGCAAAACCAGCCCGAACTTTTATACGAAGCCAAAACAAAAACCCGCCAACCGGCGGGTTTTATCTTTATGGATGTAGCGTCAATGCCTTACAACTTGCGGATATTATCCGCTGCATCCCGGTCAATCAGCTTCAGTAACGGATCTACCGCCACATAAACAGCCCCTTTTGGCACTGTCAGCTCAAGCTGATTGCTGCCGGATTTGAGCTGATGCGCCTCAAAATACAGCTGCTCTGGCTCTTTACTAAAGTCATCCGGATCTTCGGTGTAAAAACCAATATCAACCATCTCCAGAAGCTGTTGCGGACTTTCTTTACCTTTGCCATCAGCGGTCAGCTTGGCGGCATCAATGGTCAGTGTCACTTTTAACTGCCCATCCGGCAAAGTTTGCTGCTGAATATCTTTTAACCGCAGATCATACAGTGTGATATTGACAAACAAATCATCAATAAAAGCCTGTTCAGCGGCCGGTAAATCAGCTTTTAAATAACGTACTAAATCCAAAGTGGTTGGGTAAGGATTTTGCTGATACTGGTATTGCTGCAAAAAGGCCCGCAGTTTGGCATCGAGCACTGGCGCTCCCAGGCGGTTTTTCAGCGCCATCATCACCAGTGAACCTTTACGGTAATGAATATACCCCTGATTTTCCGCACGCAGCAGCGGCATTTCTTCAATACGTTCTGAGCCGCGGTCGCGCAGGTAACGGTCCAGTTCGTATTTTAAGAATTTACGTAATTTGACCGAACCATATTTGGTTTCCATCACCCGCAGTGCACTGTATTGCGCCAGCGTTTCCGGGATCACCGCACTGCCCTGCACATTGGCGGTCCCCACCTGATGGCCCCACCATTGATGCGCCATTTCATGGGCAGTCACGTAATAAGGCATATCCAGCTCGTCTTTATTGCGTAAATCGGCAATAAAACCTATTTCCTCAGAATAAGGCACTGTATTGGCAAAAGACTGGGCAAAACGCCGGTATCCAGGGAACTCGATAATGCGCATTTGCTTGTGTTGGTAAGGACCAAAAGCCTGGTTAAAATAATCCAGCGAGTCGCGCATCGATTCCATCATCCGGTCTACGTTCCAGTGGTGGGCTTGGTGGTAATACACTTCCAGCGCTACTCCCTGATACAGCTCTTTTTTCACCTCCAGCCTTGCTGACAGGAAAGAATAAAAATTAAACATCGGCTTATCCATCTGATAATGGAAATAGCGCCGCTCTCCCTCCTGCCATTCTTTTTGCAGATAACCCGGAGCTATCGCAATTTGATCGGCTGAGGTTGAAACTATGGTTTCAAACTGAATAAAATCTTCAGCACGGCCAAAACCACTTTCACTGTATCTGCTTTGATCTTCGAGTTTATGCGCACGTTCCACCGGTGCTAAATCCCGCTTGGCCCGTTCATGCCGCTCCTGCAGCTCGTAACCACGCTGATAACCAAACTGCGGCAATAACTCACTGTTGTTAATAAAGGTGCCGTTTTCAACCAGCAGCACATCGACGTCACTGTCTTTAAAACCCGGATTAGAACGCAGCAGTTCAATCTGCACCTCGGTTTGCGCACCAGGGGGCAACGGCTTCGCAAAAGTCAGCCAGGCAATATTATATTTGCGGTCAATCTCACTGAGGCTGCCGCCCGCCACTGTCAGGCGCAGCTCGCGGGTATTTTCCGGCACATGTACCAGCATTTTGGCAAGCGGCCGGTCAAATTTGTTGCGCATTTTTTGGGTAACACGGGCTTTAATTTTCCGCTCGCCCGGATAAATATCAACCTCGGCTTTAACCGCAGTGGCTACCAGAATAGGGTCGTCAGCATACTGCTTAAAGTTCTTTTCATAATCAGCCTGAATGTCCATCCGCTGTTCGGCCGTCATAAAGGTATTCAGCACGCGGGTGTTGTAATAAATCCAGCTGCCACTTCCGGCAAATAACAACAGCGCCACGGCCATCACAGCCAGGCCCTGAGTCCCAACCTGGTAACGGAACAAAGCGGCACGGTGTTTCAGACTTTGCGCCGGACCACGCTGATAAAAACCATAACCCAACACAAAAAACACCAGCACCAGAGCGCCCCAGTACAACATGTACCAGCTGTGGCTTTCCAGCGTCCAGCCGAAGCGGTTTAAGTCGGAAAAAGGCGCATTTGGCGATTGGCCAAACTGGAACATTTTGTGGCTGAAGCCCCAGGCATCCATCACCAGAGTGGAGATAAAATAAACCACAAACACCAGCATCCCGACGTATTTGTTCGGGCTCAGCGTCTGGATCATAAAGGCCAGCACCACCAGCATCATAAAGGGCAGCAGATTAAAATAACCAAGCCGCACCGCATATTGCACCGGATCCAGCTCTGTCATACCACTGAGCAACTGATAACTGACAGTGGTCAGCGCAAAAGCAACAAACAGCACCGCCATTAACAACCAGACCGCCAGCAATTTGGAGCTGAAATACACCATATTGGCCACCGGCAAGCTGTCGGTAATATCACCAATACCGGCGCTGCGCTCACGCCACACCACTTCGGCACAATAATAAGTGGCAATAATGATAAACAGCAGGCCAGTGGCGTCCACTATCATAGCCACCATCGCCTGGGTCAGCGGCCAGTCTGGTGTGCCGTACAAACCTTCGGACTCCACCATTGGCACCACCAGGTTAAAAATGCACAGCAAACCCAGAATGATAAATGGAGCACTCAACAACACCTGACGCATCTCAAAACGGGTGCGTAACCAGAACTGTTGCCAGACCGAAGGCACTTGCGCTTTGGTTTGCAGCGCCGACAACGGATATTCCGGCACGGCCGTATTGTGTTTTGCCTTTTTTTCTTTGCCTTTGCCGCTGAGTTTTAACTCACTGAACAAACCGCCAAAGGCCAGCAGCACCAGCACACCTACACTTAGCCAAATCAGCCTGTTGTAAAGGACTACACCGGAGAAGGTTAGCATCTGGTTATTTTTTTCATCAATGGTCCAGTATCTGGCCACATCGGCAAAGGTACGCAGACCAAAAGGATCCAGCAAAGCTGCCAGGGTGCGGTACTCTGGCTCGCGGGTAAAATTGCCGGAGATGAGGTACAGCATAAATACCGCCACCACCACCAGATACAACGCCATCATGGAGCGGTATTTATTGGCGATGGCAAAAAACAGCGCGGATAACACAAAAAGTGTTGGCATGGAAAACATCAAAAAGGTGTTGGTGTAATAACTGAGCACTGTCGGACCAAAACGTTCCTGATCCACCCAGGGCATTAATGACCCCACCAAAGTACCGAGCGGCACAAAAGCAAATACCAACAGCACCACGGCATAAGCACCGATAAAACGGCCCAGCTGATATTGCCATGGCGTCAGCGGTTTGGAATAAATCAGCTCTTCCATCTGACAGCTGTGATTCCGTGTGGCACTGTTACCGATAAAGTTCACCACCACAAACATGGCAAAAAGCGACATCACCAGCATGGTTTGCGCAACGGCAAAAGGGCCATTGCCCCAGACTTCGCCACCACCGCCAATTTGCACCGACTCAGAGGAGGCGGCAAAAAAGGTCATCAGGAAAAACAATAACGAGGTTACATAAAAAGACGGTTGGCGCAGGTAATAACGCCATTCAAAACGGATCATTTGCCAGAGCATCATCTATTCCTCAAGCTTGTTGCTGACGGGAGCGGAACAAGGTGGAGAAATACACATCCTCAAGTCCGGCGGCTGTGGCGGTAAAACCCTGAGGAGCATCGCTGGCAAAGACGTTCAGCACAGTGCGGCCGGCAAATAACCTTTTGGAAATAACCGGCAGTTGTTGTTCAAGCTCTACTGCTTCTGCCTGTGATACTGTTTTGCTCCAGATTTGGCCTTGCAGTGCATCCACCAGTTTCAGTGGTTCACCCTGCAATAAAATTTTGCCACCAGCCAACACCGCCATTTGCGGACAAAGCTCGGCCACATCGTCCACTATGTGGGTAGATAAAATAATGACTTTTTCTTCACCCAGGCTGACCAGCAGGTTATGAAATCTGTTGCGCTCTTCCGGATCCAAACCTGCGGTAGGCTCGTCAACAATCAGCAACTTAGGGTCACCCAATAATGCCTGGGCAATGCCAAAACGCTGGCGCATACCACCGGAAAAACTACTAACGGCCTTGTCTTTATGCTGATACAAATTTACATGCGCCAATAACGCCAGAACGGTTTCAGTGCGGGATTTTTTATCATTCAGACCTTTGAGCACCGCCAGATGATCAAGTAGATCGACAGCGCTGATGCGTGGATACACCTGAAAATCCTGCGGCAGATAACCCAGAGTACGACGCAGCGCCTTTGGATCTTGCAGCACGTTAATCCCATCAAACTCAATACTGCCGCTATCGGCAGCCTGTAAAGTGGCGATAGTGCGCATCAGACTGGACTTGCCGGCCCCATTGGGGCCTAACAAACCATACATACCTTTGGGAATAGCTAAAGTGACGTCGGACAGGGCTTTGACGCCATTGTCATAGGTTTTGGATAACTGCTTGATGTTTAACATGCTTCTTCCTGGCTGTTTGATAAATAGCCAAGAGCATGCCAGAGCCGTCATAAAGCTGCCAAGCGAAATTGTTTACAAATTGTGTCAAGTTTTAATAAAGTTACAACAGCTGCAGCGCTCAGAAAGGGCTGCCCTTTGCGGCAGAGCTGGGGCGGCGCACGTCAGCACCAGGTTCTGCAGCTTCAGCACCAGCGCACAAACACTGGCGCCTGGTTACAACTCACTCCACTGACGCAATAAATTATGATAATGCCCGGTTAAACCCAGCACTTCAGCCGTATCACCTATTTGGGCGCGCAGCGCCTGAATATGGCCATCCAGTTCAAATAACATGGAACGCTGTATATCGTTTTTCACCAGGCTTTGGGTCCAGAAAAAACTGCAGATACGCTCACCGCGGGTCACCGGCAACACCTGATGCAAACTGGTTGACGGATATAAAATTAAATCGCCTGCGGGCAATTTCACTTCATGGGCGCCATAAGTGTCCATCACCTGCAGCTCCCCGCCGTCATATTCGTCAGGTTCAGACAAAAACAAGGTGCTGGACAGATCCGTCCTTAAACTTAAACCACTGCCCGGTAAACGGCGAATAGCCCCATCCACATGCAAACCATAATGTTCACCGCCGGCATAACTGTTAAACAGAGGGGGCACAGTACGATGGGGTAATGCCGCCGCTAAAAATTGCGGATGCTGATACAACTTTTGCAAAATAAACTCACCCAGTTGCAGTGCCAGCGGGCTATCCACCGGCAACTGGCGGTTTTGTTTCACTCTGGCGCCCTGCGGGCCAACAGTGGCACGACCATCACTCCAGCTGGCTTCTGCCAAAAGCTGCCGCATCCGGGCAACTTCGTTTTTATCCAGCAAGGCTTCTATATGCAACATCATCAACCGAACTCCCCTTTTCCCTTCCCGGCACAACTTTCGCAGCCAGCCGGAATAACAAAGGCCTTAGTTTAACTAAGGCCTGTCACAACAAATCTGATTTGGCGCAATGTTGAGACTTATTCTCATTTGAATCCAAGCCCACAACACCTTGCCAGGGTTAGAATGAAACGTTGACCCCCAGTTTGGCTGAACGTGGAGTGCCCTGATGGTAACGCGAACCGCCGTTATTCAGGCTGCCGATATATTCTTCATCCAGCAGGTTATACAGGTTCAGTTGTACCGTGACTGTTGGGTTCAGCTCGTAAGAAGCCATGGCGTCCATCACCCAATAATCCGGCACTGTCACCACTGAAGCAGTGGCCGGGTTGATATTGGTGCTATTTGACCGTGCAACTGAGTCCATATAACGGGCGCCCCCACCTAAGCTTAATTTTTCCAGCTTGTAATTGGCCCATAAGGTAAAGGTGGTTTTTGGTGTCCACTGGATAACAGCGCCCTGGGTGGGTGATGCGCTGTATAACGAACCGCGGGTAATTTTTGGATCCAGCAAAGCTAAACCGGCACTGAGTTCCAGGTTATCCAGTGGCATGCCCACCAAACCAAATTCGGCGCCTTTCACCGTTTTTTCCCCTACAGGGAGATAAGTGTTTACATCATCGCGCACCAGCTCGTTTTTATTCACACTTTCAAACAGCGCCGCCGTGGCAAATAACTTCTGGTTTAACAGGTTCCATTTGGTACCCAACTCCAGGTTGGTGCCTTTTTGCGGGTCCAGCGCCGGGTTGTTCTGATTGGTGGCAGAGTTACTGAGCTGGAAACTGGTGCCGCCCGGTGGTAACTGTGAGGTGGCATAACTTAAATACACCGAACCCTCTGCTGTGGGTTTGTAATTCACCCCCACTTTATAACTGAGCAGATTATCCGAAGCCCGCTCGTGGCTGCCTACTTTAGTTCCAACCGGAATAGTTTGGGGTGTAGTAGTGCCCTGAATACTAATGTTATCTGTAGTGGTGTTGTAATGCTCAGCCCGCACCCCGGCGCTCAGTTGCCATTGCGGGGCAATATCAATCGTATCCAGCGCATAAATGGCGGCAGTGTCACTGGAGCCTTCAGCTTTGGCACCTGTCAGTACCAGCGGCGCAAATAGATCAGATGTCGAAGGATTGTAAAGGTTAGCCGCAACCTGAGTGGTACCAGTTGGCATGGCTTTAGTGTAATTGAGCTGGCTTTCGTAGCTAAATTCCACACCGGACGCCAGCGTATGTTGGACACCAGCGAGGGTAAATTTTGCCGTCAGATTCGACTGGTTAATTAAAATCTGGTTCTTCTGATCTTTGCCCTGACGTGAACGCGCTACTGTCCAGGTGGCAGGGTCGTTTTTAGTGGCGGCCGGGAACGCAAGCGCGTTCACCCCTGTCAGTTCGTAATCCTGGGTGGATACACCATAACGCGACGTATTGGTTAAAGTCACATTGTCACTAAAATCATGCTCAACCCGCAGTGTCAGCATATTGGCCAATACATGGTCAAAGTCACTTTTACTGCCATAAAAGTTGCTGCGATCCACGGGCGTTATGGCCGGGCCGTTATTTTGCGGGAAAGCCGCCACATAACTGCTGCTGTAAAAACCTGCCAGACCGGCCGTTGGCAAACCACCGTCCTGAATATTGTCTTGTTGCATATGCAAAAGATTCAGTGTGGTGCGGGTTTTGCTATTTAAACCAAAGGCCAGCGACGTGGCGATACCAGTGCTGTTGTTTTCCACCAGATCACGATTGGGTACGCCACTGTCCTGGCGCAGCAGATTCACCCGGATGGCGGCGTTTTCAATATTCAGGCTCTGATTTATATCTGCCGTTACCCTTTTGTGTGAGCCAGACCCCACCACAGCACTGCCGCTGATAAAATCTTCCAGCCCTGCCACTTTCGAGCCCATATTGACATAACCGGAGGACGTACTGCGGCCGTTGTCCACACCGGCCGGGCCTTTGGCGATTTCTACCTGATCGGTATTAAACACATCGCGGCTGATACTGCCTAAATCACGGATGCCATCGACATAAATATTCCCCTGAGTGTCAAAACCCCGCATAAAAATGGAGTCACCTGTGGCGGTATTGCCGTTTTCACCCATCAGCATGGTAATGCCGGGGGTATTGCGTAAGGTGTCGCTTAAAGTGGTGGCAGCCTGTTGTTTAAACAGCTCTTTTTTCACAACCACTATGGTTTGTGGGGTATCAACTAACTTCTGGGTTTGTTTTGGCGAACTGGCTTTTTCTGCAATAAATTCTGCTTCAATGGCATCGGCTGTTACTGTCACTTGTTGTAACTTGCCGCTTTGCTGCGCTGATGCCGGCGTGGTGTTGTCTGCCAGCGCAACGGCCGGTAACGCCAGTAATAAGGCTGACGCAATAGCTGAACGGGCGCCGGTCGGATGTTTTTTTGCCTGAATGTATGCCATGGATTTTCCCTTAATCAACAGATGTAGTGAGGCAGCTTGTTGTGGCTGCAAAAACTGCCGGCATACTATCGATAATCATTCGCATTTGCAAATGATTTTCATTTGTAACTTTCGCAAAAAACAATACCGCAGTAATACTGCTGCGGTGTTGGCTGATGCTTCGTTGCTGTTATTTCAGGCTGGGTGTTAAAAAGCGGGTTTTGTGCTGACGGATTTTCTGATTTATTTTTTTAATTAATTCAACGTTTTGAGGTGTGTTTTTTAGCACCAGATGCAAGCTTTTATGCTCTTTCAGGCTTTGACTGAATTGCAGTTTGAGGGCCCCCTGCTGAATGTCTTTGTCGTGTTGCAACAAATATTGCAGCACTCTGTTGTCAATGACAGCGGCATCCAGCTCGCCTCGCAGCACTTTTAATACATTGGCTCTGTCACTCTGACTGATCTGCGGCTTTAACTCACCGGCGGCTATCAGCGCATCCAGTTTCACCATATTCAGATAGTCCTGCACCACGCCAAAACGCAGCCCGGCCAGCTGGTGCGCATCCGTTAATAACAAAGGATTGTCGCGCCGCTCCACCAAACCAATCTCACTGTAGCCAATAGCCACAGTTTGCAGATAATCCGGACTGGTCAGCTGGTATTCCGGAAAATAACCCAGGTGCCCTTCTTTGCCGCTATGCACCTTGGCGACAGCCAGAGGCCAGGGCAAAAAATCAACCTGCAACGGATAACCAAGCTCGCCGAATAAGGTGCGCAAAAATAAGGTCACCTCACCCTGTTCTGGTAAATCAGCGCCGGTATAAGGCGGCCAGTCGAGACTGGTCAGTTTGATCACCGGTGTTGCGGCAGGCGCAGACGCTGTCGTGGCAGCTGCAGGAGCGGACGCTGCGGGGGCAGCCTGCAAAAACAACGACAACAAACAGCACCACAGCCATTTCATCGGCGACACCTCAACTGCGCAACTTGGCTAATTGTTGATCAATAGCGGCAGTGATCTGATCGATCGCCTGGCTGATTGCAAGGTTATCACCGGACAAAGCGCTGAGCGCTCGGGTTGCATCATCAATAGCGGTAATATTACGGTTAATTTCTTCACTAACCTGATTTTGCTGCTCAGCCGCAGCCGCCACCTGAAACGCATTGTCGGCAATAGCTGAAATACCGGCAGTGGCGCTGGAGAGCTGCTCGTAAGAGCTTTCCGCTTCCACTAAGGTAGTACTGACTTTGCCGGTATTGGCGGTGATTTGACTCACTGTGTTTGCAACCTGCTGCTGCAGACCATAAATCAGCTTTTTAATTTCATCGGTGGAACTGTGGGTCCGTGCCGCCAGCGAGCGCACTTCGTCGGCTACCACGGCAAAACCACGTCCCTGGTCACCGGCGCGCGCCGCTTCAATTGCGGCGTTCAGCGCCAATAAGTTGGTTTGTTCGGCAATGGCCTGGATCACTTCAATAATGCCGTTAATTTGCTGGCTGCTGTGTGACACGGTTTCCACTGCCAACCGAGTTTGTTCAAACTCACCCGCCACAGTTTTAAAAGCGCCAACTGTATTCTGGAATAACTGATTAGCCTGAGTTAAAGCTGCCAGCGAACTTTGTGCTCCTTCAGCGGTACGTCCGGCTAAACTGGCCACTTCATGGGCTGTGGCTGTCATCTGATGCATGGCGGATGCTACATTCTGTACTTCAGATGCCTGCAACTTGGTAGCCTGGTTGGTTTGACCAGACAAGCCAACCAGTTGCTGACATTGTTGCTGCAATGCAACAGAGGATTGTTTTAACGCCAGGATCATATCCCTGAGTTTGGCAGTAAAAGCATTAAAACCTTGCGCCATATCGCGCAGTTCCACATCTTTACTGACCGCCAGCTGCCGGGTTAAATCCCCTTCCGAGCCCGCCAACTCTTTCATCAGCTGACTCATATTCACTATGGGCTGAGTGGCTGACTTCAGCCAAACCGAGGTTAACAGCACAAAACCGACCAGCAGCAATACACCAAGCAGCATCATCCGGCTGGTGGTGGCTGCTGCGTCTGTCGCCAGTTGTTCCGACAGCTGATTGGCCACACTCAAAGCAACGTCTTTCGGCACTGCAACCACTACCTGCCAGTCGGCTTCTGCCGCTGCAACCTGCAATTTGCGGCTCATCACAAAATCCTGCTGATACACGGATAATTTGTCGCTATTCGCCGCCAGATGGGCACTAAAACCTGCATCCAGCTCAACAAGCGGCTGCCCCAGTTTGTCGGGATAACTGTTACTCGCCAGCAACAAACCAAATTTGCTGATCAGATAGAGTTTGGCTTTACCACCATACAGCTGCGCGGCCTGTTGCTGCAGCAAGGTCTGCAGCACAGGTAAATTCATATCTACACCGGCCACCCCCCGAAATTCGCCGGCGGTTAAAACCGGATACACCAGGGAGGTTAACAACACAGAATTGCCAGGGGTGATTTCCCACAGATATGGTTCCATCAGACAAGGTTTTTTCTGATCTCGGCTACACAGATACCACTCGGCTTCGCGGATGCCATGCTTGTTTTTGGTTTCGACATATTTCACTGAAGGATCAGGTACCTGCACAAACTTGACACCGTCTTGCTCACGCACCCAATACACTTCCAGTGTGCCTTTGGCCGAGCTATGTGACTGCTCCAGACCAAAATTGCTGTCGGCATTGTCATATCCATTGGGCTCAAACTGGCCATACAAAGCACTGACGCCGGTATTGGCTGTTAATAATTGCCCGGCCATCGCCTGTACCTGCTCACGCTGATAAGGTGCCTGGCTACCACCATGGGCGCTGGCACTTAAAATAGCAGCGTAATATTTGGCCAGATCAAAATTGCGGTTGATTAAAGCTGCGGTCTCAAAAGCAATACCTGTTGCAGCGTCCGTCAGGGTTTGTTCGGCCTGTTTTTGCATTGAACTGCTGAGCAAGGCCACAGCCGAGGCATTGTTGCGGCTCATCGAATACCAGCCGACGGCCGTCATCACGCCAATACTGATGGCAATAAAAAGCGCCACTCCGGATGTTAACTTAAAACGTAACGAATCAACTTGCATAAGAACCCCTGCTGAAAACTGCTTTATTTATCCACTTACCAGGAAAAGGTTTTTGCCACCGCCAAAGACACTTTGGCGTCACCATAAAAAGGCAACGAATAGTCTGTGTCATCAAAAGCCAGAGTCCAGTTCAGCCCCTGCCAGCTGGCAAGATAAGCGATACGCCAATGATGATAGGTACCGTCAGTGTCCCGCATAAATTTATCGGTTTGGGTAGAAGTGGAACGGTCGGCGCTGAGCAATAAACTGCCGTTTTCGTGCAAAGGGATGGTTTGAAACAAGGCCACAATATAATGACCGCCACCGGCGCCAAAATAATCCGACGCATACCAATAACCTAATTTGGTGTTTTTATAAGACAGCTTCAGATAAGCCTCAGGAAAGTTAAAGGCTTCGCTATTGGCGCTTTCACTACCGTGATAAGTGTATTGTGCCACCCCCAGATCCAGCACCCAGTCGGGGCTGAGTTCTGTCCAATAACCAATGGTCGCATCAAACTCCAGTTCAGTACCGGGTGAAAACTTCACATTGGACGCCCAAAGCCCGGCGTACCAGCCATCACCGCTGCTCCAGTCCAGGCTGGGCTGCAAGGCCGGATCATGATTGGTCAGGGTAATGCCATTAAATAAGTAGTTACTGGTAAGAACAACGGTGGAGCTGACATCAGCGCTGCAGGGAGCAGCCAATAAAACGCAGCAACAACATAAAACAACTTTTTGCATGGTGACCTCAAAAGGAACTTGCAGCGAACACTGCCCAAACAATAACCTTGTTTTTAGCAGTGCATAAAAACAGTTCTCCTGCTAAAGGGTATAGCAGCTGAGGTCAACAATTGCCGCAAAAACAATAAAGTAAACCAAAAATTTTTGCAGAGTAAGTTTCTGAATTAACTACAAAATAATACGGTTATTTTGATTTCCTCTGTGTCATCAGTCCTTCCAGTTGCAGCCAGAGTGCTTCGCTCTCAGCAGTAAGATCGGCAAACAAACGCAGGTTACCGCTGCGTTGTGCCAACATGGCTTGTTCAAGTTTGGCGTCGTATTGACGACGTAATTTTTTAACAGGATCAGGTTTTAACCAGTTAAACATCAGAAGCTCCGTGGACTGTGGTTTTATCACACTACGGATTGTGCCCGCAAAACAGCCAGTTTTTTGTCAAATATATCCGGCGCAGAGCAAATCAGCTGCAAACATTCACACAGCTTCACCCGTCTTTTGATGGTTTTTTATGCCGTTGTTCAGACAAAGGGCATAAAAAAACCGGCATCAAGCCGGTTTTTTAAGTTACAGCAGTGTTAGCTGCCGTGCTTGTCGGTGTGACGCATATGCGGGAACAGAATGACGTCACGGATACTTGGTGCATCTGCCAGCAACATCACCAGACGGTCAATACCAATACCCTGACCTGCAGTTGGTGGTAAACCGTGTTCCAGCGCTGTGACAAAGTCTTCGTCATAGAACATAGCTTCATCATCACCCGCAGCTTTTTGCCGTACCTGCTCGTGGAAACGTTCTGCCTGATCTTCAGCGTCGTTTAATTCGCTAAAACCATTGCCTAATTCACGGCCGCCAATAAAAAATTCAAAGCGGTCGGTAATTTCCGGATTGTGGTCGTTGCGACGGGCCAAAGGTGAAATTTCAGCAGGATATTCAGTAATAAAAGTCGGTTGTTGCAGCTTGGTTTCTACCAGCTCGTCAAACACTTCCATCAGAATACGGCCGTGACCATAGTTGGCTTTGACTTCAATGCCTAAAGATTTGGCTAGTTCTGCCACAGCCTCACGGGTGGTGAGCTGCTCCAGTTTAACTTCAGGGTTGTAGTGCAGAATAGATTCAGTCACTGACATGCGCGCAAAAGGTTTACCAAAATCAAACACATTACCCTGGTATTTCACTTCGGTGGTGCCCAGCACAGACTGCGCCAGACCACGGAACAACTCTTCAGTGATATCCATCAGGTCGTTGTAATCGGCATAAGCCCAGTAGAACTCCAGCATGGTGAATTCAGGGTTATGGCGGGTGGAAACACCTTCGTTACGGAAGTTACGGTTTAACTCAAATACTTTTTCAAAACCACCAACCACTAACCGTTTTAAATACAGCTCTGGGGCAATCCGCAGGAACATTTGCATATCCAGCGCATTGTGGTGTGTTTCAAAAGGACGGGCCGAAGCACCACCCGGAATGCCTTGCAGCATTGGGGTTTCCACTTCTAAAAAGCCTTTGCTGTTAAAAAACTGGCGGATATAAGCCACAGTTTTTGAACGGATCAAAAAGGTTTTGCGCGACTGCTCGTTTACAATCAAATCTAAATAACGCTGACGGTAACAAGCTTCCTGGTCCGTTAAACCGTGGAATTTGTCCGGCAGCGGACGCAGTGCTTTGGTTAATAAGCGGATTTCATCCAGCCATACCGTGAGCTCGCCGGTCTGGGTTTTAAACAACACACCACTACCACCGATAATATCGCCTAAGTCCCACTTTTTAAAACCTTCGTTGTAAACGTTCTCCGGCAGGCTGTCGCGGGCAACATACAGCTGCACCTTACCGCCGACATCCTGAATAGTGGCAAAACTGGCTTTACCCATCACCCGGCGCAGCATCATACGGCCAGCCACTGTCACGCGGATTTTCTTTTCTTCCAGCTCTTCTTTGCTCAGATGTTCGTACTGCGCCATGATCTGATCAGAAGTGGCATCACGACGGAAATCATTCGGGAAAGGGTTGCCCTGTTCACGCAACGCCGCCAGCTTATGTTTTCGCTCGGCAATCAGTTTGTTGACGTCATGATGTTCTTCAATAGGCGTATTTTGTTCTGACATGATAAGTTCCTGATTTAAGCGAAAATTACAAACCGGCTTTAAGGCTGGCTTCAATAAATTTGTCGAGGTCACCATCTAATACCGACTGGGTATTACGGGTTTCGACACCGGTACGCAAGTCTTTGATCCGCGAGTCGTCCAGCACATAAGAGCGGATCTGACTGCCCCAGCCGATATCCGATTTGGTATCTTCCAGCGCTTGCTTTTCGGCATTTTGTTTTTGCAACTCAAACTCATACAACTTGGCGCGCAGTTGTTTATAAGCATTGTCACGGTTTTTGTGCTGCGAACGGTCGTTCTGACACTGCACCACTATATTGGTCGGTAAGTGGGTAATACGCACCGCAGAGTCGGTTCTGTTAACGTGCTGACCACCGGCACCTGAAGCACGGTAGGTATCAATACGTAAATCAGCCGGGTTAATTTCAATTTCGATATCGTCGTCAATTTCCGGCGACACAAAAACCGAGGCAAAAGAGGTGTGGCGGCGGTTGCCCGAGTCAAAGGGGCTTTTACGCACTAAACGGTGTACACCGGTTTCAGTGCGTAACCAGCCATAAGCGTATTCACCGCTGAACTTAATGGTACAGCCTTTAATACCGGCCACGTCACCATCTGTCACTTCGTAAATTTCCGGATTAAAACCTTTGGCTTCACCCCAGCGTAAATACATCCGCATCAGCATGCTGGCCCAATCCTGCGCTTCAGTACCACCTGAGCCAGACTGAATATCCAGATAACAGTCGCTGGCGTCATGTTTGCCGGAGAACATACGGCGAAATTCCAGTTTAGCCAGTTGTGCCGCCAAATCAGCCAGTTCCGCCTGAGCTTCAACAAAGGTGTCTTCGTCTTCGGCTTCAACCGCCAGCTCAACTAAACCCGCCACATCTTCCAAACCCTGATCGAGTTTATCAATGGTGCCAACAATTTGTTCCAGCGCTGAACGTTCTTTACCCAGCGCCTGGGCTTTTTCCGGATTGTTCCACACCGCTGAATCTTCCAGCTCGCGGGACACTTCTTCTAATTTTTCTTTTTTGGCATCGTAGTCAAAGATACCCCCGAAGCACATTAGTGCGTTCAGTTAAGTCTTTGATACTGTTATAAACTGGATTGACTTCAAACATGATTTTTAAATACGCCTCAAAAATAAGGCGGCAATTGTAGCAAAATTTCAGCAGCGGGTGCAGCCATTTCCTGTGCAACCAACTGCAAAAGCACAGCTGCTTTGTCATCAGCCTTCAGACTCAAGCACCGTCATTTTCCGGGTTTCAGCATTCCAGCCTGATAAATTGCAAGATGGCTGCTTTTTGCCGTGCTGGTTTTACCAGTGCCTACCGCAGACTGACCTCCTTGCACAGAGCAAAGTGTTTTACTAATTTAAATAGGATTAGTTACAAATTTATACAATATTCTGACGACTTACATCGAGCGGCGGTAGTAACAACAGGGTTCGTCCGGTGATGGCAGCGTCTTATTCGTGTGAATAACCCATTCGCTTTAAAACCAGAGGAACTTGTTATGCCCCGTTATCACAAACTTAGTCTTGCTGTTATTTTTGCCTGCGCCGCACCTGCCGCTTTCAGCTCAGAACATTCAGAAAAAGTGCTGGCGGCACTGCAGGCCGGTAAAGCCCATGTTGCTCAGGAGCTACTGATCCAATATAAAGCGGGCGCCGGTGCCAATGCCAAACAGCGGGCGCTTGGCAAAATAGCGGCAACACCAGCCGAAGTATTAGTGGCTGCACATCAGCGCCGGGACAAACAAGGGGACTTAGAACTGGTGCGCCTACCCCAAGGCAAGTCACTGCAACAAGCTATTGCAGCGCTGAGCGCCGATGAGGCCGTTGCTTTTGTTGAGCCAAACTGGATTTACAACCATGCTGCCACCAGCAATGACACCTATTACACCAATGGCGGTTTATGGGGCATGTATGGCGACGGCAGCAGTCCGGCCAATCAGTATGGTTCACAGGCCGCTGAACAATGGGCCGGCGGCAATACCGCCTGTGGTGATGTCTGGGTTGGTATCATTGACGAAGGTTATATGTATAACCACGAAGACTTAACCGCCAATGCAGGCACTAACCCGGGGGAAATTGCCGGCGACGGCATCGACAATGACGGCAATGGTTATGTCGACGATGTCTATGGCTGGGACTTTGCCGGCAATGACAACTCGGTATTTGACGGTGCCGGTGACGACCATGGCACCCATGTCGCCGGTACTATCGGCGGTGTCGGTGGTAATGGCAAAGGGGTGGCTGGCGTGTGCTGGAGCGTCAAACTCTTTAACGCCAAATTCCTTGGCAGCCGGGGCGGTACCACGGCCAATGCGGTGAAAGCCGTGGACTATATGACAGATATGAAAACCCGCCATAACCTCAATATGATTGCCACCAGTAACAGCTGGGGCGGCGGCGGTTTTTCACAGGCACTGCAGGACGCCATAGGCCGGGCCGATAATGCCGGTATGTTGTTTATTGCTGCAGCAGGTAATGATGCTTACAACTGCGACAGCGGTTCAAGCTGTTATCCGGCAGAATACCCGAATAACAACCTGATTGCTGTGGCTTCTATTACCAGCACGGGCGCCATGAGTTCGTTCTCAAGCTACGGCAAAACCACAGTGGATATTTGTGCACCCGGCTCGGCTGTGATGTCGACTGTGCCTAAATCGTCCAAAGGCAAAGTGATCTCCGGTTATGCCAGTTACAGCGGCACATCAATGGCCACACCTCATGTATCGGGCGCCGCAGCTTTATACAAAGCGCTGAATCCGGCCGCCAGCCATACCCAGGTGAAAAACGGCATTTTGGCTCAGGCGCTACCCACAGCATCCTGTAACGGCAAGGTCAGCAGTAACGGCCGGCTTGATGTGAGTGGTTATTAACTGACAGCGCCGCCAGCTCAGCTGGCGTTGTGATAAAACAAGACCAGCAATGCTGGTCTTGTTGTTTAATGGCTTGCTGAAATCTGCACTGTTGGAAACAGCAGATAAAAACAGCTGCCCAAGCCGGCTGCTGAGTCAAAACCTATCTCACCCTGCATCGACTCCGTCAGTTGTTTTGCTAATGCCAAACCGAGCCCTGTGCCGCCTTTTTGCCGGGCATCACTGACATCTGCCTGAGAGAAACGCTGAAATATCAGATGTTTAAAATCTTCCGAAATACCACAACCACAATCTGTCACACTGATTTTTACCTGCTGCTGTTCCAGCGTAACCGCAATCTTGACGTCAGCCCCTGCCGGTGAATATTTCACCGCATTGGAAATCAGATTGGCCATGATCTGGGCAAAACGGTATTTATCCACCCTGATATAAAGTTTTGCTGTATCCGCCGCCTGTTGAAACACCAGCCGCACTGAGCGCGCCTGACCATACTGTGCATTGTCGTCCACACTTTGTTGCACCAGATCTGCAACAGCATAAGGCTGCATCTCAAGCTGCATCATACCGGCAGATAGTTTTTCAATATCCAGTAAGTCATTAATCAGGTTGGTGAGGCGCTGACAGTTATTGTTGGCCACCTGCAACATCGGCAACATTTGCTCGGACAAAGGGCCCAGACAACCTGACAACACCAGCGCCAGCGCACCATGAATGGATGTCAGGGGTGTGCGCAGTTCATGGCTGACCGTTGAAACAAACTCATGTTTTAACTGCTCCAGGTGTTGACGCTCGGTAATATCCTGCGCCGAAGCGTACATTTTACAGGTAGCCGGATCGCGGATCGAAGACCACTGCAAAGTGACATAATGGCCGTCTTTATGTTTATACCTATTACAAAAGCCCGAAGTGATGCCCCCTTGCAACAACTCTGTCACTTCACTTTCAGTGGGGTGTAGATCGTCAGGGTGAATAAAATCGGTAAAAGGTTTACTCAGCAGCTCAGCTTCGCTGTAACCCAAAATCCGGCAAAAAGCCGCGTTAACCCGTTCAAAATAGTTGTGGTCATTGGCAATACAAAGCACATCACGCGACAAGGCAAAAAACTGCTGCAGTTCAGCGCGGATCTGTTGCTGAGCGGTAATATCCTGCACCGAACCTATCAGCCGCGCGCCCTGGACACCATCGGGTGCTGTCCATTTGGCCATTTCATGAACCCAGCGTACTGTGCCATCGGGCAACACAATACGGTGGATCACATCATGCTCACCCCCTTTGGCGGCTTTGGCTTCACTGTCCAGCACCAGGGCCATATCTTCCGGGTGTACACAACGGTAAAACAAGGTCCGATCCGGCTTGGTCTGCTGTGGATCCACACCAAAAATTTCATACACCATAGGCGACCACCACAACTCAGCCGATCCCATATTGGCTTCCCAAAAACCAATGCGGGCATGACGGCTGGCCATATCCTGCCGTGCCAGCGACAACTGGTAATCCCGCTGTAATCGCAGATGCTGGCTAAAGGTATGGACAGTGCTGGCGACCGACGCCATGGCGGTGACAAAATGTTGTTCATCCACAGTCCATTGCCTGGCCTGCTGTTGTTCAATACAAATCACACCACAAAGCCCCTGATCGGACTGGATCACAGCATCGAGCATCGAACAAATACCGGCCGACTGCAGATAACCGTCATTAAACTCGGCCGTTGCCGGATGAGTGGCCGCATCTGAAGCGGTAATTAATACATCCTGAGTTAAAGCGGCAAAATAAGCCGGATAATTGCTGCGTTTCAGGCTGGCGCCTTGCTGATGGGATTTTGTTTGATACTGAAATAAATCGATACATTGCAGTATGTCTGTTGCAGAAAATAACCAGACACTGACTCTGTCGGCATACAAAGCCCGGCTGATTTGTTCGGTCAGAAACTGCCATGCTTTGCGGGTATCGTCAGCAAACAGCAGCGGCGACGCCAGAATTTGTGCCTGTAAAGCTAACAACTGCGGCCCCTGGCGGGGCAGATTGCCGGTAACGCTCAAGGGTGGCATCTGTGTCATGGCGCTGTTGCCCCCCGGGCTGCTGAATGCTGTTTATAAGTTTTAGCAGCCTTGTTTTACTGCGGCAAGGATGGGCGCCTTGCCGCGTCAAGCTTTGGGTAACAAACCGGCGTTAGTTATGTGCTTAAAGTGCCACCATTTGCCGCACCAGCAACTGCAGATTTTGCTGATCGCGAAAGTCGTTGATATCCAGCTGATAAGCCAGCTGGACCTGCTGCACACTGGCATTGGGCCAGCTTTTATTGTCGGCATTAAACCAAATGGCATCCACCAGCTTGCCGTCGCTGGCCTGCAACACCATTTTTAAGTGTTTCTCCGATAACAACCTTTGTTGCACCAGTTTAAAACGCCCTTCAAATACCGGCTCAGGAAAAGCCTGTCCCCAGGGGCCGGCTTGTTGCAGCAATTCAGCGATATCAGTGGTTAAGTGCTCTGCTGCAAGCTCACCGTCGGTATAAATCACCGCAGTTAATAACTCAGGCGTCAGGTATTTTTTTGCCACCTGATTAAGCGCCTGCACAAAAGTCTCCAACATCTGCTCGGCAATGGTTAAGCCGGCTGCCATGGCGTGGCCACCAAACTTTTTAATCAGCCCGGGATGCAAAGTCGAGATTTCTTCCAGCAAATCACGGATATGCACGCCGTGAATAGAGCGGGCTGAGCCTTTTAATTCACCATCATCACCTTTGGCAAAAGCAATCACCGGCCTGTGGTATAACTCTTTCACCCGCCCGGCCAGAATACCAATGACGCCCTGATGCCAGTCGCTCTGGTACAAACACAAACAATCCGGCAACTCGCTGTCTTTAAACGACAACCGTTGCAAAAACGCCAAAGCTTCGGCCTGCATGCCCTGTTCTATTTCACGGCGCGATAAATTCAGGCTGTCCAGCTCAGCAGCTAACCGCCTGGCATTGTTGATGTCAGGTGACAATAAACAGGCAATACCCAACGACATATCATCCAGGCGGCCTGCGGCGTTTAATCTGGGCGCCAGCGCAAAACCAAAATCCTGGGCTGTCAGTTTACTGGCTTTGCGGTTGGCGACATCAATCAGTGCCTGAATGCCGGGGCGTACCTTGCCGGCCCTGATACGCTGCAAACCCTGATGCACCAGAATACGGTTGTTACTATCCAGCGGCACCACGTCGGCCACAGTGCCAAGTGCCACTAAATCCAGAAGTTCCGCCAGATTGGGCTCTGGCATAAAGGCAAAATACCCCTGGTCGCGCAGGGCGGCCCGAAGCGCCAGCAGCAGATAAAAAGCCACACCCACACCGGCCAGCGCTTTACTGGCAAAGCTGCAACCGGGCTGGTTTGGATTCACAATAGCATCGGCGGCCGGCAGTTCACTGCCCGCCAGATGGTGATCGGTCACCAGCACTTTGACCCCGGCTTGTTTGGCAACCGCCACCCCTTCAATAGCCGAGATACCATTATCAACCGTGATGATCAGCTGTGCGCCTTCGGCTACTGCCAACGCTGCCATTTGCGGCGACAACCCATATCCAAAAGCAAACCTGTTGGGCACCAGCGACTGCACATTTAAAAACCCAAAGGCTTTTAAACCGGCCAGCAGCACAGCGGTACTGGTGGCACCGTCGGCGTCAAAGTCACCAACAATCACAATTTTTTGCTGTTGTGCCAGGGCTTCGACCAATAAGGCAGCCGCCTTATCAATGCCTTTCAGTTGCTGATAAGGCAATAAATGGGCGGCCGAACGTTGCAGTTGTTCCGGCAAAGCAATACCGCGGTGGGCATACACCCTTTGTAATACCGGATGTACGGGCAACTGAAAGGCCGCCTCGGTTTGCACCGGGCGGACCTGGAGTTTTTTCGGGCTATATGTCATGCAGTGAACTTATTTCGCCAGATTTGCCAGGGTGGCCACCAGCGCTTCTGCCGGCTGATAACCCGGGATCAGGGTGCCGTCCGGCAATACAATGGCCGGAGTGCCGCTAATACCAAAACTCTGACCTGTTTCATACTGTTCCGCCACATTGTTGCTGCACTGGGCCGGCGCAATTTTACGGCCGGCTTTGGCCTGATTCATTGCCTGCTGTTTATCATCAGCACACCAAATCGACTGCAGTTCGCTGTAGGTTTCGCTTGGCACACCACCCCGTGGGAAGGCCAGGTAACGCACTGTAATGCCTTTATCCAGATAAGTTTGCATTTCGTTATGCAACTTGCGGCAATAACCACAGCTGGTGTCGGTAAACACAGTCACCACGTATTTTTCGTTTTTGGATTTAAATTCAATGCTGGAATCTTTTAACTTGCTGACGCCGGCTTTCCGAACCCCCTGCAGTATAGAATCGTTTACTAACTGCTTGTTTTTTAAATCGTAAATATTGCCTTCAATCAAAAACTGACCATTATTGGCGGCAAAAAATAACCCTTTGTCGGTAAGCACCTGCTGTACACCAGGCACCACAGAATCGGCCACCGAATTCACTTTCAGCCCCAAAGCCGCCAGTGCAGTGTGCAATTCTGACCCCTGTGGCAGTTTTGCCGGTACTGCAACAGCCTGCGCCGTTACCATTGCCATCATCAGGCCCGCGACCATCATTTTCATGCTGTAATTCCCGTTTTTTTCATACATAACATCAACCCCGCGGATGATGTTGTTGGTGGATCTTTTGCAAACGTGTTTGCGCTACATGGGTATAAATTTGGGTGGTGGATAAATCACTGTGCCCTAATAACATCTGTACGACCCGCAAATCCGCCCCGTGGTTCAACAAGTGGGTGGCAAAGGCATGTCTGAGTGTATGTGGTGACAAAGGTGCGCTGATCCCCGCCAGCTGCGCATAAAATTTTATCCGGTGCCAAAAGGTCTGCCTGGTCATTTGGCAGCCTCTGTTGCTTGGAAACAACACATCCGACTGTTGCTGCAACAATAAAGCCCGCCCCTGCTGCAGATAACGCTGCAGCCATTCAGCGGCCACTTCCCCAATCGGCACCAGTCGCTCTTTACTGCCTTTACCCAGCACCCGGATCACGCCCTGGCGTAAATTCAGCTGCTGCATGGTTAAACTGCAAAGTTCACTGACCCTGAGTCCGGCAGCATACAACACTTCGAGCATCACTTTGTCACGAAACTGGATCACATCATTGACATCAGGTGCTGTCAATAAGGCATCCACATCGGCTTCGGATAAAGATTTGGGCAAACTCACACCAATTTTTGGATTCAGCAGCAAGGCCACCGGGTTTTCCACACACAACTGCAGCTGATGCAACCACTGATAAAAACGCCGCAAACTACTGAGCGCCCTGGCTGTGCTGCGGGCCTGCAACCCCTGCTCATGGCGATAAGCCAGATAATGATTCAGCACGTCGGCTGTAACCTGAGGTAACTGGTACTGCTGTGTTGCGGCAAAAGCGGCAAATTTGCGCAAGTCAGTGCCATAAGCCGCCAGCGTATGGGCGCTGACGCCCTTTTCCAGCCACAACTGGTCTAAAAAGCGCTGAATAAGCGCCAAAGTCGCCTCTGGCAATACAACTTTTATCTCTGGCTTGACGGCTTTTGTGCTCATACTACCTCTTACAGGCACTGCGCCTTGCTTTGAGCAGGCCCGTGCTTCTGTTAAACTCCGGCGCTGCTTCTTTAAAATAACCTGACGCAGGTTTGTTATGTCATTAAAAATTGCTGTGTTTTACGGTTCAACCACCTGCTACACCGAAATGGTGGCGGAAAAAATTCAGGCGTTATTAACTGCAGATCCGGCGCTGCCAAAGGACTGCAGTGTAACACTTCATAATTTAAAAACGCAGCCTCTGAGCCGGATGGCCGATTTTGACGTGCTGATCCTCGGCATTTCCACCTGGGATTTTGGTGAATTACAGGAAGACTGGGAAGCACAGTGGGATGACATCAGCAGTGTTGACTTAAGCGGCAAAATTGTCGCGCTATACGGTATGGGCGACCAGCTCGGTTATGCCGAATGGTTTTTAGATGCCCTTGGCATGCTGCATCATGCCATCAGCGAACAGCAGTGTCAGCGTATTGGTTTCTGGTCAACCGAAGGCTATGACTTTATCCAATCCAAAGCTGTTACCGAAGATGGCGAATGGTTTTATGGTCTGGCACTGGATGAAGAAAATCAATACGACCAGACGGACGACAGGGTGATGCGCTGGTTAAATCAGCTGCTGGATGAAATGGCGGAGCTGCCTTAATCCGTCTCAGAGCGGCCGCTGGTCTGAACTGTGCAGAAAAAAAGCAGAAATGTTAAAAAATAACTTGCATAGGTACAAAGCTTTCCATAGAATGCGCGCCACTGAAGGGCAAGTCAGTCGAAAGGCTGAACACGCAAAGCCACAGATCTAAAAGTAATTCAATGAGTTACTCATGATAGCTGGGTTACCATCGTAAAAAAACGATGTCAGGGCGCAACAAAATCTTTGTTGTTGTCCAGCCGTGTTCCGCACTGACTGCCGCTTCTGAAATCCATTTGCCAAGATTGCAAACAACCCGGAACCGGAGCTGGTCATGAAATTAAAGTTTTTACCTCTGATTGCTGTATTAGTCACCCCATTTGTTACTACCACTGCAGCTGCCAATGATCAGGTTGCACAATCTCTGTGTTCTTATATCCAGGCTGATGACAAAAACAACCTGCGTAAAACTTTATCTGACAGCCGCCTGCGTCTGAAAAACGTGTACGAAGGTGTTGCCTGTGACGGTTTACCGATGATCCGTTTTGCTATCAAGCACAACGCCGCTGATACTGCTGAATTTATCATCAAGCAGTTACCAGGCAGTTTTATCGTTAAAATGGGTGATGCTGAATGGGCCGCCAGCAACGGTTTTGCCCAGTCGCCAATTATCGAAACGTTAAAAGCCCGTAGCTCAAGCTAACTGCTTTCAGTTGTGAAAAAGGCGCCTGTAATGGCGCCTTTTTTCTTTGTTTAACCCGCCAGCAGTTGTTGTTGTAAAGCACCATCCAATCCTTGTTGTTGCCACCAGCGGCTCACTTCAGCATCAGCTTTCACCAATTGCCAGCTGTGACACTGATTAAAACGGCAATACTCCGCCAGTGCCAACCCCAGTGCCTGTGCCAGTTGTGCTGTGAGTTTTACCTTGGGCAATAACAGCAGATGCTGTAACAACAACAGGCCATTTTTGCGTTCGGCTTTTACGTCCAGCTGACCAATAAAAATACTGCCATAAAGCACAGGCAGGCTGTAATACCCTACTTTTCTTTTTGCTTCAGGCACATAAACTTCAATCTGATATTCAAAATTAAACCAGTGCGCCAGCCGCTGGCGCTGGATCACCAGATTATCAAAAGGGTTCAGCAAACTGATTTGGCGCCGGCAACGGGCGGGTGGTAATAAATCGGGTTGCCAGAAATAACGCTGCTGCTGATGTTGAAAACTGACAAGCTGACCAGCATCCCTTTGCTGCAGCAAATGTTGCTCTACCGCCGCTTTGATGCCGGGGCGCAAATAGCAGATTTGCGCCACAGAGCCAAAACCATGGCTTTGCAGATACTTTTGCACCAGATAAGCGGCAAACTCCTGCTCGTCCGGCACCCGGCAATCCAACCCAGCCGGTAAAACCCTTTCTGTTAAATCAAATACTTTCTGAAATTTGTCACGTCGCACCACCATCAGCTCCCCTTGCATAAACAGCTGCTCCAGTGCCTGTTTTGCCGGTTGCCAGTCCCACCAGGGGCCGTTTTTAGCCTGGGTGGCGGCAAAGTCGCTGGCTTTGCATGGCCCTTCGGCTCTGATCCGCGCCAGCACTTCGTGCATTTGCTGGTGATTCGGGTCAAACCAGTGTTTTTTGCCCTGTTGTAGCTGCTGCTTGCGATACAGGCTAAAACGATAATCCGCCATCGGCAGATAAGCGGCGGCATGTGACCAGTATTCAAAAATCTGTTTTTTGGCCAGCAGCTCATCCAGCCAGGGGCTCTGATAATCTTTCACCCGGCTTGCCAGCACATGATGATGGGCGCGCTGCACCACATGAATAGAGTCAATCTGCACATAACCCAGTTGCTGGATCATCTTCAGGGTGCCGGCTTTGCCTTTGGCTTTTTGCAACAAACCCTGCTGCTGCAAATTCAGCAAACGAAATTCATCAGGGCTAAGCGGCAGCTGGGTCATGGTGCTGATCCTTATGTTTCAGGCATCTGAGAAGGTTAAAATTTCAGGTAAAAGTCGCGTAATAACCGCCGGTAATCTGCACTGTAAGCCCCGTCCGCCTGATGGATCAACAAAGGCTCAGCCTGCGCTAATGACAACAGCCTGGCTGAGTCTTGCTGGCGGCATAACGTCATCAACAGCCGGCTGGCCGGTTTTTCCGCGCTACTGGCAACAGCTGTTGCTCTTTGTAACCACCAACCGTTTTCTTGTGCCAGCAACCAGAACTGCGCTGCCGCATCAGCAGGTAAAATCAGGCTGAACTGGCCGTCTTCACAAAGCAAGCTTGCTGCTGTTGCCAATAAATCAGCAAAAGACAGTGAATCTGTATGCCTTGCTCTGTTGCGTTGTTCATCTTTGGATTTGAGCGCGTCGGCAAAATAGGGTGGATTACTGATAATCAGCTTATAGCGCCGCTGATGTGGATAGTCACAACTATCCGGATAGGTTAGAATGTCGCGCTTGATCACCCGGATCCGGTCTGACCAGGGGCTTTGTCTGACATTGTCAGCAGCCTGAGTGGCAGCAGCGCTGTCCAGTTCTACCGCATCCAGCAAGACGGAAGCCGCAGTACGTTGCGCCAGCATCAGCGATAAAATACCGCTGCCGCAGCCGATATCCAGCAGGTAACCGTCAGTTGGCACCTGAGTCCAGGCGCCTAATAATAAAGCGTCAGTGCTGACTTTCATCGCACAGGCGTCATGCGCGACATAAAATTGTTTACAGCGAAAACCAGCGCTCATAACACACCCGGGGATCAACTAAATTCAGTGAGGTTGCTGTGATGCCACCTCAAACCGCAAGCAGTGTACGGCATCCACCATCAGGTTGTCAGCCCGCATGATGTCACAGAACGCTTGCCCGACTAAAGTTAACTCAATGATTTGTTTAAAAAGGTACTGCGACTGTGACTGACGATATCAGCCAAGTAGAAATCACCTCATTTGCCGATTTTCAGTTTGATGATGACATCAATAAAGCGCTGACCTTTGGCGGATTTTCCAAACCAACCAGTATTCAGCAGCTGGCCATTGGCCCTGCCATGGAAGGCCGCGATATTCTGGCCAGCGCGCCAACAGGTACAGGCAAAACCCTGGCCTTTTTATTGCCGGCTATTCAGTATCTGATTGACTTCCCGCGCCGCGATCCGGGTTTTGCCAGGGTGCTGATCATGACGCCGACCCGTGAGCTGGCCTTTCAGATCTTTGAACAAATTAAACTGCTGACCCAGTTTACCTCGTTAAATGCCGGTGTCATTACCGGTGGTATTAACTACGGCAGCCACAAAGAAACTTTGGAAAAAAACAACGACATTCTGGTGGCCACACCGGGTCGGCTGATTGAATACATGAACGAAGAAAGTTTCCAGGCCGATGAAGTGGAAGTGCTGATCCTGGACGAAGCCGACCGCATGCTCGACATGGGTTTTGTCGGTGAGATGGATCGTATTATTTTAGAAGCCAAACGCCGCCGCCAGACCATGCTGATTTCCGCCACGCTGGAAGGTGTTGCCATCAGCCGTTTTGCCAAACGCGCGCTGAAAGAACCTTTACTGCTGGAAGCGGCGCCACCCCGCCGGGAACTGGGCAAAATTACCCAGTGGATCCATTTAGCCGACGATGCCGAGCATAAACTGGCGCTGTTAAAACATTTATTGCAACAACCGGAATTCACTAAAGTGATAGTGTTTGTCAAAACGCGTGAGCGTTTGGCCACCTTAAGCGGTCAGCTGGAAGCGGCCGGTTTAAAATGTTGCTGGTTACAGGGCGAAATGCCACAGGATAAAAGGCTGCAGGCGGTGTCGCGCTTTAGCCAGGGTCTGGTGCGGATTTTATTGGCGACAGATGTGGCGGCCCGTGGCCTGGATATTGACGATATCAGCCATGTGATCAACTACGATATGCCGCGCACCGCCGACATTTACGTGCACCGTATTGGCCGTACCGGCCGCGCCGGTAAAAAGGGCATTGCTATTTCCCTGGTGGAAGCCCATGACATTGGCGTGGTAGGCAAAGTTGAGCGTTACACCCAGCAGGCATTAAAACGCCGGGTCATTGAAGAACTGCGCCCTAAACACAAAGAAGCCAAGGCCCCTGGCAAAACCAAAAAACCTAAATCAGTCGCCAAGAAAAAAGCGCTGAAAAAGGCCGCCAAAGCCCGCGGTTGATGCCAGGACAAGTCCTTTTTTATTACGGCAGAGAGAGCCACTCCTGCCGTTTTTTATCTGTATACAGTCATATAGTTTCATCACGCCCCCACCGTATTGCACTCATATCCAGCAAATGAGCCTGCATCAATCTAAGCCGAATCTGTTTACACCTGGTTCGTATGCACGCCTATTTGTTATTTACTCGTCATATTGCGAATAAAACTGGAACTCTTGCCAACCTTAACTACAGTCATATCGTAGGTAGTCTGCTCCGTTCGTACCTAAAAATGCGAGGAAAAATAAATGCTTGCTTCAAATTTTAAGACCGTACGACAAATTGCTATTGTGAGTGTTTGCACTTTCTATACTTCTGCCATTTTTGCTGATATCGCAATTATTGTGCATCCAACTAACACATCAGTTCTGGATAAAAACGTTATAGAACGGATTTACATGGGCAAAACCAATAATTTTGAGGACGGGAAGCCAGCCCAGCCGGTGAATTCCAGTAAAGGTAATAGCTCACGGGAAAACTTTAATAAATTAGTTATCGGTCGCACGGACGCACAAGTAAACGCATATTGGTCAAAGTTGCTGTTTACGGGCAAAGGTACTCCGCCGAAGGAGGTCGGGAGTGACCAGGACGTGATTGCTGCGGTCTCTGCAAATGAATCCGCGATAGGCTACGTTGATGCTTCAGCCGTCACTGCAAACGTGAAAGTCGTTGCTACTTTTAAATAAGGAATCCGCAAATGAAATACCTGATACAGATTTTTATTTTGGCGTGCGTGTTTCAAGCTTTTACGAGCCGTGCAGAAGATAACCAATTAAAAATCACTGGTTATGGTTCAATTATCGCTGGTAAAACATTCGGTACTGTTGATGATCCGATTAATCTTGGCAAACGCCGGGATGAAACTTTCACTGCTGACTTTTATGATGTTGGGCAATACACCAATGATATTAACTTTAAAGCTGAGTCGATACTGGCAGTACAAGGTGTTTATACGGTTAACTCCGAGTTGAGCATCACCGGTCAGCTTGTGGCAAAAGGTGTCGATGATTTTGAACCGGAATTTGATTGGTACTATGTAACTTACCGTCCAAATGACGATTGGACCTTTATGGCTGGTCGGCGCAACATTCCAATGTACTACTATTCAGAATTCTCAGAAGTTGGTTACGCCTATCCCTGGATGCGACCACCTGCCAATTTGTATTGGTGGCAAATTACCCAATTTAATGGTTTCCACGCTGCTTACAACTTCAAACTAGGTGAGCTCAGTCATACCGTGACAGCGTTCCATGGCGATGAGCGCGACGAACAAAACAAAGAAATGGAATATTATGAGGTTTTATACGGCAATACCAATGTAACCCGGGTCGACGAATTCTGGACCAACATCAACGGAATAAACTGGGTTATTGCAGGTGACTTCTTTGACGTACGGTTGGTTTATTTTACCAATGATCGTGACCGCACCAAGTTTTTGGACGATGGCAGTGTTGAGTATTCGTTACCATTCAGCCAACGTTTTATGGGCGTGGGTGGTTCGATCAACTGGCAAGCATTTACCCTGCTGTTTGACTGGAACCATGTAAAATATAAGGATGTGCGTGGTACTGAATTTCCAACCTACTTACTGTCACTTGTTTACAATTGGGGAGAGTTCCAGCCTTTTATTGCTTACTCGAAAGCGGATCATGAAAGAACTGCAGTCCCAACCGACGATTTGGAAGAACACAAATTATGGAGTGCGGGAGTGCGCTGGGATCTATACAGCAACGTGGCATTTAAGTTCCAATACGATCACTTCACAGATCAAGGCTATGCTCCGAAACAATGGAATTATCACGGGGATGCACGCGTCATTTCAGCGGGTATTGATTTCATTTTCTAAGACAGCTCGGCATGGCAACGGAATCTTTGTTTAACTGACCGTTTAGCCGCATAGATGGCGATCACGTGAATGAGATTTCCATGAACAGGAGTTCATCGAAATCTCAACATGACGCAACATTACACTGCACAATGATTTCTCAATGCGTATTCAGCACCATCAACCGGTGCCAAAATTGCGGAGCGATGCTGGTTGATGTACATCTCCGGCAACTAACTTGCCACAGACTTCCCTCGCTGGCTGTACCTGAACACTCGGTGCACAAGCACCAGATAAGACGACTCAGGTTCACGTTCTATCGGCAAAACTTCATCGGAACCACGCTATATCGAAAACTCCACCCGTAAAAATAACAAGAAGCAACAGCTTGTCTTGTATCCAAATCAGGCAGAAGAGGCCTGAACGGCGATTGCGCTGCTCCGGCCCGCAATAACCTGGAACAAGCTTTTATAACATCCAGGCGTAGCTGAATTTTAAGAATACCGAACGTTGGTCGCGGGTTAAACTTTCGACCTCGTCATCACTAAAGGCATTGTCGCTGTAACCGGCAAAAAACAGGGTTTGTGGATTTAGCTTGTACGAATACAACAGCTGCGAGCCCAGCGTTTTTTCTCTGGCCTGTACTACCCCGGTATTATTGGCCGGGTTTCGGCTGATATCGGAATAAATCAGCGCCAGACGGACAAAACTGCGCACCGAAAACTGATAACTCAGACGTAAATCGGTCAGATTGGCGGTAAAAACTTCAGCATTCATCGCATCAAGCGTACGGTAAGTATGGCGCGCCTGCACCTGCAGATGTGCATCCACATTCCAGCGCAGCTCTGGCGCCAGCTCTAAACCATCGCCTAATCTGTTATTGCGAAAATCCAGTTTGTCGCCGGTTTCGGCTTCCAGCGCTAAAAATACCCCAGACCAGGGCTGCACTTCAGCGCCGGCTGAAAACAGCCGCTCGGCAAAAAGCCCGGTGTTGGCGTCCACCTTTAAGGTGCTGCCATCAAGCCTGCTGCCCACTCGGTCACGGCCGGTCAGGCCAATAAAACCATAAGCCTGCTGCGCGCCCCACAGCTGAAATTCAATTTCGGTTTCTTTTTCCAGCAACTCACCATCATCATTGTGGGTGATATCCCAATCCCCCCAAATCTGAAATCTGTTCCACCAGGGCGAGTCCGAAAACCACTGATAAGTGCCACCATGCACCATTTTGTGGCTGTCGGTTTGTGGCATATAACCCATGTCAGCGCGAAAATCAGCATCCAGTCCCTGATAACGGCTGTACCAGCTCCAGTTGCGGTTTTCATGTTCATAAGCCAGATATTTGGCCATATCACTAAAGGTCTGATCTTTCACCCGAAGTGCTGCTTCGTCACTGAGTAAAGCCGCCAGCTCAGTCGGATATTCGCTGTTGCTGCGCAGCAGCTGCGCTATCACTTTGTCCTGCGCACTCAACTGGTATTTGACGTCCAGACCATGCACAAAGTTGTGATAGTCGTCACTCTGGCGCAAGGTACTGATCCAGCCAAGCGACAGCTGTGGGTTCAGATCAAAACGGTAACGCAGCACGGCGTTTTCACTTTTGGCATCCAGACTGGCAATGTCCGAGCTGATATTGCCCGGCACGATAAAAGTGGTACTTTTATCGTTGGCAGCAAAAAAAGCAAAAGATTGCTGGTCGTGGCGGCCGGTGAGTTTTACACCGGCATCAGGCGATGACACATTGCGGGTGTATACCAGATCCAGAGGCGAAGAAAAATAGTCGGCATTATCGAGGAAAAATGCGCGTTTTTCGGCAAAAAACAGTGCAAAAGTATCATTGACCGATACCTGGGCTTCGTCGGCTTCGACCTGGGAAAAGTCCGGGTTTAAGGTAGCGTTTAAGCTGATATCCGGCGTAATACCCCATTTTAAATCCAGACTCGGCTCAACATTGGTATCACTTTGCCAGTCGGTATTGCCCGCAGCTGTCACTTCCCGTTGCTGACTGGCGCCCATCACCACAGCAGGCACCAGGGTAAAATGATGGCCTTGTTTGGCACCGGCAAAACCAGTGGCTGGCGACATCTGACAAATCCAGCAGGGGTTATTACGCTCAATTTTATTGCTGGAAATGCGGTTTCGCACATCCCGCGGATAAAACCGCAACAACTCCAGTTTCCACTGTTGCTGCGCCAGCCGATCGTTAAAATTTAACATCCTAAGCGGAATAGCCACTTCCACCTGATAACCGGTTTTGGTAATTTTACCGGCACTTTGCCAGATCCCATCCCAGGCATCACTTTCCATTTTGATGATTTCATTTTCGATGGCATCAGCCTGCACACCAAAAGGATTGATAAAAAACTGATACGCCAGTTTACTGTCGTTATAGGTGTCTATTTTGATACCGACGTTGTCGTCATCCCAAATTTTGTCGCGGTCACGGTAAAAAGCGCGGATTTTGCCTGGTTCCGGGTCCTCTGCCACAAAACTGACATAAAAAAATTCGCCGTCTTCCATCACATAAGCAGTGGTGCTCACAGGCGCTGGTGTGTTTTCGGCCGGCCAGGTGTTGTACTTCAGCTCCACCGCTTTGGCTTGTTGCCAAACCGCTTCGTTCAGCTCACCATCCACCACCACAGCAGTGTTGACTTTGGGTATGGCAATTTCAGCCGCCAGCGCTGGCAGACTCAAGGCACAGAGCAGCAATCCTAATGTTTTTTGTCGAAAAAGCGTCATTGCAAATCCAGTTTGAGCGCCAAAATTGCCGCTCACTATAAAGACCTGACCAACGCTTGACAAACGAATGCGTCAAAGCAGCAAAATCTGACGTTTAAACAAAAAGCCGCCTGAAAGCTAACACCGATCAGTTAAGCAACTTCCTTAGCTGATCGGTTGACCGATCCTCTGGTTGCTTCAGAATGCCCTCATC
>OGCL01000136.1_pt1 | contig 83169 bp, 93 predicted proteins | sample 1570041 | NCBI WGS metagenome assembly OGCL01 (sample SAMN06266162, study PRJEB24511) | hot springs metagenome | isolation source: Hot spring water | place: South Africa: Limpopo | collected 2015-06-22
TTTGGCTACAACTGCCGCGCCTTGACTCCAACCGGCTAACGCGAGGTTGGAGAGTGCGGCGCGAATCCTCGTTCAATTTCAGGTGAGCGAGGTGGGCAAAGCCTTGGTGGGAGCGGGTCTGTACGATGGATGGGCTTCCTTGCCCCCGGAACGTCGCAGACCTAAAAATGCCCCTCACGGATTGGTGACTGCGGCCACATTGCCCGATTTTCTGGTGACCATAGGAGTTGGTCGAGAGTTGTCTAAGCGTCATGCCAAGCGATTAGCACGGAAACTGGGCACCATTGTCGGCGGACACCACGGGTTCTTCCCCAGCCAGCAAGAGATTGATGACTTGGATGGCGCGATCGCGGGCACTGATGAGCGCAGCGTTTGGCGACAGCACAGCCTCAGCATCTTTCAACAACTTCAAGGCTTTGTCCAACTCACGGCTGAAGATTTACCCAATCAGTGCGATAATGCTGCCGCCATGATTTTGGCGGGATTAACCACCGTTTCTGATTGGCTGGCCTCTAATCCTGAGAGCTTTCCCTACGCCAATGATGAGCCGTTTGAAACGTATCAGACTAGGCTCGCCGAGAAAGCGCAGCAAGTGCTCAAAACCCAAGGTTGGCAATCCCCCACTACTGGGGATCCGCTTCCCTTCGCTCAACTTTTTGACTTCATTGACGAGCTTCGACCTCTGCAATCTGCGGCAATACAAATGGCTGAGAGCTTGATACCTCCCTGTCTGGTGATGCTGGAGGCCTCGATGGGGGAGGGCAAAACCGAAGCGGCGCTGTACTTGGCGGATCACCTACAACATCAAACGGGTGCGGGGGGCTTTTATATTGGCCTGCCGACCCAAGCAACGAGCAACGCCATGTTTGAGCGCGTCAAGGCGTTTTTGCAAAAACGCTATCCCGATGAGGTGGTGAATCTCACCCTCAGCCACAGTGCTGCTGCACTGAAAGGGGATTATCAGGAAACCGTCTGCCGTCTGGATCAGGTGTACGACGAGGAGGGGCGAGGGGTATTTGCCAGTGAGTGGCATACAACTCGCAAGCGCACGCTGTTGAGTCCCTATGGTGTAGGTACTCTGGATCAGGGGTTGATGGGGGTGGTGCGATCGCGCCATCAATTTGTGCGCCTCTTTGGTCTAGCCGGACGCACGATCCTTCTGGATGAAATTCACGCCTACGATCTCTATACCAGCACCCTCTTGGAGCGCTTTTTGGAATGGGCGGCGGTGTTGGGGTCTCCGGTAATTGCTCTGTCAGCAACATTACCTACTGCTACCCGCCAGCGTTTGTTGAGTGCCTATGCGACTGGATGTCACCAACCTGTTCCACCATTACCAGAGGCTCCTTACCCTCGCATCACAGTTTTTACTAACGGCACAGCCATCAGCCAAGCCTTTGCCGCTTCTGAACACGTGTGTCGTTCCCTAAACATTGTTTGGAAAGAAGATGAGGTGTGGATGGCAGACCTCCGGCAGTTACTGGCTCCTGCGGGTGGATGTGTGGCAGTCATTTGCTCCACAGTCAACCGCGCCCAAGCCGTTCACCAGCGCTTGCAAGAATACTTTGAGCCTAAGGAACTGGGTCTCTTTCACGGACGCTTTCTGTTCAAAGACCGAGAAAGGATCGAGGCTGACTGTTTGCGCAAGTTTGGTAAGGGCGACAAGCATCGCCCCCATCGGTTTGTTTTAGTGGCCACTCAGGTGATTGAGCAAAGCTTGGATGTGGACTTTGACCTATTAATTAGCGATCTTGCTCCCATCGACCTGTTGTTGCAGCGATCGGGACGACTCCATCGGCACACGCGGGACAACCGACCCGCACAACTAACCCATCCTGCTCTTTGGGTGATTAAGCCAACAATAACGGCTCAGGGCAAGGCGGATTTCAACGAGAGCGGCCATATCTACGATCGCCATATCCTACTGCGCAGTTGGCTCACGCTGCGGCAACGCCCCCAAGTGCAACTGCCGAAAGAAATGGACACGTTGATCGAATCGGTGTATGCCCTAGACAGGCCTGTTCCTGAGGGGGTAGAGCCAGTTCACACGCAGGATTGGCAAATATCTGAGAAGTACAGGACAGAAGAGGCAGAGGCTAAGCAGACCCGCGCTAATGAAGTGAAAATTCCACCCCCCCATGGAGATATCCAGCCTGACCAGTTCACTTACCTCAAAAAAGAGGACGACGAAAGCGCGATCGCTGTCGCTACCCGCCTCGGTGTACCCTCCGTTGCCACCATCTTTTTGCAACGCATCGGAACAGAGTTAGTTTTTCCGGGCACCCAAGATGCGGTAGATCTCAAGGTTCGTCCTAGCCTGCCCCTGATCCGCAAACTGTTAGCCCATAGTACCCGTATCACCCAAAAGGGGCTTGTCTCAGCCTTACTGGCGCAGAAAAATCCCGCCACTTGGACATCGGCGCTCTTACGAAACTGCCGCTACGTAGAGGTCAATGCGGACGGTGTGGCGGTGGTGGGGGACTGGCAGTTGACCCTTGATCCACTACAGGGCGTGCTCATTGATGCTAATTGATCAAACTACTCAATAACTAGCAGGGGAATGATGAACGAAACACCAACGACGTTTAACTTAATTGACCAGCCTTGGCTACCCGTTGCTACCTCAGAGTTCCAAATTCGGGAAGTTTCCCTTGTGGAACTCTTTCAAACTTGGGAGACGCTGCGGGACATCCAAGCCGATAACCCACCGACAACCTTGGCGCTCTATCGCTTTTTACTGGCGATTCTGCATCGCGCTTACCAAGGCCCCTGCAACACCGATCACTGGGAGGACATTTTTGAGGATAACGGCCAGGGGGCGATCGCCTACCTTAACCAATGGCGCGATCGCTTTGACCTGCTCCACCCCGACCATCCCTTTATGCAGGATCCCGTCTTACCCCTAGACAAAGCTGTTCCCATTTACACCCTCCACCTCATGAGTGCAGCAGATAAGTCTTATGTGTTCTCTCATGTCCACGAGTGGAGTGGTTACAGCATTTCTCTGCCCCAAGCTGCCCGCCTGCTAGTGCGACTGCAAGGGGTTGATATTACGAGTCTAAGAGCCTTCTATGTGGGACAATCCAGCGGCAACCGTTCAGCAGTCAATACCCCCACCATCAATGCTGCCAATGTGCTGGTGCGGGGCAGCACCCTAAAACAAACCTTGATGTTTAACCTAATGCGCTATGACCTAGATGCAGAAATCCCGAGCGTAGTCGCAGGTGCAGATCTGCCTGCTTGGGAAACGGGCTATGGCGGCAAGCCCCAAAAAGCAGTGCCTCACGGCTATATCAACTACCTGACGTTTCCTTGGCGGCGGTTGCGACTGTTCCCCGAAAATGGTGGGGTGAGCCAGTTGGCAATCACCATGGGCAACTCTTTACCCGATCAGGTGGCGCTGCAGCAGTGGGAATGTGGGGTAGCTTACCGGGAGGATAAGCCCGTGCGCCTATCCTTAACTAAACAGCTTTGGCGGGATGCCGATACCTTTCTGCTCTCAGCAGAAAAACAACACCGTCCCCGCATTGTCGATTGGCTGGCAGAACTCAAGTCCGAAGACCTCGTTGATGATGTGGTCACGTTGCAAATTCTAGGTCTTAGCGCGGATCAAGCTAAGCCCCTAGGCTGGAGTTGGGAGCAGTTTTCAGCCCCGATTCAGTACATGACGGATAAGGAGTTGGCTCAGGCGTTGAAGAGCGCGATCGCGATCGCTGAAGAACACCAACAGGTCTTCCGCTCGTTTCGAGGTAGCCCCTACTTTGTCCTTGCAGAAGTTCTCAAGTATGGGGAGGCGGGACGTTTAGCGAGTGCCCTTGATGGGGAAGCTCGCTACTGGGCTACCCTCGACCGTATTTTCCCGGAACTGCTTAGCGCCCTGCCCCAAGACGGCCAAACCGGAGCCGATGGTATCACCCGTTATGGCTTTAAGGAATTGCCCGCTTGGACAGATAAGGTTCAGGCTGCCGCCCGTCAAGCTTTTACTGAGTCCATTGAATCTATACGCAACTACCAAGCCAGATCTGCTGCCCTCCGCACGCTGGAGTGGAAACTTGCCGATCTGCGGGCTACCCCAGAGGAAAAGAACGCCAAAAAAGCCAAAGCCGCCGCTAAGAAAAAAGGAAAAGTTTCCCAATAGGAGCCTAATTCATGACCACAACCCAGACCCCACCCCGTCATCGCCTAGAGCGAGAGATAAAATTCCTACAAAATATCCAAGATCGCATCAAAAATGACACGGGTGCCAAGGCCGCCTTCAAGCGGGCACTCTCCGGTGAGCACTACCATCTACGCAAAGTTTATCCCTTTACGCTGCCCCATTTGGCAGACATCCACGAGCGACAGCAGGATCTCTGGATTTTTGTGGCTTGCCTCGCGATTTACCATGACCAAGACTCTGAGCCAGCCCCCCGCAATTTTGCCCAAAGCTGCCTAGACTTACACAACAGCACTGAATCCAAAGGCCCCGAGCGACGATTTAGAACCTTGTTGGATACAGATCTGGCTGATATCCAATCTCCGATTACGGCGTTGGTGCGACAGATTAAAAGTAAAAAGGACAAGAAAACTCCTGTTTATTATCCTCAACTCATCGCCGATCTTTGTTTTTGGGATCATCCCGATCAATTTATTCAAGATCAATGGGCTAAGACCTTCTGGCGGGTAACGTCCTCTTCAAACAAACCGGATGAGGCAGATTAGATACCTCACAGCGTATCAATAATCCCCAAGCTATGAGTTACACGATTGCAAAAAACACACTTCGTTAATCAGTCAAATTGTTCATCAGTTAAATTCAGGAGGAAATATCATGCAATCTCTTTCTAAACGAGAGCAAGACACAATTGAAAAAATACGGCATCTCCAAATTCACCAAGTTAGGGAAGTAGAAGAATTTACTGACTTTTTAAGTCAATGTACTCAAAATGAGCCGACTAAGGAAGCGTTTTTCCAGCTATCAGAAGCTGCTTTTGCTAGGGTTTGGGACAATTCTGAGGATGCTGCCTATGGCAACCTATAACTTTGCGTCCGAAAACTCGGTAGGCTTCAGGTATCTGACCGTGAAAGATTAGAACATCTTCTAAGGTCTATCTGTGCCAGTAAAACTCACACCTCGTTCATTAGTAAAGTCCCGGAGAAATAATCATGCATCAACTTTCTGTCGTCATCAAAAAAGATGAATTTGGCTACTACGCCTATTGTCCTTCCCTAGAAGGATGCCAGACCCAAGGTAATTCTCAACTAGAGATAGAAGCCAACATCAAAGCGGCTGTCAATCTCTACCTGTTAACCTTAGAGGAAAAACAGCTTTTGCCCTAACTCTAAATTCCGCTTCTAGGACGGGCGCGGGACTGAGGGACTTTGAATCCGTCTCCCCTTTTCCCAAAAAAGGGAGAAGGGGGTGGGGAATGAGGGCTATCCATTAAGGCGAATGCATTCACTAACCCTAGCATAGTCACCCTTGCGCTTGAGTGACCCTTGACCTTTTATTTCGCCCAACCGAAAGATCAAAACCTTGTTTTTTTCACTGAGGAAATTACCATGCAACTCGAACTTCATTTGATCCAAAGCTTTCCCCCTGCCAATCTGAATCGGGATGAAAACGGAATGCCTAAATCCACAATTTTTGGCGGTCGTCCGCGTGCCCGCATCTCTAGCCAGTGTCAAAAGCGGGCGGTGCGACTGTACTATCAGCAACATTCAAAGGTGAGTGCTAGCCAGTTTGCCGATCGCTCCCGCAACTGGTTACCTGAACTGAAAAAGCTCTTAATCGATCAACGGATTGATGAACAGAACGCAGAGAGCGCCGCTCGCCTTGCTCTAGAGGAAGGTCTTAAGCTTAAATTGAATGAAAAAGGCAAAGCAACGACCATTGTCTTTTTAGGGCAAACGGAATTGGCCGCGATCGCCCACATCCTTATCAACAATTGGGCAGATATTGAACCCGGCCCCACTCGAGACAATCCAGAACTACCCAAGGAGATTACCAAGGCTATCCAAAAAGCACTGGTCGAAACGGGCAAGCCCGGTGATGTTGCCCTCTTTGGTCGGATGATGGCTTCGCTACCTACGGCCAATGTCGATGCTGCTGTGCAAATGGCTCATGCCATTAGCGTTAACACGCTGCAACAGGAATTCGATTTCTTCACCGCTGTGGACGATCTGGGCGGGGATGACGAAACGGGTGCTGACCACATGGGGGAAACTGGCTACAATAGCTCCACCTACTATCGCTTTGCCACGTTGGATACTGAACAACTGGCTCGCAATTTGGGCGGGACAGAGCATCTGGAATCCATTGTGGAAGCCTTTGCTAAGGCGTTTATTCGCGCCATTCCATCTGGCCATCAAAACAGCTTTGCTGCTCACTCATTGCCTGCGGTGGTAATGGCGGTTGTCCGTCAGGGGCAGCCTGTGTCGTTAGTGGATGCCTTTGAAAACCCGATCGCCCCCAAAAATGGCAAAAGCCTACTGGAAAATGCCGTCAAGGCGCTGGATACCCACTGGGCTGACCTCACCAAAATGTATGGTGACGCAGCGGTGAAATATAAGGGCATCGTTACCCGCACAAACTTGGCAGAACAGCTTGAAGCCTTAGCAGAGGCGAAACAGGACTCGGTGGGCACGCTGCTGAAAGAAGCCCTAGAGAAAGCCCTCAACACCGGAGAACGGTAAGATGCCCACGCTGCTGTTACGATTGCGATCGCCAATGATGAGTTGGGGGGATCATAGCCAATTTGGTCATCGGGATAGCCGCCGTGAACCCACTAAATCTGCTGTGATTGGCCTCCTCTGTGCGGCGCTTGGTCGCCCCCGCTGGGAGCCTGTACATGACCTCGCGGCGCTGAAGATGGGGGTGCGGGTCAATAAAGAAGGAGTGTTGCAACGGGACTACCACACCGTCCAAGACAACATGCGCGATAAGAATAAGGCCAACACCACCCTCAGCGATCGCTACTATGTGGCGGATGCCGACTATTTGGTAGGTCTAGAAGGCGACGCTGAATTACTGACTCAACTGGATGCAGCGCTGCAAGCTCCCCATTGGCACCTGTACCTAGGCCGCAAAAGCTTTATCCCCAGTCATCCAATTCGGGTAGGGGTGGTGGATTTGCCGTTACGGCAGGCGCTGGCACAGGCTCCTTACGAACACCGCAGCCGCAAGAAGCCTCCTCAGCAACTGCGTCTTGTGCTAGAAGCGCCCGATGGCACTGACATCCGCCAAGACGTACCGCTGGACTGGCAACGGCGTTCTTTTGGTCGCCGCACCGTTAAAACAGATTACTGTTCCTTGCCGGAGGATGTATGTACCTTTCCCAACTTGTCTTGAATGAACGGCAACCACAGGTCTATCGGGATTTGGGCAATGCCCATAAATTTCATCAACGCATCATGCAAGCGTTTCCGGATGAGGAAGAGCGGCAGCGGCCACGGGCCGATTGGCACATTCTTTATCGCCATGAACCGGATAGCGATGTGGTACTGGTGCAGTCTGCCGTTGAGCCTGACTGGCGACGGTTGCCAGAGGGCTATTTACGGCATTGTGCCACCAAGAGGGTTCATTTGACCCCTGATCTGGTCGGGGGCAATCGCGTCTTTCAGTTTCGGTTGCGAGCCAACCCCAGCAAACGGGATCCGAACACCCGAAAAATCATTGGCTTCTACCATCGTGCAGATCAACTGGATTGGCTAAAGCGGCAGGCCAAGCGCTGTGGGTTTGAACTGCTAGGGGTTGATGTTATCCCATCCCCTAATGTGTTTGCCCTCAAACCAAAAAGCAGTGGTCCGGTGCGGGTGGTAAACGCCCTTTACCAAGGCACCCTTAAGGTGACAGACCCCGCCGCCTTTTTGATAGCGGTGCAACAGGGCATTGGCCGCGGTAAGTCCTATGGCTGTGGCCTGCTTTCCATCGCACGAGTTCACTTGGGCAACAGATAAACACCCTATAGCTTTTGACCTATGGCTACCCTGCGCATCCTCCCCAAAAATCGCGATCGCATCAGCTTTCTGTACTTCGAGCACTGTCGCATTGAAAAGGAAAATCAGGCTATTGCAGTCTTCAAAGAAAAAGATAAGTACCTAATTCCCTGTGCTGCCATTGCAACCCTACTTTTAGGTCCGGGGACTTCTATTACCCATGCGGCAATTAAGGTTTTATCAGATAATATTTGCACTGTGCAGTGGGTGGGTGAAGACCTGACTCGTTTCTATGCTTGTGGACGATCAGGAGCCAATAACACCAGCCGATTGGTACATCAAGCTACCGTGTGGGCTGATTCACTGCAACGCTTAGCAGTAGTGAGGCGGATGTACATGTTCCGCTTTCAGGAGCCGCTGAGTGATGATTTAACACTCCAGCAAATCCGTGGCCACGAAGGGGTGCGAGTGCGAACCCTGTACCAACATTGGAGTAAGGAAACAGGCATAGAGTGGAGTGGTCGTGACTACAAACAAAATGATTGGAACGCTGCTAACCCAGTTAATCAAGCCCTGTCAATCGCGAACACCTACTTGTATGCTGTTTGCCAATCGGCGTTGCTCTCGGTAGGGTATTCTCCAGCACTAGGATTTATCCATACGGGTAAGCCCCTGTCGTTTGTCTATGATATTGCCGACTTGTATAAAGGCGAGATTACTATTCCGGCTGCCTTTCTTGCCACTGCGGAAGCACGTCCTTCAGACTTTGAAGCAACGATTCGGCGCAAGTGCCGCGATCGCCTAAATAGCTATCGATTAATGCCCCGCCTTGTCAATGACATTGATCAGATTTTGGGATTTAGTGGGGGTGAAGATGCAGAGGCGCTTTGCTTACTGTGGGATGATGTACTCGAATCAGTAGAAGGGGGTAAAAACTGGTCAATTACGGAGGAATAGATGATTGTTATTGTGGTTGAGAATGTTAAGCCCTCTCTAAGGGGTGAACTGAGTCGTTGGCTGTTTGAACTCAAGGCGGGAGTATTTGCTGGGCGCGTGTCTGCGATCGTGCGAGACGAACTATGGAGCATGATAGAGACAAAGCTTGGAAAAGGCTCTGCGGTGATGATTTACACCCAAAATACTGAACAGGGTTTTGGTGCAAGGATATTGGGAACGCCGTCACATACCCTAGAGGATATAGATGGTCTCTTCCTTGTCAAAACGCGCTGAATTTCGGTATTACACCCGCAAAATGGAACACCCCCACGTGTGTGGGGACAACTCCATGCGAGAACGCTTGTGAATTTCTAGGCGAAGGAACACCCCCACGTGTGTGGGGACAACTCCTTCTTAGGCGTTTCCAAAAATTTGGATGAACGGAACACCCCCACGTGTGTGGGGACAACGATCTAGGTATTCGGCTGCTTGCCGCTTAGTAGCCGGAACACCCCCACGTGTGTGGGGACAACGCGCCACACTTGTCCCTAATTGTTCTCGCTACAAGCGGAACACCCCCACGTGTGTGGGGACAACCGAAACAACGGAACCATCTGGTATGGAGTTTTTACGGAACACCCCCACGTGTGTGGGGACAACTTATCACGACGGTTCCCTTATCCACCACCAAGTCCGGAACACCCCCACGTGTGTGGGGACAACGCACTAGGCTGGCAAGGAGCCGTAAATACGGCTTCGGAACACCCCCACGTGTGTGGGGACAACGTTGAGTGCCGAAAAACGCTTGAGCGAAGATTACGGAACACCCCCACGTGTGTGGGGACAACAGTCCTGCATTTCGGAGCCATACCGCTCGGTTTGCGGAACACCCCCACGTGTGTGGGGACAACGATCGCTGGTTAGAACGCAGTCCCTCATACAGTTCGGAACACCCCCACGTGTGTGGGGACAACGAAGTTCTGGCCACCATCCCCTTTGAGCCAGATGCGGAACACCCCCACGTGTGTGGGGACAACGCCCAATGGCATCTAGTGTCAGTCGTAGCAGATACGGAACACCCCCACGTGTGTGGGGACAACCTTCACTTAGGCGCAGGTTAAATCGCGTGTCCTCCGGAACACCCCCACGTGTGTGGGGACAACAACCGATCAAGGGATGCGAGACATTGAAGGGCAACGGAACACCCCCACGTGTGTGGGGACAACGGCGCAATGGGAGGCTAATTATTTTTGACTGTGCCCGGAACACCCCCACGTGTGTGGGGACAACGTTTCGCCAGCGTCCCCCACCGCTTGGTAAACGCCCGGAACACCCCCACGTGTGTGGGGACAACTTTGTGAGCGCGTGCGATCTCTACACCCAATCCCCGGAACACCCCCACGTGTGTGGGGACAACACCTTCCACGCACGATAGCGCGACGGCAAATAAGCGGGAACACCCCCACGTGTGTGGGGACAACGGCGGGGGAATTTGCCGGAATGAGCCGCGCTGAGAGGAACACCCCCACGTGTGTGGGGACAACTCACCAACCACCCCTACCACTTCCCCAGCCAGGTCGGAACACCCCCACGTGTGTGGGGACAACGACTAGCGCACACGGGAGCGAAGTCACGTCCCAAACGGAACACCCCCACGTGTGTGGGGACAACCACTGCGCGATCGCCAGTCCCAGTGGCTGGAAACCGGAACACCCCCACGTGTGTGGGGACAACGTATTGGTCGCCCCAGCCCCAGCGATCGGCAATAGCGGAACACCCCCACGTGTGTGGGGACAACCCGCCACCACCTAGGTGCTCCACCACCACCACCCGCCGGAACACCCCCACGTGTGTGGGGACAACCGACGGGGAAAGCGACGTCACTCTCCGTCCATTCGGAACACCCCCACGTGTGTGGGGACAACGCCCACTCTCGCGCGTTGGCTGGCACGGCCGCAACGGAACACCCCCACGTGTGTGGGGACAACATGTCAGACGGAACCGTAACGCTTAGATTAGAACGGAACACCCCCACGTGTGTGGGGACAACCCTTCCAAGTGCAAACCCCCAAAAACGTCCTGAACGGAACACCCCCACGTGTGTGGGGACAACTGACTGCTTATTAGAAAAAACACCCTAAGTTCTGACGGAACACCCCCACGTGTGTGGGGACAACTTGACGGACGAGAAGAACTGAAACGCACTTAAATGGAACACCCCCACGTGTGTGGGGACAACTTGCTCAACCTCGGCTGCTGCGGGCGCCTTCGCCCCGGAACACCCCCACGTGTGTGGGGACAACATCCACACCGAACCAATCTGCGAACCGTCTCGCCCGGAACACCCCCACGTGTGTGGGGACAACGCGGTTGCTCGCACTGCAACGCACGCGTTAAAATCGGAACACCCCCACGTGTGTGGGGACAACGACGGGTCGCACCCCTGCGTTGCCCGCTGAGGTTATCGGAACACCCCCACGTGTGTGGGGACAACGGCTCAGTACCGCAGAACTGCTGCGCGAAGCGGGCGGAACACCCCCACGTGTGTGGGGACAACTGGCGTAAACCCCCCCTTAAACGCCCTCACTAACCGGAACACCCCCACGTGTGTGGGGACAACTAATCCAACCGGCAAAAACCCGACTCGTAACGACGGAACACCCCCACGTGTGTGGGGACAACACTTCCATAATGCCCGAATTTACGTGCTTTTGGCAAGCATGAGGCCGTCTATGTGTCTGAAGGGTTTGACCCTTGACCAAGATACTGATCGCCTAGAGATAGGCTAAGGGATCGGTGGGTTCGCCGTTCACCCGCACCTCAAAGTGTAAATGAGGCCCTGTCGAAAGCCCTGTAGAACCTACTTCGGCAATGGGTTGCCCCTGCTGCACCACTTGACCTTCCCGCACCAGTAGGCGTTGCGCATGGGCGTAAAGAGTGGTTAGGCCACCGCCATGATCAAGGATCACCGTTTGGCCATAGCCCCCCGACCAACCGGCTAAAACAACGGTGCCGCTGTGGGCAGCATAGATCAGGGTACCAAAATCCGCACCAAAGTCTGTGCCAGTGTGAAAGCGCCGCGTGCCCAAAATAGGATGAATGCGCCACCCAAAGTGACTGGTAATGGGGGCGCGAATGGGATAGGCAAGGCGGCCACTCTGGGGTAAGGGGGGTGGCCCCTGAGGCACATAGCCGAGGCGCTGCCCCAAAAATTGTTGAATGGCCATGCTATCGCGGGCAAGTTGGGCTTCGATCGACTCAAGGGCACGTCGATCGCTCCGCAGGCGTTGTACCAGTTGGCGTTGGCTGGCCGCTTCGCGGGCGTAGATATCCTGTTGTTTTTCCAGTTGTTGGCGCAGAGCCTGAATATAGCGCTGTTGGGTTTTGATGTGGCGCTCCTGCTGCTCAAGGCGCTGGCGATCGCGCTGGAGGGTGTCTAGGTGTTGGCGATCGCGCTCGTAAACTTGGCGCAGTCGCTGCTGCTGATCAAACCAATCGTTGAGGGTCTCCGCCTCAAACAGCATCGCCCAGTAGGGAATTTGGCGATAGCGCTGCAACCGCCGCAGGCGATCGCTAATGACCTCAACATTGGCGTGGTAGCGTTGAGCCGTTGCCTCCTGCTGACGTTCCAGTTCCTTCAGCATGGTTTCGGCAGCCGCAAGGCGATCCTTAACATCCGCCAACTGGTTTGTGGTGGTTGCCACATTGTCTTCAAGGCGATCGAGGCGATCGCTGGCCGCGTCCTCAAGGCGTTCTAACTGCTGACGTTGCTGCCCCACCGCCTGCTGATGCTGTTGATGTTCCTGCATCACCCGCTGCCAATACTCCAAGGGCGGTGTTGTCGCACGGGTAGCCACCGCCCCCAGAACAAGGGCAACAATAGCCAGCACAAGCGATAGCCAGCGACCGTGTCGTTGCATTAGAAAATAGCGGTGAGTACCGTTACCTATACACCCTCAACGACAAAATTATCCAGCTTTTACCCTAAGTTGGGGCAACGAGCCGGATAGCGCAGCCGCACTACTGAGCATTTTCCCGGCAAAAACTACTGAGCATTTTCCCGGCAAAAGGAGTGTGATAGTGTGTCAAAAGCCCTTTCTTTCATGTTGAACCCCCAATGGCTCCAGGTGCGCTTGCAAAATTGCTCCAACCCAATTTGGTTTTGCAAGGGACAATTGAACAGCTACACCCTACCCTTTTGCAAAAACAGCAATTGCGGGGGCTTGTCTTAGATGTGGATGATACCCTACTGCCCACATGGGATGCAGACCTCTCACCGGAGGTACGCGCATGGCTGCTAGACATTAAAGGGCAGATGCAAATTTGGTTGGTGAGTAACAACCTCAACTATCGCCGCATTGAACGCATTGCCAACGATGTGGAGTTACCCTTTTTAATGGGTGCAGGTAAACCCTCGCGGCGAAAAATTCGCCAAGCCGTTGAGGCCATGAACCTCCCCTTTGCGGCAGTGGCCATGGTGGGCGATCGCCTCTTCACCGACATTTTGGCGGGCAATCGGCTGGGCATGTTTACCATTTTGGTGAACCCGATCCTTGTCAGTCGCCTAGACGGTAGGTCATGGGTGCGTAACCTAGAGTTTTGGCTGGCACAGCAACTCGGTGCCCCCATTATTACCAATGCCCAAGACCCATACCGTCGCGAAACACCCTAGCGGTCTGCAGCCCGCCGCAAGTACGTGACCAGTGCCCGCAACCCCAGCAGATAGCTCTCAGCCCCAAAACCGGCAATTTGCCCCAGCGCCACCGGCGCAATGTAGGAGTGATGACGAAATGACTCCCGTTGATGAATATTGCTAAGGTGTACTTCAACCGTCGGTAGGGCCACCGCGGCGATCGCATCCCGAAGTGCCACACTGGTGTGGGTATAGGCCGCAGGATTAATTAAAATACCATGAGCATGAGAAGGTGCCGCCTGAATGGCATCGATCAGCACCCCTTCATGGTTGGATTGCAGGCACTCCAGAGAAACCCCTAAACTCTCCGCTAGCCCATAGAGGGATTGGTTAATGGCCTCTAGCGTCGTTTGACCATAGATCCCCGGCTCACGCTGCCCCAGCAGATTCAAGTTGGGGCCGTGCAACACTAGCACCTTAAACGCCAAGATAATCCCCGAAGCAGTAATAAACTTAGCGGCGATCGCGCACAGGGATAGGAATTGGCTCTAGTTCTGGCGTTGGTTCAGCCCCCCCCAACAATTCGAGAAGCTTTCTTAACCATGACTTGAGGGCATCGAGCAGGTTCTCTAGATAATCCATTGATAGTCCTACAGTATCTCTATAGATAATGGCCTTGGTTGTTACAAACCATGACTGACCAGAGCTAATTTTAAGCTAGCACAATCTCCTGCAATCAGCACCCCCACCCCCAGACGCGCCAACCGTGGCGCTCCGCAACCTCGCTAGAACCTTGCCCATGCCGCCTAGGCAAGGGGGGTTGAGGTTGATCCCGCCGGCGCTTCTTGAATATTAATAATGCTTGGCGTAAACAAAAACACACCATCCCCCAAGCGGGACTGATTGCCGTTAATGGCAAACGTGCTACCCGCCGCAAAATCAGAAATCCGCTGTGCTTCGGCAATATCGAGTTCTTCAAGATTGAGGATGACTGCCTTATCTGCCCGCAGAGCTTGCACAATCAAGGTCGTATCACTCAGGGACTGCGGCTTAATGATTACCACCTCATAACCGCTGCTTAGGGAATGGCCAAAGGCAGTCAGTTCACTCATGGGATCTCCCTTGGGAATAGGAAATAAAAATAGGCAGCTAAACTCTAGTTTGATACGCTCAAGAGCACCAGCTTATGCAAACCATCATAAAACACCTTACCCGTCCGATTTAGACGCGCTGCGAGTTTGCCAACTCTCGAGAATACGGCCAAAATTTGTGCGAAACTCGCTCAAGCCAAGAAAACTGCCCGCTTGTGCCTCATCCCACGACGCAGAGATAACCCCATAACTCAGGCCAAGCGCCCCCAAGCCAAACCAGCCCAAGCTCACCAGGACAACCGCAACGTGGGGCAGGTTAAACCAGTGGTGCTGCACAATCACGTAGCTGAGGGGAAACGTTGTCAACCCCAAAAGGGTGGGCACACCCGCACACACCGCCATGCGACTCACCATGCGCTGACTCACTACCTCAGGAATGCCGCCTTGCTGAGGGGCGGAGGATTTTTGCCCCCTCGGTGTCGCCGGGGGACTTGCTGCGTCAGCGTTGGCCGCTTTTGTTGCCTTACCCTTTTTACGAGGTTCAAACGGCAGTCCTCTGCCTTTGGCCATACTTCTTACCCTCGAATGCCTAAGCGCTCAATCAGCTCGCGGTAGCGCTGGGGATCATGCTTGTTAATATAGGCCAGCAGGCTCTTACGGCGGCCAATAATTTTCAGCAGCCCCCGCCGCGAGGCATGGTCTTTTTTGTTCGTCTTCAGGTGCTCGGACAGTTGTTTAATGCGCTCGGTGAGAATCGCCACCTGCACATCCGCAGAGCCGGTATCCGTCCCGTGGCGTTGATAGGTATTGATGATGTCTTGCTTGAGGTCGTGTTGCAGTGCCATGGTCATGATCAAGAGTATGAACAGCGCGATCTATTATCATACGCTGCGATCGCCCCAGAAGGGTACCCCCCATCATGATGCGGCCATTTTCTTAGGCGCGAAGGACGCAGCCCCCCTAGCGCAAGATAAGGCTGCTGGGGTAATCTGCAAATAGAGTCTGACATTGGGGAGCAATAGAACAGCAATGTTTAAGAACTTACTCATTCCAACCGATCTGCACGACGGTCTCCCCAAGCTCACTGGCTATCTTGGTGCATTAGCAGCCGCAGGGATTGAAAAAATCGTTTTCCTACATGCGTGCCCCATTGATGATGATGGCGACAAGCCACGGCTGCGGGAAGACAAACTGAATCGTGCCCGCAACCTCCTGAAAATTGATTCCGCTAAAGTTCCGGCCAACATTAAGGTGGAAGTGATTACGGATCATCGCCGCCCTGCCGATGCCATCCTCGAAACGGTGGAAAAGTTCCAGATTGACCTTGTGTTGGTAAGTCGGCCCATCCGCAATCTTTTGGATGAAAAACTCTTTGGCAGCACGACCATCGGTGTTTTGCAGCGAATTAAAATCCCGGTCATGATTTTGCGACCCCAGTTACTGTGGGTGATGACCACAGCAGAACTGAACTTGCGTTGTCAACAGTTGTTCCGAAATTTGCTGATTCCCTACGATCACAGTCCTTCCGCTCAGCACCTTATCCAACAGATTCGCCAAGGGGTGCAGCGGCAGACTAGCCCTAGCATTGCTTCTATCACACTCTGCTGGATTATTAGTGATGCGGGTCAAGGGGAGTTGGCGGTGAGTGAACAGCAGCCACGGGCGGCAAAAATTCTGGCGGAGCTAAAGCACGAGTTTACCAGTTACGGCCTCACCGTTGAAACCGAGATCCGCGTTGGTAACCCCATTGTCGAAGCGCAACTGGCGGCTCATGATCGTGATATTCATGCCATTGCCGTCTCTTCTGCTTCGGTGGGTAAAATTTGGGAACTCTCGATTCCCAGCTTTGCCGGTGACATTATTCGCCGCTGTGTGTTTCCGGTGATTTATTTCCCGCCTGCGGGGCGCTAGTTCCCCTTAAGGAATGAGATAGCGGCCAATGCCCCAACCAATAAACACCCCCAACACCGCCATCTGCATCAGGACCACCATAATCTGCCAGTTGCGGTAGCCTGCGGCACGCATTTCGATGCGCACGAGGGTTTCGGCGCTAACGAGTATGGCAATCAAGCCAAAAATATTAAAGGCAATAATGGCAAGGGTGACGGCGGTACTCAGCATCAGCATCGTAAAGACGCTGCGTAGCCCCATTTTCATCGAGCGCAGCACGCTGGAGGTGCCCCAGACCACCATAACGGTGAGCAGGGCGGCAAGGAGGCAGGCGTAGGCTGACCACATCAAGGCGTAGGCGGATAAGTGCCACCCCACAAGAATGTAGCCAAATACCACCAATACCAGCAGTACGAAGGGAAATTTACTATAGTCTGCGGTGGGGGGTGTGGTGTTCGCCATGGCTAGGCGGGGGACAAGTGCGCCTGAATCCACTCTACGGCAGTGCCTAAGTCCCGCGCAATATAGTCCGGCTGGCTAGGGTGCTGGTAAGCGCCAGCAAGGACGCGATCGCCAAAGCCCGTTTGCACCAGAATGCCGTAGCACCCTGCATTGCGGGCTAAATCAATATCGGTGGCCTTATCCCCCACCATGACGCTGCGGCGCAAGTCCAGATCGTGATCCCAGGCAGCGGCCACCAGCATTCCTGTATTGGGTTTGCGCCAGGTGGTCCAGCCAGCGTACTCGCTGACGATTCCCCCTTCCGGGCGACTCAGGTCGGCACAGAAATAGACCGCGTCGAGAACGGCCGCCGCTTCTTGCCACAGCAGGGTTTGCAGGCGATCGTGGAGGGCATGGACATGGTCAACACTGTAGTAATTGCGGGCCGGCCCCGACTGGTTGGAGGCCAAGCAGCAAAACCAGCCTAGGTCATTTAAGCGCCGCACCGCCGCCGCAACCCCCGGTAACAGACGTAAATCTTCGAGGCGGTGGATATAGCCCACTTCTTCGTTCAGGACTCCATCCCGATCTAAGAAAACGGCAGCCCTAGCCATGACAGGCGGCCTCGATGACGGCACTGGCCGGAATATCTGCCATATTACCGGTGGGGGACTTGAGGGCACGAAAGCGGGGATCCGGCGGTAGCAGTTTGGCAGGATCCGTCGGGCCAAAGAGCGCCACTAGGGGAGTACCCACGGCTACGCCAATGTGCATCGGGCCACTATCGGTACAAAGAATTTGCTCGGCGTGTGCCATCAGGGCGGCCAGTTTGCCCAAATCCGGCGGGCGGGTGATGCGTATCTCCGGTAGGGCTTGGCTGAGGGCGGCCACCCAGGCCTGATCTTCGGGGCCGCAGGCCACCACAAAGGGGAGGTCGGGGTAGCGGTGCTGTAGCGTTTGCAATACCTCAACCCATGCCGCTGGCGGATAAATTTTGTTAATGCCTTTGGCTAAGGCCATCTGGCTAGAGCCGCCATGCAGGAGCCAATAGCGCCCCCGAATGCCTAAGCGTTCCTGCTCGGCAGTTGCCCAAGTTCGTGCCTCGGGGGGCACCACCGCCTTGGGGAGGGGACACGGGGTGGTAATGCCAAAGGCTTTGAGCAGGTCATGATAGACGGCGGCACTGTACTGATCTAGGTTCACGGGGATCGCATCCGTCAGGAAGCCCAAGGGATTGAGCTTGGCAAACCCCACCCGCTTGGGAATGCCCGTCAGCCACAGGAGCAGACGCACCGCTTTACTACGACCAAGGGAGAGAATGGCGTCGTACTCTCCCTCCCGTAGCGTACCAATCAGGTTCGCCCAGTCCGCAAGAGCATTGCGATTTTTGAAGTCAAAGGGAATGACCCGCGCCACCGCGGCACTGAGTTGATAGGCCGCCACTGCCCGTGGCTCAACCACCACATCAATCTGCACATCCGGCCGGTGCGCCTTGAGGTCGTCAAGGGTAGGGAAAAATAAAATTTGATCGCCGATGCCACCGGGCACAAAGGCCACGACATTTTTCATACGCCTAGGGAGAGCCTACAGAATTCAAGTCGCCCTTATTCTACCCGTAAAGTTTCCCACATCTGTTGCAGGCGATCGCTTGCCAACTTTTTTGGCTCTTGAGGCTTGCTGACGCAAATTCTATACCTTGATGCAGCAAGAATTCCTGTACCTCTAGTGCAAGGAGTGTCAAACTTCGACTTGCATCCCTAGTTCTACAACTTGCTGAGTCGGCAGCCGAAAATACGTCATGGGTCCTTCAGCATTACGATAAAGCCATGCAAAAAGGACTTTTTGCCAATATCTCATTCCGGGGGCAGGGGTAGGAATAATTGTGCGCCGCCCCAAGAAATAGCTGACCGTTTCAATCTCCGCTGCAATATTTAAGGTATGCCAGCACTGCTCCATTGCATCGCGGATATTAATTTCATCTCGAAAGCCGTAATTGATCACCACCTCATAAATATTCTTAGCAAGGGGAGAAAGGCAAAGTTGCCCAGACTTCTGTATATGGGGCAGGTCTGCTGTATTCAGATGCACAAAAAATACGCGCTGATGTACAACATGATTGTGGTAAAGATTTTGTATAAACGTAAAGGGAATTGCTGTTGGCAACGGTGAAAAAAATATCCCTGTTCCTGGAACTCGGAGGGGATGTTCTGCAAGCAATGACTGTAGTGAAATGTCTTGTGTGGCTTGTCGTAGTTGTTCTTGAACGCGATTGCGACCCTGGTGCCATGTCACCAGCAGCCCATACACCATAATGCCAAACAGCAGCGGATACCAGCCGCCGTAGGGAATTTTGAGGGTATTGGCTACCAAGAAGGTCACCTCAATAGCTAGGAGACTTCCGAACACTAACAGTGTTTGCTCCAGAGACCAGTGCCACTGTTGCCGAGCCAGCAAAAAAAGATAGACCGTGGTTACAGCCATGGTGACATTGACCGCTAACCCGTAGGCTGCGGCTAAACCAGTCGCTTGCTGAAAGACAACCACCAGCAGAATAACGATCGTCAGTAACAGCCAGTTAATCAAGGGAATATAGATTTGGCCGCGGTGCTGATCATGGGTGATCTGAATCTTGAGGCGCGGCAGGTAACCAAGCTGAATGGCAGCGGCAGTCATGGAAAATGCACCGGAAATCACTGCCTGCGAGGCAATAATTGTGGCCAGCGTACTGAGTAGCATAAGGGGCAGTACCCCAGATGTGGGCACTAGCCGAAAAAAGGGATTTGCAGCAGCGGTGGCATCAGTCAGCACGAGAGCACCTTGGCCAAGATAATTGAGCACAAGGGCAGGAAAGACAATCCGATACCACGCATGGCTCACTGGCAGGCGGCCAAAATGCCCCATATCTGCATACATCGCCTCTGCCCCCGTCAGAGCAAGGATAACCACTCCAAGTAAAAAGAACACCTCGCGCGGGTTCGTCCAGAACAGTTGCATCCCCCACCATGGATTCAAGGCATTGAGGATAGACGGATGCTGGAGAATGTGTAACACCCCCAGACCGCCTAGGACAGTAAACCAGAGAAGCATGATCGGCCCAAAAACGTGTCCTACTCTTGTGGTGCCGTACTTTTGCACAGTAAAGAGGCTCACCAGAATAACAACGGTCAGGGGCACAGTCCAGGGGGCAAGACCTTGATTGATGACTTGCAGCCCTTGTACGGCAGAGAGGACACTAATTGCAGGGGTAATGGTACTGTCACCGTAAAACATCGCTGCCCCAATCAGCCCCAAGACTACGATGCTGCCATACCAGCGAGACTGCCCTGCCCGCCGCGACAATACCAGAGCCATCAGTGGGAAAATGCCCCCCTCCCCACCGTTATCTGCCCGCAGGGCGAAGGTGGCATACTTGAGGGTAGCAATTAAAATTAATGCCCAAACAATGAGAGACAGCACCCCATAGATATTTGCGGGTGTGATAGCCAGTGTATGCACAGGATTAAAGGCTTCCTGGAAGGCATACAGAGGACTTGTTCCGAGGTCACCATACACCACACCAACAGCGCCGAGGGTGAGAGACCAGGATCTGGCTGTGGATGAAGCGGCTGTTTTCATCGCTCAATAGTGCGGGGGGCAGGCTCTGTGTCTGTTCCTAAGGCCGTGGCGATCGCCACCAGTTCCTGCTCAAACGCCAACTGGGCACGATTCGTGCGCCCACCCACGTAGAGGGTTTTCTCGTGCAGTAGCCCCCACACCTGCGAGTGAGAGACATAGCTCATGATCACCCCCGCCATCAAAAAGGCAAAGCCCGCATAGAAGAGGGGAATGCCCGGATCCGATTTAATTTGCAAACCGGTGCTGCCCACCACCTCCACCAGCGTCAGGGTAACGTTGTTAATTTCGGTACTCATCCCTTGGCGCAAACTGGTGAGAAACTCGCCATCGGCACCATAAATTAAGACCGTTCCCTGCAAATCCCGGGCAATGAGGGAAATCCCTGCTGACAGATCCGGCTTGGTGGGGATCCACGTGCCCCAGAGGCGGCCTTTACCCCCCGTATTCAGTTGCGCCATGGGCAATTGCAGAACCGGACTGTTATTGAGGCGAAAGCGTACCGCTGCAATACTCCAGTCCGCTTGGTAGAGGGTTACCCCCCCATACTTGAGGGGTTGATTGACGTGGATGGTGCCCCGCTTCACCTCGTTGCCGTTGCTGTCTAGGACCGATAGATCCGAGTAAAACTGGTCAATGTCGCCCGCCTCAGTATAGTCAATCCAAAAGCGGTTGACTTTCACCGACCAGTTCTGAGGGAGTTGCGCCCAGGGACCCGCTTGAATCAGATGCTGAATGTGGAACGTGGCACCGCTGGGCACCAGTTCCTGAGCCATAAAGCCCGTGAGTGCCCCCAAAATGCCCCCCAGCAAAATCAAGATCATGCTGGCATGGACAATAATTGGTCCGATGCGGCCAGCAATCCCCTTGCGGGCGTAGAGTTGGTGATCGGTATGCCAAACGCGGTAGCCTTTTGCCGTTAACGCCGTGGCGAGGGCACTCAGGGAGCCGTGGGGGATGGTGGTTCCTAAGGCCAGCTTGTTAAATTGCCGTGGCTCTGTGTAATACTGCCAGCGTTGCGCCCCTTTGAGAGCCGGCACCTGACGGCTAAAGGTACAGGCCATCAGGCTGGCCCCAAATACCACCAACAGGGTGAGGTACCAGCTTGTGCGATAGACGTGATCTAGCCCCAGCGCCAGCAACACCCGCCAACTTAAAAAGCCAAAGAGAGCCGGGTTCTCCGGGTAGTTGGCCTGATAAAAGGTGAGGGGCTGCCCCTGCTCAACCACCGTACCGGCAATACTGGCCACGGCAATGACGAGCAGCAGTAGAATGGCGAGCCGCAGATCTCCCAAGAGGGCTAGGCTACGCCGCCACCAGTACTGAAGCGAAGGAGCAGAGGTCATAGGGGATGTGTGCCGTTAGGAGGACCAGTTGACCCAATCTTGGGGTTTAAGGAAGGTGGTGTAGAGTTCGGCCTCGGGGCTGTTGGGTTCGGGGCTGTAGCTGTACTCCCAACGTACCAAGGGTGGCAGAGACATCAGAATAGACTCGGTGCGCCCATTGGTTTGCAGGCCGAAAATCGTGCCCCGGTCATAGACGAGGTTAAATTCGACATAGCGCCCGCGCCGATAAAGCTGAAATTGCCGTTCGCGATCGCCATACTCGAGATGCCGCCGCCGCTCCACAATCGGCAGGTAGGCCTCTAAAAAGGCTTGGCCACAGCTTTGGATAAAGGCAAAGAGATCCTGCCACGAGCGACCTGTAACCGCTCCCACCTGCTGGCTGTGGCGAGCCGCCTCCCCGTCAGGGTTGGGGCCACGGTAGAGTTCGCGATCGCTATCGTCTTGGTAGTCAAAGAAAATGCCACCAATGCCACGGGATTCACCGCGGTGTTTTAGATAAAAGTACTCGTCGCACCAGCGTTTGAAGACAGGGTAGTACTCACTGTGGTGGCGATCGCAGGCAGCCTTGTGAACCCGGTGAAAGTGCTGGGCATCTTCGGCAAAGGGGTAGTAGGGGGTCAAATCCGCACCCCCGCCAAACCACCACACCGGCCCTGCTTCAAAGTAGCGGTAGTTGAGGTGCACCGTGGGGACGTAGGGGTTGCGCGGATGCAGCACCATCGAGGTTCCGGTAGCATAAAAGCCCTGACCCGCCGCCTCCGGGCGTTGGTTGAGAATCGAGGGCGGTAACTGCTGCCCCCACACCTCCGAGAAGTTAACGCCGCCCTGCTCCAGCAAATTGCCATTCTTGAGGACACGGGAGCGTCCACCCCCCCCTTCCGGGCGCTGCCAACTATCCTCTTGGAACTGGGCACCCCCATCCGCCGCTTCTAACCCTTGGCAAATCTGATCTTGTAGGCTTTTAAGAAAGGTGGCTACCTGTTGGCGGGAGTCGCTGGGCAGCGTGGTAGGAGCAGAGGTTGCAACAGTCATAATAAAATGTGTCAATCCTATAGACGGTCAACGGTGAAGTGAACGTTCAGTCAACGTTAAATCGGCATCAATCAACGCCGGTTGCTGACCCCGGTGGGGCAACGGCTCAAGGTCTATTTTACCGCTGCTTGGAGAGCCTGATCTAATTTGGCGGCAATGGCGGCCACCCACTGCTCGTCCTGGCGGGTATAGCTACGGGGCGCATTGGCCCCCAGAATCAGTACCGCTGTGGCATTAACGGGTTGGCAGATCACCCCTTGGGTATTGGGGGGTAAATAGTCAAATTCAATGCGTCCTGGGTAGAGGGCTAAATTGACTAAATAGATGGGGCGTTGAGTGCTGAGGGCACGCTGCACAATGGCCCCGGGCGCGGTCATGGGTCGCGGTCCGAGGATGCCGCGCCGCAGTAGGGGGCGATCGCCCTGCCACAGGACGATAGATTTTGTGGGCGTATTGGTAAGCAGTGTGTAGGAGACCCACGCCAACTCGGTTTTAAGGCTTTCCGGCAGGTCGTCGGCTAATTCAAACCCCTCTTCCCCCTCAAGAATTACCGCCTCCGGTGGCCGCGGCTGTACCTGCTGCCAAATGAGCGTGGTTAGCACCAAAACCGCCGCCAAAATGACCCCCACCACATCCGATCGCGCTTGGGCCGGAGTTGGCTCCAGCGTCAACAGGCGATTCACCAGCAACAGGGTACCCCCCACCAGACCCGTGACGAGCGGCAAGTAGCGCAGCGCGCCCATCCCTAGGCCGCCGCCTGAAGAGCCGCCAAATCGACACCAAATACCTCTTGGAACACCTTGCCCACCTTGTAGCCCGAGTCAATCGACTCCAGCGGGTCTTTGCGCAGGCGATGGCGCAGGCACAGGACAATCACCCGCGCAATATCGCTGACATTCACATCGGTGCGCCCTTCCAAGGCCGCCAGAGCCTTCGCGGCACGGTTGGTCACAATATCGCCCCGCAGGCCATCCACATCTAGCTCAGCACAGACTTGGGAAATACTCACCCGCAGTTCATGGTCGATGGTCACCTTGGGTAGGAGTGCTTGGGCAGACACCAGCTTGGCTTGGAGGGCTTCCTGTTGGGGTTGGTACTGGGCCAGAAAGCCTTCCGGGTCTTGGTCAAAGCGCGATCGCTGCTCGACAATTTCCACCCGTAGCGTGGCATCCTTAACGGTGCGAATTTCCGCGTGCATCCCAAACCGATCCAGCAGTTGGGGACGCAGTTCCCCCTCCTCCGGGTTGCCGGATCCCACCAACACAAACCGTGCCGGATGGCGAATCGAAATTCCCTCCCGCTCCACCGTGTTCCAACCGGAAGCGGCCGCATCCAAGAGTACATCCACCAAATGGTCGTCGAGGAGGTTCACCTCATCCACGTAGAGGATACCGCGGTTGGCTTTGGCCAGTAGGCCGGGTTCAAAGGCTTTGACCCCCTCCGCCAAGGCCTTTTCAATATCAATCGTGCCGCAGACCCGATCTTCGGTTGCACCGAGGGGCAGATCCACCATCGGCACTTTTTTGGTGGTGGTGGGAATGGGTTCCCCCGCGGCCACCATCACCTTGACCGCATCACTCATTAAATCGGGGTCACTCGGATGGCTGTTGAAGGGATCGTCGGCCACCACTTCAATGTCCGGCAGCAGATCCGCAAGGGCGCGAATGGTGGTGGATTTGCCCGTGCCGCGATCGCCCATGATCATTACCCCGCCAATTTTGGGGTCAATGACATTCAGCAACAAGGAAAGCTTCATTTCGTCTTGGCCAACAATTGCCGCAAAGGGAAACACTGGCCGACGGGGGACAACGGTAGCAGCCACAGGCAGAGTATCGTCAAAACAGCATTGATTATTGTGCCATAGAGCGTCCCCTAGCCGCTAATCAGCGCCTTCATATCCCGTACCGCCTGCACCATTCCCACCAAGACGGCGCGGCTAATAATTGTGTGGCCAATATTCAACTCCTCGATACCCGCAAGGCGAGCAACGGCGGCAACATTTTGGTAGGTTAAACCGTGGCCAGCATTTACTCGTAGCCCTAGGTTCTTGGCGATCTCCACGCCGCGGGCAAGAACGGCTAACTCCTGTTGTTGTGCCGTTTCTCCCTTAGCTTCGGCGTAGCGGCCGGTGTGCAGTTCAATAAATACCGCACCGGTGGCGGCGGCGGCCTTTAGCTGTGCTGGGTCTGCATCGATAAATAAACTCACGGGGATGCCCTTGCCCTGGAGCGTTTGCACCGCTGAGGTGAGGCTCTGCTGCTGGCCTAAAACATCCAGCCCCCCTTCGGTGGTCACTTCCTCGCGGCGTTCCGGCACAAGGGTCACGTAATCTGGACGAACGTCAAGGGCGATCGCCACCATCTCTGGCGTGGCGGCCATCTCTAGGTTCAGGTGAGTGCGCACCGTTTGCCGTAATAGCCGCACATCCCGCTCCTGAATATGCCGCCGATCTTCACGCAGGTGCACCGTAATGCCATCGGCACCGCCTAGCTCGGCAAGAACCGCCGCCGCAATGGGATCCGGTTCGACGGTGCGGCGGGCTTGCCGGATGGTTGCCACATGATCAATATTGACACCAAGGGTTGCCAAGGTTCTAGAGTCCTCTTTTTGCAATAAAGTCACAAGTAATAAAGTCACAAGTATTGTATCAATTGCCTGTAGGTGGCTCCATGACCGTCAGGAGGGCCTGCCAAAGCCGCTGGGTCACCGGGCCGGGGCACTCAAACAGGGTTGCATCCACTTGGCGAATCGGCATGAGTAGGCGTACCGAGGAGCTTAAAAAAGCCTCTGATGCCATAGCAATATCCGCTGGCGTAAGCACCACTTCGCGGTGGGGGATCTCTAGCTGCTGCAAGATATTGAGGAGGGTAGCGCGAGTAATGCCGTGGAGAATACCAACACTCGTGGGTGGGGTTTCGACTATGCCAGCGCGGACAATCCAAACATTGCTGGTGGTAGCTTCCGTAATCTCCCCTGCTTCATTTAAGAGCAGGGCATCCTCAAACCCTAATTGCTGTGCCTCAAGGAGTGCCAAGATATTGTTGAGGTAGTTGCCGGTTTTTGCTGCTGGCGAAAGGGCTTTTTGACTGGTGCGCTGGCGCTGACTTACCATTAAGCGGATGCCCTCTGGGTGCAGGGTTGGCTCGGGGGCAATTCCCATCAAAATAATTAACAGCCGTGGTTGGGTAGTTGGCTCAGGACACAGGCCAATCCGCCCATCGGCACCCCGGGTCACCACAATCCGAATATAATATTCCCCCTTTGGTGCAGCCGCTAAGGTGCGCGCCACCTCTTGGGTGATGTGCTCATCTGACCACGGCACCGCCATGTAAAGGTAAGCAGCCGAGGCTCGCAGCCGTGCAAGGTGTTCTGGTAAGGCAAAGGGAACACCGCCGTAGGTACGGATGACCTCATAAACGCTATCGCCGTAGAGAAAACCGCGATCTAAAACGGAAATACGGGCTTCCGTACTAATGACACCATTGAGGTTAAACAACAGCACGACCGCACACCCTTAAGGTTGGCGCTCTAATTCAGCCTTCATGCGCTCCAAGGTTTGGTGCATCTGATCAAACATGGCCTGGGGCGACATACCAAACTGGCTCAACTGGGTTTCTAGCTGCTTCACGGTCATCTGAGCCATAAAGTCATCTGATAGCTCGAACCGCTTCATAAAGATGCGGTAGCGCTCCATCAGTTCTTCCATTTTTTCGATGTAAATTTTTTTGCCTTCACGGTCAAATTTGCCGTACTCAGAGCCAAGCTGCACCAATTGCTGGTAATCCAGAAAAAGCTGTTGCGCCTCTTGTTGCACAATTTCTGAATCAAAGAATCCCATAGTAGTTTCTGCCCGACACAGCCATGAACGGAGTTTTGAATGCAGCGCCTCTGGAGGTAAGGCGTTGGCAAGAGTACTGGTTCTCTTAAAGACTCTGTTGGCATTTTATCAAACCTCTCTCGGACAAGTCTGGGCGGGAAAACCGATCTTATGGGGTCGTGAGTTCCTGCGCCCAGTGAATGGCCGCTAAAAAGCTGCGGGCATCGGCACTGCCGCGACCGGCAATGTCAAAGGCTGTCCCATGGTCGGGTGAGGTACGTATAAAGGGCAGGCCAATGGTGGTGTTGACCGCCTCATGAAAGGCCAGCAGTTTCACCGGAATGAGCCCCTGATCGTGGTACAGGGCAAGGTAGGCATTGTAGCTGGGGTGTTGTGGTTGCTCTCCCCACCACGCTTGGGCCGCACCAATCCAGAGGGTGTCCGGTGGCGCCGGTCCGGTGATCTCAACGTTGGGGTACTGCTGCTGGAGGGTGGCCAAGCAGGGGATAAGCCAGTCAACTTCTTCGCGACCGAGGTGTCCCTGCTCACCACTGTGGGGGTTCAAACCGGCCACCGCAATGCGAGGCTGGCGCAGGCCACGACAGTCCTGCAAAAAACGGATCAGTAACTCTAGCTTCTGCTGTAGCACGGTGGGGGTTAAGTGCTGGGGCACTTGGGCAAGGGGAATATGGGTGGTTGCTAAGAGGGTGGCTAAGACCCAACTGGTTCGGGGCGATCGCCCCAAAAAGAGCATCCCCACCTCGGTACGACCGGTATGGTGCGCCAAAACTTCCGTTTGCCCCGGGTACCCGTAGCCCGCCGCCTGCCACAGTGCCTTACTGATGGGGGCGGTGACAATGCCAGCGACAGTACCGGCCTGAGCGGCAGCAATGGCGGTTTCGAGGTAGGCAACGCTCATGGCTCCCGTTGCCGCACTGGGCTGCCCGGGCTGCACAGGGGCTAAAAGTGGGTGATCCCACACCTGTAAGCGGTCAGGATCAACGGCAGAGTGCCCCTGCTGGCACAGCCTCCGGTAGGTTTGGGTCAAAACATCACGGCTGCCGCTAATAAAAAACTGCCCCAACGCGTCTTCAGGGCATTGCGCTAGGGCTTTAAGCAGGATTTCGGGACCAATACCAGCGGGATCCCCAAGGGTCAGGGCAAGGGGCAACCGCTTAGGCCTCTTGCAAAATGGGTTCAGCCACATCCTCATCCGTGGCGCTGATGGCCTCCTCCGCTTCTGCGGCGGCGGCTTCTTGCTGCTGTAGCAACTGCTGCCGATAGCGGGCGGCCATTTCCTCCGCTTTTTCATAGACTAGTTGCGGATTTTTGACCATATCGCCCGGCTCTGGCTCCAACTGCTTGGTGGAGAGGGAGATGCGTCCCCGCTCGGCATCCAAATCAATAATCATCACCTTCAACTGATCGTTGACGTTGAAGACGCTGTGGGGGGTATCGATGTGGTCATGGGAAATTTCCGAGATGTGGAGCAGGCCGCTAACCCCACCAATATCGATGAAAGCACCGTAGGGCTTGATGCCCCGCACCGTGCCCACCACCACTTCGCACACCTCGAGCTTGTTCATCTTCCGCTCGACGAGGGCACGCCGATGACTGAGCACCAGCCGATTGCGCTCTTCATCAACTTCTAAGAATTTGAGGGGAAGTTCTTCTCCTACCAACTCTTCTTTGTTGACGCGGGTACTAATGTGGGAGCCGGGAATAAAGCCCCGCAGCCCCTCAATGCGCACCAGTGCCCCACCGCGATTGGTGGCAAACACTTGCGATCGCACGGTGGCATCTTCCGCTTGCAGTTGCCGCACCCGCTCCCATGCCCGCATGTACTCAATGCGCCGAATCGAGAGCGTGAGCTGCCCTTCTTCGTTTTCATCGGCAAGGATGAAGAATTCGCGGGTTTCGTTGGACTGGAGGACTTCTTCGGGGCTGTCGATGCGGTTGATCGACATTTCTTGGATGGGGATGTAAGCAGCGGTTTTTGCGCCAATGTCAATCAGGGCGCCTTTGGGCTCGATGCTAAAAACTGTCCCTGCAACAATGTCACCGGGGTTGAAGTGGTAGTCGTATCGGTCGAGTAAGGCTGCAAAATCAGCGTGCGTAAAGCCCACATCTAAGGTTTTTTCCTGATTGACCATGCGAGTATGTTCCTAGCTCCTTTAACGAAAAGTAAGATGTATAGTGAGTTCTCAAGCGGGCAGAGTGGGTGCCATACGCAATGATACCAGCGATCGCTCGAACACTTTCTGACTGGATCTATAATAGTAGCTTAGAGTTTCGTTGTTGGCTAGGCAAGTATAGAAATTTCATCGCCACCTAAACGGTGCTGTTTCAGTGGGGCGATCGCTCCCTAGGAGAGCGACAGAGATTTGATAGGATGGGGGGTATTAGCGCACTGACGCGCGATCGCCATTGGGAGACCACCGCATGACCACCGACCTCTTTGATGCAGGGGCAGGTCGCATCTTAATTGTCGATGATACCCCGGAAAATGTTGAAGTTTTAACCGCCCTACTGCAAATGGAGGGCTACGATGTCCGCGGTGCCATTAGTGGTCAAATGGCTCTGATGGGGATTGAAGCGGAGCCACCGGATGTCATTCTCCTCGATATTATGATGCCGGACATGAATGGCTACGAAGTGTGTCAAACCCTCAAGGAAAATCCTAAAACCCAATCCATTCCAGTGATTTTTATCAGTGCGCTAGATGATGTGTTTGATAAGGTCAAAGCCTTTGAGGTGGGGGCAGCCGACTACGTGAGTAAGCCGTTTCAGCAGGCGGAAGTGCTGGCACGGGTAAAAAACCAACTGATGATTGCCCTCCTGCAGCGGAAACTGCGCCAAAAAAATGCCCTGCTCAAGAAGCAAAACCAGCAGCTACAGGAAGTGGTGGAGGAACGGCGGGAGTTAGTCTCTTCGCTGCAGGCGGCGGAAGAAAAATATCGGCAAATGTTTGAAGAAGCGGCTATTGGTATTTACCAAAGCTCGCCGGAGGGGGTCTATTTCAAGGTCAACGACACCCTTGCCCGCATCTATGGCTATGCCGATGCCCAAGATTGGCTAGCGGACATTGAGCACCACACCACCCGCCCTTACGTGGACAGCAGCGCCTGGGACAAGTTTCAGCAGCAAATTCAAAGCCGTGGGGTGGTTCGCAATCTGGTGTCTAAGGTGTATCGCGTTGATGAGAGTGTGACCACCATTTGCGAAAGCGCCCGCCCCGTCAAAAGTGAGGATGGCCAGATCCTTTACTACGAGGGCTTTGTGTTTGAGTTGCCCACCCGCAATTAAATGAAACGGACACTCACCGCCTTGGTGGGGGAGGCGGCCATCACCCCCGTTACCGAACTGGGCGATCTCCGACCCCAGTTGCGCCCCTACTTACCCGAGCACGCCCTGATGGTGACCCCCGCTACCCCTGAGGAGGGCGCTGCTGTTGTGGCCTGTGCCCATCGGGAAGGCTGGCGCATTTTAGCCATGGGAGCGGGCACGAAGCTCAACTGGCTCGGGAGGCAGCCCCAAGTGGATGTGCTCTTAAGCACGGCGGCATGGCAGCAGGTGATTGATCACGCCGCCGCCGATATGACCGTGACCACCCAAGTAGGAATTCGGTATCAGCAATTGCAACGCCACCTTGCCACGGCGGGTCAGTGGATTGCGGCGGATCCCCCTTACCCGGAAACCGCCACCCTTGGCGGCTGTTTGGCCACCCAAGCCAACGGTACCCTGCGCCACCGTTACGGTTCTTGGCGGGATCAGTGCTTGGGGGTGCGGTTCATTCGCAGTGATGGCCAACTTGTCAAGGCGGGCGGACGGGTGGTGAAAAATGTGGCGGGCTACGATCTGATGAAGTTGCTCATTGGCAGCTATGGCAGCTTGGGCATTCTCACCGACGTGACGCTGCGGGTCTATCCGCTACCGGATGCGGTGCAGCGGTGGCAATTGCGTGGGGATACCGCCGCCTTGGCTGCGGGTCTAGAGGCGGTGTGGGCCAGTTCCCTGACACCGGCACGGCTGGATCTGGTTCTAGAGCGCAGCGGTGAACAACGGCTGGAGTTGGAATTCCATACCCTACGAGAGGTGCTGGCCACAGGCATCCTGGGCGATCGCTTGGGGGCAATTGCTGCTGCAAGTCACCTGAGCCTAGAGCTTCAGGAACCCAAGGGAATTATTTTTAACCCAACCCCGGAACAGGTAATCCTCAAGGTGGGGTTGCGTCCCAGCGATACCCTGAAGGGGCTGGTTCACCTGCACGAACAGGCTCGCCGCTTAAACTGCGAGTGCCAAGCTACGTTCGCCGTTGGGTCGGGGGTGGGTTATGCCTATCTTCACGGTGAGGTTGGTACCCTACAGCAGCTAATCCAGCAGTTGCGCCAGTGGGTACAGCCCGGTTATGTTACCCTTTTGGCCGCACCCCTTGCTCTGAAGCAGCAGCTTGATCCGTGGGATTATCGGGGCAATGTTGAATTGATGCGGAATCTTAAGCAACAATTGGATGCAACCGGTGTCTTTGGGGCTGGCACGTTTGTCGGTCAACTCTAGGCGCAACAGGTGGACAGACCCATAAGATAGGGGTCTCACGGAGGTTGAGATGACAGCAACTGATCCGGTGGTGGGGTTTGATCCGCACTCTCCCCCTAGCCCACAGCTTATTGATGCCTGCGTGCATTGCGGTTTTTGCTTGGCCACCTGCCCCAGCTATCGGGTATTGGGCACCGAAGCCGACTCGCCCCGCGGGCGCATCTATCTGATGGATGCCATTAATCACGGTGAGGCGGCACTGGGCGATGTGGCTCACCACTTCGATACCTGTTTGGGCTGCTTGGCCTGTGTGACCACTTGTCCCTCGGGGGTGCAGTACGACAAGCTAATTACGGCCACCCGCGCCCAAGTACAGCGCAACTATCCCCGTCCAGCCATTGTCCAACTCTTCCGCCAGTTTATTTTCCAAACCCTGCCCTATCCCAACCGCCTGCGTGCCCTGCTGCTGCCCCTGTGGGGGTACCAAGCCCTCGGACTAGCCGCAATCGAGCGGCGCTTAGGGCTGCTCACACGCCTGTTGCCGAAGCCCCTTGCGGCCATGTATCAGATGCTGCCACCCCTTTCGGCGGCCAGTTTTCGGGATCCCCAGCCCACGGTGATTCCGGCACAAGGGGAGCGGCGCGGTCGGGTTGGCGTGATTCTGGGGTGTGTGCAGCGGCTATTTTTACCTGCGGTTAATGAGGCCACCATTGCGGTACTCAGTGCCAATGGCTTTGAGGTGGTTCTACCCCCCCAGCAAGGCTGTTGTGGTGCCCTGCCGCACCACCAAGGGGAAGAGCACCAAGCCCAAGATCTAGCGCGAAACATGATTGATTGCTTTGAGACGGCGGCGGTGGATGCGGTACTGATTAATGCGTCCGGTTGCGGTCACACCCTGAAGGAGTATCATCACCTACTGGCGGCGGATGCTGACTATGGCGATCGCGCCCGGGCGTTTGTGGCCAAGGTCGAGGATGTGCAGGTATTTTTAGCCCAAAGGGGATTGGTGACCCCCCTCCACCCCTTGAGCGATCGCCCCTTGACGTTGGTTTATCAGGATGCCTGCCACATGATCCACGGCCAAAAGATTCGCCTTGAACCGCGTCAACTGCTGCGGCAAATTCCCCAGGTGCAATTGCGCGAACCGGTAGATGCCGCCCTCTGTTGTGGTAGTGCTGGTGTTTATAACATCTTCCAGCCGGAGATTGCAGCAGAATTAGGGCGGCAGAAGGTGCGCCACCTCCTCAATACCCGTCCCGATGTCATTGTCTCTGCCAACGTCGGCTGTAGCGTGCAACTCAACCGTCACCTGCAAGAGCAAGGCGCTCAGGTGCCAATTTACCACCCCATGCAGTTACTCGCTAGCGCCATTCGCGGCGAACCCCTAGGAAAGGTCTAGCATCCGCTGAATGGGCCTAAGAGCCGCCCGCCGAATCTCTTCCGGTAGCTCAATCTGGGGCTGGCGATCGCGCATACACAGGTAGAGCTTTTCTAGCGTGTTCAAGCGCATAAAGGGACATTCGTTACAGTTGCAGGTGTGATCCTGCGGGGGGGCTGGAATAAATGTTTTGGCAGGATTGCGCCGCTGCATTTGGTGCAAAATTCCCGGCTCGGTAACCACAATAAACGTATCGTGAGTTTGGGTGTCGCTATAGTTTAGCAGCGCCGTGGTCGAACCAATAAAATCCGCGTGGCGGAGCACCCCTTCTTCACACTCCGGATGGGCAATGACTTGGGCGGTAGGATGCTGCGCTTTTAATTCGAGAATGCGCCGCTCTGAAAACGTTTCGTGGACAATACAACTGCCCTCCCATAGCACCATTGGCCGTCCCGTTTGTGCCATTACGTAACGCCCTAGGTTGCGATCGGGGGCAAAAATCAGGGGTTGATTGGGGGGTAGTTGCTGGACAATTTTAACGGCGTTGGAACTGGTGCAAATAATATCGCTGAGGGCTTTAATCTCGGCGGTGCAGTTAATGTAGGAAATCACTAAATGGTCGGGGTGCTGCGCCTTAAAGGCGGCAAAGGCCTCGGCAGGACAGCTATCGGCAAGGGAGCAGCCCGCCGCTAAATCCGGCAGCAACACCAGCTTATCGGGGTTGAGGATTTTGGCGGTTTCGGCCATGAAGTGAACCCCGGCAAACACAATCACATCTGCTGTGGTCTGGGCGGCCTGACGGGACAATCCCAGCGAGTCGCCAATATAGTCCGCCACATCTTGAATGGCCGGGTCTTGGTAGTAGTGCGCCAAGATGACCGCATTCAATTCCTGCTTCAGGGATTGAATCGCCGTCACTAAATCGCGGGGTAGGGGAGGCTGGGAGGGGGTAAGGGTGGCAAACACGGTGGCTGATACGTCCTTTCAGTTGGCCGAATGGGTAACTCTATTATAGTAACTTTTACCAAAATTTCAGCGGTCGGTAGCCAGTAATTGCTGCACCAGCGATCGCGCTCCGTAGCTCACCCCCGCCGTCCCTTCGCCGGGATGGACGGAGTCCCCCACCAGCCAGAGGTGGGGAATGGGGGTACGGGTGGCCAGGCCAAAGGGGCCAAAGGTACTCAGGCGCTGGCTAATGCCGCCGACAATGCCGTGCCAGCGAGCCGTGTAGCGGGCAAACGTGCGGGGGGTTGCGGCCTCGCAGTGGAGGAGGTGCGCTGGCCGTAGGTCAAAAAATTCCCCGAGGCGGTCAAGGGCTTGTTGGGTGTAGGCGGCTTTTGTGGCGCGATAGTCGAGGTGGGGCTGCCGCCAAAACTCCGGCTCCGTAAAACTCGAGGCAATCAGGGTACGGTAACCGTCAGGGGCGCGGCCATCCGCCGGTTGGCTGACGGAGACAAAGAGGGAGTTATTTTCGCCAATGGGGCCATCCCCATCGTAGAGAAATTGCAGGTGGGGGGGGCAGTTTGCCGGAATGGCGGCCTCGTGTACCCCAAGGTAAAGGACAAAGGCTCCGGACGCGGGCGGCAGGGTTTTCAGACGCCGGGCGTAGCCGGGGGGGATGGCTTCCCCCAGTAGCGCCGGTAGGTTTTGGGCGGGGACGTTGGCAATAATGTGATCCGCCTCAACGCGGGTGGTGGTTTTCGTGGCAACGTTCTCAACCGTTAGGGCTACGGCTCGACCTTGGGCCACGTGAATGTGGGTCACCAGATGGCGGGTGTGAATCTGGCCACCATACCGTTGCAGGGCGTTGGCCAAGGCATCGCTGAGCACCTGCATACTGCCGTGTAGGTGGTAGAGGCCGTGGGGCGCTTGGGACAAGCACAGGGCGGTGGCAGCGTAGAGGAGGGCAGTTTCTGAGGCATCCACTTGGGAGTAGAGCTTCAGTTGCAGATCTAAAAACTGCCGCAGACGGCGATCGCCCCCCAACCCCCACAGGTGTAACCAGTCAGTTACCGTCATCAGGCTCACGGGCAGTGTCAGCAAGGTATCGGGACGCAGCGCCTGCACCAACTGCCCCAGATCAAAACCATTGCGGGGCGGCAAAATCGGCTGTCGTTGTTGAAAGCGCCAACTAATGGCAAAAAGCTGCTCTAGGCTTTGCCAGAAGCCCTCACTGCCGGGAAACTGTTGTTGGCGTTCCGTTTGCCAGCGGGAGCGATCGCGCCAAAGTTGAATCGGCGTGTCCTCCCCGGGCAGATATACCGCACAGGCCGGATCGCAGGGGGTGGCCGCCGGTAGGGGTAGATCCAGTTCCCTGAAAATTTCGGCGTGAATCCCCCCGGGTTCTAGCCCCGCCACTTGGGTGGCTCCCACATCAAAGGTAAAACCGCGCCGCGTAAACGTGGAGGCACAGCCCCCCAATTGCTGCGCCTGCTCGAAAACAGTGACGTGGTAGCCGTGGCGTGCCAGTAGAGCAGCCGCCGTTAGGCCACCAATGCCAGCGCCAATCACGACAACGTCACGGGTCATCATGCCCCCCCAAAGACCATACCTGATCCTTAGGATGGCACTTTTTGAAGTTTTGTAACAAGTCTTAGCTGGGTAAAATCCGCATCAAGGGTTGGCCGTACTCAATCGGCTCCGCATTTTGCACCAGAATTTCCACCACTTGACCGTTGACTTCGGCTTCAATTTCGTTCATCAGCTTCATGGCCTCGATGATGCAGACCACCTGTCCTTTTTTAACGGTGTCGCCAACATCGACAAAGGGTGGCTCATCGGGTGCCGGAGCGCGGTAGAAGGTGCCCACCATCGGCGCAACCACATCCACGGTTTTACGATTAGCGGGGGGTGGGGTGGGTTCGACCTCGGCAGGTGCCGGTGCAGTAGCCGCAACTGGGGGAGGAGCCGCCGTCACCACGGGTGGAGCCGGGCTACTGGATGGTTCACACTTGCGCAGTTGCAGTTCCAGTTCACCGCTTTTCAGGCTCAGTTCGGTGACACTGGTTTGATCAAACATCAGCAGCAGTTCGCGTACTTGGTTGAGGTCAAGCTCCACACCCGTTACTCCTATTCGCGGCCAAGGTAAGAATCGGTGCGGGTATCAATACGAATCCGCTCACCCACCGAGATAAATAACGGTACCATGACTTGGGCGCCGGTCTCGACAATGGCGGGTTTGGTGCCACCGGTTGCGGTATCCCCCTTAACCCCGGGATCCGTTTGGGTGACCTCTAGGGTGACGGAGTTGGGCAACTCCACCTCAAGCACTTGCTCTCCCCATTTAACAATATTCACTTCCATGCCCTCTTTGAGGTACTTGGCGCGATCGCCCATTTGGGTGGGGGACAGGCGCGCCTCCTCGTAGCTCTCCATGTCCATAAAGACAAAATCTTCACCGTCTTTATAGGTATGCTGCATGGTGCGTTTTTCAAGCGTGGCTTGGGGAACCGTTTCACCTGCACGAAAGGTGCGCTCAATCACATTGCCGGTCTGCACATTCTTGAGCTTGGTACGCACAAAGGCGGAACCTTTACCGGGTTTGACGTGTAAAAACTCCACCACCCGCCAGACAGAACCATCCAGCTCAATACTCACACCCGGGCGAAAATCATTACTAGAAATCATGTCCTACCGTGCAGTTCACCAAGCTACCATTGTACCGTTCTGGTGCCCCAACTCCGGCGATCGCCCACCGCCGATTTCTCTAGAGTTAGATCCATCCGCATCCCAAGGAATTGTAAGCCTCGGGCATCAGCCACAGGTGATAGAATGGCCTTAAATGTCTTGATGTACCGAGCTTCGGCCAAGGATAGTGTGTATGGCAGCAACCCTTGAACTGTGTAATGAAAACGTTGAAAAAGTTCTGGATGAACTGCGCCCCTACCTGATGGCGGATGGCGGCAATGTTGAACTTGTGGAAATTGAAGGGCCAGTGGTGCGGCTGCGCCTCCAGGGGGCTTGTGGGTCTTGCCCTAGCTCCACGATGACCCTGCGCATGGGGATTGAACGCAAGCTCAAAGAAGCCATTCCCGAAATTGCTGAAGTGCAGCAAGTGCTGTAGCTTCGTGACTTCGCAACTGAAGTAGGGGGGGAAGACATCCGTGGCGATCGCGCTGACACCGGAGATCATTGATCGCCTTGATCTAACTCCCTTGGGCGCGGTGTTAGAGCCGCTCATGGCTCAAGGTACCCTCCTAGAGCATCATCAGGCGCTAACGTTTACAATTGACTACCCCCGTCCTGCCGACGAACCCGATTTAGAACTGTCCGAACTCGCGCCTGTACGCCTGTGGTTTTTACGGGCGGATGTGCGCTACCCGTGGCTGCCCTACCTACTGAACTGGTCAGAAGGTGAACTGGTGCGCTACACAGCCATGCTGGTGCCCCACGAATTCCATCCGCAGCAGGGAATTCTGTTTAATCCCCAAGCCTTGGACATTTTTGTCATGGCGAAGGTGTTTACCCTATGGCAGTGGTTGCAGGGGCAGGGGCAGCCCGCTACCGAAAAAATCAAAGCCATGGCAACCGTCTTGGGCTACGAGTTAGATAGCGATCTGTTTGCCCTTTTATAGGCGATTGCTGTTGCCCCCAACCTGACCCCCAATGGATATTTATCGCCTGCCCGCCCTTCAAGATAACTATATTTTTTTGCTCCACGACCCGCAAACGGCTACGGCTGCCGTCGTTGATCCGGCGGAGGCGGCACCCGTCCTAGCCAAGTTAGCGGAACTGGGGGCGCGCCTTACCGCAATTTTGAATACCCACCACCACTGGGATCATGTGGGTGCCAATCAACTCCTGCGCCGCCACTTCCCGGATGTGCCGGTGTATGGCAGCCGTGGTGATCGGGGGCGCATTCCAGAGCAGTCGGTGGAGCTAGAGGCGGGCGATCGCGTCACCATAGGGGATCTCACCCTTGAGGTGCTGTTTGTGCCCGGTCACACCCGGGGGCACATTGCCTACTACGGGGGAGGGGAACTGTTTTGTGGTGATACCCTGTTTGGTGGTGGCTGTGGCCGCTTGTTTGAGGGCACCCCCGAGCAGATGCTCACCTCGCTGAGGCAACTGGCGCAGCTTCCGGCAGCCACCCGCGTCTGGTGCGCCCACGAATATACGCAAAAAAATCTCGCCTTTGCCCTCACGGTGGATGGCGAGAATCCGGCACTCCAGGAGCGCTATGCCCAAGTGTGTCGCGATCGCGCCCAAGGCAAAAGTACCATTCCTAGCTGCATCGGTCTGGAAAACGCCACCAATCCGTTTTTACGCTGCCACGACCCGGCTCTGCAAGCAGCCGTTCAGGCCAGTACGCCCCTGCAAACCTTTACCCGTCTGCGGGGCAAACGTGATCAGTACTAACCTCATCGCGGCCAGTTTGGGGCTGTGGTTGGCAACAGCGTCTGTAGCGGCAGCGTTGGATGGGCCATCGCCACCCGCCGCAGCGCCAGCCTCATGCCTGAACCACCTGCGGCAGCAGCTTGAGCACGCCCGCCCAGACTACGGCAGTGCGGTGCTGATTCTCATGGACGGCGGCAAGATTACTACCGTTGAATCCTTTGGCCAGCCCCAAGCCAATACCCCTCAATCAACCACCGGCGCAGAGAGCCACTTTATTATGGCTTCGGTGAGTAAGCTGATGACCGCGTGGGGCATTCTCCACCTTGTTGAGCAGGGGAAGTTAGACCTCGATGCACCGGTCATGACCTATTTGCGGCGCTGGCAATTTCCCCCCAGCCCATACCGCGATCGCGTCACCTTGCGTCATCTGCTCAGCCATACGGGTGGCCTAGAGGATGGCTTTGGCTATGCCGGGTTTTTACCCCAGCAGCAGGTACAAACCCTCCTTGAATCCCTCAACCGCACGGAGGATGTTGTCAGCGGCAAGCCTCGCGGGGTGACCGTCCGCCGCCCCCCGGGCAAACGATGGCGCTATTCCGGCGGCGGCTACGCTGTGCTGCAACTGGTCATTGAAGAGGTCACAGGCCAGCCCTTTGCCACCTTTATGCAGGCGCAGGTCTTGGAGCCGTTGGGTATGACCCACGCCAGTTTTGATGTGACCACCCTGCCTACAGCAACCTTGGCCACCAGCTACAATGACCGCCAACAACCGGATTTGCCACGGCGTTATGCGGCACCGGCAGCGGCAGCACTGTATGCCACCCCCAAGGATTTGCAGCGGTGGCTACAGGCCTTTGCCCGCCCAAACCCGGTGCTGAGTGCCGCGAGCTTGCAACAGATGGCTACCCCTCAACCCGGCACCCGCAACCGTTGGGGCTTAGGCCCTGCCCTCTACGGCAAGACCGCCTCAGGGGCCTACATTTGGGGGCACGACGGGATCAATTTACCCGCCTTTGGCCATACGCTGCGGTTCAATCCGGTCACCGGCAATGGAATGATTATCCTAGTGTCTGGCAATACCCACCTTGCCGCTAAGCTTGCAGAACAATGGGTTAGGGCGGAACAAGGTTGCGCTTGCCCTTGATGTGGGCGGGAGGGTGGGGTCGCCGTTTCACGATAAGCTAGCTGCAGGGACAATGTGTCGGCTTTTTCCGTTTTAGCAGCAAGACCATCGGCAGGGTGCTATGGCAGTTTCCTATCAAAGTCGCTTTTTCCTGTTTTGGCGGCAGCAATGGCATCGCTGGCAGCAACAGTGGCAGCGGCAACAGTGGCAGGTTGAAAGTACCCTCAGTGGCGTATGGCAACTCATCACTGGCATCTTTACCTACCTGTGGCAACAGGGACTGCCGCAGTTAAGGGGCAGCCAACACCACCAAGCCCACTTAGCCGGTTCCTCTTGTCCTCCGGCTGACTCGGCATTGCAAGCTGTGAGCGCGGCGATCCAGCTTTGCCGGAACGACCATCACCCACTGACGGTGCAACTCAGGCCACTCCCCCGCCGCCGTTCGTGGTGGCAGCGCCTATTCCCGCCGCTGAACCCCCCGGTGCCTGAGGGTGCCTTAACAACCCAAGACCCTTGCTACTTGGCCTGCGATCGCCATCACCGCTCGTTCATCCTCCTGACAAGTACAGGAACCCCCCTGAAAACCTTAACCCCTGAGGAGCAGCAACGGGTTGAACAGCGAATTTACTATGAACTGGCCTGCTACTTCCAGCGGCTACGGCAGTGGTATCGGCAGCGCCATCACCGTCGTCGGTGGCACTTACCGGGGCAAAGCACTCCGCCCGCCTGTTTAACCACCCAGTTCCTACAGCAGCTTAGGGTAACGTCTGCGCCAGCGAGCGTTCTCAGCGTTGAGGTGCCCGCCTTATCTCCCCTCGGCCAACTCTGGCAACGGTGGCGATCGCGCCTACCGCTCGTCCGCCGTGGTGCCCTGTCGCAGGTGCGGGTTCAAGGCATTGCTAGCCAGCTTGAGAACCGTGCCATCGTCCTCATTGGTACGGATCAGTCGATCCTCTACACCTTTAGCGCCGAACAGCAGCAGCAGATTTTGGCATGGATTGAGCGCCATCTGAGTCCCCTACAGGCATCCACCCAGCACTGGTTGAGCCATGTCTCCTACTGGTTGGCGGGCGTCTCTCCCCTACGGCCTTCCCCCCTGCTCGCGGCCACAGAGCCACTCCCCGCGTTGCCGTCGCTCGTGAGTGATGCTGCCGCCACTCCCTTGACGGTTACACCAAGGGGTATGGATGTGATGGATAGCGATCGGCTGGTTGTGGATGTTGAGGCCGCCTTTGTGGGTTATGAACTGCACTGGTTTGAGGTGCTGCTGTTGTGGTGCGATCGCCTGCTGTTGTGGATCGAGGAGCGGCTGATGGCCTTCGTTAACTGGCTCAAGTGTCGGTTGAATGGGCTTTAGCGGCCAAAAGCTGTTGTAAATGGTATTGGGCGGGTTGGTACTGGGGGTTAAAGGCCAGCGCCTTCTGGAAATAGGTTATGGCGGCCTCGGGTTCGTTGAGGGTCAGGTAAGTAAAGCCCAAGCTATAGGCGGGCTGGGTGGTCATCCACTGGCGATCGAAGGGTTCATTGTGATCGTAGGTGCCGCTGGCAAAGAGGTCTAAACAGCGCTGAAAGTAGGGCAGTGCGCCCCGCGGTAACCCCAGCTCAAAAATCAGCAGCCCCGTCACGTAAAGTAACGGCGGGTAGGTGTCAAAGAAGGTGAGGCCGTAGGTGGCATAGGTCTGAGCCGTGTCGTAGTCCTTGGCGGTAAAGGCCGTGTAGGCGGCCCAAAACAGGAGGTGGCGCAGCCATGTGGTATCTTGGGGGCGCTGCCACTGTTCAATATCGGCAGCAATTGCCGCTAACGCCTGCTGGTACCAGTACTGGGACTGCTGGGTTTCACCGCAGGCGGCGTAGTGATCCCCAAGGCAGACCAAATTCATTAGGCGGCGATCGCCCTGCTGCACCATCCGCTCCAAAATGGGAATATTGCGGTCGCGGATTTTTTGCAAAAATTGTTCACGGCTGTCGTGGTTGTGGTGAACAAGGTGTACCCCCTCAAGGTGACCAACAGGACCTGTATCCCAGCGCAGTTGCTCGTGCAGTGCCCCGACAAAGCGTAAACTTGGTTGCTGGCGAGCCACGCGGCAGTTGCTAAATTCACTCCAGTTGTGGTGGGAATTCACCTCTTGGCGCAGCAGACAAAAGCCCGCACACTCCGTATGCAGCAGTTGCGATCGCCACTGAGCATCCGTAACCACCAACTCTTCGTCAGCATCGATATAAAACATCCACTCTCCCGTTGCCCACTGTAACGAATAGTTACGAGCCGCAGCAAAATCCTGTTGCCACTCAAACGAGTAAACGTGGGGCGTAAACTCGCGGGCAATAGCCATGGTTTCATCCGTTGAGCCGGTATCCACAACAATGATTTCATCTACCCACGGCTGCACCGAGGCTAAGCAGCGCCGCAGGTGATGGGCTTCATTTTTAACAATCATGCACAGAGACAGCAGGGGTGCCATTGAGCATCAAACTTTAATTACACAATTATTTTCAATTGTGGCGGAGCGATCGCCCCTGTCAGTCCGTATGCGACCATAAAAATAAAACCCCTGCCAGTCGAGGAGCAACACCAGCATGAATGTCATGGAACAACAAGCATTAAGTGTAGGATTACGGGTGCGCGTCAAGTCCTCAGTGATTGTTTACCATCATCCGGATCACCGCGGTCAACCCTTTGACATTCAGGGCATGGAAGGGGAAATTATCGCCATCCTCAGCGATTGGCAAGGTCGTCCCATTAGTCCCAATTACCCCTACCAAGTACGCTTTAACCCCAAGTTTATGGCACACCTACACGTTGACGAACTAGAGATCATCGACTCGCCTGCTCATTAGCGCTATTCCTATGGCTGCAACCTTACTGTTAGTGGATGATGAACCGGGTCTGCGGGAGGCGGTCACTGCCTATCTCGAAGAAAGCGGCTTTGAGGTCGCCGCCGTACCCAGCGGCCAAGCGGCCCTCGATTACTTGCAGCACCATGTGCCCGACCTCATCATCACCGATATTATGATGCCGCAAATGGATGGGTATGCCTTTTTAGAACAGGTGCGGCAGCAACCCCACCTTAACCACATTCCGGTCATCTTTTTAACGGCGCGGGGCATGAAGCGGGATCGGATTCAGGGCTATGATGCCGGGTGTGATGCTTACCTCTCCAAGCCCTTTGACCCCGATGAACTGGTGGCCATTATCAACAACATTTTACGGCGACAAGCGGCAGCCCGTGATGATGCTGAACCCAACCTTGCCAGTCTGGCGCAGCAAATTGCCGAGCTGCGCGCCATGCTCCTGCAGGAGGGTGCCCGCCCAAAACCCAACCCCACTCTGCAACTCGATTTAACGCCGCGGGAAGCCAGCGTCTTAGAGCTAGTGGTGCAGGGGCTAATGAATAAAGAAATTGCCAGTCGGCTCAATACCAGTGTGCGCAACATTGAAAAGTACGTTAGTCGTCTCTTTGTGAAAACGGGCACCAGCAGCCGTACCGAACTGGTGCGCTTTGCCCTCGAAAATCATTTGGTTTAGAATTGTAACAAATCACTATTTGCACCAGCAGCCAAGCATCAAGGATAAGCCGCTCCGAGGCTCTCCTGCTGCTCTCCGCTTGAGCCTGTACTGCTGTGGTTGCTCCATTCCACCCTTCGTGTGCGGTCGATGGTTCCGATGTTGGCGCTAGAACATCGGGTCAGCTTTTCCATAACCTTTGTTTGGCCAGCATTAGGGAGTTCCTATGGCACTTTACGCAGAACTGCATCGGCATCTCGGTGGCTCCGTTGTGCCCCGCATTTTGTGGCGCTACTTTCAGCGCAACGATGAGCAGCTTGCGGCACGCTTTCCCGACTATCCCGAATTTGAAGCGTTTTATACCCGACCGCGCCAATCCCTTGAGGAGTATTTAGAACTGCACACCCTCGTAGAAAGTGTGCAAACCCCCCAGACGCTCCCCTATTTTATTTTTCGCTTAATTCGCGGTGCCTATATTTTTGAAAATTTGGCCTATCTTGAGTTGCGCTATACACCCTACCTGCGCACCAATCCCCACCTGAATGAGGCCAGCCGCATTGAGCAAATGGCCGAGGTGGTAAAAACCGTGGGGTTGGCCTGTCAAGTTCCCGAGTACCCGATTGTCACAAGCCAAATTCTCTGTATGCATACGCGGCTCCCCTACGCGGTTAACCGTGCCATTGTGGATTTGGCCGCTGAGTTACCCCAATTTGTCTGTGGCATTGATTTGGCGGGGGGAGACTCCGTCTATGGCGATCGCCTGCCGGAGTTCATCGAACTGTATCGCTACGCCCGCGATCGCGGCCTCAAGACAACCGGGCACCTGTACGAAACCGCCAACGGCTGCTATCCCCAGTTACTGCCCTACCTTCAGCGCATTGGTCACGGCATTCAAATTCCGCTCCACTATCCGGAGTTGTTACCCGAGGTTGCTGCTGCCGGTCAATGCCTTGAAGTGTGCCCCACCACCTATTTCCAGACGGGCACCCTCGAAAGCTACGACCAGTTACGCTTGGTGTTTGGCCGCTGTTTTGAGGCGGGGGTGGATGTGGCCATCTGTACCGATAATGCTGGCCTGCACAATGTGCGCTTACCCTTTGAGTACGAAAACCTGCTCACCCACGATATCCTTAACTTTAAGGAACTGCAAGCCTGTCAAGAAGCCGCCTTTCGCCATGCCTTTGCTTGGCCCCATGGCCAGCCGCCGGCGCTGCTGCTGAGTAGCTTACTGCAACGGTCACCCTCTCCGCCCTTGGGTGTGGGCGCTTAAGGAATCTCCCATAACTGCGGAGGACTCGAAAGTGGGTCGCCTGGGGCTCGAACCCAGGACCAATCGGTTAAAAGCCGAGTGCTCTACCACTGAGCTAGCGACCCATTGTGTTTCACAACTTTTCTAGAATAGCGAAAAAGGAACACAAGTGCAATGGGTTAGTCTTGGGAGGGCTGAGTCCAACGTTGCCACACAAGCTGGACGCTCAGCGCCACTAACCCCACCCCAATAATACTAAATACCCCGGTGCCAAGGGTACACAGCCCCACTACAAGGGTGCGCACCGCAACCGTCAGGCTATAGACGAGTTGGTTATGGGGACTGACGGTATGGCTGGCAAAGCTGTAGGCGATCGCGCCGGTTAAGCGGTACAGTAACAGCCCCAGCGTACCGGCAATGCAGGCACCCGTCAGGCAACGGAGAGGCGTTGTTGGTGCAGTCATGGGTCAAGGGAGGGTAAACAGGCTATGCCTCTAGAATACGGTAGCCAATGTCCCGACGATAGTAGGCATCGGCAAAGTGGATGGCTTCGACGGCAGCGTAGGCCTTGGCCTTGGCGGTGGCAAAATTGGCCGCAAGGGCAGTGATATTCAGCACCCGTCCGCCATTGGTGAGCCATTCTCCCGCGTGCCAGCGCGTTCCCGCATGGAAGATTTGCACCCCTTGGGCGGTGGCCGCCCCAATGCCCGTAATGACATCCCCTTTACGATAGCGTTCCGGATACCCCCCCGCCGCCATCACAACCGAGAGTGCCACGGCTTCCCGCCAGCGCAATGGCTCAAAGCTGCCGAGCCGCCCCTCCACACAGGCCAGCAACAGATCAATCAGGGGTGTTTCCAACAGGGGTAGCACCACCTGCGTCTCGGGATCCCCAAAGCGACAGTTAAACTCCACCACGTAGGGATCCCCTTCTGGGGTAATCATCAGACCCGCGTAGAGCACCCCACAGTAGGGAATGCCCCGCGCCTGTAGCCCCTTGAGGGCAGGCTCAAGAATTTGGGTTTGAATCCGCTGCATGAGGGCGGGGGTTACCCAAGGCACCGGCGCATAGACCCCCATACCACCGGTATTCGCGCCGGTATCCCCTTCGCCAATGCGCTTGTGATCTTGAGCGGGCAGTAGGGGCACAATCGTCTGACCGTCTGTGACCGCTAAAACCGAGACCTCCTGCCCTTCGAGTACCGATTCAATCACCACTTGCTGGCCTGCCGCTCCAAACTCACCGCCAAAGACGCGCTCAAGGGCCGCGATCGCCTGTGCTTCGGTGGTGGCAACGGTGACCCCTTTCCCCGCCGCTAGGCCATCCGCCTTAATCACAATCGGGGCACCCTGTTGCTGGACGTAGGCGATCGCCTTAGGATAGGTGGTAAACACCTTTGCGGTAGCGGTGGGGATGTTGGCCTCCTGCATCAGCGCCTTTGCCCATGCCTTACTGGCTTCAATTTGTGCTCCTGCTTGCCCGGGCCCAAAGACGGGAATCCCTAAAGCGCGCAGTTTGTCTGCCACCCCTGCGGCGAGGGGCACTTCTGGGCCGACCACCACCAAATCCACCTGCTGATCCTGGGCAAATTGGCCAATGGCGGCCAGATCTGTGGCTTCAATGGCCACGTTCGTGCAGCGATCGAGGCAGGCGGTGCCCCCATTCCCCGGCAAACAAAACACATGGCTCACTTGGGGGGACTCTAACAGCTTCCAGGCAATGGCATGTTCACGACCACCACTGCCGATGACAATGACGTTCACGGGTTGCTCCTAACCTTTGGGTTTTTTGACGTTGTAGTCTTCATGGGAGAGGACACTGCGGGGTTCGATGCGATCGCCCACATCATGGCAAATCAGGCGGTAATCGTAGCTGAGGGGAATGCTAATCACGCTGCGGTCGTGGTTCAGGCGCTTGCCCTTAAACTGACGATAGTCCGTGCCCGCCATCAGTTCAGCAATCACTTGGCGAGCTTTGAGGACAATGGTTTTGGGCAGTCCCTGTAGTTCAATCACATCCGCCGCAAACGTGGCCTGCCATTCTTGGCGCTCTAGCCGCGCTTGCTCCCGCAGGATAGCGTCCTGTACCTTTGCCACCTGTGCTTGGGCACAGCGATGACACACTTGGCCATACCCTTGATGACCACAAGGAAACTGTTTACGACGACGCGGCATAGTGACTCCCCGAAAAGTTAAGCAGGGCAGAGAGTGAACGCCCCCCTACCCTGCTTGTATATTTATTTTCCGGCGAAAGGTGGGGCGGTGGCAACCACAGACCCTAGGCCAGCAGTGCCTTAGCTTTAGCCACAACGTTATCCACCGTAAAGCCAAATTTTTCCATCAGCACGCCGCCGGGTGCCGAGGCCCCAAACCGATCCACACTTAGGGTGGCATCCGCATAACGACACCAGCCAAAGCTTGTGGCCGCTTCCACCGCGAGGCGTTTTACCCCCGATGGCAGGACGCTGGCTTGGTACTCGCTGGACTGCTCGGCAAAGAGTTCCCAGGAGGGCATCGAGACAACGCGTACCTTGGTGCCACTGCTGCTGAGTACCTCTGCTGCCTTCACGCACAGGGAGACTTCTGAGCCGGTACCAATCAAAATGAGATCGGGCGTACCGTCGCACTCAACGAGGACATAGGCACCCTTGGCCACGTTGGCGGCGGAGCTACCGGCCAAGTTGGGCAAATTTTGCCGCGTCAAGGCGAGTAGCGTTGGCTGCTTACGCCGCTGTACCGCCACTTGGTACGCGCCGGAGGTTTCGTTCCCGTCTGCGGGACGAATGACCAGTAGGTTGGGAATGGCGCGCAGGGAGGCAAGGGTTTCCACCGGTTGGTGGGTCGGGCCATCTTCGCCAAGGGCAATGGAGTCGTGGGTCATGACGTAGATGACCCCAGCTTGGGAGAGGGCCGAGAGGCGCAGTGCCGGTCGCAGGTAGTCGGCAAAGACAAGGAAAGTGGCACAGTAGGGAATCAGGCCAGAGTTGTGCAGAGCAATGCCGTTACAGATGGCGGCCATGCCGTGCTCACGTACGCCAAAGCGGATATTCCGATTCTGGTACTGCCCTTTTTGGAAGTCACCGGAGCACTTGAGTTCCGTCAGGTTGGAGTGGGTGAGATCCGCTGAGCCGCCAATGAGTTCTGGCAGATTGGGGGCGATCGCGTTCAGGCAAATTTCGGAGTGCTTACGGGTGGCTACCGCCTTGTCTTCTGGGGTATAGCTGGGCAAGTTGGCATCCCAGTTGGCGGGTAACTCACCCCGCAGTAGCCGTTCAAATTCCGCCGCTTCCGTGGGGTACTGTTGGCGGTAGGTGGCTAGGGTTTGCTGCCACTCGGCTTCGGCGGTGGCGCCCCGCTCAATGGCTTTCCGGAAGTGAGCGAGCACCTCATCGGGAACCACAAAGGGGTCGTAGGACCAACCCAAGTTTTCCCGGGTGAGTTTGACTTCATCCGGCCCGAGCGCCGCCCCGTGCACCCCAGCGGTATTGGCTTTGTTGGGGGAGCCATAGCCAATGGTGGTGGTCACTTTAATGAGGGAGGGTCTGTCGGTTACCGCTTTTGCCGCTTCAATGGCCTGGGCGATCGCCGCCAAGTCGGTATTGCCATTGGCCACGTGCTGCACGTGCCAGCCGTAGGCCTCAAAGCGTTTGCACACATCTTCGGTAAAGGCAATATCGGTGGAGCCATCAATGGAGATGTGGTTGTCATCGTAGAGGGCAATGAGTTTGCCTAAGCCCCAGTGTCCAGCCAAGGAGCAGGCTTCACCGGAAATCCCCTCCATGTTGCAGCCATCCCCAAGGATGACGTAGGTGTAGTGATCCACCAGTGTGACATCGGGCTTGTTAAAGCGAGCCGCCAAATGGGCTTCCGCCACGGCTAGCCCCACCGCATTACAAATCCCCTGCCCTAGGGGGCCGGTGGTGACTTCAACCCCCGGGGTTTCAAAATTTTCCGGGTGACCCGGGGTGCGCGATCCCCATTGGCGAAACTGTTTAATGTCCTCGATGGTGACGCTATCGTAGCCGGTGAGGTAGAGCATGGCGTACTGTAACATGCAGCCGTGACCGGCGGAGAGGACGAAGCGATCGCGATTGAACCACTGCGGATTTTTGGGGTTGTACCGCATAAATTGGTTCCAGAGGACGTAGGCCATTGGTGCTGCCCCCATGGGTAAGCCCGGGTGGCCCGAGTTGGCTTTTTGCACCGCATCGATTGCCAAGAAGCGAATCGCGTTAATACAGAGGTCGTCAAGGGATTGAGTTACCGCAGGCATTGCTTTCTCTCTCTACGAATGGGGTGTGCAGCAAGCAGCTAAGCGCTTGGTAAAAATTTACGGAACGCCAAGGTGACATTGTGACCGCCAAAGCCAAAGGAGTTGGAAAGGGCAACTGTCACCGGGCAGGCACGACTATGGTGGGGGACGTAGTCCAGATCACAGGCTGGATCGGGATGCTCCAAGTTAATTGTAGGGGGGATGCGGTCGTGGGCAACGGCCATGACTGTGGCGATCGCCTCGATTCCCCCGGATCCCCCCAGTAAATGTCCGGTCATGGACTTGGTGGAACTAATGGCCACGCGGCGCGCATTCTCTTCCCCAAGGGCACGCTTAATCGCGGCGGTTTCGGTGCTGTCATTGGCGGGGGTACTGGTGCCGTGGGCATTGATGTAACTCACTTGGTCGGGGGCAATCCCAGCATCCTTCAGGCACCCTTCAATGGCGCGCGCCGCCCCTTCCCCCCCCGGCGAGGGCGCGGTCATGTGGTAGGCATCGCAGGTGAGGCCATAGCCCACCATTTCCGCATAGATGCGGGCACCCCGCGCAAGGGCAAACTCTAGCTCTTCCAAAATTAAGATACCGGCACCTTCCCCCAAGACAAAGCCATCGCGATCTTTATCGAAGGGGCGACTGGCGTGGTGGGGGTCATCATTGCGGGTCGAAAGGGCACGAGCGGCGGCAAACCCGGCCACCGAGAGGGGGGTAATGGCCGCTTCGGTGCCACCGCAGATCATGGCCTTGGCGTAGCCGTGCTGAATCAGGCGCAGGGCATCCCCAATGGCATTAGAGCCAGCGGCACAGGCGGTCACCGAGCAGGAGTTCGGCCCTTTGGCCCCTGTGTGAATGGCCGTTAGCCCCGCGGCCATGTTGGCAATCATCATCGGAATCATGAAGGGGCTACAGCGATCCGGCCCTTTGGTGAGATAGACCTCCTGCTGATCCTCCATCACCCGCAGGCCGCCTACTCCCGTGCCAATAATGATGCCAATATCGGTGGCGTTGCTCTCGTCAATGGTCAGTTGGGCATCCGCAAGGGCTTGTTTACTGGCGGCCACCCCAAACTGGGCGAAGCGATCCATGCGCTTGGCATCTTTGCGATCCATGTAGAGGGTGGGGTCAAACCCGCGCACTTCACCAGCAATGCGGCAATCGTGACGACTGGCATCAAAGAGGGTAATCCGATCAATGCCATTGCGCCCGGCCATTAGGCCGTCCCAATACTCCGCTAGGGTGTTGCCAAGGGGGGTGATGGCGCCCATGCCGGTGACAACCACCCGTTTTTGGTGAGCCTTCGTCATGGGTCTTACGCAGCTGCCTTACTGGAGATAAAGTCGAGGACATCTTGCACGGTTTTCAGTTTTTCCGCTTCTTCGTCCGGAATCTCGACCTCGAAGGCCTCTTCCAACGCCATGATCAGTTCCACAGAGTCAAGGGAGTCGGCGTTCAAATCGTCTGCAAAGCTGGCCTCGGGCACGACTTTTTCAGCATCAACACTGAGTTGATCGGCAACAATAGATTTTACTTTTTCGAGAATTTCAGAGTCAGTCATAGATGCCTGTAGATTTCAATGGATGGACGAATTAAAAGATGATGCGGGCGATCGCCATTCCTCAAATCTAGGATGTTTCGTGCCCAGAATCAACGCGACACAATTATAGGACACATTGGGGGTATCGCCACAAAGATCGTGGCAACGAGCCTAGCTATGATAAGCTACATCATGAATATCATGGCCTTTTGACGACGCTTTTGGCCGCCATCGCTACAGTCCACGTTTGTTGTTGCTACCCGTTACTGAGTGACCGATGCATTTTACAATTGCCAGCCTGCTTGCAAATTTCACTGAAGATAAGTTTGTTGCCCCAAAGGCCCTAGAAAAAAAATTGGGCTGTGATGATGAACAAAGCCAACGGGAGTTGGAAATTGCCCTTGATGCCCTTGAACGCATTGGCCTGTTGACGAAGGAGCGGGGCAAGTACCGCCGCGCCAGCGACGATGGTCTTATTGAAGGGCGACTGCGCTGCTCCAGTAAAGGCTTCTGCTTTGCAATTCAGGATACCGAAGGGGCAGAGGATATTTTTGTCCGGGAAAATCAACTCAGTACCGCTTGGAACGGCGATCGCGTTCTGGTGCGGGTCACCCGTGAAGGACGGCGTAAAAAATCGCCGGAAGGGGAAGTCAAACTGATTCTTGAGCGCGGCAACCCCTCGGTCATTGCCCGGGTGAAGCAGACCGAGCACGGCTTTCGCGCCACGCCCCTCGACGATCGCCTCCTGTTTGAAATTGCCCTTGAACCCAATGATCTCGTGCCCGATTTAACCCAGGTGGTGGATCAGTTGGTGCACGTGAACATCCGCCGTTATCCCTTGGGGGGGTATCTGCCCATTGGGGATATTGGGCAAATTCTGGGCACCGATGCCCAGTCTGCTCCTGCCCTTGACCTGATCTGTTGTAAGCACAACGTTGTGCGGCAGTTTAGCCCCGCTCTGCAGGCGGCGGCCACCAGCCTCAACCAGCAATTACAAACGGCTGACTTTGGGCAGCGACAGGATTTGCGGGACTTAGTGACCATTACCCTTGTGGCTCCCGGTCAAGAACCACAGGTGGCTTTTTCCTTGGATGCCCTTGAGGCCGACCTGTGGCAGTTAGGTATTCACATTGCCGATGTGGGCGGGGTACTGCCCTTGGATGACCCGCTAGATCGGGCGGCTCGCCGCCAAGGGATGACGCTGGCAACGCCGGAGTTGAGTGTGCCCCTGTTACCCCCTGAACTCACCCAGGTGCGACTGTTGCCGGGGGGCGATCGCGCCGCCATTTCGCTACTGATTCATCTTACTAGTGCCGGGGTGGTGCAGTCCTACACCATCCACCGCAGCCGCATTACCGTGGATGCCTGTGTGGAGAGTCAGCAGGTCATTGATACCCTTGCCCGGGGGGATAGCTCCGGCGACTGGCTGCGCACCCTCATTCAGTTGGCAACCGCCGTTAGCCAGCAGCGCCAGCAGCGGGGCAGTATTGAAATCAGCCCTGCGGTGAGCCTGAGCTTGGCCTATGCCGACGAGGGATTGGCGACCGCTATTCCCCTCTCGACCCCCGCCCCTTGGACGAGTTTAGTGGTGCTGGCCAACGAACTGTTGGGCACCCACCTAGTCCGCCTTGGGGTACCGGCCTTGTACCGTACGCAGCAAGTGCCGGATGTCGCAAACGTGCAGGAGTTTCTGAAGCTCTGCCAAAACCTGAACTTACCCCTGAGCCTTGGGGAGAGCACCAGTGTAGCGCCCAGGGACATGCAGCGGTTTCTCGGCCAGTTAGGGGCATCGGACCTAGCGCCGGTGCTCCAAGAACTGCTGCTTGAGACCCTCAAACCCGCCACGAACTCAGTCACCCCGTTGCCCCACTTTAGTTTGGCGCTTGCCTCTGGTTATGCTCACTTTTGCTCACCTCTACAGCGCTACAGCGATATTGTCAACCAGCGGATTTTGCAGACCCTGCTCACCCAAGGGCGCGATCGCCGCAGCCCCCGCGCCAAAGAGCGGGTGAACCTCGGCCATTCCAGTTGCCTTGAGCAGGTAAATTGGCAAGTTTTAACCACCGACACCCAGCGGGAGATCGACGCCCTCCTCAAAGAAATTGTCGCTCACCTGCAGGAGCGGGAACGTCAAACCCAGAGTGCTTGGAAGGACCTGGTTGGCCTACAGCGGGTGCGCCAAGTTCAAGCCTGTATGGGGGAAGTGCGCCCCGGCATTATTACGGGGGTGCAGTCCTACGGCTTTTTTGTGGAACTGATTGATTTTAATGTGGAAGGGTTAGTTCACGTGAGTTCCCTCAAGGATGATTGGTATGAGTACCGTGCCCATGCCCAAACCCTCACCGGACGGCGGAACCGATTGCGCTACCGCTTAGGCGATCGCGTCGATGTATTGATTAAAAATGTTGACTCTTACCGCCAGCAGGTGGACTTAACGGTCATGGGGGGTGGCTCCCAAGCCAGCGAAGAGGATCTTACCCCCGGAACTGAGACGGCTGAGGCCGTTGAGACCGATGAGTCAATGGTTGAGGAGGACCCCCGTGCCTAGCTATGAGTACACCGACCACAACCGTTTCACTCCATGATTTTGGCAGCTTCCTGCGGGATATTTGGTATTTTGGCTTGCCCGCCGCCCAGTTAAAGCCACGGCAACTGAAGGCCAAGGTGATTCTGGGGGAGCCAATTTTATTTGGTCGCACCCGTGATGGCACCCCCTTTGCTCTGCGCAACCTCTGCCCGCATCGTGGCATTCCACTGCACTACGGTTATTTTGACGGCGACGACGTGGTCTGCCCTTACCATGGCTGGCAGTTTAACCGGCATGGCCAGTGCACCCTTATCCCTTCCCTCACCAGCGATAGTGACGTTGATCCCAAACAGTTTGCGGTTCTCAGTTATCCGGTGCAAGAGGTTCAAGGCAATCTCTGGATCTATTATGCCCGCAAAGGATCGGCAAACCCCTAAGCCCTCGCTGGAGGTGCCCCTTGTGCCCGGCTTTAGTGCTACAACCCAGCCCCAAGCAGTACAGACCTTTATTTTTCCGGGACACTTAGACCAAGTGTTTATTAACTTGATGGATCCCGCCCACGCCCCCTTTGTCCACGGGGCATGGTGGTGGCGAACCCGCGGCAAGCTGTTTGAAAAGGCTAAAACCTTTGACCCCTCTCCCTACGGCTTTACGATGCGGCGGCACCCCCTGCTGCGTAAATCGTGGGCACACCACATTTTGGGCGGTCACCCAGAGGTGGAAATTATCTACCGCTTACCCGGCATTCGCATTGAAACCAACTACACCGATCGCCACACCTTTTGCTTTTTAATTACCCTGACCCCCATTAACGAGCAGCAAACGGAACTCACGGCCACTTTTTACTGGACGTTTCCGTGGTTGGCTCCCCTCAAGCCGCTGCTGGCTCCCTTTGCCCGCGAATTTATTAACCAAGATTTGCGCATTGTCGCCAAACAAAGCGAGGGTCTTGCCTACAATCCCCCCCTGACGCTCATCAAGGAGGCGGATAACCAGGCCAAGTGGTACTACCAGATTAAGCGGGAGTACGCCAAAGCTATCCAAGAGCAGCGGGAATTTGTGAACCCCATGAAAACCCAAGTGGTGCGCTGGCGCTAGGGGTGCTCTGCCAGCCATCGCTGGTACAGCTCGGGGCGGCGCTGCTGGGTACGCTGAATTTGCTGGGCTTTGCGCCATGCGGCAATTTTGCCATGGTCGCCTGAAAGCAGCACCGGCGGCACTGACCAACCGCGAAACTCTGCCGGTCGCGTGTAGTGGGGATAGTCGAGCAACCCCTCTTCAAAACTATCTTGATGCAGGGACTCGGGCTTGCCCACGGTGCCGGGCAATAGCCGCAGCACGCCGTTAAGAATGGTCAGGGCGGGAATTTCGCCACAGGTGAGGACAAAATCGCCAATGGAAATTTCTTGGGTGACCAAATGCTCAATTACGCGCTCGTCCACCCCTTCGTAGTGGCCACACAGGATAACCAGTTGATGGCACTCCCTTGCCCACTGCCACAGATGCTGTTGGCGCAGGGGCTGACCTTGGGGGGTTACATAAATAATTTCCCGTCGCGGCAAAACGGGTAGCGATTCCACCGCCGCAAAGAGGGGGGCGGGCTTCATCACCATGCCCACGCCGCCGCCGTAGGGTTCGTCATCCACTTTGTGGTGCCGATCCTCCGTAAAGTCGCGGGGGTTGGTGAGCACAACGCTGGCAATGCCCCGAGCTAGGGCTTTGGCCATTAGACCCGTCTTGAGGGGGCTACTGAAAAATTCAGGAAAGAGGGTAATAATGTCAAACCGCATGATTTAGGGTCGGCACAGGGAGGCAGGTTGACCGTAGTAGGCAAGGGCGCGCTGCTGGGCAAGGGGGCACAGTTGCTGCTGTTGCCAACGGAACTGCTCCTGCTGGGAGGGGCGAGCGGGCTGCACGCCAAAGAGTTGGTTAATGAGAGGGGTGCGATCGCGCCGTCGTTGAACCACTGCATAGTCTTCCTCTAACTGCGCCGCTTCGGCCAGCGCCGTGATCACCTGTGGGCGACTGAGGGTGCCGTCAATGAGGCGATACTGCTGCGCCTGATCGTTGCTGAACACCATTGCGCCCATTTGGTTGCGGATGACGTTGGGGTCAATGCCACGAAACTTGGCCACATGAGCCACAAAGCGACTGTACTCCTGTTCTAGACCCGCTTGGAACACTTGAATTTCAGCGGGGCTGAGGCGGCGGAAGGGGTTGCCAAAGTCTTTGCCACGACCGGCACTGAGGGTGCGCTCTTCAATGGTGTTGGCCGTGACACCGCCCTGGAATAGGCCGCTATCGAGGCTGGTGGGGCGATCGTAGAAGAGAACACTCGGGCCAATAATGCCAATACTACCAATCAGGCTGCCGTGGTCTGCGTAGATTTTATCAGCGGCCACCATGGCCCAAACTCCCCCAGAGGCGGACAGCCCCTCCACAAAGGCATAGACGGGTTTTTGCGTGGCTTCACGGTAGGCGGTAATGCCGTCGGCGATCGCCTGAGAGCCAAAAATTGTCCCACCGGGGGTGACAACATTGAGCAGAATGGCTTTGACGCTCTCGTCCTCAGCCGCGGCTTCTAAGTCCTGCTGCACTTGGTAGCCGTAGGTCACACCAACAATCGAGGAAAATAGGGTATCTTCCTCATTTTGGGGGCTGCCGAGGATTGGCCCAATTACATCAATGACAAGAATGCGATCGCGACTATTTTCCTTGCCACTAACGTGCTGGTAAGGGCTTTGCTGTTCGGCGGGGGTCAGCAGCACGCCTAAGATGGCAAAAAATAGGGTGGTACTGATGCCCACAACCCCCAAGGTAAAGAAGAAGGCAAGAGTACCGAAAAAAATGGTGCCGCAGCGGTGCACAACAGATGGCCAAAACGGCGGAAGAGAACGAGTCATGTTTTAATTTTTGATTACCCCATTGGCAACAGGTTCCACAGCCATACTAGCAGCCACAGGCGAGAGGGCTACGCCACCGTCAGCGACTAAGTCTGCGGTTGTGCATGATCAAACCTGTGCAAGTAAGATGGTTACGAAACTGTTTGGCACGGAGCCATTGCTCAGTGAGCCGTCCTAATTGTTAGTGGCACCGCACTCCCCTAGTTGTAGGTGTCGGGTTGTTACTGCTGGGTGGGGTGCTGTGGGGGTGGTTTTATCCCCACTCGTTGCAGACGGTTTCAATCCTCGATCGCCCCGTTGGCGAAGCCTGCCATAGGTATAGGGCGATCGCAACCTAGCGCTTCTATCCTAAGTAATACAAGTAATACATCAAAAAGCTGAAGTATTCGGGGGTTGAAAGGCCGCAAACCAGTAGAGAATCAGAATAGGCAACGTGCCAAGGTTTCTAAGCCAACTGCCACCCCAAGCGTACAGGGCAACCAAAGCAACCACGACAGCAACAGTTAGAATCGTAAACCTCATGCAATCAACCTTTGCGAGTGGTTTTGACCCTAATAACGCAGTATTCGAGTAAACTTTTTTTGTTCTTCTTGTACTGGTCATCTCAATATATACCACCTTTGCTGCCCTCACCCTTGTATCTTGAGGACAGAGAGGAAGACCGTTCACCTTAGGTGTCAACCACCGAGATTTAGCTAGGCTCTCCTCTAAATCCTTCTCCCAAGCGGCGCTAGACACTGTTACGTTTCGGCAATAGTGCCAACTCAACGTTATGGTCAAATGATAAAATTAGTAAAATTAGCATAGAAATAAATATAGCGTTCAGGAGTTAGGTCAATCAGCTAGCTAATTCCATACTATGGGCATCACAGTCGATACTAGTGCCCTATGCTTTTGTGTAGCATGGGTCTTATTAGTACTCCTCGCATGGAATCTTTGGCGGTTCCTGCACGATATCTGGGAGATTGCCCGACGAATGCACCAAATTCCGTGTTCCCAATGTCGTTTTTTTTCGGGAGATTATCGCCTCAAGTGTTCTCTCCATCCTGACTGGGCCGCCACAGAGGCAGCTATTCACTGTCCGGATTATGGCGGCGAGTAATTACTCCTTCACACGGATTCACCACTCCATACGTTTGGAAGAGGGATAACATTGCCTGCACAGTATCCGCAACTGGTCATCTCCACAGACGCCAGTACCTATATTGTCCCCCTCACCCAAGGTAACTCCTGGGTCATTGGCCGGGGGAAGGACTGTACCATCGTCCTTGCCGATCGCTGGTCCTCGCGGCGACACGCCATGGTGCAGCGTTTAGACACCGAAGATTACTACCTGATTGACTTGGGCAGTCGCAACGGCTGTGTCCTGAATGGCCAACCCATTCAAGTACCAACCCTCCTGAAAACCGGCGATCGCTTCGTTATTGGCAAAACCACCCTAGAATTTCGCACCGACGAAGCGGTTTCCACGATGCCACCAGAAACCCCGGTGTCGCTGCAACCGCTGGTGCTCATTATTCAACCGCCCGGAATCCAAGTGCAGATTTGGCAAGAGTTGCTACGCAGCCAAGGTTTGGAGGTCATTGTCGAGTCGGGGCAAATTAACAGTCGCCGCATTATCAGTGACTTTATTACCGTCATGCGCCGGAACCCTGACGTGCTGATGCTAGATTCCCAACTAGAGACCCCGGATATTAGCAAGCTCCTGGAGTGGGTGAAAGCAACGTATCCTAAGCTGCGCAGCTTTATTATTGACCGCTACGACAACCACATTTCGCCGATGCAGCGGCAGTGGGCCACCCAAAACGGTGCCATTGATTGGCTGCCTGCCCTCCCGGACGACAACTTGACCATGTATGGATCAGAAATTGCCGCCCAGTTAAAGCGCGTGCTCAAGGCGTTAGGGCGTTCTAAGCTAGAACAGGAAAAATTGGCGGTTGCACTCCTGAACCTGCAACTGGCCACGAATGATGATTTGCCCTCGCAATTACTGGGTGAGTACATCAATCAGCCGCCGTCTCTGCCCCAGTAACAGCGGGCAACTGATCCACGGCAAAATACTGATGAAAGCGTTCGGTCACCTGTAGGGTATAGGAGCGGCCATGGCTTTCCCGGCGCCGTTGGACAAAGCCAAGCTCGATTAGCTCATGAATGTGTTGATAGGCACTAGAGCCTCGCAGTTCAATCAGTTCGGTTTGGCGAATCGGCCCACGGAAAGCAATCATCGCCAACGTGCGCTGCACCCCAATGCCCAACTCAACGGGCACCAGAGACTGTACCAAATCTTGGTAGCGTGGCTTGAGTTGCAGGCTATACTTGCCCTCGACTTCCACAATTTCTAGGGCCGTTTGACGGTGCGCATAGTCATTGAGTAGCTCAATGAGCGCCAGTTCCACAGCGGTAGCCTCACGCCCGGCCAACTCGGCTAATTGGCTGAGGCTAAGGGGTTGCGCCTTAAGGTAGAGGATGGCTTCCACCCGCATGGTTAACTCGGCAAGGTCGGCCAAGGCTGCTTCAGAGACGGGCGGGGAATCCGGTTCAGTCGCCATCTGCACGCCAATGCTCAAGGGGAGTACTGCCAGTATGCCAGTATTGTCGCAGGTTTACGACATCCCCAAGGACAATCAGGGCGGGGGTTTGAATCTGCTCTTGGGCGCAGGTGGCGATCGCGCCGCCAAGGGTGATAACAACAACCCGCTGCTGGGGTGTGGTGCCCGCTTCAATAAACGCTAGGGGAGTCTGGGGCGATCGCCCCCCCGCTAACAGGGCGGGCACAATCTCGCCTAAATGGTGCAACCCCATATAAATGACGATGGTATCCACCGCCGTGGCCAACGCTGACCAATTCACCCGCGGCTGATAGCGCCCTGCCGCCTCATGACCCGTTACAAACACTACCGACGAACTCAAGTCACGGTGAGTTAAGGGAATCTGGGCATAGGCGGGTGCGGCAATGCCACTGGTGACCCCAGGCACTACCTCCACTGGAATGCCCGCCTTGACCAAGGCTAGGCACTCTTCCCCCCCCCGGCCAAAGATAAAGGGATCCCCCCCCTTCAGTCGCACAATGACTGCGTGCTCATGGGCTAAGGCAATGAGTTGCTCACTAATTTGCGCCTGGGAGAGCGTATGATTGCCGCGCCGCTTCCCCACGTGAATTTGGCGGGCGTGGGGGTTGATGATCTGCAAAATTTCAGGGCTAATGAGGGCATCGTAGAGCACCACATCGGCGCATTCCAAGAGGCTTTTGGCACGCACCGTTAAGAGGCCAACATCCCCTGGCCCTGCCCCCACGAGGTACACTTTACCGAGAATTACTGGCTCACTCATCCGCGTTTCTTTACCCTCTTTGCTCGGTTCTCTATCCTCTTTACTCCCCTTACTCTATCGCCAATAATTCTGGCGGGAGGTTCTCCCAGCCCTGTCCTTTACGCACTAATGCGGGCGGTTCCACCGTTAGGTCAAGAATACTCGACATTTGCTGCCCGGGCGGCTCCCCCGTATCAAGGATCAGATCAACGCGCTTGTGGAAGGCATCAAAGAGTTCTGCGGTATTCACATAATAGGTTTCGTCATCGGGTAAGCGGGCCGAAGTCGAGATAATCGGGTTGCCCAAGGCGGTGAGGAGAGCCTGACTCACGGCATGATCCGGTACCCGGATACCAGTGGTCTTGCGTTTGGGGTTTTGGACAAGGCGGGGCACAAGCTTGGTGGCGGGGAGCAAAAAGGTATAGGGACCCGGGATCAGGCGGCGCATCAGCCGGTAGGCCGCATCACTGACGTAGGCATAGTGGGCAATGTTCGATAGGGACGAGCACAGAAACGTGACGGGCTTGTCGTTAGAGAGTTGCTTGAGTTGGCGGACCCGCTGTACCGCTCCCTTATGGTTCATGTCGCAGCCAATGGCATAGACCGTATCGGTTGGATAGAGCATAATGGCCCCTTGGCGCAGCGCCGCCACAATTTGCTCAACGGTGCGCTGTTGCGGATTTAGGGGGTGGAGGGTCAACATTTCGGCCATGGGGATGTCTAGGGTGACAGTCCCCTGCCCTGAACTCCCACAGGGACACTGCTCGAAATGTTATTCTAGCTTGTATTGTTACTATTCCTCAGCGCTTATGAATCCTGCCCTTTCCCAGATTGGCCAGCAAATGTCCCAATTAACGGGAGTACGGGCAATTATGAAGGATATTATTGAAACGCTGCGGCTCAATCGGGGTCAAGACTTAATTAACCTAAGCGCCGGTAACCCGCTGATCGTACCGGAGGTGGAGCAACTGTGGCGGGAGTGCACCCAAGAACTGATGGCCAGCCCGGAATTTGGCCAGGTGGTGTGCCGCTACGGCACCAGTCAAGGCTATGAGCCGCTCATTGCCGCTGTGGTGGATGATTTTAACCGTCGCTATGGCTTAAAGCTCACAGAGCACAATGTCCTTGTGACCCCGGGGAGCCAAGCAATTTATTTTTTTGCCACCAACGCCTTTGGTGGTCCCGCGGTGAATGGTCACGCCAAAAAAGTGGTGCTGCCCCTCAGCCCCGAATATACCGGCTATGGGGGGGTGAGTTTAACGCCCCATACGGTGGTGGCCTATCGCCCGCGCCTTGATATTTTTGAAGCGGAGCACGCCTTTAAGTATCGCCCGGATTTTCAGCAGCTTCACATTGACGAAACCACCGGCTGTGTCATTTTTTCGCGTCCCTGTAACCCCACCGGCAATGTCCTTACGGATGTGGAGGTGCGCCAAATTGCCGATATGGCGCTGCCCTACGGGGTGCCGGTGCTGATTGATGCCGCCTATGGTCCTCCCTATCCCAGCTTGAACTTTACGGAACTGGTGCCCGTCTTTGGGGGCAACATCGTTCACTGTCTGAGTTTGTCGAAGGCCGGACTGCCGGGGGAGCGGGTGGGAATTGCCATTGGCGATCGCGACATTCTTAGTGTGCTGGAAGCGTTTCAGACCAATGCCTGTATTCATGCCTCCCGTTACGGACAGGCGATCGCGGCTCTTGCCATTGCCAATGGTGCCTTGGCGGAGGCTTCGGTGAGCACGATCCGTCCCTTTTACCAGCGCAAATTTAGCATTTTGGAAGAGACCCTCAGAACCGCCTTGCCCCAAGATGTGCCCTGGTTCTTGCACCGCGGCGAAGGGGCAATTTTTGCGTGGCTGTGGCTGCGGGATTTACCCATGAGCGACTGGTCTCTCTACCAGCACTTGAAGCAAGCGGGCGTGATTGTCGTGCCCGGCAGTTCCTTTTTCCCGGGGTTGAGTGACGACTGGCGGCACAAGCAAGAGTGTTTACGCATTAGCCTTACTGCCAGTGACGAGGAAATTGTCCTAGGGATGGAGCGCTTGGCAGCAACCATTACCCAAATTTATCAGGAAGCTTCGCCGCGTCCTGCGGAGCAGCCATGGCAGATTTCCGAAGCGGGTATGCGACCATAGACATAATGGCCGTGCATGGTCAGGGTTGAGTGTTGGAGACAAGCCCTACCCCAATGATTGATGATTTGCTGGAACTTTCACCCAATTGGGGGGTGGACACGCTATTACTGCTGGTGGTGTTGTTGGCGCTAGAAGCGATTCTTTCTGCTGATAATGCCATTGCCCTTGCGGCACTGGTGCAAGGTATTGAAGATCCGCACGAGCAACGCAATGCCCTGAATTTGGGGTTGGCTATCTCTTATATTTTTCGCATTGGTCTCATTTTGACGGCAACGTGGGTGCTCAAGTTCTGGCAGTTTGAGCTGGCAGGTGCACTTTACCTGCTCTGGTTGGCCATTAAGTACTTTTTCTTTACCAAGGAGCCGGAGCACGAACACGAGCGGGTCATTCGTTCCTTTTGGCAGGCGGTGCCCCTGTTAGCCCTCGCAGACCTTGCCTTTTCCCTAGATAGCGTCACGACGGCGATCGCCCTCTCGGATGAGCGCTGGTTGGTACTCCTAGGGGGCACTATTGGCGTGATTATGCTGCGGTTTATGGCGGAGTTATTTATTCGCTGGTTACAGGAGTTTCCCCGTCTTGAGGATGCGGGCTATTTAACCGTGACGTTGGTGGGTGTGCGGCTGCTGTTGCGGGTGGTGAACGACACGCTGGTTCCCCCAGACTGGGTGATGATTAGCCTCATTGGTCTTTGTTTTCTCTGGGGCTTTTCTAAAAAACGCGGGGTGGAGGAGTTACCCACCCCGCCAACAACCAAGGCTCAGGAGCCTACATCTCGTACACCCAAGAGGTAAGGGCGGGTTCCCACGGTACCAGTTCTTGGGTTTGGAACCAAAGGTTAATTTCCCGCTCTGCCGTTTCCGGCGCATCGGAGCCATGGATGACGTTGCGCCCCACATCCACACCAAAGTCACCCCGCAGGGTGCCGGGTTCAGCATTGAGGGGGTTGGTGGTGCCAATGAGTTTACGGGCAGCGGCAATTACGCCACGGCCTTCCCAGACCATGGCTACCACCGGACCAGAAGTAATAAAGTTCACTAAACCGGGGAAGAAGGGCTTGTCCTTGTGCTCGCCGTAGTGTTGCTCCGCCAGTTCGCGGCTCACCCGCAGCATTTTCAGCCCCACTAAGGTATAGCCTTTTTGCTCAAATCGTTGGATAATCGTCCCCACCAGCCCCCGCTGGACGCCGTCGGGCTTAATGGCTAGAAATGTCCGTTCCACGCAGTCGTTCCTCTGCTTGCTCTACAGCATAAATTTTACGGGTTTATGGGGTTTCCACTCTACCAAGTTGATGCGTTTACCAGTACCCCCTTTGGCGGCAACCCAGCAGCGGTGTGTGTGCTGCCAGCCTTCCTGCGGGAGGAGCAGCTTCAGGCGATCGCCCAAGAAATGAACCTTTCAGAAACTGCGTTTGTCGTTCCTCAGGCAACAGGCATTGGCTTGCGTTGGTTCACGCCAACAACGGAGGTGGATTTGTGCGGTCATGCCACGTTAGCTGCCGCCCATGTCCTCTGGCAGCATCAGGGCAGCGTTGGTGAGCTTCACTTCCACACCCGCAGTGGCTTGCTGGTGGCGCGCCAAGAGGGCGAATGGATTGCCCTTGATTTTCCGCAGCAACCGGTCATCCCCCAAGAGAACAGCCACCTTAGGGCAACGCTCACTGCTGCGCTGGGGGTCACTCCTACAGAGATCGGTCAAGCCGCCAGCGATCTGTTTGTGGTGCTCGAGAGCGAAACCATGGTGCGGCAGTTAACCCCCGATGTTGCCCAACTGGCCACCCTTCCGTGTCGCGGTGTGATTGTAACCGCTGTTAGCAATTCGCCAGCCTACGACTTTGTCTCTCGCTTTTTTGCGCCACAGGTCGGTATTCCCGAAGACCCAGTGACCGGCTCTGCCCATTGCAGTCTTTATCCCTACTGGCACGAGCGCCTTGGCAAGGAGACACTGGTGGGTTATCAAGCCTCAGCACGAGGGGGGGTGGTCAAGGTTCAAGGGGGGGGCGATCGCGTTCTCCTGCTGGGTCAAGCCGTCACCGTGTTGCAGGGAGAGCTAATTGCGCCTCCATGACCTACGTGCCAGTCGCGATCGCCTCAGAGGGATGTCCCACTCCCCCCCTTAAAATTCAATCCCCGGTTGCGCCTTCACCCCCTGCTCGCGGAAGGGATGTTTGACAAGGGTCATTTCCGTCACCAGATCGGCGGCCTCGATGAGGGCTGGCGGAGCGCCGCGACCCGTGAGAATCACATGGGTCATGGCCGGTTTTTGGGCTAAACCCGCAAGAATTGGCTCCAGCGCCAGATACCCAAGTTTCAGGGCAACGTTAATTTCATCCAGCAACACGAGGCGATAGTCAGGGTTCCCAAGATAGCGGAGCGCCAACTCCCAAGCCGCCGTGGCGTGGGCAATATCCCGCTGCCGATCCTGTGTTTCCCACGTAAACCCTTCCCCCATGGCATGGAAGGCTAACTGATCCGACCACTGACTGAGCACGGCCTTTTCGGCAGGCTCCCATGCCCCCTTAATAAATTGAATAATGGCAACCCGGTAGCCATGGCCAAGGCTGCGCAACACCATGCCCAAAGCAGCAGTTGTTTTGCCCTTACCGTTACCCGTGTGAACAATAATCAGACCCTTTTCGCGATCGCGTTCCGCTAGACGCTGCGCTTGTATAGCTTTGCGTTGCTGCATTTTTTGACGGTGTTGTTCATCGGTTAGCATGGGCACGTCAGTAAGACAGCAAGAGACATCGAAAGAGGCATAGAAAGACATAAAGAACGGGGCAGCCCTAAGACTACCCCTACGATTATTGATCTAATTGACCTCTAATTGAGATCTAGATTGATCGATACGATGTGAACTGGCCAGCAATCTACTTGATGCTGACTTTGGCACCCGCCTCTTCCAGTTCTTTCTTGGCGGCTTCGGCATCTTCCTTGGTGGCACCCTCTTTCACCGGTTTGGGGGTGGATTCCACCACCTCTTTGGCTTCCTTCAGCCCCAGCCCCGTCAAGGAACGCACCACTTTCAGGACGGCAATTTTCTTGTCGGCGGGCACTTCTTCGAGGATGACATCAAAGGCGGTTTTCTCTTCCACTTCCTCTGCCGGAGCAGCCGCACCCGCGGCAGGAGCAGCCATCACCACACCACCAACCGGTGCCGCCGCACTTACGCCAAAGGCTTCTTCAATTTGCTTGACCAGTTCGGCGGCTTCCAAGAGGGTCAAAGATTTCAACTTTTCAAGAATTTCATCAGTTGCAGCAGACATTGTAAACTCCTAAAGTACGGTAAGTAAAACAACAGTGGGCGTCCGTAAGAGACCCCCCAAGCAGGATCGATCTATGCCGCTTCTTTGTCGGCGATCGCCTGCGTTGCCCGCGCCAAGGAAGCAGGAACCTCCTTGATGCCGATGGCAATCTTGGCAGTGACAGCGTTGAGGGCACCGGCAATTTGCGCCATGAGTTGCTCTTTCGAGGGCAGATCGCCAATGGCCTTCACTTGCGCTTCGTCAAGGGCGCGTCCTTCGAGAACGCCACCCCGCAAGGCGGTCTTTTTGGTGGCTTTTTGGAACTCTTGGTAGGCCTTGATGGTGCCCCCCAAGTCATCCGTGGCCAGCAAAAACGCAGACGGCCCGTGCAAAAACTGGGTCATCGGCTGCCAGTGCTCACTATCTTTTACCGCCAATTCCATCAGCGTGTTTTTAGTGACTTTGCAACTGGCATTGCACTTGCGCAAGCGCTGCCGTAAATCCTTCAGTTCACTGTCGGTAAGACCTTGGTAGTCAATCACCAAGGCCATTTGGGTGTGGCTCAAACGCTCTTTGAGTTCCGCCACAATTTGTTTTTTGTTTTCTAGCGTGCGTCCCACGCGAATCACCTCCCTATGGTGTTCAAGAAAAAACCCCAGCAGTGCTGCCGGGGCGATCGCCCAATCCCGAAAGATGGACTTCGCAAACCTCGGCAGGACCCTTACGTCTTGGCAGTAGCCAGACCCCTGCGGTCTTCGGTTTCAAGGACTCAAGTTGTGGGGGGTTGGGCAATAGGCGCGTCCTCCTTAGGCCACTTCCGCTAGCTTCAGATCCCGCAGGGCATTAATATCCACCTGGATACTCGGCCCCATTGTTGCCGCCACATAGACACTGCGCCAGTAGCGCCCCTTGGCACCGCTGGGACGGTTGCGGTCAATGGCTTCCTGCAAGGCTTTTAGGTTCACTAGCAAGTCTTCGGCACTGAAGTTGGCTTTGCCAAAGAGGACGTGGACAATCCCGGTGCGATCGGCTCGGAATTCCACCTTGCCCGCCTTAAATTCGGCAATCGCCTGCGGCAAATCAAACGTCACCGTGCCGGCCTTAGGCGAGGGCATCAGCCCCCGTGGCCCCAGAATCCGACCGACTTTGGCCACTTGGGGCATCATATCGGGCGTGGCAATGAGCAGGTCAAAATCCATCCGCCCCTTTTGAATCTCCTCAATTAGCTCCTCAGAGCCAGCAATATCCGCCCCAGCGGCATTAGCTTCCGTCACTTTCTCACCGCGGGCAATCACCGCCACCCGAATGGTTTGCCCCGTTCCCTTGGGCAGCGCCACAGTGGTACGCAGTTGCTGATCCGTGTATTTGGGATCAATCCCTAGGCGGATGTGGGCTTCTGCCGATTCGGGAAATTTGGCGGTGGCCGTTTCCTTAAGCAGTTGCAGTGCCTCAAGGGGCAGGTAAGGGCGATCCTCTACCTTGGCATAGAGTTCACGTAGTCGTCGCGAGACTTTAGGCATTTTGTTAACCTCCAACGGGGTGCAAGCGAAACTGGGTTTCTCCCCCAACACAACACATTTAACAGGAACAACACACGTAAAACACGTTAGTCGGTAACGGTGACCCCCATATTCCGGGCCGTCCCTTCAATGATGCGCATTGCCGCCTCAATGTCGTTGGCGTTTAAGTCCGGCATTTTTTTCTCGGCAATCTCCCGCAGTTGGGCACGGGTAATGCTGCCCACTTTTTTCTTGTTTGGCTCCCCTGACCCCTTTTCAATGCCTGCGGCCTTCTGGATGAGCACCGAAGCAGGCGGGGTTTTCAGGACAAAGGTAAAACTGCGATCTTCATAGACCGAAATTTCCACGGGCACCACGGTACCCACTTGATCGGCGGTGCGGGCATTATATTCTTTGCAGAACATCATGATGTTCACGCCGTGCTGACCCAAGGCCGGGCCAATGGGGGGGGCAGGGTTAGCTTTACCTGCTTGAATCGCCAACTTAATAATTGCGACGACTTTTTTCGCCATGATTTAGCGTCCTATCCTTCTTTTTCCACTTGATTCACTTCGAGTTCAACCGGTGTTTCGCGGCCAAAAATCGAGAGTAAGGCTTTGAGTTTGCTGCGCTCAGCACTGACTTCAATGACTTCGCCTTCAAAATCCTTGAAGGGGCCACTGAGAACTTTAATCTTATCACCACTGTTGAGATCAATCCGATGCACGGGTTCCTGCTCTTGGACTTTACGGAAGATGCGATCCACTTCCGTAGGACTCAGGGGCATGGGCTTGACGTGACCACGGCCACGACCGGTGCTGCGGCGCTGTTCGGCACCAACAAAATTAATGACGTTCGGGGTATTTTTAATCACCTGCCACGCTTCATCATCAATTTGCCACTCACCCGTTTCCGGTGACTGTTGGGCACGTACTTGAATGAGAACATAGCCCGGGAAGACTTTTTCTTCAATGGTTTGCCGCGAGCCGTCTTTTTTAATTTTGATGACGGGTGTTTGGGGAATTTCAATGCGGAAAATGCGATCCGCCACATCAAGGGTGTGCAGCCGCTGCTCGATCGTACTTTTTACTTTTTTTTCGCAGCCGGAAGCGACCTGCACCGCATACCAAAAGCGCTTGGCTGATGCTACGGATTCGCCATCGGTGTCACTTAGATGCTCGTTAGGTTGATCGTAATCGGTAAATTCGCTAACCATAGGCGCGTACTCGTAATGGGGGTGGGCTGCCTAGAAAATGAGTTGTGCCAACCAGCGAAACAGTTCATCTACCAAGTAAATGACCGCTGCCGAAAGGGAGACAATTAAAATGACAGCGGCAGATTCGCCAATTAAACGCTGGCGATCGGGCCACACCACTTTGTTGAGTTCTTCCTTGGTTTCGCGGAAAAACTCACTGGGGTTGAAGCCAGTGCTGGGCTTTTCGCCTTCGGTGCTTTTGGTCACGGCAGAACTCCTTGGGGTAGAGATGGCAGCCCGCTACTACCAGTCTAATTCAGCGCGATTTATTATCGTAGCAGGTTTCTTCGGTTTAGGAAATCCCATGTTCGAGTTGTTGCGATCGCACACCCTCACGACTTGCCTTGGCGAGGTAGCCTACACCACCAATGCTCCCCAGGGGGGTGCGCCACCGCTCTTTTTTTGGCACGGGCTAGGGGGTGGCTCAAGTGCTTACGAATGGTCGGCGGTATATCCGGCCTTTGCGGCGGAGTATCCGGTGTTTGCCCTCGATTTGCCTGGGTGGGGGGCGTCTGCCCATGGGGATCAGCCCTACACGCTGGCGGCCTACGTTGACCACCTAGGGGAATGTTTAGACCAGTTAGCCCCTGAGCCAGCGGTGGTGGTTGCGTCGTCGCTGACGGCAGCCTTTGCGGCTCAGGCGGCGATCGCCCAGCCGCAGCATTTTCGCGCCCTGATTCTGGTGTGTCCAACGGGGTTATCGGATTTTGGTCAGGACTACCGCCAGAGTTTGATTGCCCAAGTGGCACGCCAGCCCTATCTGGATCTGGCTTTTTACCGGCTGGCGGTGGCCAATCCCTTGGGGGTGCAGTCATTTATGACAAATCAGCAGTTTGCCCGCCCCGCTCGCATTAGCCCGGAAATGGTGGCAACTTACACCCAAGTTGCCCAAGCCGCAGGTGCAGAGGTGGCGGCCTTGGCCTTTGTCCGCGGTGATCTCTGCTGCGATCTGAGCCATAGTCTGCCCCACTTACGGGTGCCGACCTATATGGTGTGGGGCGAGCAGGCCAAACTACCGCCCCTGTCGGTGGGACAACGCCTTGCCCAACTGAATCCCGACGCGATTCGCGCCTTTGATGTGATTCCTGATGTGGGGCTGACACCACAGTTGGAGTGCCCGGCAGTGATGATTAGTGTGCTGGATCGCTATCTGGGGCAGATTTAGGGGCAAACCCGTAGCGATCGCGCACCAAGTAGAGGGGGCGCTGCTTCACTTCATCGTAAATGCGGCCAATATATTCGCCAATAATGCCAAGGGTGAGCAGTTGCACCCCCCCCATAAACAAAATGGCCACCATCAGGGAGGGGTAGCCCGGCAGATCCGCCCCGAACAGGAGCGTGCGCACCACCAGCCACAGGGCGTAGAGGAGCGCCACCCCCGAGACGGCCAAGCCCACGTAGAGCCACACTTGCAGGGGTTTAACGCTAAAGGCAAAAATGGCGCTGAGGGCGAAGTTCCACAGCTGCCAGTAACTCCACTTGCTACTGCCTTGGTGGCGGGAGGGTCGCTCAAAATACACCGCCGTCTGGCGATACCCCACCCAACTAAACAGTCCCTTCATAAAGCGTCCCCGCTCCGGTAGTTGCTTAAGGGCATCCACCACCCGCCGATCCAACAGCCGAAAGTCGCCGGTGTTGGCGGGAATGGGCACAGAACTCAGCCCTTGGAGCACGGCATAAAAGGCAGCGGCACTCCAGCGCTTCAGCCACGAGTCTTGGCGGCGGCGACGGGTGGCATAAACCACGTCCGCTCCCTGTTGCCAACGTTCCACAAGCGCAGGAATTACGGCGGGCGGATCCTGCAAGTCCGCATCCATGGGAATGACGGCTAAGCCACTGGTGGCATCGATTCCGGCGGTGAGGGCAATGTCTTTGCCAAAGTTGCGGGATAAATCCAGCACCTTAATCGTGGGATGGCGATCGCGCCACTGGAGCAGCATACTCAGGGTGCGATCGCGACTGCCATCGTTAACACAAATAATTTCGTAGGGCAATTGTAAGTGCGCTAAGACTGGCAACAGTTCTTGAAACAGTGCGTCCAGGTTGGCTTCTTCGTTAAAACAGGGAATGACAATCGAGAGGGTGGGCGGCAGGTTCCCCATTTTCTAGGGTTGGCGGGCATTCGCGGTGGCCGGTAGGGTGGTGCCATAGACGGCGGGGCGATCGCCCTGGGCCAGTTGGCTGCTGCCTTGACTATCGACAGCCCACACCATGGCCTGCGGCTCTCCCAGCACCTGAGTTTGAAAGAGCACCTGCTCAGGGTGAGTATCACTCCAGCCTAAGAGGGTAGCAACGTCATAGTCTGCTGCCGTGGGATACACGGTGGCCACATGGCCGCGGTCGGGCTGCCAAATCCATGCCGCATCACTCACTAAATCTGAGGCAAATAGCCCCATAAATTGGCGCACCAGCAAGCGATTGCCGGTTTGAGACCAACCGACGGGAACCAGTACCGCAATCAGCCCTTGACCCCTGGGCACTTCGGCTAAAAACTCGGGGGGAACTTCCTGCACGCTCTCAATGCGCTGGCGATCGCCCGTGTGCCGGTCGGTAATTTCGAGGGTACTCACCAGCCGCTGCTGAAATGCTTGGGGAGCCGCCTGAAAGTGAAGGGTTGCCTGCGCCACATAGCGACCATCCGGCGAGACATAGCGCGCCGTCTGCTGCGTGTAGGTGCGTGGTGCGTTGGCCTTGAGGGCCGCCGCGTGCCCCTGTTCAATCCATGCCCACGGCAACGGAAAAGGACTTTGTAAAGGGTCGGTGGGCACAGCTTGCAGCGGCTGATCTTGGCGCGGAACCACCTGCGGCTGCGCCAGTGTCAAGGGAGCAACTGCCACTGTTGTAAGCAGCGCACAAAGTGAGGAGGTTAAAATACCCCGCCACTGTTCAAATCGGGTTACCATTGGGTCACTCCTCCCCGGAAAACAGTTTTAGTGGGTGATCTTAGTGAAACAACAGGCCAGTCAAACGATTGCGACGGCTCCTCACCCCTCTAGCATAGCAATTGGCCTAGGCCAATCGCAGGAAGGTTAACGATTTTTTATGGTTTTGACGGAATTAATCACTAAAAGTTGCGAACACCTGCGTCAGTTGGCAGAGATTGATCTCCAGCGGCAGTGGTTCCCCCTAGGGTCGGCCACCGATCCCTTGCCTAGAGAGGGGATCCCTTACCCCTGCAATGGGAAGGGGCACCTAGCGTGGGGGAAAGGGGGACAGATTCTCTGGTTAGGGCAGCGGATTACGGTGCCAGAGACGTTACAAGGCTATCAGCTAAAGGGGTTGACGCTGCGCTTGGCGCTAACCTGGTGGGCTAATCGGGCAACAGTTTATATCAATGGCAAGGCCGTTCATCAGGGCGACTTGTTTGATCATTCGGTGCGGTTGTGCCTTGAGGAAGCGGTGACTCCCGGCCAGACGTGGGAGGTGGTCTTAGAATTGGTCAGTCCGCACCACGATGCAGGTGCCCTGGTGCGATCGCAGGTGTTATGGGAGTCACCAGAGGCGGTTGACCCCAGCTTTATCGCCGCTGAGCTAGAAATTCTTCAACGCTTTGCCCGCCAGTTGACACCTGAGCCACTGGTACCGTTACTGGCCAAGGTGTTGGAAATCGGCAGCGATCGCGATCGTTTAGACCCGTGCCTAGAGCACCTCCACGAAGAGCTACAGGAGTGTGCCCAGCCGCTGCGCCAGTTTCAGATGCACCTGTGCGGCCATGCTCATCTTGACTTGGCGTGGCTGTGGCCGATTGCCGAAACTTGGTCGGTGGCCCAAGCCACATTTCGGTCAGTGCTCTCCTTAAAGGATCGTTACCCAGAACTCACGTTTACCCATTCCAGCCCAGCCCTGTACGCCCACCTAGAACACCATGATCCGGCGCTGTTTCGGGCCATCCAAGCGGCTGTAGCCGACGGCTGGTGGGATGTAGCGGCGGGCCTCTGGGTCGAGCCAGAGCTAAACCTGATTAGCGGCGAGTCGATTGTCCGCCAACTGCTCTGGGGACAACGATACGTCCAGCACGCCTTTGGCGAGGTCAGCCCCATTGCTTGGCTACCGGATACATTTGGTTTTCCGGCGCGGTTGCCCAGTTTCCTCACCCAAGCGGGCATTCGTTACTTTGTGACCCAAAAGTTGCGCTGGAACGACACCACTCGTTTCCCCCACGGTTGGTTTCAGTGGCAGGATGTCGCCGGTGCCACGCTGCCCAGCCTCATGTCTGCCCCTATTGGTGAAGGCATTGATCCGGTGAACATGGCCACCTATGCCCAAGAATGGTTTGAGCAAACAGGTTCACGGCGCAGTCTTTGGCTACCGGGCGTTGGCGATCACGGTGGCGGCCCCACCGCGGATATGGTCGAGATGGTGCGCCGCTGGCAGCGCCTAGGGGGTATTGGCCCCCAGTGGCAGTGGACCACCGTGCGTACCTACCTAGAGCAGTTAACGGCAGAATCCCCGCCGGTGGCGCTATGGCGGGATGAACTCTATCTGGAATTTCATCGCGGCTGTTACACCAGCCATGGAGATCAAAAAGCCGCCCACGATCGCGCCCAGCGGCAGTTACAGCAAGCAGAACTCTGGTTCAGCTTGGCCACCGTTGCCACCGCGACCCCCTATCCCCAAGCCACCCTCAAAACCCTATGGCAGCACCTGCTGTTTAACCAGTTTCACGATATTCTCCCGGGAACCTCAATTCCTGAAGTCTATGCCGAGGTAAACCCCACATGGCAAATTCTGCTTGAGGAAACCCAAGCCCTAATCCACCAAGCCCAGTCCGCCATTCTCGACGCGATAGATTATGGCTCTCCCCCCATGACGGGTGCCATTCCGGTGGTGATTTTTAATGGTCTCGGGGGCGATCGCGCCGGTGTCATTCATCTGAGTCTGGCCGACTTACCCGCCACTGTACCCTCTTGGCGGGTCTATTGCCCCCGCGGCGAGTACGCGTTACCGGCGCAACTGAACCCACCGCAGCAGTGCCTGAGTTTCTGGGCGCAAGAGGTTCCCGGAATGGGCTATACCCTGCTCTGGCTGTGCCCGCGATCGCAACCGGATACCCTGCCCACCCCACCCCTAGGCTATGTCCTCGAAAATAACTATCTCCACGTTGAGATTAACCCCACCACGGGTGAGATTACCAACCTTTACGACAAACTGAACCACCGCCCTTGCCTGAGGGATCGTGGCAATCAACTGCAATTTTTCCGCGACAGCGGCCAGTACTGGGATGCGTGGAACATTGACCCCCACTACCGCCAGCAGCCACTGGCAGGGGCAACCCTAGAGTCGATTGAATGGGTCAGTTGGCATCAACTGGAGCAGCGGCTACGGGTGACGTGGCGCTTCCAGTCCTCGCGGATTCAGCAGGAGTACGTGCTGGACTACCAGACCCCTTGGCTGCGGATTGACAGCCACATTGACTGGCAAGAGGAGCATATTCTCCTGAAAGCCGCCTTTCCCTTAGCCATTACCGCGCCAACAATAACCTGCGAGACACCAGGGGGCATGACCGAGCGCCCCACCCTGCCCAACCCGGCTCTCGATCCTCATGCCCAAGCCAAATGGGAAGTTCCCTTTCTCACATGGGTGGATGTAAGTACGCCGGAGTACGGGGTCAGCCTTTTGAGCAATGCCAAGCATGGGGTGGATGCCCAGCCCGATCAATTGCGGCTCACCCTGTTGCGATCGCCCACATGGCCAGACCCGACCAGCGATCGCGGCAAGCATCAGTTTAGCTACGGTATCTTTCCCCATGCTCAAGGGTGGCAGGCGGCACGGGTACCGGCTCAGGCGGCGGCCTTTAACCAGCCCCTGACAGCAGCGATAGGGGGTGCGGGTTCTGCTGGCCGTTTAGCGAGCCATGGGGCACTGCTGGCTTGGTCGGATCCCCACTGGCAGTTAATGGCGCTCAAACAAGCCGAAACGGGTGAGGGTTGGGTATTACGCGTCTGCGATGCCTATGGAACGGGGGGCCGGTTTACCCTTGAGCCAAGCCTACTGACGTGGCACCTACGGCAGCAGCAAACCCTCCTAGAAGACCCCCTAGGCTGGCGGGCTGAGGTCACCGACCTTGAGCCATGGCAACTTCTAACCTTGCACCTTGATGCCTAGAAGGGCACCTCGTCTAGGTTCAAATCCTCCGGTGGTGGGGGCGGCGTGACGGCGGCTGGCGGGGCGCTATAGGCGGTCGCGGGTTCCACCGCTGCTGCGGGCTGGGCGCTGTGATCCACCACGTTGCCCTCCACCGCATAAAAACGACTCACCACTAATTCGGCGCGTTTTTCCTTAAAGCCTTCGGCGCGGTCAATGGTATCCATCTTCAAGCGGCCTTCAAGGATGAGGCGATCGCCCACGTGGCACTCCGCTTGCATTTTCTGACCTAGGCCGCCCCAACCCACCACCCGCAAACTCATCGGCGGCTCTTCGCTGCGAGGGCCTTGAAACTGTACCACCATTGTGGCCACTGCCATCTGATTCTCTTGGGTATAGCGCAACTCCGGCACTTCAATCACCTCGGCAAAGAGGACACAGCTATTCATCGTTCTCATCCCCATGACGGCCTACATGTTGCCAGTGTGCCATGCGTTCTCCCCTTACCGCTAGGGGGCTGTGGTGGCCTGCTCCAGCCAGCGGCGAATTCCCTGCGCCAACGTACGGGCAAGCTGCTGCTGTGCCTGCGGATTCACAATCCACTCAAACTCTTCCGGGTGGATCATAAACCCTAACTCTAAAAGGACTGCCGGAGCCACCGTCGGGCGCGTTAGCGCCAAGTTATTCCAAAACACCCCGTACCGCTGCCGTCCCAACTCACGGCTGAGGTAGCCTTCTAAAAATAGCGCCAAGTCGTGGCTCTGGGGATGGTACCAGAAGGTGCCAATCCCTTGGGTGTTACGGGCATCACCCCCATCCGGTAGGGCATTGTAGTGCAAACTGAGGGCAAGGGTCGGTGCTGCCGCCTCAATGGCCATGATCCGCTCCGGTAAATCAAGGTCAATATCGGCGGTGCGGGTGAGAATAACAGTTGCCCCCAGCGCCTCCAGTTCCGGTGCCAGTTTTTGGGCAAGGGCAAGGGTTACCGCTTTTTCCGGTGTGCCGTCGGGACCGCGTGCTCCCAGATCCTCCGGGCCGCCATGGCCGGGATCCAGCAAAATAGTTAGCCCCGTGAGGGGGCGTGCTCCCCGCTGTAGTTGGGGAGGGTGCCGCAGTTGCAGCACCAGACGATGTTGATCGTAGGCAAGGCGGTAACCCCACTGCTGAGGATGGTGCAAATTAAAGCGGTATTGCACTTGGTCTGTGCCAATCATCTGCCAGTCAAGGCGCTGAATGACGGGATCGGCATCAAGGCGAATAATATCGGTTTGGGGAATGGTGTTGTAAAGGGTGAGGGTAAGGTGGCGATCGCCCTGCTGTACAGCAACGGGCACCGGTACATCAAGGGGAAAGATCACCTCCGTCCAGCCGCTAGTTTGGCGACTTGTAATACTGCGAATCGTTGCCGTCGTTGGCAAGGCACTGGGCAAAAACCGTACCTCATTGGCGCGAATCCACCCGCCGTAGGCCAGTTGTAGCCAGTCCCCCGTCTGGCGTTGCACCCGATCGCGGGTTCCCTGAGGCAGGGGTGTCAAGCGGGAGTAGTCCGTGCCGGGACCTGTGCGTGCCACACCCCCAAGGGCACGGGTGACCTCCACGACCGGTAACTGCGCCGGATGGGCCACTTGGATGCGGGCACCCTCTAGGGTGATGTTGTCCCCCATCTGCCATTGCAGCCTGCCATAGTCCCCTATTTGGTTGAGTTGCAAACAGTTGCGGTAAATGGGGAACTGGGGAGTCACCGTCCCAGACTGATCAATGAGGGCGGCTAAGTTCGGGGGTAATTGAATCTGGGGTGGCAGCGGTTCTAAGGGCAACTGATGGCGGTCAAGACGAACGCTGAGGGCACGCTGCGCCGGAGCGGTGGCCGTAAAGCAGACCATATCTTGGGGCTGCCGTACTAAATCTACCATCGGCTCCAGCGGTGTGAGGGTGGTGGGCAGTGTCGGTACCTTGCGCGTAATGGTAAATTCTAGAACCTGATCTCCAGCCGTGATCCGGAAGGGGTTTACACCGGGTTCCAGGGGCAAACTAGGGGCAAAGTGGCCAGCAGGGGAGCGCTCGCCCACGACAACACCATTAATCTCTACGGTGGTTCTTGGCGAGGCCGTGCCAATAAAAAAAATCTGGGGCGCCGTTGTGGTGTGCTGCGGTGGTGGATAGACCACCTGCAACCGCGGTTCTGTCATCACGACTATCCCCGGCAGACCCAAGAGACCACCGATCCCTACGCTAGATAACCGTGACCATCGCACTCAGTCTCGTAACCTCTTGTAACATCTTGTTTACCTTTTACGTTTCTCCCAGTGTAAGGGGAGGACGCAACGCTGGCGAATCGTGTTGCCAATTGTTGCATAATTTGTGATCCCCGTTAAATAAAGAGCCAATCTTAAATGAATGCTACATCTAGTTATCCCTAGGGATTTTTAATGCACTCCCTTAATCATTTGTGGAATTCGTTGATCCCCAGCAAATAACTATATTTTTTAACATTGGGATCATTGTCAGGCTCGGAAATTCCACCCATAATAAAGAGTGTTCCCAATCATAAATTTCCTTAATGTTGCGTAATCCTGATCCAACTCTCGTAACCCTATGATTCACCAATCTACGCAGCACGACCTATCACAACTTCAACCTTCAACAATAAAATTTAAGGATCATTTAATTATGGTGACCATGCAAACGATTCATTGTCCTCACTGTGGTAAATTAGCCTTGCGGCAACGTTACGGTTCTGTAAGCCATACCCACTGTCCCCACTGCGACTATGTGATGACCATGTGCGATCGCACCGGGCGGGTCCTAGAGGCCTACACCCCTGAAATTACCCACCTAGGCCGCTATGGTGCTAATCTGACCTGTAGCTTAGAGCGGACCACCGCCCTTTGCTAGCCACCCCCCAAACAGAAATTTATTAGAAGAATCTAAAGATTGATGAGAAAAATCCTGAGAGTTGTTAAGATAGTTTACATATGGCTATCTTACTGCTACTGGTATTGGCATTAGTGCTCTGGTCCGTGCGGCTCCTGCACGGTGCCTATCGCCTACAGGATTTTTCTTTGCTGCTTGCCAGTGGGCTAGTGGCCATCTCTGCGGGCGGTGTTATTTTTGTTTACAGCCTCATGAACGGTTGTGTAGGCTATTTGAGTCAGGGGCACTCAGGGATGGAGGCGGAGTCACCCCTAACCATGTCGGATGTGGCCTATTTCAACAGCATCTCAGAGATGTCCCCAGAACCGCCGATGGCACCCTCGCTGGGAAGCCAGCCATACGAATAACGGGAATAACAGTCTTATCCATGATGGGAATTCGCTATGTTACCGAGGTGAGTTTCCGGGATGACGATCGGGAGAGATGGGATGCGCTGACCCGTTTTTTGGGCATTGTCGAAAGCGACACCCTGACCCAAGCCATGGCCCTACAGCATTTTTTTGAGAGTCATCCCCTTGTTGTGGGGGTAGAAACCTTTGTCCAAGCCAGTGACAGCCCCCCCTACCTGCTGATGACCACCTATCCAGAGCGAATGAGCCAGGCAAATGTGCAGCGCGGGCGCTTTCAAGAGGCAAGTAGCGTGCTCGGTGCCCACAGTTGCGGCCTAGCAGAATGGCTATTTATGGAAACCACGGGTGATGAGTACTAGGGGAAATCCTGCATTTGAGCATGAGAGCGGTAGTCGCGATCGCCACTGAGCCACTCCACTAGGGTAATTCTCACCCGCCCCGCCGCATTGGGAATAATTAAAAACTCCGCTTCGCCTTGACTATTCACCACCCGCGAGCGCAGCGTTGCCGAACCCGCATCAACAATCCGATTGCTGTCGGGGGCATAGATTTCGTAATAGATTTGGATATTGCGGGCGGGTTCAGTAGTTTCATTGACTAACCGCCCCGTTAAACGGTGGTACCATACCCCGGCAATGTTTTCACTTTGGAGGTTGACCGCGGTGACCTTCACAACTTTCGGGGCTTCCCGCCGTCGTGCCAAGGCCGTAGGACTGAGCGCAGCAACGCCTAGAGGCACCATCCCCAACAGCAGCCCCCACAGCCAAAGGCTCTTCAAACTGCGCATTTTAAGCCTCCATCAGTGCTTAGCTGGGGGCTGAACCAAACAAGACCCTAATCATCAGGGGTGAGGCGCAACAGCAGGTAACCTGCCCCAAGACCCACCAAAACAAGAGTAAAGGAAATCACTGCCGTATTAAAAATTTCTTCTGCCATGGGAGGTCGAGGTTTTAATCAACAAGAACCCATTGTAGCCAATTTGGCGCCATTTCCCCTATCAATCTGATGTTCGGCCATTGGGGAGTACGGTTCCCCGCAGTGTGGCCGTTACCAGCGGCGTGTGGGTGAGGGTTGCCCCCCGTAAATTGGCACGACTCAGGTTCGCCTGGCGCAGTTGAACATGGGTTAGCTCAGCATTGATAAACTTTGCCTCGATTAGCTTGGCCTCGCTCAGATCTACGTTGGTCAGGCTAGCCGTGGATAAATCCGCCCCACTCAGATCAATGCCTGTCAAATCCACATCCTCAAGGGTGACACCCCGGAGATCGACGCGACGAAAGTCACGCTGACCCGCCTCGTAAGCCTTGACGAGTTCTATGGCTTTGTTTTGGTTAATAATTGCTGGGGCGTAACGGCTCAAAAAACCGTGGGCATCTAAGGAAGTCACAAAGCGCTCGGTAAGCGTACTAGTTCTAACCGCATCACTCACTCCTGACGCTTATTAGTTTAGCGCGAGCGTTAGGTTATGGGAGCGATCGCCATCGCTGGAGGGGTGCAACTGAGGGAACTGATTTGTACCCGTGAGCCAGACTTGCCTTGCATACTGGTGATGGTAGCCGCAAGAGGATCTCACAGTTGATGCAGAGAATGTTGCCCACATGGGTGAGTATTCCCCTGTTGTGTGGGGGATGACCGGCGTGACCTCGCTCTGGACGTTGCTACCCACGCTTGCGCAACTCTATGGCCTCATTTTTGCGTGTATGGGGGTGGGTTACATCGGGGTTCGCTTTGTGCCCACGTCAACCACGACGGGGCTGGCACAGGCGCTATTTTGGGTCGGGGCACCCCTAACGGCCTTGAGTTTTATTTTAACGACTACCCTCAGCGGCAGTAGTAGCTTAGCACCCCTGATCGCATGGGCCGGTATGGGGTTGGGGGTCGGTTTGGCGTGGCTGTGGTTGCGCTGGCAGCCCGCCGCCACTCGCCAAGGGGCAGGCAGTTTTTTGTTGGCCACCATGGTTGGCAATACGGGCTTTATTGGCTATCCCATTGCGTGGCGGCTGTTGGGGGAAAGTCATTTTAGTTGGGCGCTGTTTTACGACTTGATGGGGTCACTCCTCATTTCCTACAGTGCCGGTATCGGCTTGGCCGCCAGTTTTGGCCAAAAGTATATGTCGCTGACAAAGTTGCTGTGGCATATTGGCCGCAATCCCACGCTCTGGTGTGTGGGGCTGGGGCTGGCGCTGCGGCAGTACCCGTTGCCGGCGATCGCCCAGAGGGGGTTGCTGAGCGTAGCGTGGCTGATGGTTTTGGCCGGGTTGGTCTATATGGGGATGTGCCTTGGCGAGGCAAAACTGCGCCTAGATTGGTCGCGCATTCTGCCCTGTCTGGGGATCAAGATGGTGCTGGTGCCTCTACTGGTGGGACTGGGGTTGACCCTCACCGGGATTGATGGGTTGCCGCGCCTAGGGATTGTGCTACAGTCGGGGATGCCTCCTGCCTTTATGACCCTTGTGCTGGCAGATGTGTATCGCTTGGATCGCCCCTTTGCCGCCAGTCTGATTATGGTTAGCTTGCTGGCCTTAGTCTTGTTGTTGCCCCTGTGGCTGCTGCTGTTTGGTGTGTTGTAAAAACGAATTGACTTAAAGTAACAGGCACAGTCGCACTTTTCCAACCGGAAGGTGGAAGGTTAAGATAGGGGGAGTGTAGTCTAGAGCACCCCACTTTGGGGGGATAAAATACTATTTTCCGCCGCTTTGTCATGGCCTCCCCGACGGATTTACCTACGGAATTACATCTGGTTCACCCGCGGCGATCGCTCGGCCACGTCCATTTAGATTGGGTGCCGCAGCCCGGCTGTCATGTGGATCATGAGGGTGAAACCTACACGGTACTGGAACGCCGTCACCGCTATCAGTTTCGGGGTGGGCGGTACCAACTCCAGAAAATTGCCCTTTACGTCCAAGTGTCTCATCCCGACGCGGGCGATCGCCACCTCGTTGAGGGGCAGTGGATCATTGGCGATGCCTCCTGCCGTTGGAATGCCCATTCCCCTCTGCTCCGGTGTGCCGTTAACCCCAATGGCCCGTGTGAGAATTGCCGCGAGTACCGCCCCCGCGACTGCTAGGATCAGAGGGAATACGTTCGCCAACATCAGTCTATGGATGTCATCCCCGCCATTGACCTGCTAGCAGGCCAGTGTGTCCGCCTCTTTCAGGGGGACTACGCCCAAGTAGAGGTGTTCGATACCAATCCGGTACGCATGGCTCAGCATTGGCAGGCCTTGGGGGCACCGCGCCTGCACGTTGTCGATTTGGATGGGGCCAAGACGGGTGAACCCACCAATTACCCCATGATTGCCGCCATTGTGGAAGCGCTAACAATTCCGGTGCAAGTGGGGGGTGGCCTGCGATCGCGCCAAACGGTTCGGGAGTTGCTGGCTCTTGGCGTAGATCGCGCCATTTTAGGCACGGCGGCTCTTGAGAACCCCGACTTAGTGGCAGACGTTGCGGCTGACTTTCCCGAGCGGATTTGGGTGGGTTTAGATGCCCGCCAAGGCTATGTAGCTACCCGCGGCTGGCTCGAGACTTCGACGGTGTTGGCCACAGACTTGGCGCAGCAGATGGCGGCGGTGGGGGTCGCGGGCTTTATCTACACCGATATTCAGCGGGATGGTACCCTGCAAGGGCCAAACCTTGAGGCCCTGCGGCAGTTACTGGCGGCCACTGATCGCCCGGTGATTGCCTCTGGCGGGGTTAGCTCCCTCACAGATATTTTGAGTCTGTTTGCCCTGCATCCCCATGGCTTAAGCGGGGCTATTGTGGGCAAAGCCCTCTATACCGGAGCGGTGGATCTCAAGGAAGCCCTACGGGCAGTTGGCCAAGGTCGCTGGCAGGACGTGCCGCCCCAATTAGGCACCTCAACGTGGGCCTAACCCTCACAGCAGCAGCAAGGCATAGGCAATGAGGGCACTGCCAATAGGCACGGTGAGGTTATCGAGACCGCGCCATGCCACCAGTTCCAGCAACGTTGCACTGAGGCCCACCACGGGTGCAATCCACCATTGAGCCGCTAAAGGCCACAGGGAGAGCAGAGCCACAAGGGTGCTAATGAACCCCATTGCAAGGGTGCCTTCCCAGCTTTTGGTTGCACCAGCAACACGAAAGGGATGGTGCCCCAGCGTCATGCCCACCAAGGCGGCGAGGCCATCCCCCCAAGCCATAATTAAAATACCCAAGACGGCTAATTCTGGCCGCGTATCCCAAAAGAGCGCCATCAGGGTGCCGATGCTGACCGCATAAAAAAACGTCCCCCAACTTTGGCGACCGACACTGCTAATACTCTCAAGGAGGGGAATCCGGTAGGAGAGCAGGGTCACCACCGCGGCAATGATGGCGGCAATGATGCCCCAGTGGGTGGGCACCCGCAGCGCATAGGCAATTAGAATCACTTGGCCGCAGCCAATATGCACCACTTTGCGGGACCACTCTTTGGCATTGGGAAACCAGTAGTGCACCAGTTCGGCTGCCAACAACACCAGTCCGAGCCAACTGGTGACCCACAGGGCAGCCCATAGGGGGGCTGTCACGTTCATGGCGATGCGGCCTCAGCAAAAAACTGCTCCACAATCGTGAGGATGCGATCGCTGGCGTGACCATCCCCAAAGGGGTTAATGGCGTTGGCCATACGGTGGTAGGCCTCCGGGTTGCTCAGCAGATCCAGCGCCGCAGCGGCAATGCTGGCGGTGGCGGTGCCCACGAGCTTAGCAGTACCCGTCGTAACTGCTTCTGGGCGTTCTGTGGTTTCCCGCAACACAAGGACGGGCTTGCCCAGACTGGGGGCTTCTTCCTGCAGGCCGCCGGAGTCCGTCAGCAGCAGCGTACAGTGTTTAATGGCGGCCACAAGGGCGGGATAGTCTAAGGGTTCCGTTAAGAAGACCCGCGGGTGCTGCCCGAGAAGCGCTTGCAGGGGTTCGCGCACGACCGGATTGCGGTGTAACGGCAGCAGTAAGGCGGTATCGGGGAGGGTGTCTAAAATTTCGAGGAAGCCAGCGGCAATGTCGGCAAGGGGGGTGCCCCAATTTTCACGGCGGTGCACCGTAGCCAATAGCACCCGGTACCGTTGCCAATCGAGGCCGGGGATGTTGCAGACTGGCTGGCGATCGGCCACCTGGAGCAGGGCATCAATCACGGTATTGCCCGTCAAATGAATGCTACCCACCACCCCCGAGGCCTTGAGGTTGGCGACCGCCTGGGGAGTGGGCGCAAAGTGGAGTTGGCTTAACTGGGAAATGAGCCGCCGATTGGCCTCTTCCGGGTAGGGGTTGTAGAGGTGATCGGTGCGTAGGCCGGCCTCCACATGACCCACCGGAATTTGCTGATAAAATGCGGCGAGGGTGGCCGCAAAGGCGGTGGTGGTATCTCCCTGCACCAGAACCAGTTTCGGCTGTAGCTCTTGATAGAGTTGCTCTAAGCCTTGTAGCGAGAGGCAGGTAATGTCCGTCAGGGTTTGTTTGGGCTGCATAATGGCCAGATCGCGATCGGCGCTCAGGTCAAATAACTCCATGACTTGGGTGACCATTTCGCGGTGCTGGCCGGTGAGAACCACGTAGGGCGCAAACTGGGGCGATCGCTGAAAGGCTTGAATGACCGGTGCTAGCTTAATGGCCTCCGGACGGGTACCTAGAGTAATACACAGGGGAATGGGCGCAGCAACCATAAACCTAGCACGGTAGGCAAAACGCGTAACCAGTTCAGCTTATCAAAGAAATCGGGCCTAGAACGGAGCGACCTAGTTTACAATTTTTGATATGGAGTGGCTGGATTTGACGCACCGGATTAATGAGCACACCTCCCCTGATTTATCTTGAGCACCTGCAAAAAGTTTACGGTCAGGGCGAAACGGAAGTGCGGGCGCTCAATGGCGTTGACCTGCAAATTCAGCCCGGGGAGTACTGTGCCATCATGGGTGCGTCCGGGTCGGGAAAGTCCACCATGATGAATATTATTGGCTGTTTAGATCGACCCACGTTTGGGCGCTACTGTCTAGATGGCCAAGATGTATCAGAGCTTACGGACGATGAACTGGCTCATATCCGCAATGCCAAAATTGGCTTTGTCTTTCAGCAGTTTCATTTGTTGGGGCAACTCACCGCGCTGGAAAATGTGATGCTGCCGATGATTTATGCCCAAGTTCCCCCCAAGGAACGCCGCGATCGCGCCATTGAGGCACTAGAAAAGGTAGGGCTGGGGCATCGCTTACACAACCGCCCCAATCAGTTATCGGGGGGGCAGCAGCAGCGGGTGGCGATCGCCCGCGCCATTGTCAATCATCCCCTATTGCTATTGGCCGATGAGCCAACCGGTGCCCTTGATAGCCAAACCACGGCTGAAATTCTGGCCATCTTTAGCCAGTTGAACGCGGCGGGCATGACGGTTGTGATGGTGACTCACGAGCCGGATGTGGCGAGCATTACGCGGCGCATTATCCATTTTCGCGATGGCCGGATTCGCTCCGATGTGCCCAATATCCCCGTGGCCACACCTGCGGCCTCCTAACCCGTTGCCCATAGGACCTTATGACCTTGAACCTTCAGATTCGGGCGGCCACTGTTGAGGATGTGCCCGTCCTGTTTGCGCTCATCCAAGCCCTTGCGGCCTACGAAAACCTGAGCCATAGCGTGGTGGGCACGGTGGCACAATTGCAGGCGCACCTCTTTGGCGATCGCCCTTACGCCGAAGCCCTCTTGGCGGAACGCCATGGTGAGGTGATAGCCTACGCCCTCTTTTTTACCACCTACTCCACCTTCCTCACCCGGCCGGGGCTGTACCTCGAAGACTTGTTTGTGCGGCCCAACTATCGCCGCCAAGGAGTTGGTACGGCTCTACTGAGGGCATTGGCCACCATTGCCCGCGATCGCAACTACGGACGTATGGAATGGAGCGTCCTTGACTGGAACCAGAGTGCCATTGCCTTTTATGAAGGGATGGGTGCCACGGTGCTGCCCGACTGGCGCATCTGCCGCTTGCAGGGAGCCTCACTGCACCAACTTGCCGGAATGGATGATCAGCCCCAAGGCTGCCGAGACCCTAAAGCTTAAACCCCACCCCTTCCGCTTGAAATCCCCAAAAGACCTTTGCTAGATTAAAAGTGTTGTTAAGATTCGTAAACTTGGCCACTGTTTTATCGTTTGCAGCAACCGTCGAGTTGCGGCCAAGGATGAGTCGGCTATTATTTTTCTGGAGTTTAATTCCATGACCATCGCAATTGGACGTGCGCCAGCAGAGCGGGGATGGTTCGACATCCTCGACGACTGGCTCAAGCGCGACAGATTCGTATTTGTGGG